>JABAHO010006729.1_pt1 | contig 16243 bp, 14 predicted proteins | sample 7062071 | NCBI WGS metagenome assembly JABAHO01 (sample SAMN14534356, study PRJNA622989) | marine sediment metagenome | biome: marine biome [ENVO:00000428]; feature: marine pelagic biome [ENVO:01000023]; material: deep marine sediment [ENVO:00002113] | place: India: Gulf of Kutch | collected...
CAGCAATGATAACCCACCCGTCGCGACCGCAGCGCCGCCGGAAATGAGGACGCCGGTTTCGTCGACCGCAAGCTGTGGCTGTCCCAGCGTACCGATCACTTGCACGTAGGGATTGATCAATTCCCCCGCGCTGATACTGAGTATGCGCCGCGGCGTCGTGCGAATCCCGATGCGAATCTCTTCCGTGCTCAGGTCGATGCTCGACTTGGTCACAAGCCTGATCTTGTTCGTGCTGACGAACGAATTGGGCGCTCCGGTGACGACACCATCGTCGATCACCGCGGAGACAATCGCGCACTCGAATTCCGTGTAAGGATCGGTCTGCCGGAAGGGATTGACGGTGGTGAGAATTTCCTCGAGAAGATTGCCGTAGATCGCCCTGACGAAGTTACTCTGCACGATTCGGCCGCCGCGCGAATTGACGAATATTGCGCCGTTGACATTGCCCGCCATGGCGCGAAGATCGTTGCCGGTCGTGCGCAGCCCGATGTCGATATCGCCCGTCATGAGCAGGTCCCTGTTCGCTTCCGTCATTCCGAACGCAAAATCCCGCGCGACCAGCTCCAGGGACGCGGACGCCGTGTCGGCCGACGCGTCATACACGGCCCTGCCCGACAATTCGCCCGAACGGGCCTTGAAACGCGCCGTCGAAATTTCGAGCAGACCATCCCGGAGGCGCGCATCCAGCTCGATATCTTTCAAAAACAGGGCCTGCCGCTCCAGCTCGGCAATGTCGATATCCACGGATCCGTTCAGCCGCCTGAGCGCCTCGACCGGCATGGCGATATCCGGTATCAGGCGCCCGTCTTCGAACTCGGGTGCCGCGACCGGCTCCTCTTCCACGTCTTCGAGAAACGGACGGAATACCAGCCGGTCCGAGTACACGTCGATGTCGATTTCAGGGATATCGCCCTTGCGAACCAGCACCTTGCCGCTTATGTCGCTATCCCCGATACGGATATCGATTTTCTCGGCTGTCAGCAGGCCGTCACCACCGGTAACGTGCGCCGTGACCGAAAAAGCCTGATCCTGGAACTTGCGACCGTCGATTGTTCCGAGCAAGGCCAGGGACGGTATGTTCAGCGCAAAATCAAACTCGGTTGTTGCCCTCGCATCCACGAATTCGAGGTCGCCTGCTGCGGTCACTGTGGCTTCACCGATCGCCAGTTCCTGTTTGTCGAAAGTCCAGTGCGGTCCGCGAAGCTTGCCCTCCATCGAAACCGAAAACGGCTGCTCGAATGCCTCGAACCTCTGGAACCCGCGAAGTACGCTTCGGACGTCGCGTCCCCTGGCCGCCAGGTCGAAGTCGAGATACTGCTGTGGCCTGCCGACACCAATAGTCAGGTCGGCCCGGGCGTCGCCGAATTCCCGATCCAGCTTGACGTTGCTCAGCTCGATCGCGTCGGGCCTGAACTCGATCCTGCCTTCCAGCTCGTAGCCGCCCGGCCGTATTTCCAGGTCGCTGGCCGATTCCAGGACCTCCGCGAAGTCAGGGCCGCTCGCCACGACATCGAACCAGGATCCGGCGATCATCTTTGTGGGAACCAGCAGCCCCTTTCCGGATACGCTGCTCGTGCCGAGCGACCCGGTAATGCCGGTGAACCGAAACCCGTCATCCTGGACACGCAGCCTGCCGTTGACATCGTATGGCAGGGCCGGTACCCCCGTCGCCTCGGCGAACATGGCCACCAGTTCCGCCAGGTCGCCGCCGGCGGCCTTGACCGTCAGATCCGTTCCCCGGATACCGGGCCGCAGCGTTACCAGGCCGTCAACCTGTGCCGAGTCGCCATCGATAACCAGGGAAACAGGCCCGCTGGTGCGAATGCCGGCTTCCGTGTATTCCGCTGCGCCGGAAATCTCGGCCGGCTTGTCCGGCATGTTGTCGATGCCGTAGGCGCCGGCCAGTCTTGCGAGGCTGTTGGTCCTGACATGGAGGTTGACCCGTGTTCCCATGAAAGTATTCGGATCGCCGATGCTGCCATCGGCGCGCAACTCGCCCAGCGAAGTCTTCGTAACAAGCTCCAGCACCTCGACTCCGTCGTCACGCACATCGGCCGTGAAGCCCAGTGAGAACGGACCGCTGGCTGCACCGGGCATCCCCGTGACATAGCGAAAACGCTCGATATCGGGCCCCTCGATGTGCAGTCTGATGACGGCATCGTCGATGCTCGGGAACTGCGGCAATCGCGCGGCACCCTCGATGCGTGCATCGGCGAACACCATCGTTGCTTCCCTGACATCGAACCGGCCGTTTTCCATCTCGGCATCGAACTTCAACATAAAGGGCGACTCGCGCACCTGGTGTATGCCGGCCAGGCGCAGGATCCGGCCGAGATCGGGGCCCGAGGCATTCGCCTGCAATTGCAACCTCTCGAGGGATTTCANNCCTCAGGATGAGCGGACCCTCTTCGAGGGGTTTCAGCGTCCCGGAAAGCTTGATGTCGCCGTCACCCTCTTCGCCCAGCCCGAGCATGCGCGTCAGGTCGTCGACATCAGGCCCGGATGCCGTGAACTCGAATTCCGGCCGTCTCAGGTCGGCGATGTCGTCGACGCGGCCGTGCGCCGACAACGTAAATGTATCGAGCACTGCATCCAGATCGGCTTCGAAACCCTTCCCGGCCAGCAACGCTTCCCAGGTCCCCAACTCGCCGTCGATCTCGACCCTGCGGCCGTCGAGCGAACCGCGCAGTTCCAGGTCCAGGTAGTCATCCTCCCGATGCGCCTGATCGAAATGATCGATCTCGAGGTTCAGCGGTCGGTCACGATCGACGCTCTCGAGACGCAGACGCAGGTTGTCGATATCGATCGCAGCGAAAAGGACGCCCGGTCCCGGCTCGACATCTTTATCGGTCTCTGACTCGATCGGCAGCTCCCAGTTGGGCGCCGCATCACCGGGATTGATCAGCAGGATGCTGGTGTCGTCGAGATCGACCAGCTCGACAAGCAGGGGGCCGTCGAACAGCGACCATAGATCGAGACGCACCTCGAGCCTGCCGACGGTGACCATATCCTCCGACGCCGCCCACTCGGCATTGCCGAAGCGTATGTCCTCGGCGATAACGGTCGTGTGCCTGGACAGGTCAACACGGAACTCACCGTCGATTGCGAATTCGCGGCCGGTCTGCTCCGCCACGAAGCGCTCGAGTTGCGGCTTGAACACGCCGAGGTCCGCCGTCCACAGCCAGGTGAGTGCGAGTACGATCAGCGCCAGCGTACTGAAAGTGACCCAGAATGCGATGCGTCGCCAGCGCATGGTTCTTATTATCCGCGCTGCAAAAACCCTATGCTATCAAATGGCAGTGCGTTCAGGCGCCGATGATCTGCCGGGCCCAGCGCACGACCTCGCGCACGCGCGGCGAAGCCAGATCGTAGGCCTCGTCGAAGCTCACCCAGCGCCACTCGTGATGTTCAGGCTCTCCGGTTTCAGGCGAAAGCCCCATGACGACCTCTTCTTCGTCGGTCCACGCCAGGTAATAGCGGGCTGTCTTGCCGCGGCTGTAAGGACCCGTTTCCGTGCAGCGCTCGCCCCACTCGAACCGCGCTGATGCGATGCCGGTCTCTTCGCGAAGCTCGCGCAACGCCGCTTCGACAGGCTCCTCGCCCTCCTCCATGAGGCCTTTCGGAAAATCCCAGTGATGGTAAGCACGCAGCATCAGTGTGACGTAGCCGTCATCCGTCGCTCGCGCGAGCACTACCCCACAGGAGAGTTTGTCGTCGCTCAAATCGGTACCCCCCGCAACACATCAACCGGCGCCGAGTTAATCGCGCTGCGAGCGGCGAAGTAACCGCTGGCGCAGACGACGAACAGTCCCCCCGCTACGCCGGCCACCCACAACAGCGGGTTGAAGGCATACGGCAGATCGAAGAGCTGTGTCGCGAGTACCGCGGCGAGGACAGACGCACCGGCCGACGCGAGGATGCCGGCTGCCGCACCGAGCGCCGCAAATTCGGCCATAACGCCGGAAAATACGATCTTCTTTTGTGCGCCGAGCGCGCGCAACATGGCGCTCTCGAAGCGGCGCTCGTCGATCGTCGACTGCACCGCGGCGAACAGCACGGCGATCCCGGCGGCGAGAGTGAAGAAGAACACCGCCTGCACGGCCATGGACGCCTTCTCGATGATGCCGCGTACCTGCTGCAGGATCGAATCGAGGTCGATCACCGAGATCGTCGGGTGCTTGCGCACGAGGTCGACGAGTGCGATTTTCTCGTCGTCCCCGACACGCAGGCTGGCGATGAAGGTGGCCGGGTAATCGTCCAGCGCGCCAGGCGACAGCACGAGGAAGAAATTGGGCATGAAAGAATCCCAGTTGATGCGGCGCACGCTGGCGATTCTCGCCTCGAGTTGCTGGCCCGCGATTTCGAACTGGAGCGTGTCGCCGATCGCGAGACCCGTCTCCATCGCGACCTCTTCCTCGATAGAGACGAGCGGCGGTCCGTCATAGCCTGGCGGCCACCACTCTCCCTCCAGCAATTCATTACTGGAACTCAGCCCTGTTGCCCATGACAGGTTCTGCTCGCGATTCACGAACCACTGCGCGTCTTCCGCCGGGTACTCACGGTCCTTGACCGATTCCCCGTTGATCAGCGTCATGCGTGCGCGCACCAGCGGCGCATAGTCCGGAGCCGTGACGCCGCGCGACTGGAAGATATTCGTGACCGACTCCGTCTCGCTGCGCTGTATGTTGATAAGGAAATGGTTCGGTGCATCCTGGTCCAGCGTCTGTCGCCAGCCGTCGAGCAGGTCCGTCCGCACCAGCGTCAGCAGCAGCAGTACGGTGAGTCCCAGTCCGAACGCGACGACCTGCACCGCGCTGGCCCGGCCGCGGCGCGCGACGTTCGCAAGACCATAGCGCCACGCAACGCCGACCCCGGCACGAAAGCGCCCCATGGCCGCGACTAGCCCGCGACCCACGGTATACAGTGCGCCAGCGATCACGATTATCCCGCCGAGCACGATGACGAGCATCGCGGGGTCACCGACGGACCGGTACAGGAGTGCCGCGACCGCTGCCAGCGACAGGCCGCCGACGAGAATCCGCGACGGGGCCGGCGGCATCACGTCGTGCCGCAGTACGCGCAGTGGCGGCGTATTACGAAGCTGGATGAGCGACGGCAATGCGAAGCCTACGAGCAGCGCCATTGCGCTTCCCGATGCGAGGACGACAGGCATCGGACCGGGTTCAGGCAAGTCGCCCCGGATGATGTCGGCGAGTATCCACGACAGAACCTCCTCGGCCGCAAAGCCGACGACACTGCCTGCGGCCACACCGATCATGCCCAGCGCGATGAGTTGAGCGATGGCTACCGAAACCACGAACCCCTGGGTAGCGCCCAGGCTCTTCATCAGCGCCACCGTATCCATGCGCCGATGCGCGAAACGGCGTGCCGACATGGAAACGGCTACGGCGCTGAGCAGCAAGCTGATCACGGCCGTCAGAGAGAGGAATCGTTTGGCTCGATCTGCCGCTGCGTAAGCACGCTCGCTGCTTTCTTCGGCGCTGCGCAGCCGCAGAGAGTCCGGCAACTGGTCCTCGATCGCGTCGTTGAAAGCGCTGACCGACTCNNAGCGTTGGCGCGAGCGACGCAAAACCGATGGACTGATCGGGGCGATAGGTAACCACCGCGGCTACGCGCAGCTCGGCTTCGCCGACCGAGAGTGTATCGCCGACGTCCGCGCCGACCCTTGCGAGCAATGCGCTGTCCGCCCACAGCTCGCCCGGCCCGGGAATCCCGTCCGCTTCCCGTTGCTCGCTGAACAGCGCATCGGAAATACGCACCACGCCGCGCAAGGGATAGTCGTCGGTAACCGCTAACAGCGTGGTCAATGCGCTCTCCTCGCCGGCGAACACGACGGTCGGAAACGCCACCATGTCAGCGGTACGCAGCTCGTACCCGGCGGCCAGTTCCCGCCATGCATCCGGGATGGGATCCTGGGACCGGAGGCGCAGGTCAGCGGCAAGTACCTCGTTCGCCTGCCGCTCTACGGCCTTGCCGATGCGGTCCGTCAGGAAGCCGACCGCTGTCAGCGCGGCCACGGCGAGGACCACGGCCGACAGGAGCACGACCACTTCGCCGGAGCGCAGCTCGCGGCCGAAACTCCGTATGGCAAAGGTCAGCGCCTTCATGCGGCCGCCGGTGTATCGCCAATCAGCTTCCCGGCATCGAGGCTGAGCATGCGATCGCAGCGCCCTGCGAGTGAATTGTCATGCGTGACCAGCACGAGCGTCGTCGAGGACTTGCGGTTGAGCTCGAACATGAGATCCATGATCGTCTCGCCGGTGCGGGTATCGAGGTTGCCGGTAGGCTCGTCCGCGAACAGCACCGCGGGCTCGGTGGCGAAGGCGCGCGCGATCGCGACGCGTTGCTTTTCGCCGCCCGACAGTTGTGCCGGGTAGTGGCTCCAGCGCTCCCCGAGCCCCACCCGCTCGATGATCGCGCGAGAAGCTTCCCGTGCATCTTTCACGCCGGCGAGTTCCAGCGGCAGCATGACGTTCTCGAGGGCGTTCAGCGACGGCACGAGGTGAAACGACTGGAATACGAAGCCGACGCTGTCGGCACGGACGCGCGCACGCCCATCCTCATCGAGCTCGCCCAGGTTCACGCCGTTCAGTACGACATAACCCTCGGATGGAAGATCCAACCCGGCAAGCAAGGCCAACAGCGTCGATTTGCCCGCCCCCGAAGGGCCGACAACGGCCACGGATTCTCCCGGGGCAATCGAGAAACTAACGTCGGAAAGAATAGTCAGACTTCCCTCGGGGCTGCTAACCTTTTTGCTGATATTGTGTGCCGCAAGAACGGCGCCACCGTCTGAATTACTCGACATGCGTAAATTTCTGGTCCTTGTTGCTCTGCTGACAGCCACCGGCGGCCATGCCGCCGACGTGCCGACTGTGCTGATATTCGGCGACAGCCTGAGTGCAGGTTACGGTATTGACGTTGACCAATCGTGGGCCGCTTTGTTGCAGTCGCGGCTCCGGGAACAAGGGTACGAACATCGGGTCGTCAACGCCAGTATCACCGGCGAAACGACGGAAGGCGGCGCAGAGAGAATCGGGCCGGCGCTCGATAATTTTTCGCCCGAGCTGATCATTCTCGAACTCGGCGGCAACGACGGTCTCAGGGGGTTTCCTCCGGAGCGCATGCGTCGGAATCTCGAAAAGATCATCACGACGAGCAAAGCCTCGGGAGCGGAAGTCGTGCTCCTGGGAATTCGCATTCCCAGTAATTACGGGCCGCGCTACACGCAGGCGTTCGAGAGCGTATTCCGCGAGACTGCCGAGACACTCGACGTGCCCTGGATCGAGTTCTTCATGGACGGCATCGCGCTCAACGAGGAGCTCATGCAGAGTGACGGCATTCACCCGAATGCAAAAGCCCAGCCAATATTGCTCGACAACGCATGGCCGGTTATCAGGGAGGCGCTGGGGTCCACCAACTGAGCATCGCTGCAATCGATACGCTATCCTGATCGCCCGCACTATCAACGAGTTCACGAGGTACATTCACGCGTGGAGAAAATCTGGCTGAAGTCCTATCCGCCCGGCGTGCCCGAACAGGTGCCGACGCCGCAATTCCGGTCGATCCGGGAAATGATCGAGCACAGTTTCCAGGAGTATCCGGACAACCCGGCTTACACCAACATGGGAACGACGATCACTTACCGGGATCTCGACGAGTTGTCGATGCAGTTTGCCTGCTACCTGCAGAGAGACCTCGAGATGACGCGCGGCGAACGCGTCGCGATCATGCTGCCGAACGTACTCCAGTACCCGATAGCGATGTGTGGCGCGTTCCGTGCAGGGCTGGTCGTCGTCAACGTCAACCCTCTTTACACGGCTCGCGAGCTGAAGCACCAGCTGAAGGACTCCGGCGCAAAGTGCATCGTCATACTCGAAAACTTTGCGCACATCCTCGAGGAAGTCATTGGTGATACCGATGTCGAACACGTCGTAACGACCGGCGTCGGGGACCTCCTCAGGTTTCCGAAAAATCTCCTGGTCAATTTCGTGCTGCGCTATGTGAAGCGTGCGGTACCGGCGTACACGCTGCAGAACAGTGTCACTTTCAGGCACGCGCTGCGTGCCGGCTCGAATGAGCAGCTCAGCCATGTCGAGATCGGGCTCGCCGATATCGCCTACCTGCAGTACACCGGGGGCACGACCGGCGTGTCGAAGGGCGCCATGCTCAGTCACCGCAACATGGTTTACAACGTCGAGCAGTCCGTGCGCTGGCAGGGTGAAGCCTACGACGGCGTGGAGCCGATGGTCGCGATCACCGCGCTGCCGCTGTACCACATCTTCTCGTTGCAGGGTAACTGCCTGCTGGTCATGGCGCAGGGCGGACTGAACGTGCTGATCACGAACCCCCGCGACATGCCGGCGTTCGTCAAGGAAATATCGAAATTCAGATTCAACCTGCTGACCGGCGTCAACACGATGTTTGCAGGACTCCTTAATACGCCGGGCTTCAGCGACATCGACTTCAGCGCCTTGCGTGTCGTCGTGGGTGGCGGCATGGCGGTGCAGCCGGCGGTGGCGCGGGAATGGCAGAAGGTCACGGGCAAGCCGATCCTGCAGGGCTACGGGCTGACGGAAACGTCGCCGGCCGCCGTGTGCAACACCATCGATAGCGAATTCACCGGTTCCATCGGCCTGCCGATCCCGTCCACGGAGGCGATGATCGCCGGCGACGACGGCAACGAGTTGCCGGTTGGCGAGATCGGCGAGATTTGCATCAAGGGCCCGCAGGTCATGGAAGGCTACTGGCAGCGGCCGTCGGAGACCGCGGAAGTCATGCTGCCGGGTGGCTGGTTGCGCACCGGTGATATAGGACGCATGGACGAGGACGGCTTCATTTACATAGAGGATCGCAAGAAGGACATGATCCTCGTGTCCGGCTTCAACGTTTACCCCAACGAGATCGAGAATGTGGTCGTGGAAATGGACGGCATACTCGAAGCCGCAGCGATCGGTGTTGCCGACAAGAAGTCCGGCGAAATCGTAAAAGTGTTTGCGGTCCGAACTGACGACAGCATCACCGAACAGAACGTGATCGACTTTTGCCGGGACAACCTGACCGGCTACAAGCGGCCGAAGATTGTCGAGTTTCGCGACGAATTGCCGAAGACCAACGTCGGCAAGATCCTCCGTCGTGCGCTGCGCGATGAATGAAAGAGATCGTGGGAGCACGGCTCGGCACTCGATCGCGATTCGGGAACCGCTCCTGCTGCAGGCACGATGCAATGCATGTTAAAAAACTCCTGATCATGACACCCCTGCTGCTGGCCGCTGTGCCCGCTGCACTGGACCCGGTTCGCGTCGCACCACACATTTACGAGGTCGCGTTCGAAAACGAGCGCGTGCGCGTACTGAAGAAGATCATTCGTAATGGCGAGACACCGCCCCTGCACTCGCACCCCGACAGCGTCGTCGTGTACCTGAACCCCTGCGCGTGGATGGAAGACGACGCTCAGGGAGGGCAGCGCATGCAGTCGTTCAAGTTCGGCGAACCCACCTGGGCAGCCGCGAAAACACACGGCGGCGTGACCGCCAACGTCGTGCAGGAATGCCACGTCGTCATCGTCGAGCTACTGGAGTAACCTAACGCCGCGGGTCATTCGTCGCCGCGCAGCGAGCGAACGCGGATGACCTCCTCCTGTTCGTTCAGGTCCAGGTGCTCCTCCATCGACGCAAGATCCTGGTGAATCTCCGGGAGCACGACGTTCTCGAGTGCCCGAACCCGTCGCTCCGTGCGCTGGTATTCGTGTATCAGGCGCCTGAGATTAGCCGTTATGGCGGCGAGCGGCGCCGCCGCTTCGAGGACACCCCGAATCGCCGCAGCAAGGCCCTTGACCTCGGGTGACAGCCTTACCGGCTCCCGTGACAGCTCCATATCGCCGATATCGATGCTCGCCTGCAGCATCACCTGGCCGACGTAGGGGCGTCCGGACACCGCGAGGCCGGCTCCGTTCAGCGTGTATCGGGGGTGCACCTGGAGGCCCTCGAGCCCCTGGTCGGCGGCAGCCGCGGGAAGCAGCTTCGCCGCCCTGTTCCAGCGCGCCATGAAATCGGCGTGAGCCTCACGCCATGCATCGCGCTGCCGCAACAGCTCCGCCGCCAACAGGATGCGCTTCTCGTCCAGGAACTCGTAACCGTCGTTGACGAGGCGCTGCTCGTCCTGCAGTTCGAGAAATGCGCTGCGCGAGGCGGTCTGTGTCCGCAGCAGCTCAGGCATGAGCTTTCTCCCGCCTGATGTAATGCACGATCTGCTCGTTGCTGAGACGCGTCAGTTCGGTCTCCGCAAGCAGGCTCAGAATCTCCCAGCCGATGGTCATGCTGTCCTCGAGCGTTCGGGCCGCCGCCTGGCTGATCAGTTTCTCCTCGAACGCATCGCCGAACGCCAGGTAGTCGCGATCGTTGTCGGATAAACCTTCCTGCCCCATTACGCTCGCCAGCACCCGCACGCGGCGCGCATTCGCGTAGGCCGCGAACAGCTGGCTGGCGAGCGCCGGGTGATCCGCGTCGGTGAATCCCTCGCCGGTACCGTAGTCCATGAGCCGCGACAGGCTTGGCAGGACGTTGATCGGTGGATACACGGCGCGGCGATCCAGCTCACGATCGAGAACGATCTGCCCTTCCGTGATATAGCCGGTGAGATCGGGGATCGGGTGGCCGATGTCGTCGCCGGGCAGCGTCAGTATCGGCAGCTGCGTCAGCGTACCGTCATTGCCATGCAGGCAGCCCGCCCGCTCGAACAGGCTCGCGAGATCGGAGTACATGTAACCGGGAAATCCCTTGCGCCCGGGAATCTCACCGTGACTCGCCGAGACTTCGCGCAGTGCCTCGCAGTAATTGGTCATGTCGGTCATGATCACGAGGACGTGGCGGCCCTCGACGAACGCGAGGTATTCGGCGGCCGTCAGTGCATAGCGCGGGGCAAGCAGGCGTTGCGCGCTGGATTCGTCGGCGCGGTTCAGGAACATCACCGTATGCCCGAGAGCTCCGCTCGACTCCATCGCCGCTCGAAAACTCTCCGCAACATCGTGCGACACACCGATTCCGACGAAGACCACGGCGAATTCGCCGCTATCGCTGTCGCGCAGGCGCGCGCGCTGCGCAATCGAGGTAGCCAGCCGGTCATGCGGCAGCCCGCCACCGGAAAACAGCGGCAGCTTCTGGCCGCGAACCAGGCTGTTCATCAGATCGATCGCGGTGACCCCCGTTTCGATAAAGTCTCTCGGCAGGGCGCGGCGCGCAGGGTTTATCGTCATGCCGTCGATACGCATGCGGCGCATCGCCGGTGTCGGCGTATCGCCGTCGAGCGGCCTCCCGACGCTGTCGAATACCCGGCCCAGCATGTTCGGGCCGACGTCGAAACAAACCGGTTCGCCCAGCATCGACACGACGGTGTCTTCGACGCCGAGACCGGCCGTCTTTTCCAGGACTTCGACAATGACGGAGTCTTCGTCGAGCGTCGCAACGCGACCCAGCCGCTGGACGCCGTCCCGGCCGATGACGTGGAGCGCCTCGTTCAGGCCGACGTTGACGGTGCGTTTCAGGAACAGCAGCGGGCCTTCCACTCGTTCAGCCGCATTCGCAACCTTGAAGTCAGCGCGCATGGCTTTCCCTCTTCTCGAGCTGGTCGAACTCCTCATCCAGNNGCCTGCGTGGCACGATCGACGAAATGCAGTATCACTTGTACGAGCGCGGTCTGGCGCTCGGGTGAGCAATAGCGGTCGACCGGCGAGAACGCAGACTGCCGCAGCAGCGCCTCGTTTACGAGATCGGCGCACAGCAGCGTGAGCTGTTGCCGTGGCGGCAATGCATCCTTGCCGACAATGCGCGCCATGCGCTCGAGGCGCGCGCGTTGCTCCAGCAGGGTCAGGATCTGCCGGCGGTGGTCCATCCAGTCGGGGTTCCCTCGCGCCTGCCACCAGCGCGCGAGTGCGTCCACGTCCTCCGAGTAAGACGTCAGCGGATGAATCGCCGGGAAGAAGCGCGCCTGGGCGCGGTCACGGTCCAGCGCCCAGAAACAGCGCACGTAGCGCTTGGTCTGGCTGGTCACCGGCTCGGAAAAGTCGCCCGCGGGCGGGCTGACGGCACCGATGATCGTTACCGAGCCCTGCTCGCCCTGCAGCGTCTCAACGTGCGCTGCTCGCTCATAGAATTCGGCCAGGCGCGAACTCAGGTATGCAGGGAATCCCTGCTCGCCGGGAAGTTCGCCGAGACGGCCCGAGATCTCCCTGAGCGCTTCCGCCCAGCGGGTCGTCGAGTCGGCCATCAGCGCGACGTGCAGCCCCTGATCGCGGAAGTACTCCGCAACGGTGATCCCGGTGTAGATACTCGCTTCGCGAGCCGCGACGGGCATGTTGGAGGTGTTGGCGATAATGACCGTGCGATCGAGCAGCAGCTTGCCGCTCCGCGGGTCTTCGAGCGTCGGGAATTCGTTCAGCACTTCGGCCATTTCGTTGCCGCGCTCGCCGCAACCGACGTAAACGATGACGTCGGCGTCGCACCACTTGGCAAGGGCTTCCTGCAGGATGGTCTTGCCCGTGCCGAAGCCGCCCGGCAGCGCTGCGCGGCCGCCGCGCGCGACCGGAAAGAGCGTATCCATGATCCGCTGTCCCGTAATCAGGGGCTCGCGCGGCCGTAATCGTCTCGCGACCGGGCGGGGCCGCCGTATCGGCCAGTACTGCCCGGCATCGAGTCGCTCCTCGGCGCCCGTGGCGTCACGCAGCACACACAGAACCTGGTTATCCTGGTAGTCGCCTTCATCGGCAACCGAGACCACCTCGCCGCCCACGCCCGGGGGCACGAGGTGCTTCTCGGCAACGGTCCCCGTGGCGAACTCGCCGATGACCTGCCCCGGCTCGACTGCGTCGCCCTCGTTCACAAACGGCCGGTAGTGCAACGTCACTGCGGCGGCCTCGCGCATGCCCGGCAGCACGGTATCGCCCGGCATTGCGACCAGCGGCCGCAGCAAGCCGTCGAAAATGTTCCCGAGCAGGCCGGGCCGCAGCCGGATGGAGAGTGGCTCNNTCGCCGAGCAGCCGATCAGCCCCGACGAGGATGGCATCACTGACGTGAAACAGCCCGGAGGTGTGTGCCCGGAGTACGGGACCGCTGAGCCAACTGATGGTTGCTTCAGACATCCGCATCCTCCAGGTGCTCCGGCATCTGCCGTTCCCATGCCGCAAGCAACAGTCCCTCGACTGCACGCCTGTCCGCCAGCAGTCCGTCCAACGTCGCATCGAGGCAGGCCGAGGAAAGCCGGATCCTCAGGCCGGCGGCAATCGCGGCATCCTCGCGGAGCGCCGGTTGCGGCAGCTCGCGGTCCGCGAACGTCCGCTCGAGCCATTTCGCATCTTCACCGGACCACTCGCTGGGATGTTCGATCGTCCAGGGATCCGCCGCGAGCCGCTCGGCCGCCTCGCCAATCACCATCTCGCACCAGGACCGGCGCGACTCGTCGTCGCGCCAGCGCTGCTCAAGCTCGGCGGCAAGCATCGGTGTAGCGTCCTGCAGAAATTCCCGGTAATGGCGCTGTACCCTGCGGCGCTCGGCGGTCTCGATGCGGTGACGCGCATCCAGCAGTGCCGTCTCGCGCCGCTGGCGCTCCTCGATGACCGCCTTATGGACGCGTTTGCGCATCCTGTCACGGCTCTCGGACAGCAGTTGCTCCGCCTTGCGGCTCACGGCGCTCTCGATTTCACGGCAACGACTGTCCTGCTGCGCTTTCAGCGCGGCAAGCACGGAGCTGACCTGCAGGTCGAGAATGCCCCGAAACGCATTCATTGCTCGATTCCCAGAACGCGATCGACTTCCCTGCCGAGGTCGGGTGGCGCAACGCGATTCACTGCGTCGGGCACGACCAGGATCAGCGGCTGCGCCTGCCGCAGTACCGCGTCGAGCCGCTCGCTGTCGAACTCTGCGGCACAAGCAGCGGTGACCAGTAGCAGGCCTTCGTCCGCGAGCGCCGCCTCGAACGCCGCTGGCAGCGTGCTGCTATCCACGGCAGTCGCGCGTAAGCCAATCAGGCGCCAGGCACTCGCCGTAATTTCGTCACCGATGAAACCCGGAGCCGTCACGCTATCCGATCCTGTTGAGGATGAGGATCGCCACGATCAGTCCGTAAATCGCGATGCCCTCCGCCAGTCCCACAAAGATCAGCACGCGGCCCAGCAGCTCGGGTTTCTCCGCGAGTGCGCCGACGGCCGCACTACCGACATGTGCCACCGCGTAAGCGGCGCCGACGGCGGATAGCCCCGCGGCCACCGCGGCCGCCATCAGACCCCAGCTGACAATCTCTGGAGCGACTACGGCCGTCGCCTCGGCGGCAAAGGAGGTGCCACTCAAAAGCAGCGCCGCGGTTGCCAGGACGGCGGTGGATATCGTGAAGAATGCAGCGATCCAGGTCACTGCCTTTTTCCTAGTCATTGTTGCCTCCTGTGTTTCGGGGGCGGAGTTGAAATAATTGGTGTGAGGGGGCGAAACGGTCTTCCCTCGGCGCGCAGGAAACGGATAAAGAACTCGAAGAGCACCAGTCGCGTCGTCTGGATAGCGACGACGAGTCCTTCGAGAGCGATGATCAGCACATTGCCGAGCAAGAGAATGATCGCCGTGAAAATCACCGAGTCTGCTGCGTCCGCCAGGCCGACGACCGCCATCGACAATCCGGCATGGGCGAGCGCAAACGCGCCTACGCGTACGAACGAGACCGTGTTGACGACGAGCTGCAACGTCGATTCGACAAATTCCGCTGCGGCGCCGCCGGCCGCCCGCAAGCGGTGCTCGGGAGACACGATTGCATGGCCGACGATGAACCATAGTGCGCCGATCAGCGCGAGCCACAGCAGCCGCGGCTCCCATATAGATGCAAGCAGGGTGATGTAACAGAGCATGAGGCCGGCACCGGTTTCCCACCAGTAGCGGCCCTTTTGTTGCCAGTACGCCTGCAGCGCATCGAGGCACATGCCGATCAACAGAAGGACCGCTCCGCCGGCCATCGGCACGACGAGCATCAGCACGGGCGCCTCGATAGGATGGACCCAGAATGGCCGGATGATGTTCTCCAGCGCAAACACGCTGCCGAATGCGAAACCGAAAAGGATGCTCATCGCACCGCCATAGATGAGCAGGCGCAGCGCAGGGAACCGCTGCTGCAGCATGAAACCGACTACCAGCAGCACTGCGCCGTGACCGACGTCGCCGAACATGTAGCCGAACATGAGCGGCGTTGCTATAGCGACCACCCGTGTCGGATCGGCTTCTCCGGCTGCTGGGATGCCGAGCATCTCGGTAAACAGTTCGAACGGACGCATCCACCGCGGGTTCTTCAGAAGCAGCGGAGCGTCAAAACCGGCTGGTGCTTCGGTCAGCTGCAGGAGACCCTTGACGTCGGCCTGTGCGAGCATAGCCTGTAATTCGCCCTCTTCCTCGAGGCTGGTCCAGCCGCTTATCCATGCGAAGTTCTCGGTGGCTGAAAGTTCGGGCACGCTGTTTACGTACCAGCGCACGAACAATGCATCGGCCAGCGCATCGGCGACATCGTATCGCTCGTGCAGGTTACGCAATGTCTGTTCCGCGTCTTCGATTTTCGAGCGGGTCTCGAATAATCGGTCTCGCATCGCGGCTTCGGCATCGGTCGCTCGCGCCGGCAGGTCCTTCGGCATGGTCAACCTGCGCGCTCTCTGCGCGTGCAGCTGGTGTTCGAGTGCGGACATCTCATCCGGCAGCCCGACCGCCAGGAGGAAGCGATGCGTGGGGATGTCTACACGCTGAGTGATCACCGTACCGGGAATGCTGTCGGGCCAGTCACCGGAACCGATGAGGAACAGCCCGCTCTCCAGCATTGGACCTGCTCGCGAAAACTGTTCGAGGTCCGGGAGGGATTCCGCATCGCGCAGCATCCCGAGCAGCAATTCCTGGTCGTTACTGCGCTGCGTAAGGCTTTCGAGCAGCTCGACGACATCCCGGGCCTCGGCCGCCCACCGGCGCAGGCGCGCGAGAGCATCCTGCAGCATGTTGTAGGGTTCGTCCCGCTCGTCGGGATCGTGGGGCACGGGAGCCGGCCAGTGATGCCTGTAGAGTCGCTCCAGTTCGTCGAACTCTTCCAGCAGTTCGCGACACTCCGGCATGAGCGTCGGCGCTTTTGCCTCGCCATGGCTCTGCAGTTCGACGCGCCGCGACGACGCGAGTACTTTCATTGCCTCGGCGAGGTCGTCGCGCATGACCAGCAA
>JABAHO010002350.1_pt1 | contig 16195 bp, 17 predicted proteins | sample 7062071 | NCBI WGS metagenome assembly JABAHO01 (sample SAMN14534356, study PRJNA622989) | marine sediment metagenome | biome: marine biome [ENVO:00000428]; feature: marine pelagic biome [ENVO:01000023]; material: deep marine sediment [ENVO:00002113] | place: India: Gulf of Kutch | collected...
TTTCGGGAGGGCGTGCACCCCCAGGTCAAGACGGAGCCAGTCATGCAGGGTCGTCGAGGCCAGGATCCAGTGGAAGTCGAGGTATATGACAGCGCGAAGCGGCTGGTCATTGATCGCGAAGCCACCGACAAGGCTATCGACTATATGAAGCGCAAGGCTGACGGCGACAAGCCCTTCTTCCTGTTCATTCCGTATACGCAGACCCATATGCCGGTCGAGCCGGAGCCGGCGTGGAAGGGAAAGACTGGGAATGGACGCTGGGCTGACGTCCTCGCACAGACCGATCACTACGTCGGGCAGCTACTCGATACCGTCGACGAACTCGGTATTCGCGAAAATACAATATTCATTTTTACCGCCGACAATGGCCCCGAGGCACTGGCTCCGCACCAGGGATTCGGTGGGCCATGGCGTGGTAGCTATTTCACTGCGCTTGAGGGGTCACTCCGGGTGCCTTTCCTGATTCGCTGGCCAGGCAATGTGCCGGCGGGCGCTGTCTCGAATGAGATCGTGCACGAAATCGATCTCTACACGACACTCGCGAGTATCGTCGGTGCCGAGGTGCCCGATGATCGAATCGTCGACGGGATCGACCAACGAGACTTTTTCCTTGGCAATCAGGAGAACTCGAACAGGGAGTCGGTGATCATCTACGTCGGTGACGACATCTACGGTGTCAAATGGCGCAACTGGAAGATGGTAACCCGGGAGCTCGATGCGGGATTCGGCGTTCCCACCAAGGAGTACTCGATACCGCTGTTCTACAACCTGCATCTCGACCCGAAAGAGCAGTTTCCGATGCAGGAATCAGAGAAGTCACTGTGGGTCCGTTACCCGGCAAGCCAGGCATTGCTTGAACATCTGGCGACTTTTCGTAAAGAACCGGCAATCCCGCCAGGCACACCTGACCCTTATAAGCCGAAGCGACGATAATTTAACCCTGAGCCTCCGAAGGCAGGGGTCACAGGTTCGAACCGAGCGCGACGAAGTCGCGCGACAGGCGGAGGAGCGTAGCGACGACGAGGCGGCGTAGCCGCCGTCCCACCGAGACCGGCGAAGCCGGTCGACAGACGCACGAAGTGCGAGGCAGCGCAGCTGCCGGTCCATCCTGTCGGCCGCATGCCTAGTTTCGCGACCGTCGGTTGATAAACGTGGGATCCGTGATAACTTTCGGGCTCCATCCCCGTCTCCGGATCCGTTCCGATTCTTCAAATGAGCAGCGCGTTTATCCCGGAACACGAAGTTTACGGATTCCTGTCCGGAGTCGGCATCAACATGCCGCGGTATTGCTTTGCCGATGGTGAAAGCAAGATAAGCGACGCGCCGTTTGCGGCCGGCGATGCGGTCGTCGTCAAGGGTATTGCCAGGGATCTGTGGCACAAGTCGGATAATGGCGCGCTTACGTTTTGCGAGTTCGATAGCGAAGCAGTTGCTGCGATTCACCGCGAAATGCACGACAAGGTCAGCCCGCATTTCGACTGGCTCGGAACCCTGATCGCGGAACGGGTCGGGTTCCGGCGTGCCGATAATGCGCCGAGCGAGATTTTCGTGAGCCTGCAAAGGGACCAGTGCTGCGGCGCCATCATAAGTCTCGGCTTCGGCGGCCTCATGACGGAGGACTGGGCGCGCGAAATGAAACAGTCCCTGCTTGTCTGGCCGGCTTCCGTGTACACACCCGAGGAGGCGNNCTTACAGATCGTGAGACCCTGCTGGGCTTTCTCCGCAAGCTCTGGAAGCTCGACGAGTTGATGGCCCGCGAGCATCTCGGCCTGCTCGAAATGAACCCGGTGGTCGTCGGAACTGAGGGCGATCTTGTCGTACTCGACGGTGTCGGCCTGCGCTCCAGGGAGTCCCACGAAGAGGCCTGCCCCGTGCCGCTGCAGGACGACAGTTTCCTGAACCCGCACCGGATCGCGCTCGCGGGTGTCTCGGCGAAAGTGGGCAGCGTCGGCGGCCTGATACTCGAGAACCTCCGCAAGTCGTCGTTGCCGGAGGAGGGTCTTCTGGTTATCAAACCCGGCGTCGACGAATTCGCCGGCGTTCGCTGCGTGCCCGACATCGCCGCGCTGGCTCGAGAACCGGTCGACATACTGATCCTGGCTTTGCCCGCGGAGCCCTGCGTGTCGATGATCGAACAATTATGCGCACAGGGCGGTGGCGCGGCGGTCGTCTACATCGTCGCGGGCGGCATCGGTGACGGCGCCGACAAGGAGGGCTTCGGCGAGCGACTTTCGGAGCTGATCGAGTCGCGCCGGCAAGCCGGCGACTGGTGCCCGGCCATCGTCGGACCCAACGGCCTCGGCATGCTGTTGTCGCCCCTGAAGCTCAACAGCCTGTTCATCCCGCAGAGCAAACTGAACGTCGAGTTCGCGCCGGACTCGGACGTCGCGCTCATCAGCCAGAGCGGCGCGTTCCTGATCACGCGCCTGTCGCGCCATTCCAATTTGAACCTCAAGTACGGGTTTTCCATCGGCAATCAGCTGGACATGAAGCTGTCGGATTTCATGGCGCTGGTTGCGCGCGACAAGTCCGTGCGGGTGCTCGGTATCTATGTCGAAGGATTCGTCGGGGGCGACGCCTGTGCGGTCGCGAAACTGGTCGAGGAGTTCCGGGCGGAGAATCGCCACGTCATCATCTACAAAGGCGGCCGCTCGCAGCTCGGGAAATCGGCGGCGGAGAGTCACACGGGCGCCATGACGGGCGACTACCACGTGCAGAAACGGTTACTGCACAAATCGGGCGCGGTACTTACCGAGTCGTTCAACCAGTTCAACGCGGTGCTCAAGTGGATGGCGGCCTACCCGGAACTGCGTGAACTCGGCAAGCTCGCGATCGTTACCAACGCCGGCTACGAAACGGTCGGCAGCGTCGATACCCTGGGCGAGTTCGATTTCGAGCGCTTGTACCAGCTCAGCGAGGACAACCGTTCGGAGCTCAGTAATATCCTCGAGCGTCACGGCATGCAGGGACTCGTTGCCGCATCGAATCCGCTGGATCTGACCCCGATGGCGGACGAGGCGGTTTACTTCGATTGCGTCGAGGCGATGATCGGTTTTGGTGCCGGCGTCGTGATGCTGGGGCTGGTGCCGTTGTCGGAACAGCTCGACACGCACCAGCTGACGCAGGCGGAGGCCTTCGCGGCCAGGCTCAGGTCGCTGGCGCAATCGACTGGTTGCCTGGTCGGCGTCGTTATCGATGCCGGCGTGCCCTACCAGGGGTACAAGGCCGTTTTCGAGCGCCAGGGCTTTCCCGTCTTCGACGGCATGGACATGGGCGTACTCGGCATTAATGTCCTGAAGAATAGCCGGTAGAATGCGCCGATGAGCGATCCACGCGAACACATCCACAGCGACATCCGGCGGCTCGGCATCCGCTTGGCGAGGCGCGTCCTGCGCCGGGGTCACGTCAAACTCCCTTACCCGGCGAGTGGCGGCGCGGATCGATCCACCGACTAGGCAATCGGAAAACGATATGGCCGCTGGCAGCCTGCTTACACTGCTCGACGATATCGCCACGTTGCTCGATGACGTGTCGTTGATGACGAAGGTGGCCGCGAAGAAGACGGCCGGCGTGCTGGGCGACGACCTTGCCCTCAATGCGCAGCAGGTTACCGGCGTTCGCGCCGAGCGCGAGTTGCCCGTCGTGTGGGCAGTGTTCAAAGGTTCTGCGCTCAACAAGCTCATCATGGTGCCCGCGGCATTGTTCCTGAGTGCCGTATTCCCGTGGATCATCACGCCGTTGCTGATGCTGGGCGGCGCGTTTTTGTGCTACGAAGGTTTCGAGAAGGTCGCGCATCGGCTGCTGCACACGCGCGAGGAGGAGCAGGAGGACCATACCAAGCGAATTCAGGCGGTAGCCGATCGCAAGGTGAACATGGTCCAGTTCGAGAAGCAGCGCATCCGCGGAGCGATACGCACCGACGCGATCCTGTCCGCCGAGATCATNNATCGCTGCGCTAATGACCGTGGGCGTCTACGGTCTCGTCGCCGGCATCGTCAAACTGGACGACGTCGGCATGTACCTGATGGATAAGACCGGCGCATCGAAGATGGTCGCGCTGCAAAACCGGCTGGGCGAGATGATCCTTAGCTTCGCGCCGGTATTGATGAAGACCCTGTCGGTGCTGGGTACAGCAGCGATGTTTCTCGTCGGCGGTGGCATCATCGCGCACGGTCTGCCCTTGCTTACTGAGTGGCTGCACGATGTCGAGGATTTTGCGCACGCTTTGCCGGTAGCCAAGGACCTGTTCTCGGACCTGGCGTCGCTCATATTCAACGGCATCACCGGTGTTATCGTCGGCGGCGTGCTCGTCGGCACGCAGTACCTGATCCAGCGAATCAAGCCGAACAAGGCGTGAGCCGGGGCGCCACCGAACACCGGATCGATGTCCCGGGCCAGGAGCTCGCGGCCAGCGTGTTCGAACAGCCGGGATCCGATACGGTGGTTCTGGTCAATGCCGCGACCGGCGTGCCGCGGCAGTTCTACAAGTATTTCGCAACGTATCTTCGCGACCACGGCTGGACGGCGGTCACTTACGACTATCGCGGCATCGGTGACTCGGCGCCCCGGAGCCTCCGCGGTTTCGATATCCGGATGCGTGACTGGGCGCTGGTCGATATACCCGCGGTCATCGGCTGGATCTCGTCGGAACTTCGGCCACGGCGCATCTTCTCTATCGGCCACAGTTTTGGCGGGCAGGCGATCGGGTTGATAGACACGCCTAGCCGGGTCACGGCCATGGTGGGCGTCTCCGCGCAGAGCGGTTACTGGGGCGTGCAGGGGGGTTCGGAGAAATACAGGGCGCGTCTCGCCGTCACTGTCCTCATTCCCGTCTTCGNNGGCCGGAGAGGATCTGCCAAGGAACGTTGCGCTCGAATGGGCGCGCTGGTGCCGGAACACCGACTACCTGCTCGGTGATGAGACATTGCCACTCGAGCGCTACGACGCGTTCGACGCACCGGTGCTCGCCTACAGCATCGAGGACGACGACTGGGGCACACCGCGCGCCGTCGACGACATGATGCGCGCCTATGCTCACGTGACGCGGCGGCACCTGGTGCCCGCCGATTACGGCCTGGAGAAGATCGGCCACATGGGATTCTTCCGCCAGGGTTCGGAGGCGATCTGGGACGAGACCATCGCCTGGCTCGAAAACGCCCCTAGCCGGGATTGACGACCCAGTCGGGGTCTTCGAACTCGCCGATCACGCGGACGTCGACGAACTCGGCCTGGCTGGCGATGATGCGCTGCACTTCCGCCGACGGGTTAGCCTCCATCGCGTCGCGTGCCGCTTTGCTATCCCAGCTCGCGATCGCGAGCAGCTTCCCGTCGTCCCCGATCTTGCGATGTAAGCGCGTGCCTCGCGCCCCCGGCGCCTGCTGGATGATCTCGCTCGCGCGCACCCAGGCCTTTGCATAGGCTTCCGCGGTGTGCCCGGGGCGCACGTGAACCTCGAAGACAAAGATCATGGGAACTGCCGCCCGGTTTCGATATCCCGCACCACCCGGCCGAACGGCAGCAGCGCGAGCGGCAGCAGCTTGATGTGCTGCATGGCGAGCGGGATGCCGATGATCGTGAGCGCGAAGAACGCGGCCAGGAACAGGTGCATGATCGCAAGCTCGAGCCCCGGCAGGATGATCCAGATGATGTTCATTATGAGCGCGAGCGTGCCGCCCGGCGGTTCGGTTTCACGAACCTCGCGCCCGAACGGTGCGAGGACGCCGCCGGCGAGCTTGAAGCACTGGATTCCGAACGGGATGCCGATGATCGTCAGGCAAAGCACGATCCCGCCGAGCAGGTAGCCGAAGAAGATTGCGAACCCACCGAAGATGAAAAACAGGATATTGCCGATCAGCGACATTGCCGCTTACCTCCCTTGTGTGTCGCCACGCACGCGGTCCGGCCGCTAGCCCCTGTGGCAATCCTACATCAGTCGCGAGTGTCCGCCCGCACATTCAGCAGCAGCATCAGGGCCGGCGCGGCTCGAAGTATTCGTGGCGAACCTTGCCCTTCGCAATCGTGACGAAGCTCGATTCGGGCACTTCCTGCCAGGCATCGGCAAGACCTGTCAGTGGTTCCGAGACGATCGCATAGGTCCTCGAAGAAACGCGGTCCGCTTCGGGAGTGACATCTGCGAGTGCTTCTATGTCAGTGCTGTGAAAGAGCGATCTGGATTCACGTTCGCTCGAATACCGCACGGCGTACAGATTCTTGCCGTCGCTGATGCCGAGCGTCATCTGCAGCGGATTCTCGATGCCGTGTTGTTCGCCGAGCATCTCGACGAAGCCTGCCATGCGGGCAATGCCGCTGGCGACGTCGCCGGCCATGCCGAAGGTAAGGGCCAGGTAGAACATGATCTCGGAATCGGTAGTGCCTTCAACCGCGTTGAAGAGCTCCGGCGCGACGGCGAACATCAGGTCCCGCCGAATCCGCTCGTAGCCCTCGATCGCGCCGTTATGCACGAACAGCCAGTTCTCATGGCGAAACGGGTGGCAGTTGCTGCGCTGTACGGCACCGACGGTGGCCGCGCGGATGTGAGCCAGGAACAGCGACGCCCTGATTTGCTGCGACAGCGCCTGCAAATTGCCGTCGTTCCATGCCGGCCGCACGTCCTTGAATACACCCGGGAACTCGCGGTCGTCGTACCAGCCGATACCGAAGCCGTCGCCGTTGGTGGTCGTATCGCTGGACTTCGCGCGCAGGCTCTGCACGATCAGCGAGTGCTCCGGTTCGAACACGGCCTCATGCAGATAGATGGGCGTGCCCGAGTAGGCGATCCAGCGGCACATGGTGCTCTCCCGCAAGTACAAGGAAACCCGATGATAACGCGAGGGATGTGTCACGGCTGCCCAAGTTGATTCGCCCGAAATGCGCGGGTTATTCTGGCGACGCACGCGTTGCTCGTATGACTAACGATATCTGAATGTCCCGCCCTGGAGGATCCGCGATCGCCGCGGCCGCACTCGTTGGTCTCGTGCTCATCGCTTACCACGCGGCGCCGGACAACGGTTTTCATTTCGACGACTACGCAAACATCGTCGAGCAGGAAGCGCTGCACGCGGAAGAACCGGGTCCTGCGGCACTCATTGAAGCGTCCCTGGGCGGCAGACACCCGCAGCGCTTCGTTGCAAACCTGACGCTGGCTTTCGACTGGTGGCGGGGTGACGGATCGCCGCGGCCGTTCCAGTGGACGAATCTCTTTGTGCACCTGATCGGTGCCCTGCTCGTTTTTGCTCTGTTGCTGAGAAGCGTGCTTCTGATTCGCGGACCCGCTCGCGACGCACTCGTAGCAGCATCAGCGTTTTTCGGCGCGGCATGGTGGGCCCTGCACCCGATCCAGGTGCAGGCGGTCACGTACATCGTGCAGCGCATGGCCTCGCTGGCAGCGGTATTTGTCATTGCGGCGGTGCTGGCGTACGTCCACGGTCGCATGAATCCGGACCGGCGCTGGCGCTGGATGACAGTGGCGGCCGTATGCGGTTTGCTGGCGGCGTTTACCAAGGAAAATGCCTGGATACTGCCGCTGCTGATTTTGTTGGCCGAGTTCGGCCTGGTTCGAAACTCCGGCAGTCTTATTCGCAGCCGTGCCGACTGGGCGTTGATCCTGGTGCCGCTGGGTATCGGCCTCTATCTCGCCACCTCGTTATGGGGCGGCATGGGACCCTTTGCCGAATGGGTGCAGCGTGGTTACGAGAACCGCTCCTTTACCCTCGAAGAACGTCTCCTGACACAGCCCAGGGCAATCGTTTTCTACTTCTCCCAGCTGATCTGGCCGCTGCCCGGCAGGTTCTCCATCGAGCACGCGTTTCCGGTGTCGCGCAGCCTGTTCGACCCCGTGACCACCTTGCCCGCGATCCTCCTCGTGTGTGCCTGGATCGGATGCGGCCTGTGGTGCCTCGTGTCGCCGCTACGCAGGCTGGCGGGCTTTTTCATTCTCTGGGTGCCTCTGACTCTCGCTGTCGAGAGCAGTGTCATCGCACTGGAACTCGTATTCGAGCACCGCATGTACCTGCCCTCCGTCGGGATCGCCGGCCTTCTGACGCTGGCCGTGCGATGGTCGCTCTCGCGGACCGCCGTACCCGCAAGAGTCGGCACAGCGACGCTTTGCGTCGCATTGCTATTGGCACTCACGGTTGCCACCCTGATGCGGGTTCCGGAATGGTCCTCCGACGTGACCTTGCTGGAGCGAGCGTATGGGCATGCACCCGACTCACCTCGCGTGGTCGCAAACCTCGGCGTTGCCTATATGAATGCCGACCGGCTCGACGAAGCGGGCGATTTCCTGGAGCGATCGATCGAACTCGATCCCGAAGCGGCCAAGAACTGGTACAACCTGGCAATGTGGCGCGCAAAGACCGGGCAAGCCGATGCCGCTGTGGCCGCCTACCGGAGGACGCTCGAACTGGCACCGGAAAGCGTTCCGGCATGGCAGGGCCTCGGCGACGTCTACCGGGATTCAGGCCTGGCAGGAGAGGCCAGGGCCGCCTATGACCAGGCGTTACGGATATCTCCGCAGCGCGCCGAGACCCTGAGACGGCGTGGAAGGTTGCTCAGTGACGCGTTCACCGAGCACGAGGCCGCGCTGCGTGACCTCGATCGTGCCCTCTCGATCGACAGCAACGACTACCAGGCCCGTTTGGCACTGGGCGTGGTGCTCGGCCGGTTGGGAAGACTCGGCGAAGCCATCGAGGAATTCACCGCGGCGATCAGCCTGCAGCCACAGAATCCACAAGCTTATTACGATAGAGGTTTGACCCACTTCCGCGGCAACGACTATGCCGCTGCGCGCGAGGACTTCTCCGCGGCTGCGACACTCGACCCGGCTTTTCCCGATGCTTACGTGGGCCTCGCTTCGGTCAGCCTGGTGGAAGGCGATCATGCCGAGGCTCGCGCCGGGTTCGAGCGCGCGTTGTCGCTGGATCCCGATCACGCGCATGCACGATTCAACCTCGGCGTCGTCCTGGAAGCCCTGGGCGATCCCGAGGGCGCCCTGGCACATTTCGATGAAGCGTGCGCCGCTGGCCACGCCCGCGCCTGCCGCGAAGCGGGCCAGCATTGAATTTCAGCTAGAATTAAGACAGTCGGTAGCAATTTAGGGAGCGGTGCCATGACGGACACCCCCGGCAAGCTGCGCAGCATCACTAACGATGCGACGCTGAGCCCTGCGCAAAAGGCGCACTACCTGTCCCTCGAAGCCGAGAACATGCTGGCCTATCCGGCGCTCGATGCAAAGACCCGGAAAGCGCTCGATGAGCGGGTCATCTGCGACATGTACGAGGGGCATGCGCCCTACAAACCGCGCTATGTCCTGCCCGACTATAGCGTGGTGCTTCGCGAAGGCAGCGACTACCTGGAATTGCCGGTACCCGAAACGCTCGACGAGGCCATCAACACGCTGATGATCGCCTACCACCACGTGCCGTCGGTGACGGGCATGCCCGTGTACATCGGCCAGCTCGACGAACTGCTGCTGCCGTTCTGCGAGGGTGTCAGCGACGAGGCGCTGTACGAGAAGATCAGGCTCTTCTGGCGTTACCTGGATCGCACGCTGCCCGACGCGTTCATGCACGCCAACATCGGCCCGACCGACAATCGCGTCGCGCGCACGATCCTGCGCGTCGATGCGGAGCTCAAACAGATTGCGCCGAACCTGACCTTGCTCTATGACACGCAAACCAGTGGCGAAGAGATCCTGGCGATGGCCGGGAGCAATATCGCGGCGTGCTGCAAGCCGCATATCGCCAATCACCGCCTCCACGCGGATGCCTTCGACGAGCGCGGCTACGGCATCGTCAGCTGTTACAACGTGCTGCCGATGGCCGGCGGCGCTTCCACGCTCACGCGGGTCAACCTGAAAGAAGTCGCCCTTCGGTCCGGCGGTGAGGCGGACTTCTTCGACGACACCTTGCCGTATTACCTCGAACGCAATTTCCGGCTCACCCAGGCGCGCATCGACTACCTGTTCGACGAATCCGGTTTCTTCGAGGGCTTCCTCGTAAAGGAAGGCTGGATCGACAAGGGCCGCTTCACCGCGATGTTCGGCGTCTTTGCGATGGCCGAGGCGGTCAATGTCCTGCAGGAGAAGGAAGGTCGCGAGGGCCGCTATGGGTTCGACGAGGAGGCGAATGCGCTCGGCCACAGGATTTCGGAAGCGCTCGCCGCGGCGGTCCGGGACCGGCCGCTCGACAAGGTGTGGCGGGGCCACGCGCTGCTGCATTCGCAGGCGGGGCTCAGCGACGACGTCGAAGCGACGCCCGGTGTGCGCATTCCCTACGGCACCGAGCCGGATCCGGTTACGCACGTGCAGGCGCTCGCGCCGCATCACCAGTACTACGATGCAGGCATCAGCGAGATACTCACCGTGGACGAGAGCGTGACGAACAATCCCGAGGCGCTGGTGCAGTTGTGCAAGGGCGCGTTTGCCAGCGGCTTCCGCGAGTTCACGGTGAACGTCGCCAGCAACGACCTCGTGCGCGTCACCGGCTACATGGTGCGGCTCTCGGACATCAGGAAGTTCAGGGATCAGCAGGGCTCCCGCACGAACACGACCGTGCTCGGAGCGGAAGCCGCCGAAATGACCGGCATACTCGATCGCAAGCCGCGCGTGGTGGGCAATGAACTCTACCCGGGCTACGGTCAGTAAGATCCTGACGTATTCGATCGTGGACGGGCCGGGCAACCGGCTCGTGATCTTCCTGCAGGGGTGCAACTTCGACTGCACCGCCTGCCACAATCCCCACACCATCGGTGAGTGCAATCATTGCGGAGATTGCGTTCCCGCCTGTCACGCCGATGCGCTGTCGATGGTCAACGGCCGGGTCGTTTTCGATCCGACGAACTGCGACCAGTGCGACGACTGCCTCGAAGTCTGCCCGATCGATGCCAATCCCATGGTGCGCGAGTACGATGTTGCGGAAATACTGAAACTGGCGCGCAAGCATCGGCCGTTCCTGACCGGGGTCACGGTGTCGGGCGGCGAGCCGACCCGGCAGATCGGGTTCGTCGTCGCGCTGTTCGAGGCGATCAAGGCGGACGAAGAGCTGGCGCATCTCGACTGCTTCATCGACAGCAACGGTTATCTCGGCACATCCGGGTGGGAGTCCCTGCTACCGGTTACCGACGGCGTCATGCTCGACATCAAGAGCTTCGATGGCTCCAGGCACCGCGAACTGACCGGCAAGGAAAACAGCAAGAGCCTGCGTTCCGCGCAAATACTCCATGAAGCCGGCAAGCTGTACGAGCTGCGTTTCCTGCTGGTGCCCGGAGTAACGGATAGCGATGACGAACTCGACGGGCTGATCGATTTCGTCAGGAATCTCGGTGGCGGCGTCCGGGTCAAGCTCAACGCGTTCCAGCACCATGGCGTCCGGCCGCAGGCGCTGGAGTGGGAAAAGATGTCGAAGACCGGAATGGAAAGGGCCGCTGCACGGTTGCGAGAGGCAGGCATCAGCAATGTGATCACGCCGGCCGTGTATCTCTAGCGGCACCCGGTAAGCTCAGTCCCGGGGGCGCAGGATGCGCTGCGCAGCCTGCTCGATATCGACCCCGAACGATACGAGCCCTTCTTCGTGGCCGCCCATGACGGCGATGCCCCGTTCTGCGAATTCGGTCTCTTCGTAGAGCCGCCGGAACTCGTGCGCCATCTCCGGCGTGCCGTAGGAAATGTGACCTGACGTCGTCGGAACCTTGCCTATCAGTTCGTTCCACAGTGCCGCGTCGTGAACGTGTACAACGGCACGAATGCCCGGATCGAGCGCGTAGATCGCGGCGTGCGTGAGCGCCTCGGACGATGCCTGCACCGGCCCCTCGCAGTGGACGCGATTGGCCTGGATGTCGCAACGCATCACCCGGGCGTAGTGACGCTCGTCAGTTCGCGCGACGTGTCCGGTCTGGGTACCGCTGATCACGAATGCATCCGTATCGCCTTCGCGGATGCTGACGTTGCCGAAACCCACGCCGTGCTCCGGGTAATAGCCGATGAGGCGCTGTTCCCAAAGCCGGTTGCGCCAGGCATTGAGTTCTTCGATGGCTTCTGCCGGCAAGGCGGGGGCCAGCTTCCAGTCGCATTCGTATTTTGTATAGCCCTCGTCGATCACGAGGCAGCGCCCGCGCGCTCAGGGAACAGTTTCGCGAGTTCTTCTTCGCTGGCTTCGCACACGCCGCGTTCCGTGATCAGCCCGGTTACGAGCCTGGCGGGAGTGACGTCGAATGCGTCGTTCCTGACCGGAGAACCTTCGGGAACGATTCGTACTTTGCGGATTTGATCCCCATCGAGGCCGGAGACGTGCGTGACCTCTTCCGCGCTGCGCTCCTCGATCGGTATGTCATGCAGACCGTCGGTGATGGTCCAGTCGATCGTGGTCGACGGCAGCGCGACGTAGAAGGGCACGCCGTTGTCGTGCGCCGCGAGCGCCTTCAGGTAGGTGCCGATCTTGTTTGCGACGTCGCCGGCGCGCGTGGTGCGGTCCGTGCCGACAATGCATATATCCACGCGGCCGTGCTGCATCAGGTGGCCGCCCGCGTTGTCCACGACGACGGTATGCGGGATGCCGCTACGCGCGAGTTCCCACGCCGTGAGCTGGGAGCCCTGGTCGCGGGGCCGGGTCTCGTCCACCCAGACGTGGATCGGGATGCCGCACTCACGCGCGACATACATCGGCGCGGTTGCGGTACCCCAGTTGATCGCCGCAAGGGAGCCGGCATTGCAGTGGGTCAGGATATTCACGGGCGCGCCGTTCTTGCGTTTCGCGATGCCTGCCAGAATCTCGGCGCCGTGCTCGCCGATACCGCGCGAGATCGCAATGTCCTCCTCGCAGATCGCTTCTGCCTCTGCACGCAGCCGTGCGATCAGTGCATTACTGTCCGGTTCTTCGGTCAGCAGTGCGAGCATCCGGTCGATTCCCCAGCGCAGGTTGACGGCGGTCGGTCGCGTTGCCGCGAGCGTCCCGGCGGCCGCGCGGATGGACTCGAGCTGTGCGTCCAGCGGCTTCCCGGACGCCCGGGCCTCCAGCGCCGCCAGGTAGATGCTCCAGGCCGCCGTAGCCCCTATCAGGGGCGCGCCCCGGACGAGCATTTCCCGGATGGCGAACGCGCCATCAGCATGCGTCCTGAGATCGACGACCTCGTAACGGTGCGGCAGGCGCCGCTGGTCGATTATCTGCACCACCCCGGGGTCGTCAGGATGCAGCCAGATGGTCCGAAAGTTCTCGCCCGGGGTGTTGCTCATGCGCATCGCTCCCCGTTTCGCAATGAGTCATCGAGGCGCGCGAGCATGAAATCGGCATCGGCCCGCCCAAGCACCATGGGCGGGCGCAGCTTGAGGATATTCCGGTCGGGGCCGATTGTGCCCGTGAGTACGCCCCGATCGCGGAGGCCGTTGACCACGGTCCGCGCCAGCTCCGGAGCAGGTGTTCTCTGGTCTCTGTCGGAAACGAGTTCGAGCGCGATGAACAGGCCGGTGCCGCGGATGTCCCCGATGCAGTCATGCTCCGCCGCGAGCTTGCCGAGGCCATCGCTGATGTGCCGGCCGACGTCCAGCGCATTTTCCTGCAGCCCTTCGTCCTCGATGACGTCGAGCACGGCCAGTGCCGCTGCACAGGAAACCGGGTTGCCGCCGAAGGTATTGAAGTAATCGCCTTTGCGGCCGAAGTCCTCGACGAACTCACGGCGCATGACCACAGCCGATACCGGATGGCCGTTACCCATCGGCTTACCGGTCGTCACGATGTCGGGGACAAAATCGTCGGCTTCGAATCCCCAGAAATGCCGCCCGGTACGCCCGAAGCCGGGCTGGACTTCGTCCGCGACGAACAGCGCCCCGGCCTCGCGAACGATGCGGGCCACCTCGGCAAGGTAGCCCGGAGGCGGAGCGACCACGCCGCTACAAGAGATAATAGTGTCGATGACGAATGCGGCCGGCTCGATGCCGCGGCTGTGCAATAGCTCGATCGCATCATGCACGTGGCGAGCGTACCGGACCCCGGCGTCATCGCCGCGATACTGCCCACGGTAGGTGTCCGGTGCGGGCACCGTAACGACATACGGCGGCAGATCCTCGGGCGGTATGTCAGAAGTCGATATTTCGTAGATCGCCTGCGNNTGCGAGTTCGTTTGCTTCACTTCCCGTGCAGCAGAACATGGCCGTATCGAGCTCTGCCGGCAGCCTGCCGATCAGTCGTTCGGCACACTCGAGGATGTTGTCGTGCAGGTAGCGTGTATGCGTATTTAGTGTACGTGCCTGCTCACAGATTGCTTCCACGACACGCGGATGACAGTGGCCGACGTGCGGCACGTTGTTGTACATGTCCAGGTATTTGTGGCCGGCCGCATCGTAAAGCCACACGCCTTCACCGCGCACGAGATGTACGGGCTCATCGTAAAACAGGCGGTAGGCCGGGCCCAGGAGCTTCTCGCGACGCGCGAGCATGTGGTCATTGGTTTCTTTCACAATAGTCCTGCATCTCGCGGGCAAGTTCCGATGCTGGCCGTTGCCCGAAGGTATTCAGCGTTTGCANNCGCGCTGTAACCGCGCAGGAACTCGAGCAAGTCGGCCAGCGAGCCATCGTCCCTGCGGCAAAGGTAGGCCGAGGCCACTGCAACGTCGACAACGAGCGGCGAACGGATCATGTCGCCGAAGTCGATGATGCCCGCAATCACTCGATCATCACCGGGGCCGAAGAGCACGTTGCCCGGGTTCAGATCATTATGAATGACCTGCCAGCGGAGCTCCTGCAATCGGGGAGCAACCTCTGCATCGAAGTTGTCCAGGTGCCCGCTCAGCATGTCGCGCAAAGCCTCGTCGGAAATCGTGTCGAGCAGCTCACGCAGCAGCCTTGCCTGTTTGATGTCCCAGAGTAGCGGGTAGTCGCTCGCGGGGTGCTCGAAATCCTCGAGTGCCTCGCCCAGCGATGCCAGCGTTTCGCCCATGCGATACAGGGCAGCCTGGCTCACGGCGTCGGGACGGAGCAGGGTGCCCGGCAGCCAGCTCAACACCCGGGCCGTATGGGATTGCCCGGCATCTGTCGAAATCCGGATTCGTGTCTGCCCGTTTATGGTTCGAATGACCCTCGGTACCTGGGCGGCAAGCTTCGACTCCTCGAGATGGATCAGGGCCGCAATCTGGAAGTCGGTGATCGATTCGGTCTCCGCCGAATTGGCGATTTTCAGAACGCACTTTTCACCGGAACTGGTTGTCAGCAGGAAGTTCTGGTCTCGCTCGCTGTCCTGCGGTTCGAGGCTGCCCTGCAGGCCGTAAGTTTCACTGAGGAGTTCGGCTGCGCGATCCGCAGACAGGGCGGGGGGTGCCGTCGTCAATAGCGTGAATGCATCAGCGGGCTGTGAGTTGGCCATGACGGGAAACAGTCTGTAACAAATTCACGCATTTCAGAAATTGGCAGGAAACATATTCATTGCACATTCTTATCGTGGGTCGCCAATCTCCATTCGATACTGCCATAAAAGAGTCTGGAGAGAGCGGCCAGGAGCACGACCGATTAAAGGAGGATCGACAAATGAGATACAAATTATCTATCAGCCTCATCCTGGCATCGATACTGGTTCTTATGTTTGTGACCGTTGGCGCCCAGCAGGGACAAGGCAGCGGCAGCGGTGACCGTGACCAGCAAATGGACCGGGATCGCACCTACGACCGGGATCGGGACAGGGACTACACCTTTGACCGTGATCAGGACCGGGATCGTGATCAGCTGCGAAAGCACGATCAGGACCAGGACCGCGTCCAGGATCGTGACCGGCTCCATATTACGGACCCGGCGAGCCTTCAAGACGGAGACATCTACGGCAATACGCTCATGTCCGAAGAAGAGCTGAAGCAATATCGCAACCAGCTCAGGAACATGGAGACCTACGAGGCTCGCGAACACTTCCAGACACAGCATGAAGCGAAGATGCAGGAACGTGCGCAATTACAGGGCAAGGACCTCGTACCGCCGGGTCAGGGGCCCATTTATGGCGGCGAGTTGATGACCGTGCAGGAGCGCAACAAGTATCGCGAGCAACTGCGGCAGATGGGCTCGGAAGAGGAACGCGAGAAGTTCCAGGCACAGCATCGCGAGCAGATGGAGCTGCGGGCAAAGGCCCTGGAACTCGAAATCGAGGAAGCCGAATAACCCCCCCCGTCCCCCGGATTCGGTGACCTCAGGATTGGGGCCGGGAACAGTCCGGCCCCCCTTTTTCC
>JABAHO010002712.1_pt1 | contig 16153 bp, 20 predicted proteins | sample 7062071 | NCBI WGS metagenome assembly JABAHO01 (sample SAMN14534356, study PRJNA622989) | marine sediment metagenome | biome: marine biome [ENVO:00000428]; feature: marine pelagic biome [ENVO:01000023]; material: deep marine sediment [ENVO:00002113] | place: India: Gulf of Kutch | collected...
GACAGCCACAGGAAGAACGGTTCTGCCTGCCCCGCCCGACCCTGCAGATACTCCAAGGCCTTGTCTGTCCAGAAATCGGTCAGGTGCTCTGCGTGCGCCGACATGGGGTAGCGCTCGCCGTTGTCGAAGATGTCAGCTTCGGTAAAGCTCGATGTGTGCCCCCCTCGAAAAGTCACCCAGTGATCGAATCCCAGCGTGGGCGACTCGTGCGTACCCAGGTGGTATTTGCCGATAAGGGCTGTCGAATACCCGGCGTCGGCCAGCGTCTGCGGCCAGTTGCGGAACTCGGCGATGGCCGACCAGCGATCCAGCTCGTAGCGGGCAGGCAGCCCGTTGTGGACTCCGTTGGCCGACGGGAGCAGACCAGTCATGAGCACTGCCCGCGACGGGGAGCACACCCCGGTGGTCGCAAATGCCCGTTCGAACAGCATGCCCTCCTCGGCCAGCCGATCGATGTTGGGCGTACTGATCACGGTGTTGCCATAAGCGCCGAGCAGTGATGCGCTCTGATTGTCGGTCATGATCAGCAGCACGTTGGTTCCTGCCGCCCGTCCCGCAGACGCGAGCATCAGCATCACCACGCCCATGGGTATGAGTACCAGACTTCTGCCGAACCCGATCATTGATGCGAACCGCATGTCTGCTTACCGATATTTGTCATTGAGCCCTTTGCCCACCTCGATCATCAGCGGGATTTGTCGAGACGATTCATCCTTGCTCTCCCTGACTCGAGTCTCGCATCGTCTTGTACCGTGTCCAGCCGTTTGTCGCCTCTGGCCACGGCGCATCGCTTTCGAGGAAATTGGGCTGCTGACGCTCGAGTATCTCGAGCGTCTTTTCGGGCACAGCATCCGGCCCGGAAAGCTGGCGCCCGGTGCCGACTGTCAGCATGAGCCCCTCGCGCTGCCCGAGCAGCAGCCAAGGAGCCCACGACCTCAATGCAGTCCACCGAAGGTCATGCAGCGCTGTAGGCGTGTCCGGATCAGCCAGATCTTCGACGCTGCCCGCGATGCTGACGCTGATCGACGACACGGTCGTTTCTCCCGAGGACGCCAATGGCCACTCGTCCGGCGGCAACGGATGCGGACGCTCGAATGTCGCCGACTCGTCCAGCCAGGCATGTCCATCGATGACCCGCCACGGCAACACGACCGGTTCGGTCGGTGGTCTCCTCGTCCACGGGAATACGGAGCCGTTCACCGTGTATGTCGTCGTTCGCGGTCCATCCCACGTGTGGATCGGGATATTCGTCTCGCCGGTGATCGGGTTATCGAATGACTCCAGGTATGCGCCCNNAATCGAGCAGTCCAGCAGTGTCGTAAAGGAGTTCCGTGTGCGAGCCGTCGTTGTTGGCCGTCCATTTTGCCTTGATCAGCCCTTGCGAGCGGCATAGCGGTACTGGCGCCTGGCCCGGCAGAACGGCCGAAGTCTCGGTCCGATAGTGTCGGTACACCCAGCCGTCGCCGAGCGTACCCCGGAGCTTCACATTGGCCCGATGGCCGGTCCAAGGGTCCGAAAAGTCCACGGCCCTATTGGTCGTCGCGGACAGACCGGTCGCACCTGCGATCGTGCCCAGCCCGCCGGCAAGGAGTCCTCTCCGCGTGAACTTACTCGCCGTCGCCATCTGCCTCATCCGAAACGTTGGCATCGAAACCTTTGAACCAGCTCGCAAGGCTCTCCCAACCGTCTGCCGTGTAGTCCGCTTCTATGGGCACGATCGTCACGTAACCGTCCCCAAAAGCCAGCGAGTCGCTCTGCTCACGATAGGCCTCGTCCTCTCTGGACGCCATCTCAAAACCGGCTTCGGCTGACTGGCCAATTTCGAGCGTTGCACAATCTGAACACTCGAGACCGATTTTCAGATTCGAACCGAACAACAGGGCAGCTCGCCCCTGCCTCACGACTCTCACGCCCTTGGGTGTGGTCGGCGGGTAGTTCACGTTCAGTGCGACGCCGCGCGGCAGAAGAGGCTCGTGATTTGTGCGAGCACGCGACGCGAGATGTCCCACGAGTTTCACGCCGAAATCGGCCACACCAGCCATATGTCGAGCAACACATGCCTCATCGCGCAGGCACTCACGCGGCGGGTCGGTGCTGATGGCGATTGCAGGCAGCGATTCGCCCATCGGAAGTGAAACCGCAGTAATGACGCCGCCCACCGTCCCTGAGAATTGAGCCATCCCGCCCACATTGGCACCCAGATTGATGCCGGCAAGCACCAGGTCCGGCGCGCGGCCAAATCGCTTTGTTGCAAGACCTATTCCCACCAGGACACTCGTTGCGGGTTCGGCAGGCGAAAGACTCCCGCACCGCTCGTCAATACAGACCTGCACGGAATACTGATCGTCGGTCTCGCGTCGAATCCGGATGCCAGCAAGATCGAACGCTGTACCGCTGGCACTCTNNGCGACCGTAATGACGCGATGCCCGGCCGTGGCCATCGCATCGTGCAGCGCCTGAAGACCTGCAGACTGCCAGCCATCATCATTGCCGATGAGGATGTCGAGCGCGCGTGACGAATGGGCGACAAGTGAAACGAACAAGCCGATCAGAATGATTCCCGGCTTCAAACGGATTGCTATCCCGCCCATGCCCAACCAACCCTCGCGATGCCCACTTCACGTTATCCCATTATGACTGGGTAGCTCCACCTACGGCCTGGTCCGTATCCAGAACACCGTCCCCGGCGGCCGATTGTGACATCAGTGCTTCTACACGGGCGACCAGCTGACGGACGTGCGACTCGCGCTTGAAGTCGACGTGCTCGCACACTCCGCTGACCGGTTCGAATCGAACGCCGCCCTGCAATATGTCACGCCAGAAATCCATGATATGCGCCAACTCGCCAGGATCCGCATCGGGCACGAAGATGACGGCTGTCTTGTCCAGTGGCTCATATCGGTAATGACGCCAGATGTCGCGCATGAGTTGCTGGTTGCGCGCCGGCATGATGGACGGTGGCAGTGATTCTCCCAGCATACGAAAGACGACGGCCATGAGCCGCTAGGCGAGACGGGTGGCCCGGCTGACGATCGCCAGCAGCAGTCGCCGCGCCGTGTACCAGGGGTTTCCGACGGATGTGCCTGCCCGACGCGCCTCCGCCGCGATGCCACTCCAGCGACCGCGGATATCGAGCATTTCGGCCGGAACGCTCGGCTCGCAGCCGGTCCTGCGGCGGATAGCGCCGCGAGCTGCGCGTAGGTCAGGGAATTGCCGGCACACGTGACGGCGATTTCATGGGGATGCCTGGCGGCAACTGCGAGGAAGAGATCCACCACATCCGGCATATCGCCGGCACCCGCGGCACTTCGAGGTGGATCGAGGTCTGGCGCGGCGGAATCAGGCATGACTCCGCGCATTCTAGCAACGCGGCTATTGCGGCGCGCGTTGCGCCTGCGAGTTCAGGATGCCTTAGCTGAAGCCGTTCTCGACGGACTGCGGCACCCTGTTCTGGTGTCAGATGCCAGCCGGCGGCGGCTTGCTCAGAAACGCGTGCATGACCTCGTCGATATCGGCAAATGCAGCCGTATTTTCGTAGACGTCATCGAGAAGATCTTCGTCCAGTGCATCGCTCGCGAGATCCGCGTCGTCCAGCAACCTGTCCATTGCGTCGGCTTGGGCGAGACGTGCTTCTGACCATTCGTCTTCGAGATCGTCTAATGAATCCGTCGTGTCGTAATCGAGTGGCATGTTCCAGCTCCCATCGGATGACTGGTGCCGATATTAATGATGCACTTAAGTAAAATTGTGATGTAACTCCCAGTTATTGAACTAAGTATCCAGAGCTTCATAACGTTGATTCGCAGCGGCCGAGAGCCGGACGGCCAGACGTCGTGGAGAACGCACAGGCCGCAATCGAGATATGGTGCGGTCATCGACTGGCAATGAGCGGACCTTAACCATGACGTCGCTGGATATCGAGGGCATCGTGAATGCGCTGGACGGCAAGGTGAGAGGCCGTCCGGTTGCCGTTTCGCTCTTCCAGGACGACATCCCTGACGAATACGTCGGCCGGAAAGTGGCGCCGTGTGCCATCCTTCGATTCGCCCGTGACCAAGGCGAGCGCTGCTACTTCGACCGCGAGCACCAGGATTGTCTGCACGGTGCGTACATCACCGGCGTCCACGAAGGGACCGAGCAAATCCGAAGCGGCCGACTGCTGCCCGACTACGTTCCGGCATATACGGAGGCGGCGGGCTATGCATTGAACTCGGGCGAAGCCGTCCTGCCGCAGGGCACGATCCGTGCAATGGGTGCCGCACCGCTCGACGACGTGCCGCCGGGTATTGAAATCGCCTGGATCGTTGTCGTGTGCACACCGTTCTGGGCATCCAGCATCGCCGCTGCCCGGTCGGTTGAGGACGGCGTGCAACCGAGCGGCGCCGCCGGATCGTCGTTCTGCACCGACTCTCTCGTGACGCCCTGGTATCACGAGAATGTCGTCATGACACCCGGTGACGTGGGTGGCCGTATGAACAATCGACTGAAGCCCGACGAGATGTTCGTCATCCTGCCCACCCGCTGGGCCAATAACCTGATCACGATCCTGGGGGAAGAGCCCGACGTCAAAGGCCTTTACGAGGCCACTCTGCCCGCAGACTCGAAATACTGGACCCGGAAGGCCGACAGAGACGCCGCGGCGGGCCAGGCGGGTCACGCGGGACAAGCGCACGCGGCCGCCCTAGGCCTGGCGATCAGCATGGACTGGGAAGCCGATGCGCTCGATATGGTCGCCGATGCGCCGAAATTCGTCAGAGGATTCGCTGTGGGCAATGTCGAGGACTTCGCGCAGCAGAAGTCTTACACCCGGATCACGCCGAGCGTCGTGCGAGAGCAGATGGACGAGGCCGGCGCGGCGAAATACCTCCGAATGTTCCGCCGCCGCTAGCGTTGTCCGGCGACGAGCGCGTCGACGATGTTCGCGACCGAGGCGATGTGCGGCTCCTGCATGAGATCGGCATGCCCTGACGCACCGACTACGAATTCGATGTCGATCTTCCCGGTGAAATAGCGCCGCCAATATGATTCGAGCGAATCCCGATTCCGCTCCGCGGACTCGCGATAGACGAGTGTCACGCCGATATCGAGCACGGGATACTCGTAGCGGTGCCAAGCACGCACCATCAAATCGGTCGCGTGCTCGTCGAGAAATGCGGCGCCCGGCCCATGCGATGGCCCGTCGGCCCGTCCGATGCTCGACCGTCTCTGAAACCGGGCCGCACGGATCGCCAGAGATCGCCTGAGCCAGCTCATACCGCCGATGAATAGACCGCCAGAAGGTAACACCGAGCGCAGATACTCAATCCTGTCGACGATTCGCCAGTCGCCGGCATCATCGATCACCTGGACCGGCACGCCGTCGGGATCGGCAAAGAAGACGACGCGGAGCGCATCGTGGCGGGCGATTACGGCATCCCATGACCGAGCCAGCCGTACCGGATCGACCGGCCCTTCGATGCGCACAGCGAACTGCTCGTTACCGCCCGACTGTCCGGGATAGAGCTGCTCCAGCGCCCAGAGCCGATGCTGGGCGAAACTGAGGGGCGCCGATTCGGCCGGACGTTTGGAAACCACCGTCGCCACTTTAGTCCTTTCAGCTCTGGCGTCGCCGCGACTCTCGTCGCCGATCGCCCTCCGTCAAGTGCTTTTTTCTGAGCCTCAGGGCCCCGGGCGTGATCTCGAGCAGTTCGTCGTCGTCCAGGAACTCGAGCGCCTGCTCGAGGGAAAACCGGACCGGGGGCGTCAGCAGGATGTTCTCGTCGGAGCCTGCGGCGCGAATATTCGTCAGCTGCTTCGCCTTCGTCGGATTCACGACGAGGTCGTTGCCGCGGCTGTGTATGCCGACGATCATGCCTTCGTATACGTCTTCACCGTGACCGATGAAAAGCCGGCCCCGGTCCTGAAGGTTGAAAAGCGCGTAAGCCAGCGCCCTGCCGGTGACGTTGGACACGAGTACGCCGTTGTGTCGACGTCCGATCTCCTGATTTACGCGGCGGTCGTAGCAGTCGAAAACATGGTGCATGAGGCCGGTTCCCGTCGTAGCGGTGAGGAATTCGGTCCTGAAGCCGATGAGGCCTCGGGCCGGGATACGGTAATCGAGCCTCACACGCCCCGAACCATCTGGCGACATGTCGGTCAGCTCACCGCGCCGCTCCGCCAGTCGTTCCATCACGCTCCCCTGGTGCTCTGCGTCGAAATCGACCGTGAGGCGTTCCCAAGGTTCTTCCCACGTTTCGCCGGAGCGTTTCATGATCACTTCCGGGCGCGAGACCGCGAGCTCGTAACCTTCCCGCCGCATCGTTTCCAGCAGTATCGAAAGATGGAGTTCCCCGCGACCGGACACACGAAAACGGTCGGGGTCGTCGGTCGGCTCCACCCGCAATGCCACGTTGTGTCGGAGTTCCTGATCGAGCCGCTCGCGGATCTGTCGACTGGTCAGGAACCGCCCTTCCCGGCCGGCGAAAGGCGACTTGTTGACCTGGAACGTCATGCTGATCGTCGGCTCATCGACGGTCAGCGCCGGCAGCGGGTCGATGAAACCGCGCGCACAAACCGTCTCGGAAATCGCCAGGTTCTCTATGCCACTGAATGCCACGATGTCGCCGGCACATGCCTCGTCGACGCGTGCGCGCTCGAGACCGGCGTATCCGTAGACTTCACCGATACGCGCATCGCGGGATTCGCCGTCAGGCGACGTCACTGTCACGCGCTCTCCGGCTTCGACCCGGCCGCGCCGGATACGGCCGATACCGAGCACCCCCACGTACTCGCTGAAATNNCGGGGTCGAGCGAGGCATGCCCGGTGAGCCCCGATGCGTAGATCACAGGGAAGTCGAGTTGCTCGTCGGTCGCTCCCAGACTGTCGAACAAGTCGAACGTCCGATCGAGTACCCATCCGGGTCTCGCACCCGCCCGGTCGATCTTGTTGATGACCACGAGCGGAACGAATCCCCGCCGGAAGGCCTTTTGCGTGACAAATCTCGTCTGCGGCATCGGCCCCTCGACAGCATCGACGAGCAACAATACGCCGTCGACCATCGAAAGAATCCGTTCTACCTCACCGCCGAAATCCGCATGGCCCGGTGTATCGACGATGTTGATCCGCCAGTCGCGCCACAGTATCGATGCGTTCTTCGACAGTATGGTGATACCGCGCTCGCGCTCCAGATCATTGGAGTCCATGACGCGCTCGGGCAGCCGCACGTGGGCCTCGAGCATGCCCGACTGCCGGAACAGCTCGTCCACGAGCGTGGTCTTGCCATGATCTACGTGCGCAATGATGGCAAGATTCCGCAAACGGCTTGCTGCGTTGTCATTCATAGATATCTGCGATCGCGAAAGCGGGCGTATTCTGGATGCAGCCGGGCCGGTTTACCAGTTGATTCCCGGGAGTTCTGCCGAACGATGCTTTCATGAAGGTCTTTACGCTCATCGCCGGACCACTCGCCGGCACGATCCTGGCCGCCTCGCTGGTCTCGACGGGCACGACCGCGGTCGTGGCTATCGCCGCCGGCGTGACGCTGTTGTGTGCGATCTGGTGGATTTTCGAGCCCGTTCCGATCCCGGCAACCTCGCTCATTCCTCTGGCGGTATTCCCACTCACGGGCGTCCTGAGCCCGAATGACGTTGCCCTCGCCTATGGCAACCCGCTGATCCTGCTGCTGATGGGCGGCTTCATGCTCTCGATGGCGATGGAACGCAGTGGCGCGCATCGGCGTATCGCGCTCTACATGGTCAACCTCTTCGGCGGCGGTGGCACACGATCACTCGTATTCGGATTCATGGCGGCGGCGGCCGTGCTGAGCATGTGGATCTCGAACACTGCTACGGTGCTCATGATGCTGCCGATCGCGCTCGCGGTCCTCGACAAGTCCAGGGACCCTCGCCTGACGATCTCGCTGCTGCTGGGCATGGCATATGCCGCAAGCGTCGGCGGCATCGGTACGCCGATCGGAACGCCGCCCAACCTGATCTTCATGCAGGTCTATGGTGAGGCGACCGGCCTCGAACCCGGCTTTACCGACTGGATGGGCTGGGGCATTCCTGTCGTCGTGCTACTCGTCCCTGTTATCGCGGTCTGGATTACGCGTGGGCTGGACCGCAGCGAGGTCATCGACCTGCCGGACGCCGGAGCGTGGCGGGTCGAGGAGAAACGAACGCTGGCGGTCTTCGCCGCAACTGCGTTTGCGTGGATTACGCGTAAGGAACCCTACGGTGGCTGGAGCGGTCTGTTCGGGCTCGAGAATGCCAATGACGCGAGTGTTGCACTGCTTGCCGTCGTGGCCATGTTCCTCATTCCGAACGGTCGCGGGGAAAAGTTGCTCGACTGGCCCACGGCGGCCCGGATCCCCTGGGGCGTTCTGATTCTTTTCGGGGCCGGCATTACGATCGCGCGGGCATTCTCGGCGACCGGGATCAGCGGCACCATCGGCGAACAACTATCGGCGCTCCAGTATCTGCCACCGGTCCTCGTCATCGGGATCATCTGTCTTTCTGTGACCTTCCTGACAGAGGTCACGAGCAACACCGCGACAACGGCGCTGCTGATGCCGATTCTGGCGGCCGGCGCGATGAGCGCCGGGATCGATCCCAAGATCCTCATGGTGCCGGCTGCGATGACGGCGAGCTGCGCCTTCATGCTGCCCGTCGCAACGGCGCCCAATGCCGTCGTGTTCGGGAGTGGCAGAGTTACGATCGCGCGTATGGTTCGCGAGGGTTTCGTCCTCAATCTCCTGGGCGTGACCATAGTCACACTCGTCAGCTACTGGCTGCTCATCTGACGCGCGACCGTGCCGGGCCTTAGACGATATATCACCCTCCCGTTGCTCACGCTGTATGGGCTCGGGACGATTCTCGGCGCCGGGATATACGTGCTCATCGGCGAGGTTGCGGCTGCCGCCGGCGTCTACACGCCGTTCGCGTTCATCCTGGCCGCCGTCGTAGCAGGATTCACCGGACTCGCGTACGCAGAGCTCTCCACGCGTTTTCCGGTCAGCGCCGGCGAGGTTGCCTACGTCGACGGTGGCTTCGACAGGAAAAAGCTATCCATCGCAACCGGAATTGCCGTGATACTCACCGGCGTCATATCCGCGGCAACGATCGCCAACGGNNTTCTGGATGTCCCGGATGCTGTTGCGATCATCGTTCTGCTCGTTGCGCTCGGCGCGATAGCAGTCATCGGAATCGCCGAATCGGTCTGGACAGCCGCGGCGATCACGCTCATCGAGGCCGCGGGTCTACTGCTGGTCATCTCCCTCGGCGCCGGCGACCTGAACACGCTCCCGGAGCGCCTGTCTCGCGCCAGCCAGGATGCCTCGCATCCGACCCTGNNGACCCTGCTCGTCGGAGCGTTAGCCGGCGCGCACCTCGCCTTCTACGCCTACATCGGCTTCGAGGACATGGTCAACGTGGCCGAAGAGGTCCATAACCCGCACGAGACCCTCCCTCGCAGCATTATCCTGGCCCTGATCGGCGCATCCCTGCTCTACGTCGCCGTCGCGCTCGTCGCCGTGTCGAGTCTCGACGCCGGCACGCTGAGAAACAGCTCGGCACCGCTTGCGGCGATTCTCGGCGCACATGGATTTTCGCCGGTCCTGATTTCTGCCATAGGTCTGCTGGCGATCGTCAACGGTGCGCTGGTTCAGATCGTGATGGCCTCCCGCGTCGTATACGGCATGGCCGTGCGGGGCATGGCACCCGCGCTCTTCGCCAGGATTCACTCCCGGACGCGCACGCCGCACGTTGCAACGGCTCTGGTCACGGTGATTATTCTCGCGGCAGCACTATGGTTCCCGCTGCGGACATTGGCACTCTCGGCCAGCACTGTCGCCCTCGTGCTCTTCGCGCTGGTCAATGGCGCACTGATCGCTCTTCGCAGACAACCGGCCACTGCCGGCATATGGCACGCGCCGGTCTGGGCGCCATACGCCGGATTGGTCACCTGCCNNTGGCCGGTTTCGGTGTGGCCGAGGCGCTAAAATAGGCGCTGTGGATCATCCGATCATGACACTGCTCGCAGCTCTGGCTGCCGGACTCGTTGTCGGCGCCGAGCGAGGTTGGGAGCAACGAGAGGAAGCTGACGGCGCGCGCGTTGCCGGGATACGCACCTTCATGCTGACCGCTCTCCTCGGGGGCATTTGTGGTCTCGCCAGCAGCGGCGAATGGCTGCTGCTTCCCGCCGTGGGCCTCGCCGCCGTTGCCGCACTCTCATTGGTGAGCTATCGGCAGGCGGCCCGAGTCGATGCCGACGTGGGCGCGACGACCGAGATCGCGCTCCTGGCGACCTATGTGCTCGGCGTGCTGGCGGCGTCCGGCCAGCCCCTCGCAGCCATGGCGGCTGCGGCGGCCATGAGCCTCATACTGGGTCTCAAGCGCGAGCTCCATCGAACGCTACGGCACATCGAACGCAGCGACATACTGACGTCGCTGCAACTGATCGTCATCGCTGTGGTCGTGCTACCGCTCCTGCCCGATACCGGGATCGGCCCCTGGGACAGCGTTAATCCCCGGACCGTTGGTCTGCTCGTGCTGCTGCTTCTCGGTCTGTCATTCGTCGGTTTCGCAGCTGTGCGAGCGTTCGGCGAGCGCCGCGGCATCTTGCTGACCGCATTCATGGGCGGTTTGACGAGCTCGACCGCCGTCACCCTCGCCTACGCCCGGTTTTCACGTCAACCCGGCGCGAACGTGCGGCTTCTGGGTGTCGGTATCGCACTCTCTGCGGCGACCATGGCGCCAAGGCTCATGGTGGAAGTTGCTGCGATCCGTCCTTCGCTCGTCGCAGAGATCTGGCTGCCACTGGCTGTGCTGGGCGCGATCCCGCTCGCGGCGGCCATCGCTCTCGGTTACTCGAGCAGCGCCGGCGGAGCGTCCGTCGAACCTGCAATCCGCAATCCATTGAATATTGGCGCGGCGGCGATCCTTGCCGCAGGTCTTGTCGTCATGTTCGCGGCCATTCGGGGCGTACAGGAATGGTTTGGCGCTACCGGCACGTATGGCCTCGCCGCAGTGTCGGGCATCCTCGACGTGGATGCGCTGGCGGTTTCAGTCGCCGGCAACGCCGAAAGCATGGGCGAAGCTACCGCCGGACGGGCCATCGTCATCGCAGCACTCGTCAACACCGCCTCGAAGGCACTGCTGGCCTGGTTCGCTGGCGGCATACGCCTCGGTCTGACGGCAGGGGTTGTGCTGGGTGTCGCGCTGGTGGCGGCGGCAGGGGTCGAATTCCTGTGAGCGCAGCGCACGACACCGGGAAACCCGGCCTCATTCGCGCAGCCAGCTATGCCTCTGTTGCTGTCGCACTGACACTCGTCATCGCGAAAGTCTGGGCCTGGCAAGCCACCGGGTCGATTGCGATGCTGAGCTCGCTCGCCGACTCGATCCTCGACGTCATCGCGTCTCTGATCACTTTCACCGCTGTCCGCGTCGCGCTGCAACCAGCGGACTCGGAACACCGATTCGGACACGGCAAAGCCGAAGGTCTCGCCGCGCTGGCCCAGGCGCTGATCGTGGGCACCTCGGCAGTCTATGTCTGCTATGAAGCCATGATGCGTTTTGTCAGCCCGGAGCCGCTCCGAGCGCCTGAAGCCGGGGCAGCGATCATGGGTGCTTCACTGGTGCTGACGATCGGGCTGGTATTTTTTCAGCGCTATGTCATCGAGCGAACGCGCTCGGTGGCGATACAGGCAGACGCCCTGCATTACAAGGCTGATATCGCCGTCAACGCAGGCGTACTCGTGACGATCGGCATCGTCGCCATGACCGGCTGGCAGACCTTCGATCCGATGGTGGGGCTCGTAATCGCCGCATACATCCTGCTCGGCGCCGTGCAGATTGGCCGCGAGTCATTGCATATCCTGCTCGACCGGGAGATCGACGAAACCGATCGACGCCGTATCGAGGCCATCGCCATGGATCATCCGCAGATCGTGGGATTTCACGACCTCAGGACGCGTTCTGGCGGGACGCGCTATTTCCTCCAGTTTCACCTCGAGATGGACCCGAAGATGGATCTCACGACCGCCCACGAGATCATGGACGAAGTCGAAGAGCGCATCCTCGAGATCTACCCGGGCAGCGAGATCATCATCCACGCCGATCCGGAGGGCGTCACGGAACGCAGAGATACTTTCGACTAGCCAACATAAGCTGGTTCAGGTGTGGTTAACGCTGTCCTCCACATGATATATGCTGGCACCCGCGTCATTACGCCGAACCTGACGGAGGAAAATGATGACCCGACTAGCTGCTGCCGCCCTGCCGGCGCTGACCTTTTTTGCGCTGCTCGTTTTCGCGCCTGTTGACTCGCGCGCCGATTCCGCGGAGGAGATCAACATCCGGGTCGATGTCGCTCTCGAGCGATTCTCGGCAGAAGTCGAGGGTGCCGACGCTTTCCTTCGAAATGCCAAGGGCGTCCTCGTATTCCCCAGCGTCAAGAAGGCGGGCCTGGGTATCGGTGGTGAGTACGGTGAGGGCGCGTTGCGGATCAATGGAGAATCGGTCGAGTACTACAGCACTTCCGGCATTTCCATCGGTCTGCAGGTGGGCGCACAATCAAAGACCGTGATCATGATCTTCCTCGCCGATGGCGCACTCGAATCATTCCGCAACAGCTCGGGCTGGAAAGCGGGGGTCGACGGCTCTGTGGCCCTGGTCGAGGTGGGGACCGGCGGCACCGTCGACACGAATAACGTACGCGACCCGATCGTCGGCTTCGTATTCAATAACAAGGGGCTCATGGCGAACCTGACGCTCGAAGGATCCAAGTTCACGAAGATCGTGCGCTGACCGATCCCGGCGGAGCCGAATGCCGGAGATTCCGGACGTCGACATCTACGTGGAAGCGCTGGCACAACGGGTGACCGGCGCGGCCCTGCGGGGTTTGGACTTCCGCAGCCCGTTCCTTCTGCGCTCGGTTTCCCCGNNGCGGGTCTCGAGGTCAGGGCCGTCAGACGGGTCGCAAAGCGAATTGCCGTTGAATTCGACAACGGTCCCTGGGTGGCGATCCACCTGATGCGTGCCGGCCGACTGCGCTGGCGGGACCAGGTAAACGGCAGGCCGATTCGCAACGAGGCGGCGCGGCTGACTTTCGATACGGGCGTATTGGCGATTACCGAAGCCGGCAAGCGTCGACGGGCAGCATNNGCCGGACGAAGCTGCTCTGAAATCGCTATCACCGCCTGGCGTCGATGCAGAGACCTGCACCGCCGGACAATTCGAAAAAGCGATGCGCGGCGAGAACCACACGCTGAAACGCGCGTTGACCGACCAGCGCATCCTCGCCGGCATCGGCAACGCGTACTCCGACGAGATCCTGCATCGCGCAGGCCTGTCACCGTTCCAGATGACGCAGAAAATCACCGAATCCGAGCTGACCGGACTCTACACATCGATGCGGGAAACGTTGTCGTCCTGGACAGAGCGTCTGCGAGAGGAACTGGCCGGAAGCTTTCCGGAAAAGGTCACCGCATTTCGCCCCGGCATGGCCGTGCACGGCAGGTTCGGGGAGCCGTGCCCCGTCTGCGACGCCCCGGTCCAGCGCATTCGCTATGCCGACAGCGAAACCAACTACTGCCCCGGCTGCCAGACAGGCGGTCGGATCTATGCCGATCGATCACTCTCGAGGCTGCTGCGGGATGACTGGCCGCGCAACCTCGACCAACTCGAATCGACCTGATATCCGTCGGAGGACCTATCTGCCATGAGCGAAATCAGCCCATTGATCCGCGCAGCCCTGATCGTCAGCGACCTGGATGCCTCCCACGCCTTCTACCGCGACGTACTCGGCCNNTCCACGGGCAACGCCCATCGCCTGCTCGGGGTCGGAGAGGACGCGACCGTCCGCGCGAGGATCCTCAAGGCACAGGACCCCGCCATCGGCATGGTCGGTCTATTCCAGGTCGACGACGAAAGCATGCCGCCCCCCCGCAACCCGANNGGCGACGTCGCCCTTGTCATGAACTGCGCCGATCTCGATCCGGTCAGGGTCGCGCTGGAGGATCGCGGCGCACAGATCATTTGCGGACCGCTGAGATTGGAGACATCGCTGTTCAAGGGGGCCAGGGAAATGATGTTCCTGGATCCGGACGGCACGAAGATCAACCTCATCGAGCGGCCTGTACCGACCGTTCATGTGACTGACGAATGAACGCAAGCGTGATCGCCGCAGGGCTTGCAGCGGTCACGCTGGCGACCACGACGGCTGCCGACGACGGGCGGCAGCTGAACATTGACCGGCTGATCGGCGANNGTCGACCGTGACAGCGCACTCTGGGTCGGCGCGCTCGGTGTCATGGACCGCGAGACACAGCGACCCGCAGACGAGTCGACGATATTTCGCGTGGGTTCGATCACCAAGGCATTCACGGGTATAGCGCTGCTCGTCGCGCAACAGGACGGTGACCTGCGCCTGGAACAGACGGTGAGGTCCATCCTGCCGGACGTCCGGTACACAAACGAGTGGTCAGAGGCGCATCCGCTGAGAATCGTGCACCTCATGGAACACTCATCCGGCTTCGGGGACCTGACGGCGCCCGAGTGGTTGTTCAGCGACCCGACGGTTCTGAGGCTCACTGACGCCTGGCACCTGCACGCCGATGCGCGCGTTGCTCAATGGGTCCCGGGTGNNACGTCGGCGCGGGACTTGCGGGCATCGCGCTGGAAAAGGCGACAGGCTCCAGATACCAGGCGTTTGTGTCTTCACGCATCCTCGAACCGCTGCGCATGCAAAGCTCGGGCTTCGGGCTCGACGGCGATGTCCGTCAAAAGCTCGCATCCGGCTATGACACCGACGGGTATTTCAGGCTCAAATACTGGCACATGATTTTTCCGCCCTTCGGTGCGCTCAATTCGACGCCCGCTGACATGGCGCGATTCCTGCGCATGTGGCTCCGGGACGGTGAACTGGACGGTGAGAGGCTATTGCCGGCGGAAGATGTGCGCCGAGCCGAAGAGCCGCGATCGACGTTGGCGGCCCGAGCGGGCCTCCGTTACGGCTATGGCCTCGGCAACTACCAGTGGTATTCGCAGGGCCTGCTTTTTCACGGACACGGAGGCGATGCCGACGGTTACCTGTCCCGGTTCGCCTACCAACGGGACACAGGACTCGCTTACTTCGCAGTGATTACGGTGTTCCGCCACGCTCCGCTGCGTAGGATCCAGCGGGCTATCGAGTCAGCGATCGCGGCAACACGGCCCATGAAGCAAGCCCCCGACGCAACCGGCGCCGAGGCCGCCGCCATGGCCTCAATGACAGGCTGTTACGAACGAGCGACCTACCGCTTCCGACCGCGATCGGGACCGCGGCCCGAGGATCGCTTTGTTGCCTCGGTCACGCCGACCGGACTGCATCTCGCGGTCGGCGACGGGAGCACACGCAAACTGATCCATGCAGGCGGCGCGCTGTTCAGGTATCCGAATCAGCCGCAGCCAACGATCGCCATAGCTCCCGGCCCGGATCGCCGTCTCGTCCTTCAGGGCGACATCGGGAACTTCGTCAGGATCCGGCCGGCCTGTTAAGAAGAACCCTGAACGTCTGAAACAGCACGGTCGTGTCGTCGGTCAGCGCATCGCCGCGTTCGGCGAGCATCGGCCCCCAGAACGCAGTGTGAATCCGACGCCACGCGTCGACGTCGCGTGCACCGGGCCCTTCGAAGGCCACATGTTCCGGGCCGATACCGCTGAACGGCACCTCCTCACAGCGTTCGAACTGGAGTAGACAACGGGGTTCGTCGTCGAAATCCTCGAGAATCAGGAAGTCGCCCGGGTTCGGATATGTGCCAGCAGCACGCAGATCGTCCGCGAGTCCGAAAGTCCCCGTCTTCTCCCCTTGCACGATGAGATTCAGCAAATTGTCGATCATTTCGCGGCCCCGGCCGATCTTCCGGGTCCCCGGCACAGCGCCATCAGCGGGCAACCCCAGTTCGTCGCAAGCTGATCGCCAGAATTCCTCGACTTTCATGTACTCCGATCTCCTGTCTGCCTTCGCAACCCGGTTTCCTGGCGGTGCATAATGTCCGCATGAAAAGATTGATACCCGATTCGACGATGAATGCCACCGCGACAATGATTTTGTCCATTGTACTGACCGGCTGCAGCGCATCAGGGCCGGCTGACATGGCGGCTGACTATCTGTCGGCGCTGGACCGCACCGCGGCCA
>JABAHO010001128.1_pt1 | contig 16055 bp, 15 predicted proteins | sample 7062071 | NCBI WGS metagenome assembly JABAHO01 (sample SAMN14534356, study PRJNA622989) | marine sediment metagenome | biome: marine biome [ENVO:00000428]; feature: marine pelagic biome [ENVO:01000023]; material: deep marine sediment [ENVO:00002113] | place: India: Gulf of Kutch | collected...
TCGAACCCGTCAAAGCGGAGCTCGGACTCACCGACACGCACATGGGCCTTTTGACGGGCATAGCGTTTGCGATCTTCTACACGCTCATGGGACTGCCGCTCGGTCGGATGGCCGATCGATACAGCCGGCGCATGATCATAGGTGTCGGCGTCTTCTTCTGGAGCATCATGACCGCTGCGTGCGGGCTGGCGAGAAACTTCTTCCAGCTCTTCCTCGCGCGCGTGGGTGTCGGTGTCGGCGAGGCAGCGTTGTCACCCTCGGCCTATTCGCTGATCGCAGACTACTTCCCACCGGACAGACTGGGCCNNGTCTGGCATTCCTCGTCGGCGGCACCGTCCTGCAGATCCTGAGCGGGATGGGTCCGCAGACCTTCCCCGTTGTCGGCACCCTGCAGCCCTGGCAGATGGCATTTTTCATCGTCGGCTTGCCCGGCGTTGCCGTCGCATTGCTCCTCGCCACGATCCAGGAACCAGCCCGTCGCGGGCGTATGGAAGGCCACGGAGACTCGATCCCGATCGGTGAGGCCTTTCGTTACGCGCGGCAGCGCTGGCGCGTATTCGGTGCTCATTTCACAGGCTTTGCGATCCTGGCGATACCGATATCGAATCTCATTATCTGGACTCCCAGCTACCTGATCAGGACCTTTGATTACTCGGTCCCCGAGGCGGGACTCACGTTCGGCACCATGCTGATCATCTGCTCGCCGGCGGGCGTCTATGCCGGCGGCTGGTTGTCCGATACATTGCGCCGGCGCGGGCAGATCGACGCTCCGATGCGAGTCGGTATCTATTCTGCGCTCGCGCTCATTCCACTGAGCCTGGCCACCGCGACCATCGCAGGCGAGACACTGACCATCGCGTGGCTGTCGATGCTGGTCTTCGCAGCGAGTATGTGCCCGGCCGTAGCACCGGCTGCGCTTCCGCTCGTGACACCGAATCAGCTCCGCGCACAGGTATCGGCCGTCTACATGCTCTTCCTGAATCTCCTGACCGGGCTGCTCGGGCCTACGGCGGTCGGCATCATCACGGATTACGTCTTCGGCGACGAGAGTGCGGTGGGGCTATCGATCATGGTTGCGAACATCGTGGCCGCACCCATCGCCGCATTGTTGATCTGGTCCGGGCTGAAGGCCTACCGTGCGGAGGCGCGCGCCATATCGGGTGACGGGGCCGGCGGATGACGCTATACGACTGGCTGGTCGTACTGCACGTTANNCATCTCGCCGCGCGCTTCGCGATCAGGGCCGATCTCCCCTTCGAAGAGCGTATGCGCTTTCTGACGCTGATCCTCTGGATCGATCTGGGGCCGGAGGCCGCCATTTGTCTTCTGGTTCCGCTCGGATTCCAGATGGCCGCAATCGCAGGTTACTCGACGCTGGGGGGCACATGGCTCTGGGCCTTGTGGGCGCTGGGTATCGCCTGGTACGTCGTGATCTGGAAAGGGCACATGCTCGAAATACGCGGCGACCAGTCGCCGCTCGCGACCCGGCTCAAGCGTGCCGAGCATGTCATTCGCTTCGCGATGTTGGGATTCACAGCGGTTGTCGGCGTGACATCGCTCACCGGCAACGGCCCGCTTATCGGCGACTGGCTGGCTATCAAGGTGCTCCTCTACGCGCTGGCCATCGTGCTCGTGTCACTGCTGCGCTGGGAGCTCTCGGCGTGGGGCACAGCCATCGCGATGCTGCAGAAGCCTGAGACCGTGGACGCCGCGAACGAGCTCATCATGCACACCCATCTCAAGGGTCGATGGTATGCGTGGACGCTCTGGACCGTTGTCGCAGCGGCCGCACTTTTCGGGATCGCGCGACCGATCTGAGCCATTCAGGGCACTGACGGAAAACCGCTTTAAAGCGAGCCTCGCTTCCGGCTACCAGTAGTGCGTCCAGCGGGCGCGTTTCTGAAAGTGCAGGAACGCCTCACGCTTGTCCGCCGGCAGATAATCTGCGTAACCGTTCGGGTCATAGCGTTCGCGATACTGATCGAGCACCGGACGATAAAGGTGCATGTGCACGTCCGGAATCCGGTGGCGAGCGCGGAATTCGGCGATCGGGATGCTGGCCGAGCGTCGGGATTCGAAAGCGCCGGCCTTGGCGATTTCGATGCCCCTGGGTCCGAAGATCGCCGAGCGACCCGCGCCCCCGTAGGCTTCCTCCTCGAAGAATCCGGCGTTGCGGCCGTGTGTCGAAACAGAGTTGTTGCAGATCATCGTATACAAACTATTGTGATACGACGTCAGGCGCATGTCTTCGTACTCGAATCCACCCGTCGCGACTCTGCAGATGATCTCTGCACCCTTCAGCGCCATGCACCGNNCGCAATATTGCCGATGTCGGTCCTCGCGACCGGAACCACGGCGTCTATGCCGTACATCTCTACGAAGCGGTCGTAGACATCATAGATGACCGATGTGTACTGCTCGGCGCCCGGAAACATCCCGCGCACGTTGCGCTGTTTCCAGTGCTTCGCGGTAACCGTCCCGTCCGGTCCGACCAGCACCATCAGGTGCAGGATGTGGTCCCGCCATTCTGCTTCGTCCTTTGCGTACGTGCCGAAAGCGATGTAGCAATTGTGCTCGCGCGCTTTCTCGCCGACAGCCTCGACTTCCGGGCCGGGCACCTCGATCGCGATACGATAATGCTGCTCTCGGGTCCACTGACCGAACCCGGTGATCGGAAACTCGTGGAACAGCAGTAGATCGCTCTTTGGACCGTAGCCCTGGGCGATGTCGACGCATTCGAGCATGTAGTCGAGGTTGGCAGCGAGGCCCGGCCCGGGGTTGTCACCGTCGACGCCATTGACCCGTGTCTGAACGACCGTTGCCAGGATATTTTCGCTGCGCAGTTCGGCGGCGGGATAGGTGCCGTCCTGCCGGACCATCTCAACGTTTGAGTCTGTCATCTGAGCTCCTTCGCTATCAGGCTTCGGCGGCAGGTTTCAGGGGTACGGTCTTGTGTACCCAATTGCGACTGTTCTCGCGGCGCGCGGGAGACGGTATCACCAGAACTTCGTGACGGCTCCGTTCCTCGAGCGCTTCGGCATCGATCTCCCAGCCCCGCGCCGAGCAGGCGCTGACCTGCTTGCGGAACTCGATTTCCATGCTGTCGGCCTCGACGAGAAACTCCCGCGGGAGGGCCGGGGGCGTCAGCGGCGGCTTGACCTTACTGACGACGGAGAGGTCTTCGCCGATCGCCTCGAGAATCGCGTCGACGCGTTCCTGATCGTGCTCGGGTTCCATCAGATAGTTGCGCGCCTGCCAGCCGAATACGCGGGTGCGAAATGCGTCGATGGGCGTGCGTGCCGAGAAGTTGACCTGGCTCATGCCTTCTCGGAACGTTGGTTTTATCCGGTGACAGACGCCGATGAGACTGAACTCGATTTCGACCGTCGTTTTCTTGCGGTCCTTCGGGAGGAGGTCGGCGATCGCACCGGACTTGCGACCGTGCTCCGGCGCGTTCTTGACGCGAGCGACTCTCGCACCCCATTCCGTCGGCTCGATAGGCATGGCGGCAGACGACGGATCCACGCGACCCCCGAAGCGCTTGTGGACGAAGCTCGTGTGGATCGTGTCCAGCGAGTTCTCCTCGAGCCGGACCCAGTTGGCGTCGGCATCGAAGGTGTACGGGACGATTCGCCAGGCATCCTGCTCTTCGAATTCGGGGAAGAGATCCGGGATCGCAGGCCGCTCCTCTTTGGGAAGGTCGCCGAGGAAGACCCAGACCCAGCCGTACCGTTCTTCGACCGGATACGCGTCGATACGAGCGCGCGCAGGGATTTTCGCATCGGGACCGAGGGAGGGGATCAGCGTGCACCTGCCCGACGCGTCGTATTCCCATCCGTGATAAGGGCACGCGACGCAGGCACCGTTGATCTTGCCGTCCCCGAGCGCCGCACCCCGATGACAACAAACGCCGCAGAGGCAGGTCACTGCCCCATCGGGCTGTCGATAGAGGACGAAATCGAGTCCCAGCATGCGAACGCCCAGAGGGTTGTCGCTGGTCACGTCTTCCGTCGCAGCTGCGACGTACCAGTTGTTGATCAGCATATCGCGGTTCCTTGTCAATCGAGCGCAACGTCGTGAATGGTGCGCTGGCCGCGGCTATGATAATCGCATGTTCTGCACGGGGTCAGTCGTGGTATGTCGAAACCGATGAGCGCCAACCGCTATGTCGGAGCGGCCATTTTGCTTCTGATCGCGCTGATCGGGCTTTCGGATGCCGGCATTGCAGACAACGTATTGCGCCGAGGCACTGCCGGCGAACCTGCCAGCCTGGACCTGCATATCGCGACGGGCAACTCGGCCTCGCCCATCCTTTACGATCTCTTCGTGGGGCTGACGACCTATGACGACCAGGGCAAGGTGGTACCCGGTGTAGCGGATTCGTGGACGGAATCCGAAGACGGTCTCACCTGGACGTTCGTCTTGCGCGACGATGTGACCTGGTCCGATGGGGCGGCGCTGACTGCGGGCGATTTCGTTTATGCGGCCCGCCGCGCTGTCGATCCGGCGACAGCGGCTCGCTTCGCTTCTTTCTTTTACCCGATCCGAAACGCGCGTGCGATCGTCCGGGGCAGGGTGGCCCCGGAAGAACTCGGCGTGTCGGCGCCGGACGAGCGGACTGTCGTGTACGAACTCGAGCACAGGGCGCCGTATTTTCCGCAGATCCTCGCGGCGAATATCGCAGCCCCGGTCCCGAAGGCGGTGATCGAAGAGCACGGACGGCGCTGGACGCGTCCCGAAAACATCGTCTCGAATGGCCCTTATGTGCTCGACGAATGGGTGCCGCAGTCGCATGTGCGGCTGGTCAGGAATCCGAGGTTTTTCGACCCCGATGACATTGTGATCGACGAAGTCGAGTATCACCCCACGCAGAATCTCGCCACGAGTCTCAACCGATTCCGGGCGGGGGAGCTCGATGTCGTGCTCAATTTTCCACCGGAAGAGATCGGCTGGCTGAGGGAGAACATGTCCGCCGAACTCCGCGTATCGCCTTCGCTGGCCATCTACTATCTGCTGCCCAATCATCGAAAACCGCCGTTCGACGATGCGCGCGTTCGGCGCGCACTGTCCCTGGCGATCGACAGGCAGGGGCTGGTCGACAAGCTGCTGCCAACGGGCGTTGCGCCGGCATGGGGTTTTGCGCCACCGGGTCTCGACGGCTACACGCCGCCCGCTGCCGATTTCGCCGAGGTTTCGCACGGCGAGCGACTGGCCGAGGCGCGGAACCTGCTCCAGCGTGCCGGGTATGGACCGGGCCGGCCGCTCGCGTTCGAGTATCGTTACGCAACGCAGGAAGAGAATCGCAAGATCGCGGTCGCACTGGGCGCCATGTGGCGCGCCGTCGGTGCGCAGGTCTCGCTCGTCAACGTCGATTTCAACACGCTGAACAAGAGCGCGCGGACCCACGATTTCGACATGCTCGCCTACCAGTGGTTCGCGCCGTACGACGATCCGGGGACTTTTCTCGCCCTGCTGGAGTCCGGTAATCCGAACAATCATTCGGGGTACGAGAATCCGGAATACGATGCGCGAGTCGATGCGGCCAATGCGACCAGCGAAGCAGGCGCGCGGCTCGCGGGGCTGGCCGAAGCGCAAGCGCTGGCCCAGGCCGACGACCCTGTGCTGCCGCTCTACTTCTATGCGAGTCGGCGGCTGGTCAGTTCTCGCGTGGCGGGTTGGTCCGACAATACGCGCGGCGTCAATCCCACGCGGTATCTGCGCCTCGCCGACTAGCGCCGGTCGTGCTCGGCCGCCGCGCCTCGGGGTCGGCGGATGCAGGCTACGCGTGAACCGTTCGGCATAGACGTCAGTTCGGGCGCCTCGTCAGCGCACGCGTCTATCGCCTCCGGGCAGCGGGTCCGGAACGGGCAGCCGGAAGGTGGGGCGAGCGGCGACGGCAGTTCACCGCTCAACGTCGCCAGCGAGGCGATGTCCGCACAATCGGGATCGGCCGACGGTATCGCATCGATCAGCGCGCGCGTGTACGGGTGTTGCGGCGAACCGAACACAGCGTCCCGCGCACCCGATTCGATGATGCGGCCAAGGTACATGACGACGATCTTCTCGCACATGTGGCGGACGACCGAGAGATCGTGGCTGATGAAGATCATCGCCGTACCGAACTCGCGGCTGAGCGCCTTGAGCAGGTTGCAGACCTGCGCCTGGATCGAAACGTCGAGCGCGCTGACAGGCTCGTCGCAGACGACGAGCCTGGGGTGGAGCACCATGGCGCGGGCGATGCTCGCGCGTTGTGCCTGTCCGCCACTCAGCTCGGCGGGATAGCGATCCTGCGCATCGCGTCGCTCAGCCCCACGCGTTCGAGCATTTCTGCCGCCCGGCTCCGCACTTCGCCGGCGGCCAGTTCCGGGCAATGCAGCGCGAGCGGTTCTGCGACCAGGTCGCCGACGGTCATGCGGGGATTGAGGCTCGACAACGGGTCCTGGAAAACGACCTGCAGCGTCTTGCGAATCTGGCGCAGGGATCGGGCGTCGAGACCGTCGATCCGTGTGCCGTCGAACACGATCCTGCCGGCTGCGGCGGGCGTCAGGCCGAGGATCGCGCGGCCGATGGACGACTTTCCGCAGCCCGTCTCGCCGACTACGCCTACGATCTGACCCCTGTCCACACTGAGATCGATATCCCGTACAGCCTTCAATGTTCGTCGCTTGCCGAACAGCGTATCCGCGGGCATACCGTATTCGACGCTGAGGCCGGTGACTTCGAGTAGCGGCGAGGTCATGGCGCCACCACGGCATGACAAGCAACGGCTCGATCACCGTCGAACGCGGTCTCCGGGTCCAGTGTCGAGCAGATCGGGAGCGCCTCGGTGCACCTCGGCTGGAATGGGCATCCGGCGCGGGCGACGCCGGGCCGGGCCGGCTGGCCCGGTATACCGGGTAATGGCTGCCTGGGATCCGTGTCGCTGCGTGGGATGGAGCGCAGCAAACCCTGCGTGTAGGGATGTCGCGGCGCCCGGAAAACGTCGCGCGTCGGGCCCGACTCCACCGTCCGTCCCGCGTACATGACCTGTACCCGGTCGCACAATCCCGCGACGACGCCGAGGTCGTGCGTGATCATCAGGATAGCCGTCCCCGAGGTCCGCCGTCGCTCGTCGAGCAGTTTGAGCACATCCGCCTGGACCGTGACGTCGAGAGCGGTCGTCGGCTCGTCCGCGATCAGGACTTCGGGATCGGTCAGCAGCGCCAGCGCAATCAGGGCGCGCTGTCGCATGCCGCCCGATAACTCGAACGGATAGGCGTCGATCCTTTCGGTCGCGGCGGGGATACGCACGGACTCGAGCGCCTCGATTGCACGCGCTCGCGCTGTTGCCCGATCTATTCCCAGATGCCGGATCGCGACTTCTTCCATCTGCCGGCCGATTCGCACATTCGGCGTCATCGCCGAGAGCGCGTCCTGAAACACCATGGCAATGGAACGGCCGCGGATATCGTCGATGCGCTCGCGAGGCATGGCCAGCAATTCTTCGCCGTGCCACAGCACGCTGCCTGCCACACTCGCATTGCCGGCCAGTAACCCGAGCATCGCGAGGCAGGCCTGGGTCTTGCCCGAGCCGGATTCCCCGACCAGCGCAAGGCACTCACCCGCATTGAGATCGAGGTCGAAGCCATCGACGGCTCGGACCACTCCGTTTTCGGTCTCGAAGTCGACCGTCAGGCTACGAGTCTCGAGGATCGGTTCCATCGCGTCAGTGCCTGGCAGGGTCGAGCGCGTCGCGCAGCCCGTCGCCGATGAAATTGAAGCAGAACATCGTCACGGCGAGGAACGTCGCCGGCACCGCCAGAAGCCACGGCGCGCTGTCCAGCAGGCCGGCACCCTGGGAGATCAGCAAACCCCAGCTCGTCAGGGGCTCCTGGACGCCGAGGCCCAGGAAACTGAGATAGCTTTCGACGACGATGTTCGTCGGTATCAGCAACGTCACGTAGACGATGACGGGGCCGATGACGTTGGGTACGACGTAGCGCCTGATTATGGTCGTCGTGGGCAGTCCGATAGCGACTGCGCCATCGAAATACTCGNNACTCGACTGCGCCGATGGCAGCAAAGACCAGGAAGATGTTCCTGCCGAAGACAGTCACGAGAATGATGATGAAAAACAGTAGCGGCAGGGCATAGAGCACGTCGACGAGTCGCATCATGACACCGTCGGTTCGGCCGCCGACAAAGCCTGCTACTGCCCCGTAGGTTACGCCGATGACGAGCGCAACGACGCTGGTAATGAGGCCGATCGCGAGTGAAATGCGCGCGCCGTAGAACGCACGGACGAAGAGATCCCTTCCGTTCGCGTCGGTGCCGAACCAGTGCCAGTTCTCCAGTGTCGGCGGGATCATGATCATCTGCCAGTCGGCGTCCTCGATCCCGTGTGGCCAGACCTCCGGGATGACGATCGCCGCAATGGTCAGGCACGCGAGTATCCAGATACTGGCAACGGCGGCGCGGTTCCCTGTGAAGCGGCGCAGCGCGCGCTTCCCGGGACTGAGGGACGTGTTCTCGCTCGTGGTCATCGGTATGAGCGGCGTACCCGGGGATCGAGAGCCGCGTATGCAAGATCGGCCAGAANNTTGAAAGCCACGATGCTGGTGGCGTAGAGGATCACGATGCCCATGACCAGGGGGTAGTCGCGGTTGAGTGCGCCCTGCACGAAATAGCGGCCCAGACCAGGGAGGTTGAATATCAGTTCGACGACGACTGATCCCGTGACGATCGCGGCGAGCGCAGGTCCGAGATAGCCGACGAGCGGCACGCAGGCGAGTTTCAGTACATGGTGCATGACGACGGCGCGCTCCGGCAGGCCACGCGCACGGGCGGCCCTGACGAATCCGGATCCGAGCACTTCGAGCATGCCGGCACGCATGAGCCGGGCGACGATAGCAACCTGGGGCAGCGCCAGCGCCATTACCGGCAGTACGAGATGCGTCAATGCACCGTCGTTCCAGCCGGCGACCGGCAGTACGCGCAGCCAGATCGCAAAGAACAGCACGAGCAGTGGCGCCACGACGAAGCTGGGAAGCGCGATACCGGTCATCGCGAACGCCATGACGATGTGGTCGATCGCCGAGTTTCTGCGAAGCGCCGCGACAATCCCGGCCAGTGACCCCAGCAGAATCGCGACGATCATCGCGTAGAAGCCGAGCGTGACCGATACCGGCAGTCCCGTGGCAATGAGTTCGGTGACCCCGTAGTCCTTGTAGACGAGCGACGGGCCGAAATCGCCTGTGGCAGCCCGCGTCACATAGAGCCGGAACTGTTCGAGCAGCGGTTTGTCCAGATCGTAGGCCGCGCGGATGTTGGCCCGGACTTCCGGCTCCAGGTCGGCCTGGCCGTCGAACGGCCCGCCTGGCGCCATGTGCATCAGGAAGAACGATGCGGTGACGACGACGGCTAGCGTCGGTATCGCCCAGGTCAGCCTTCGAAGGACGAAGCGGATCATCGGTAATGGACAGTCCGGGTATGGAGCGGCCTCATCGCCGGGACAGTATCATACGCAACCATGCCGAATCCGATGCGCTACAACGCCTGCCTGTTGCTGTATCTGACTCTCGTGGTCATCGCCGGTTGTGCAGCCGGCCCTGGTCGCGGTTTCGTCTTCACCGACTGCGATGTCTGCCCGGAACTCGTCATCGTGCCTGGCGGCAAATTCTCGATGGGCGCCCCTGGCGGTGAACCCGACAGGCCGGAGGGACCGGTGCGGGAGATCTCGATCAAGTCTTTCTCGATCGGCCGATACGAGATCACCAACGCCGAGTACCGCACATTCCTCGAAGCGTCCCGATACACGCCCGATCCGGGCTGCCTGGTCTGGCGCGATGGCTTTGTCGATGTTCCGGAGGCAGGGTGGGCGCAACCTGAACCCGGCCGGGCCCCGGCTTCCAACGAGCCGGCTGTCTGTGTCAGCTGGAATGATGCGAATGCCTACGCGCGGTGGCTTTCCGCGCTGACGGGGCGCCGCTATCGTCTGCCGACGGAAGCCGAGTGGGAATACGTTGCAAGCTCCGGCCAGCCGGGCACGTATCCGTGGGGTGACGATTCTGCCCGCGCGTGTGAATTCGCCAACGTCCTCGATGCGACCGGGCAGTCTGCCGGCCAGTTCGACTGGCCAGCTGCCGAGTGCGACGACGGGTACGCGCGCGTCGCGCCGGTCGGTCGTTTTCAGGCCAATCGTTTCGGCCTCTTCGACGTCATCGGGAATGTCTGGGAGTGGACCGAGGACTGCTACGAGGCGCCCTATCCGCCGGGCCCGCTCGATGGCGGGCCTGTTCGCGGTGGCGAGCAATGCGAGTTGCGCACGGTGCGCGGGGGCGGGTGGATAACGCGGCCGGACAGGCTCCGGCCGACTTTTCGTGGCAGGGATCCGGCAGGAACCCGCTATCGGTTTTTCGGTTTCCGGGTCGTCCGGGAACTCTATTGAGGTGTGAGACATGTCGACGGGACTCAAACAGACGGCTGACGAGCTAATCGAGGTATGCAATCCGCGCACAGGTGAGATCGACTATTCGTTCATTCGCCCGGATCGCGCGTCGATCGCCGGACATTGCCGGGACCTGCGCGCGGCGCAACCTGGCTGGGCCGCGCTCGACATGCGTGAACGCGCTGCGATCCTCGAACGATGGGCGGATGCCATCGAGGCGAATGCCGAAGCGCTGACCGAGGCGCTGGTGACCGACACCGGACGGTTCCATATCGCCGCCGGCGAGGTTGCGAGCGCCCCTGCCAACCTGCGTCGCTGGTGCCACCATGGCCCCACGTTGATCGAGGAGCGCCGCCGGCAGTCGAAACTCGTGCCGACTGTCGAGCTGGACGAACAGCTCGTGCCGTATCCATTGCTGGGCGTCATAAGCCCCTGGAATTTCCCGCTGATCCTTTCGCTGATCGATGCGGTTCCGGCGCTCCTCGCCGGCTGCAGCGTGATCATCAAGCCGAGTGAGGTCACGCCCCGATTCATCGAGCCGCTCAAGGAAACGATCCGTTCGGTGCCCGAGCTCGACGCGGTACTCGACATCGTTGCGGGCGATGGACAGACCGGCGCCGACATTATCGAGCTCGTCGACATGGTGTGTTTTACCGGCAGCGTAGCGACCGGGAAGAAGGTCGCTGTCGCTGCGGCGAATCGTTTCATCCCCGCGTTTCTCGAGCTGGGCGGTAAGGATCCCGCGGTCATCCTGCCGGGCGCCGATCTCGATGCTGCCGCCGATGCCGTGCTGCGCGGCGCCGTCGTCGCCACGGGGCAGGCGTGTCTCGCCCAGGAGCGGGTGTACGTGCACGAGTCCGACTTCGAAGAGTTCGTCGACCTGCTGGTGGAAAAATCCGAGAAGGTTCAACTCAATTATCCCGACATCATGCGGGGTCATATCGGGCCTCTGATATTCGGACGTCAGGCTGACATCATCGATGCCCATCTGGACGATGCCGTCGGGAAGGGCGCAGCGATCCGCTGCGGCGGCAAGTCCGAGAACCTCGGCGGCGGCCGTTACTGTCGGGCGACCGTCGTGACGGGTGTCGACCATGACATGACGCTCATGCGCGAGGAGACGTTCGGGCCGGTGATGCCCGTCATGGCGTACTCGACCGTGGACGAGGCCGTGGAGCTGGCCAACGACACCGAGTTCGGTCTGTCGGGCGCCGTCATCGGCCCCAACCACGAAGAGGCCGAGGCGGTCGCGAGACGAATCAATGCGGGCGGCATGAGCGTCAACGACTGTGCGCTGACACGCGATACCTACGAGGCCGAAAAAAATGCGTTCGGTTTCTCGGGCATGGGCGGTTCGAGGATGGGCGACGAAGGATTACTTCGCTTCTTCCGGAAAAAGGCATTGCTCGTCCAGACCGGGCGCCCGGCATCGATGCTTGCCTGATGCGCTCCGGATAACGCACACTGAGCGTATAACGCAATCGGAGGATCAGGATGGCACGCCCGCACATTGAGCCGTACACCGAGACACGCGACCCCTTCCGCAAACGCACGCTGCCGGGATTCCCCCGCGGGCTGCGTTACAAGACACTCAGTCTCGACGTCGACACCGGAGCGTGCACGCTGCTGGTTCAGTTCGATGCGGGCTACCGGTTGCCGCCCGGGATGAGTTATTCCGAGATGGAGATGCTCGTCATGACGGGCCGCGTCAAATTCGGTGACCGCGAAGTTGGACCAGGGCAGTACTTCTGGATTCCGGCAGGTGTCTCGATGCCGGCGATGCATTCCTCGACGGGATTCCGGGCACTACTGATGTACAACTACGGCGAGCCGAGTTTCGTCGAATCTGACGAAGACCATGAACTGGCTTTGCGTGAGGCCATGGTCGACGTCAATGCCTACGACGACCTGTCCTGGAGCGCGAGTCCGCGATTCCCGGGCGTGGCCCCGGGTTGCATGGTCAAGCTGCTCCGGCGCGATCCGCTGACCAAGGCCACGACGTTCATGTACTGCATGACGCCAAAGTTCTGGCAGGACAACATCTCGTACCACGATTGCACCGAGGAGGGCTATCACATCTTCGGTACGTCCTGGATGCTGCAGTTCGGCAACCTGCCGACGGGTGGATACTTCTGGCGCCCCCCGTACATCAACCATGGTGCGTTCGCGAGTGACCGGGGCTGTCTCGCGATCGGGCGCACGGGCAGTGAACTCTTCAACTACTTCCACTACAACCCGTGGACCAATCCGGCCGAGAACAGGGATCGGGCGGCGGCGACACTTCAGCGTGAGAAGCCGGAACTCTATACCTGGACGCAGGCTCTCGACGGGCACAATCACCCGGTGGACTTCGAACACCCGCATCACCACCCGGACGACTGATCGCGGCGCGTAGCCGGTGAGCGCGACGCAGAACCCCCTCGCTCATCCGGCGTTTCGCAGGCTCTTTTCTGCACAGGTCATCGCGCTCGTCGGCGCGGGACTCAGCACCGTTGCGCTGACACTCCTTGCCTACGAGCTGTCCGGCGATAGCGCCGGTCAGGTTCTCGGCACGGCGCTCGCGATAAAGATGGTGGCCTATGTGCTCTTCGCCCCGATCGCCGGTGGCGTCGCTCACAGGCTGCCGCGCAAGGGTCTCCTGATCAGCATGGATATCGTCCGGGCTGCGGTCGTCGTCGCGATGCCGTTCGTCGAGACGGCGTGGCAGATCTACGCACTGATATTTCTGCTGAATCTATTCTCCGCAGCATTCAAACCCGTCTTCAGCGCGACGATCCCGGACGTGCTCGAGGANNCGAAGCCGTCTATACCCGAGCGCTCTCGTATACCCGCATCGCTTACGACCTCGAAACGCTGCTGAGTCCGGCGCTCGCCGGACTCGCGCTCCTTTTCATGTCGTTTCACGGGCTTTTCCTGGCAAATGGCCTCGCATTCCTGATTTCCGCGGTGCTGATCGCCGCGACAGTGTTGCCCGCAGCGCGCGCTCTCGAGCGCACCGGCGGCATCTGGCAGGAGCTCAGCTTCGGAATCGTCTCCTACATGCGCACGCCGCGGCTTCGCGCCCTGTTGGTGCTCTACGTCGGCGTCGCAGCCGCGAGCGCGATGGTGATCGTCAATACGGTCATTTACGTTCGTGACAGATTCGGCGGCAGTGATTCCGAAACAGCGGTCGCGTTCGCAGCAACAGGGGCAGGCTCCATGCTTGCCGCGATACTGTTGCCGAAAGTGCTGGGCAGCTTCAGAGCCAGGCGCGTCATGTTGATGGGCGTGCCGCTAATGGCGCTGCCACTGGCCCTCGTCGCGACCATCGCCGGTGAGCTGGCATTTCTCGCGGCATGGTTCGTCGCCGGGATCGGCATGTCGGTCGTTCAGACGCCGGCGGGCCGGGTGGTCAACCGTTCGGCACGCCCAGAGGATCGGCCGGCCTATTTCTCCGCGCAGTTCGCGCTGTCGCATGCGTGCTGGCTTTTCGCCTATCCGCTCGCCGGGCAGCTGGGTTCCCGGATCGGGCTCGATGCGACTGCATGGGTTATCGCGTCTATCGTCGTGGTTTCAGGCGTCGTCGCCTGGCGCATCTGGCCACGCGACGATACGCACGAAATAGCGCACGTGCACGAGGCCGTGGACCACGCGCATCTGCATACGCATGACGAGCACCATTATCATGAGCACGACGGTACGGAAGGGCCGGAGCCACATGCTCACCCGCACAGACACGCGGCGATCCGGCATCGTCATGCATTCGTTATCGACGACCACCACGCATATTGGCCACAGACATGAAAATGACAAAACGCGAATTCCTGACCACCGGGTCCTCTGTCCTGTCCCTCGCAATGCTGCCGCTGGGCGCGCGTCGCGCGCTCGCTGATGCTGAATGGGACGTCATCGTCGTCGGTGCTGGTTCTGCAGGTCTTCCGGCGGCGATTTTCGCCGCCGAACGCGGGGCATCCGTGCTCGTTCTGGAAGGCTCTCATCGGATTGGCGGCACGCTGGATCGTTCAAGCGGTCAGATGAGTGCCGCCGGCACGCGTATCCAGGCGGCGAAAGGCATCGTCGACAGTCCGGATCTGCACTACGATGACGTGATACGCCTCTCTCGCGGCACCGTCGTACCCGAGCTCGTCCGACTCGCCGTCGATAACGCTGCAGACACGCTGCATTGGTTGCTCGATCTCGGTTGGGAGCCGCTTCCGGAGCACCCGGTCAAAGGTTCGGTCCACGAAGCCTATAGCGTTGCCAGATACCAGTGGTCTCCGCTCGCCGGCATGGGTGTCTATCGGGCCATCGAGCCCAGGGTTCTCGCCTTGATGGCGGAAGAACGGATGACGATCCTGACCGGCATGCGGGCGACCGAACTCATCCCGGGTCCCGGCGACACGGTCAGCGGCGTCGTCGCGACGGGTGCCGATGGCGAACCCATCAGCTACGAGGCGTCGAACGTCGTGCTGACCACCGGTGGTGCGGGCGGCGATGCAGACATGTTCGAGCAACTCAACGGTGCGCCGCTCTATGCGCGCATGGCTTATCCGTACAACCGTGGAGACGGCGTGCGGCTGGCTGAGGCCGTCGGTGGATACGCGCGTGGCAAGGAACAATATCTTTGCAGTGAAGGCGCCATACTGTCGGACTTCGATTTCCCGAGTCCGGCCCTGGCCGGCGGGGCGACGAATCCGCTGATACGCAAGCCGTGGGAGATTCGCGTCAATGCCGCGGGCGAGCGATTCTGGCGCGAGGATGATCCCAGCATAGACAATCGTGAGCATGCTGTACTCGATCAGACCGGGCACGCGTACTGGGTCGTCTTCGACGAGCGCATCCTGAACGAAGCGCCTTCGTTCGTGTCCGGCTGGTCAGCCGATCAGATGCGCGCCGCGTTCGGGAAGCATCACATGTTCTCGAGCGGGGCGACAGTCGATGAACTCGCACGCTGGGCTGGACTGCCGGGCGATGCACTCGCCCGATCGATCTCGCGGTACAACGCGGCGCAAAAGAGCGGCAACGACGCATTCGGCCGCGAACACATGCCGTTGCCCATCGAGCAGCCGCCGTTTTACGCGATCCGGCTGCAGGGATTCTCGATCCTTACCTACGGTGGTGTCGCCGTCGACGATAGCCTCCGTGTGCGGCGACGCGACGGTCGCACGATATCGAACCTCTATGTCGCCGGCGAAGCGATCGGCAAAGGCTCGATGGGCGGCAAGGCATTCATCGGCGGCATGTCGCTGACGCCAGCGCTGACGTTCGGTCGACTGATCACTCAGAAGATCATCGACTTCGGATGACGCCGGCCCGCGTCCTCCGGTTGGTCAGCGTTTCGGAGTCGGGCTGCCAGGCCAAGGTTCGATAACCCACGTGTCGATCACGTTAGAGTCGTCGAGCGGGTAACTCGGCCACGGGCCGTCCGGGTCTTCGAGTTTGCTGACTTCGATCGCATCGGGTGCCACGCCATTTTCTGTCCAGTTCTCGATCAAGGTCAGAAAGTCGGCAGAATCCGCTCCCGCACCGCCGCGGCAGTGCCCGACGCCCGGCAGCATGTAAAGACGCGCCATGCGCGAGAATGCATCCGGGCCGCCCATGGTTCGCTCGGCGAGTTCGAAGTAATCGACGGTGCCGAGCGGAGGGACGG
>JABAHO010012817.1_pt1 | contig 15974 bp, 13 predicted proteins | sample 7062071 | NCBI WGS metagenome assembly JABAHO01 (sample SAMN14534356, study PRJNA622989) | marine sediment metagenome | biome: marine biome [ENVO:00000428]; feature: marine pelagic biome [ENVO:01000023]; material: deep marine sediment [ENVO:00002113] | place: India: Gulf of Kutch | collected...
TTGTGGAGGTGCGGGGAGTCGAACCCCGGTCCTCTGAAGCTTCAGCGCCGGCATCTCCGAGCGCAGCCGTCAGCGAGATTGTCGGGCCTGGGACTCTGTCGGCTAGTTTCCTTCGGCCGTATCCGGAATTGGTCTTTCCCCGCCGGTCCCGGACCCCGGCGAGGGCATTCCTGCATTGCGACGCCCTGGCCCGGCGAGGCAGGAACCCACCGGGGGGACGAGCTGCGTGTTTAGGCAGCTAGTGCGAAGTTGTCTTCGTCACTCATTATGTTCCCGGCTCTTTAACGAGGACTCCGGGGACCTCGGCTCGCTTCCGACGCTTCAACCCTCAAAGTCGAAACCAGTTCACCCCCAAGAGGCGCCCTCGGGGCGCCGCTTCCAGCTGCCAGCAATCAACTATCAGCCAGATTGGGTTGTCAGCAAGAATAACGCCCCCGACCCGGGATAACTTCCGACTAACGACCCCTTCTGTGGGAGCGTTCCATTTCCCGCTCCTGCTCGCGTTTCTTGATCGACTGGCGTTTGTCGAAACGACGCTTGCCCTTGGCCAGTGCCAGCTCGACCTTGGCTTTACCGTTGAGAAAGTAGACCTGGGTGGGAATCAAGGTCAGGCTCTGCTCCCGCATCCGTGCTCCGATGCGATCTATCTCGCGGCGGTTGAGCAGCAGCTTGCGGGTACGAGTCGGCTCGTGCCCGCCACCCCGCGAGTACGTATACGGCGGGATGCTCATGCTCTCCAGCCAAGCCTCGTTGGCGCGGATGGCCACATACGCCTCATTGATCGATGCCTTGCCGGCGCGCAGGCTCTTGACTTCCGAGCCGAGCAGCACCATGCCAGCTTCGAAAGTGTCGAAGATCTCGTAGTCGAATCTGGCGCGGCGGTTGCTGGCAACGACCTTGCGACTCATCCGAAGAAGGGAGCGGGGTCAACAGGATTGCCGTTCACCCGGACCTCGAAATGCAAGTGCGGTCCGGTGGAAAGGCCGGTGCTTCCCACGTAACCAATCAGATCGGCGATCAGGACCTTGTCACCCTCGGAAGCAACCATGCTGGATTGGTGAGCGTAGAGGGTGGCCATTCCTCCGCCGTGATCGATGATCAATGTGTTTCCATAACCGCCGAGTGAGCCGGCATAGATGACCGTGCCGCTGGCGGCAGCCACAATCTGGTCTCCCCGTGCACCGTCGAGGTCGATCCCGGTGTGCATGCGGCTGTATCCGAGAATCGGATGCAGACGGGGCCCGAAGCCGGACACCACCGGTCCGTCGACTGGTGGGTAGAGCTCGGCGGGAGCCAGGCCGCTGCTGGACTGCGCCTGAGCCAGTAGCTCTTTGAGGCGCTCTTGTTCTGCCTCCAGAGCATCGAGCTCCTCCTCGAAGTGGGCAATCTCGGTCTGGACCGTCTGCAGCAGTGCTCGCTGGTTGATCAGCTCGGCTTCCGCTTTCTCCCGGCTTTCCTCGACGAGCTGCCGCTGGACTTCGGCTTCGACGCGCGCCTCCTCCAGCTGTGCCCGGTCGGCTTCCAGGTCGACCTTCTGCGCTTCAATCAGGTTGACCTGCTGAGTCTTCTGGCCGCGCAGTTCCTCCAGAATGGCCAGGGACCGATTGGTCTCTTCGATCAGCGTGGTGCCGTAGCGAACCGCGACCGCCGCCTCCTGAGCGGTCTCGTAGTCAAAGATGACCTCCGCCTGATTACTGCCGGCTTTGAAGAGCTCGACGGCCTGGGAGATGACCTTCTGATGGGTCTGCTCGATCGATGTTTCGGTGGCAGCAAGCTCGTCTTCTTTGTCGAGGATCTCCAGCTCCGTGACCTCGATCGATCCTTCCACCTCGACAATCGACAGCTCGAGATCAGCCAACAGAGCTTCGGCCGCGATGAGCTCATCGAGAATCGCATTGAGCCGGGAGGAAGTGGCGCTGACCTGTTCGGTCCAGTAATTGGCCTCGAGCGCAGCGTCTTCCATCATCTGCTTCAGGTTTTCAATCTCCTGGGCGCCCTCCTGCAACTGGTCGGTGAGGGCGTTTTGCCCCAGTGCCGGCGCGGCGGTAACGGCCAACAGCAGGACACTGAAGACGAGGGGAAGTCGCTTGCTCAACTTGATTCCTGTAGGTACCTACGCAGCCCCACCAGGCTGCCGATCGCACCGGCGGCAGCAGCAAACAGAAGAATCAGCAGCCCGCGGCTGATGAGGAAACTGTCTGCGACCTCGGTTTGGATGATTCCGAGGTCGAGGTTGGAGATGAACCAGCGGTAGCCGAACCAGCCCGTCAGGAACGCCAGCGCTCCACCGACCAGTCCTTCGACCAAGCCTTCGAGCAGGAAGGGCGTGCGCACGAACCAATTGGATGCTCCAACCAGCTTCATAATGCCGATCTCCTCCCGACGTGCGTAGATCGCCATGCGAACGGTGTTTGAAATCATGACTACCGCCGACAATCCGAGAGCAACCCCGAGGATGATGCCGCCCGTATTGAGCAGACGGGAGGCTTCCAGGGTGTCCTCGATGGCATCGGTCGCTTCTGCGACGTCGTCGACCCCGGATATTCGGCTGAGTCGGGCGACGACGGCTGCATGGGTCGCGTTATCGGTCAGTTCCAGCCTTACTGAAGCAGGCATGGCGCTGGCATCGGCTTCCTGGATCAGCTCGGGTTGATCCGCGAAGAAAATCTGGAATTCCTCCCAGGTGGCAAGCTTGTCGACGTATTCGGCCCGCTTTACCTCATCCCAGCCTTGGACCTCCGACTGAATCGCCGAATGGGTAGCAAGATCGGCATCGTCCAGCCAGGCCACGATCGTGATCCCCTCCTGCCAGCGGATGGTTGACTTGCGGGCCATCTCGTTGACGATGAGCGCCATGTAGGTCATGAAGAGGGAGACGAATACCGCCAGGATCGCACCCAGGACCAACAAGACGTTGCGACGCAAATTGGCGGCGGCTTCACCGACAACGTACTCGGCACGCATCAGGCTCCTTCGGCAGTGGGGACGTCTGTTGGCGCGTCTTCAGACGCAGCCTCACCATTGGGCGAAGCTGCCTCGGGTTGAGACGAATCCGGGGTCTCGGAAGTTCCCTCCGAATCAGGGGTCTCGGAGGTTCCCTCCGCAGGCCGGCGGCCCCCTTCATAGACGCCCCGGGTCTCGTCGCGGACGATACGACCCCGCTCGAGTTGCACAACGCGACGCCGCATGGCATCGACGATGGCATGGTCGTGGGTCGCCATCACCACCGTTGTCCCGGTGCGATTGATTCGATCGAGCAGGCGCATGATGCCGACTGAGGTCGCCGGGTCGAGGTTCCCGGTCGGCTCGTCGGCGAGCAGGATCAGAGGTCGGTTGACGAAGGCCCGGGCCACCGACACCCTCTGCTGCTCACCCCCTGAAAGCTGGCGCGGGAAGCGGTCCGCCTTCGAGGACAAGCCTACGAGCTTGAGCACTTTCGGCACCTGCTGAGCGACCATGCCACGGGGTCGTCCAATCACCTCCAAAGCGAAAGCCACATTCTCGAAGACTGTTTTGTTGGGCAGCAGCTTGAAGTCCTGGAACACGGTGCCCACCGAGCGACGCAAGTAGGGCACTTTCCAGTCGGGAAGCTCGACAATATTGCGCCCCGCGACCCAGATCTCCCCGGACGTCGGCTTCTCCTCGCGCATCAACAACCGAATCAGGGTGGATTTTCCGGAGCCGGAAGGTCCAACCAGAAAGACGAATTCGCCCTTCTGAATCGAGGCGCTGGCGTCACGGACCGCGACGGTGGCACCGTCATAAACCTTGTTGACACCTTGCAACTTGATCATTGGGTTACTCCGGAGTGGCCCGCCTGTCTACCCTTCGGCAACGCCTCCGGCGTTGCTTGGGAGTTTGCTGCAGCAAACTCCCAGGGCGATCGGCTCCAGAATCGTAACAGTTCACTCATTTTGGACTGACCTATCGTTGTTGTGGCGGCGTCGCCACTCTAAGTATGCGTCGGCGAAGACCGTAAGGTCGCCATCGAGGACCCTTTCGACGTTGCCGACTTCCACGTCCGTGCGCAGGTCCTTGACCAATTGGTAGGGCTGCAGCACGTAGCTGCGAATCTGGTGGCCCCAGGCCGCCTCGTTTTGCTCGCCTCGAATCTCCTCCAGCTTGTCGGCGTGCTGTTGGCGGGCCAGCTCGGCCAAACGCGACTGCAAGAGCTCCATCGCCCGCACCCGATTCTGAAGCTGGGAACGCTCGGCCTGGCACTGGACGACGATGTTGGTTGGGATGTGGGTGATCCGCACGGCCGAATCGGTTGTGTTGACGTGCTGTCCGCCCGCCCCCTGGGCTCGCATGGTCTCGATGCGCAGATCCTCCTCATTGATCTCAAAAGGCGCTTCCTCCACTTGGGGGATCACGTCGACCGCAGCAAAGGATGTGTGGCGTCGGCTGGCCGCATCGAAGGGGCTTATTCGCACCAGTCGATGCACGCCTCGTTCGCTTTCAGTCGTTCCGTATGCGAAGTCGCCTCGTACCGTCATGGTGACCGACTTGATACCGGCCTCTTCCCCCGGCTGGAGATCGTCGACCTCAACGGTGAAGCCGACGTTGTCGAGGTAGCGCCGGTACATCCGCAGCAACATCTCGGCCCAATCCTGTGCATCGACTCCTCCCGCTCCGGCATGGATCGAGAAGATCGCTGCGCTGTCGTCGTACTCACCGAAAAAGAGGCTCTCCCGCTCGAGGCTGGCCAGCCGGTCTTCGAGCACCACCAGCTCCTTAGTGACCTCTTCGACTGTCGCCGCATCCTCTTCGGCTTCTCCCAGGTCGAGCAAAACCTCGGCGTCATCGAGCGCCCTCTCGAAGTCCTCGACCCCCTGGATGGTCTGCTGGGACCGGGCCAACAGCCGGGTGATCTTCTTCGCGGACTCGGGGTCGTCCCACAGATCGGGGGCCGACGCCTGCTTCCTCAGTTCGACGAGGTCTTGAGCTTTCTGGTCGACGTCAAAGGAACCTCCGGGCATCGGCGAGGCGGGCGCGCAGGTCTTTCAGCAGGGATCGGGGCTCTGTCATGACTCAAAGGATACCGGGTGGCCTCCGGCCACCTTGGCAGTTGCTTCGCAACTGCTTAGTTGGGCGAATAGCCCAGCCCGCACTATGCCACGGCACCATGGCAGCGCTTGTATTTCTTTCCCGAGCCGCACGGGCAGGGCTCATTGCGACCGACCTTTCCGGAGGCGTCGGCTTGCGGCTTCTTTCCCATGGGGCCCTGAGCCGCAACAGCTCTGGGGGCTTGCGGCGCAGCCTGCTGGTGGGAGACCTGCACGTGATACAGGTAGCGAAGAGTGTCGTGCTTCACGGAAGCAACCAGGTCCGAAAACATGTCATAACCCTCCCGCTGATACTCAACCAGCGGATCTTTCTGACCCATGGCCCGCAAGCCAATGCCGGCCCGCAGATAGTCCATCTCGGCAAGGTGCTCACGCCACTTGTTGTCGATGACAGAGAGCAAGACTCGCTGCTCGAGCTCCCGCAAGGCCTCCGCCCCGATCTCTTCCTCGCGCTTTTCGTAGAAGCTGCGGGCATCGTCGGCAATGCGCTCGACCACGTCCGTGACGGTCAACCCGCCCTCGACGTCGAACTCATCGGCAGACAACGAATGCGGATATACCTGCGTGAGTTGCGAAAACAGGTCATCCCAATCCCAGCGTGCCGGTGGCTCGGCCGGGTCGATGCTGCCGGCCACCACATCGTCGGCGACCTCGTCGATCCATTCGAGCACTAGGTCTTTAGCCCGGCCCTCGCGCAGGATTCCCGACCGCCAGTCGTAGATGACCTCGCGCTGGCGGTTCATCACCTCGTCGTACTTGAGGACGTTCTTGCGGATCTCGAAGTTCTGGGCCTCGACCTGGGTCTGGGCCCGCTCGATGGCCTTGGTCACCATCTTGTGCTCGATCGGCACATCCTCGGGCATCCGCAAGCGGGCCATGATTGAGCTCACCCGGTCGGAGGCGAAACGGCGCATCAAATCATCTTCGAGCGACAAATAGAAACGCGACTCGCCCGGATCGCCTTGCCGCCCCGAGCGACCCCGGAGCTGATTGTCGATACGCCGGGAGTCGTGGCGCTCCGTTGCTAACACATAGAGCCCGCCGTAGCCGAGGACCTTCTCGTGCTCTGCTTCCGTTTCGGCCTGGAATCTGTCGAGTTGCTTCTGGTACTCCGCCCGGTACTCGTCAGTGCCGGCTTCCAGCTCGGGAAACCGGGCCATGGCCGCCACTGCCAGCTCCTCGGGGTTGCCGCCGAGCCGGATATCAACGCCGCGTCCGGCCATGTTGGTCGCCACCGTAACCGCCCCGACGCTGCCGGCCTGGGCGATGATGTGTCCCTCTCGCTCATGCTCCTTGGCGTTCAGCACCTGGTGGGGAATCCCCCGGCGCTTGAGCAAGCCCGCCAGCCGTTCCGATTTCTCAATCGACACAGTCCCGACCAGCACCGGTTGACCCTTGTTGTGCCGCTCGGCCAGATCCTCGGCCACCGCCTCGAATTTTGCCTTCTCGGTCATGTAGACCAGATCGGGCTGATCGTCCCTGGCAATCGGAGCATTGGTGGGGATCTCAACAACGCTCAGGCCATAGATCTGGTTGAACTCCGCCTCCTCGGTGACCGCGGTGCCGGTCATCCCGGCCAGCTTGTCGTACATGCGGAAGTAGTTCTGGAGGGTGATCGTGGCCAGCGTCTGGTTCTCGTCCTTGATCGGCACGCCCTCTTTGGCCTCAATCGCCTGATGAAGCCCCTCGGAGTACCGACGTCCTTCCAGCACCCGGCCGGTGAACTCGTCAACGATCTTCACTTCGCCGCCGGACACCAAGTACTCGACGTCCTTCTCAAACAGCTCCTTAGCCCGCAGCGACGACTCGAGGTGATGAACCAGGTCGACATTGGAGTAGTCATACATGTTGTCGATCCCGAGCGTCTGTTCGACCTTGGCGACACCTTCCTCAGTCGTGATCACTTGTCGTTTGGCCTCGTCGACCTCGTAGTGGAGATCGCGCTGCAGACGCTCGGCGATGCGAGCGAAATCCCGGTACCACTTGGCGGTGTCCGCCACCCGGCCGCTGATGATCAGTGGGGTGCGGGCCTCGTCGACCAGGATCGAGTCGACCTCGTCGACGATCGCATAGGCGTGGCCTCGCTGCACCATGTCCTCGGATCGCATCGCCATGTTGTCGCGCAGGTAGTCGAAGCCGAACTCGTTGTTGGTGCCGTAGGTGATGTCGGCGGCGTAGGCCGGGACGCGCTCATGAGGCTCCATGTGGGCCTGGATCAGACCGACTTCGAGCCCGAGAAACCGGTGAATGTCTCCCATCCACTCGGCATCACGCTTGGCCAGGTAATCGTTGACCGTCACGACGTGCACGCCCCGGCCTCCAAGAGCGTTGAGGTAGCAAGGCATCGTCGAAACGAGGGTCTTGCCCTCACCGGTCCGCATCTCGGCGATCATGCCCGCGTGCAAGGCCCCGGCACCTACGACCTGGACGTCGAAATGACGCTGACCCAGGACCCTTTTGGCCGCTTCCCGCACCACCGCAAACGCCTCGGCCTGGATGTCCTCCATCGTTTCGCCCGTCTCGAGTCGCTGTCGAAATTCCGGGGTCTTCGCATGCAACTCCTCGTCCGAGAGCGCCTCGATCGCAGGCTCATAGCCGTTGACTTCCTGGACCAAACTCTCGAGTTCCTTGAGCTGTTTGCCCTCACCTATATGAAGAATCTTCTGAAAAACCGACATGGCGCCCAATCCTAACGGTGGGTGTGAATTGCCTATTACGCCGCCTCGTCAAACGACAAGTGCTGGCTCTCGACCAGAGAAGCCGGGTCGATTCCGACATCGTCCGGTAACACGAGCCCAACGATCTGGTCGAGCTCGACCGGAACCGTTTCCGGCTCCTCGATGCGCTCGCCCTCAGGAGTAAGGAGACCCGCGACCATCGTGGGCCGGTCATCCCCGCCGGGCGCGGTTACAACCGCTACCTCACCCGTATCGAGACGCAACAGCGATCCGACCGGGAAGATTCCCAGAATCCCCACCAGGATCTGGACCAAGTCAGGATCGAGTTTGGTTCCTGCCGCCTTCACCACGATCTTGAGGGCAGAAGGAGGTGGCAGCGCCCGCTTGTATGAGCGCCGGGTGGTGAGTGCGTCGTAGATGTCACACACCGAGGTGATGCGGCTGTACAGGTGTAAATGCTCCTTCCCTGGTATCTGCGGATATCCGCCTAGGTCGTACTGGGCATGGTGTTCGAGAGCCACCCGGGCGGCAATTTCCTGACCCTGTCCGGTACCCGCCAAGATGGCTTGGGCGCCCTCGTGGGGATGGCGTTGGATCTCCGACCACTTCGAGTCATCGAGCCGGCCCGGGTATTGGATGATCTCAGCCGGCACCCGGATCTTGCCGAGGTCATGCAGCAGCGCGCCCAGCCCAAGTTGGAGCAACTGGTCGTGGTCAAGCCCGATTGCCTGACCGACCGTCAAAGCCAGCAGGCTGGTGTTGATGCTGTGGAAGAAGGTGTATCCATCATGAGTCTTCAGGGTGGAAAGCAGCAACGAGGCACCCGGCCTCAGGAGCACTCCCTCGAGCAGCTCCTGGACCGTCCACACTGCGTCTGCGATGTCGGCACCTTCGCCCTCAGCCATGGAGTCAGATACGCCCTTGAGCAGGTCGAGAGAAGTCACATAGGAGTGGCGGATGTCGGACAGCGAAGCGCTCTTCTGTAGCTCGGCCGGAGTATATGGCCGCTCGTTGAGACGGACGCTTCCCTCAGCCGGAACGTCACTGGACTCGTGGGAAATGAAGGCGGCAAACTCGCCCAGGTCGCCGGGCGAGGCGTCATGGCTAATCGACACTGAGTCGAGGCCCNNGAAATTCGAGTGAGGCCTGCGGTAAGAGAACCTTGTCGAGGTAGAAGGCGTCATCAACCAGCGAAAGCACCACTGCATCGGTACCAGCGGTGAGCGCTCCGGCCCTCTCAGCGAGAATGTCTATCGCCAGCGCAGTTTGCGGGTGGTCGGCTGGGTAAAGGGCGGCATTAGCCACTCCTTTGCGGAGGGCAGCGAGGAACTCGGAGATCTTCTGCTCAGACACCCGGAGACCTCAACTCTGACCGGGCGGCTGAACGAAGCGCCCGCGCCGAGGATGAGAGCCCGGTCTTGGATTTGGCGATCCGGGACAGGATTTCTTGAGCTTCCGATCCATCCCGGATACCCAATGCCTTGATGATGGCTAATCGTGCCTCGAGGCCCAACGACTCGTCCTTGAGGCCCGACTCGAGAGCCGGCACGACAGCCTCGTCGGGAAAAGTCTTAAGGAGCTCGGCGGCCGTCGCTCGCACTCGGGTGTGCTCATCCGAGAGAGCAACCATCAGGTAATCGACCGATTCGTTGCCCAGGCATGGGATCAGCGCCCGGGTCGCCTCGATGCGCACTCGATGATCCTCGTGTTTCATCAGCTGTACGAGCGGTTCGCCGGCGGCCCGCCGGCCTGATTTGCCAAGCGCGGTTGCCAGGTTGCGCACCACGTACCACCGTGGATCGGCTAATCCTTCGACTACGGAGCCCAGATCGACACGGGCGATGTCGGCGACCAGGTCGACAAGCGCCCGGCGCCGACCCGGATCCTCCTCCACCGCGAGGGCATCGAACAACCGGTCGCTGGCCCGAGCGGACAGCGCTTCGAGAAGCTCGGCCCGTCCAGGTATGTCCTCTCCGGTCACTAGTTCGAAGACTTCGTCGGTCACGACCTGTCGATAGGCCTCGTCCACCAGTCGGGCATCGAGATCGGTCCGGGAGGCGACCACATCCAGCCAGCTCAGGGCAACGCCGAAGGACTTCTCCCGGATAGCCCGGGTCGACCTGCTGGCCCATACTCGAAGCAGCCGGGCCGTGCGATCCGGGCGCCCTTCGACCTTGAGAAGTTCGGCGAAAAGCCGGGGTCCTTCGAGCGGATCGTGTTCGAGTTGTCCAACCTCAGTTTGGATTCTCTCGATGGCCTGCGAATGCCAGGAGTCTGCGCCGAGAAACTCGGCCAGATGGTGACCGACGCTGGAGGCCACCGCGTCCCGATTATCGTCGACTTCGGACTCGCCCCCGCCGAAGGCAATCTCCCTGTCGGCGCCGACATGCTCGGCCACTGCCGACGCATACTCGAGCAGCAGCGGCATCACGGCATCCTCGACCTGGGCAGCAAGGCCCGCAAACTCCTCGGACGAGAACTGACCGAGGAACATTTCAATCTCCGGCTCAGCTCGCTGAGCAATCGCTGCCTCAAAGATCGCCACCTGGATCACAGCTTCGAGTTGGAAAAAAGCGTCCACAAAAGTCTGGACCACTTTCTCGAGCCCTGCCCGATCCTCCTCACCAACGTGCGAGTAGGCATTCAGATACAGGTCGAAGAAAAGGTCCGAGGCCTCCCCCAGCGTTTCTGTCCCGGAGATGTGCTCGGCAATCCGCTGCACGCTCTCGCCGTCGAACAATTCTTCTACGTCGGGATGGCGTGCAGCCTGTTCCGCTTCATCATCCTCTTCTCGGTCCTCCAGCGCCTCGCGGGTTTTGAGGCGGAATGCGGTAACGCGAGACAGATCGACCCGGGTGGCCAAATCGAGGCCGCCGGGGTCGCCAGGGGCATCCACCTCATTGAAGAACTCAAGCACCTCGTCGGCGGTGGGTGCTCCCACCAGAGCCAAGCTCGCGATCTGCTTCGAGAAGAGCAACTGGTTGAGACGAATCGCGGCCCCATGACTCGTCTCCAAAACTTCGGACCCCACCCGGAAGCCATCGACCGTCACTTCGACCGCCAGGCCGGTTCCACCGAGCACACCGAGCTTCTCGACCGCTTGAATGAACGACGGGACTGTCTTGGGGTCGGGATAAAGGTGCTTGGCGTTGTAAGCAACCGACAGCAGTTTGACGAAGTCTTCGGCCGACATCAGCCGAGATCGATCAGGTTCTCCCGCAGCGCAAAGAGGACCGCTTCATTCCTCGAATGCAAACCAAGCTTGTCGAGGATGTTGCGCACGTGGTTCTTGACTGTGTTCTCGGAAATATAAAGCTGCTCGCCGATCTCACGGCTGGTGTACCCCTGGGCCACCAGCTGCAGCACCTCAATCTCGCGTCCGGTGAGGGTGGGCTTGCGACTGGCCGTCAGATCACGATGCCGCAACATTTGCTGAACAACGCTGAAGAGCTTGGATGCCATTCGAGGAGACACCACAGCACCGTTTTCGACGACATCAGTTATCGCCGTCGCCAACACCGGAAATGGGGTGTCCTTGATCACGTAACCGCGGGCCCCCGCCTTGATTCCGGCGAGGAGGTCCTCTTCTGATTCACTGACCGTCAGGAGAACAATGTGGGTATCGGGAGCTGCCGCCAGCAGCTTGTCGACCACTTCCAAGCCGGACTGACCCGGCATCAGCACGTCGAGAACGATGATGTCGGGCTGAAGTCTTTCAGCCTCGGTTACAGCCGACGGAGCGTCCTCCGCTTCTCCGACAACATCAAAGTCCGCCTCGGTCAGCGCGGCCCTGAGACCGGTGCGAAAAAGCGGGGCATCATCTACAACTAAGACTCTTGTCATACCGACTCAATCAAACCCAAATGGCCATCGCGGCGGCGGTAGAGAACAGCATGGCTGTCCGTCTCGGCGTTGAGAAAGAAGAAGAAGCTGTGATCTAGCATCTCCAACTGCAACGCTGCCTCCTCGGGGCTCATCGGCTTCATCGTGAACTGCTTCGAGCGCACAATCGAAGCCATTTCCGGCGTTTCCTCTTTTGTTTCGGCCCCGCCGGGGGTTTGATTGAGTCGTTTATTGCTGCCAATTCTTGAGCGATCAATGATCCGCTCCTTGAGGCGGCGAAGGCGTCTTTCGAACTTCTCTACAGCGCTATCAACAGCGCTGTGCTGGTCATGGCTGGCGGCCTGCACTCTGACGATATTGCCCGCCACCGGAGCAGTTATCTCCACCCGAAATTTGTCCGCAGCCTGGCGTGGGTTGCCCTCCTCGGACAGCTCGACATCGGTCAGACCGATTTTTCCTTCAAAGAGCCGTTCGGCGTGACCGAGCTTCTGTATCACAAGCTCACGGATGTCTTCGGTGACCTGGGTGTGATTGCCGTGGACCGCTATCTCCATGCATCCCCTTTCTGCAAAGGCGAGAGATCGGCTTGCGGGAATGCTGTGATAGTCGCCAAGCAGGTCCTCTCGCGAGCGTCGTGGCGTCGCCTATGGCGCCATGCCAATTATATGCCCGCGCCGGTAGCCGTGACCGCCCACCGCACCGCAAGGAGCTCAGCGGCGACCTTCAGCGTGACGCCCGTGGTGATCACGTCGTCCACCAGCACCGAACTAGGCGGGGCAGGCTGTCGCATTTTGAACTGCGGGTGGGCGCGTCGGCCGCGGGAGCGACCGGCAAGGGCCGGCGCCCACAGAGGAGCGACTAGGCACGAGACGGCGGGAATGCCAGTGATGCGAGCCATCGCGCGAGCCAGTTCCCAGGCCGGGTCGATACCATAACGGGCCCGCCGAGCCCATGTCCTCGGCACCGGAATCAGCGCCCGGGTCTCCCGGGGAAGACGCCTGACCATCGCCACTGCCAAAGGCCCGGCCGGAGCGGCCATGCCGTGGTACTTCAACTTGTGAACCAGGCTGCGAGCCTCGCCTTCGTGGACTAGCGCCGGATACACGATCAGATGGCCGACCAAACGCGGCTCGGCGAAACGCAGATCTGCCATACCAGCCCGGCCAATCTGCGAACCGAGTCGGGACCACGCCGTGCACGACATGCGCTCAAGTTATCGGCCGCGTGCGACCCAACCACACTGTGTAGCAAACCGAGCCGCTCACGGGAACGCGATGCCATGAACCCTAGGGAGTGCCTGGTCGACAAGACCACAGAGAGTGGTTATCTTGATTAGCACGGAGAACGAAAGGGAAACGTCTCATGTTGGATGTTGCCGGAGCCAAAGAGCGCCACCGGACCAAGCGGCTCCGCCGCCTGATCTTCTTCCTCGCCCCCATCGCCGCGTGGGTCTGGTGGCGGGCTCTGAGCCAAAAGGAGCTAGTGCCCCTCCCGAGCCTGCCCGAGGACGCCGGCCTATGGCTGCCCTTCGCCATCCTCTTCGTATTGATCGCCGTGATGATGATCGCCCCGATGCTGGTTAACAGCCGATCACCCCACGTGGTGTACATGCCGGAGCAAATCGAGGTCGGGTTTGATGACGTGCGCGGGCTCGGCACCGTGCTCAACGAAGTGCAGCACACGCTGCAAGTCTTCCTCGATCACCGAAAGTTCGCCGGACAGATGGGCGGGAAGCCTCGCCGGGGCGTGCTGTTCGAAGGGCCTCCGGGTACGGGCAAGACCCATGTTGCCCAGGCCATGGCCAAAGAAGCCGGCGTGCCCTACCTGTTCGTCTCCTCGACAGCGTTTCAGAGTATGTGGTACGGGATGACGGGTCGCAAGATCCGGGCCTTCTTTCGCATGCTGCGCAAGACCGCCCGCCGGGAAGGCGGAGCTATCGGTTTCATCGAGGAGATCGACGCCATTGGCATCAAGCGCGGAGGCATGAGCTCCGCTTCTCCCCCGAAGGTGGCACGTGCTATGTCGGAGGGTATCGGCGGGGTGGTAAACGAGCTCCTCATTCAGATGCAAAGTTTCGATGAGCCCACCAACGGAATCAGGCTGCGCAACTGGGCAGCCGGGCGCATCAATCGATTCCTCCCGGCGCATCGGGCCATCAAGATGCGCATGCCCGAACAGTCCAACATTCTGCTCATTGGAGCCACCAACCGGGCCGACTCGCTCGATCCGGCGCTGCTCAGGCCCGGCCGGTTTGACAGAATTCTTCACTTCGACGTTCCCAGCCGATCCTCACGCAGAGAGCTGATCGATTACTTCCTCGAACGTAAAGTCCACGACCCGGAGCTGAATCTCAACGAGGCGCGTGAGGAACTGGCTGCTTCAACCATGGGGTACACCCCGGCATCCCTCGAGCGTTTGTTCGACGAGGCCCTGCTGCTTGCTCTGAGAGACGGGCGGGAGGCCCTGCGCCTAGCCGACGTTCGTAAGGCCCGCATGGAAGTGGAGATCGGGCTGGCCCAGCCGGTGGAATACGCGCAGCACGAGCGCCTGACCATCGCGACTCACGAGGCCGGGCACGCCGTGGTGGCTCACCTGGTTGGGGAGACCCGTCGTCTCGAGGTTCTCTCGATCATCAAGCGACGAAACGCCCTCGGGTTGCTCGCCCACAGCCCGATCGAAGAGAGGTTCACCAACAGCAAGAGTGAGCTCGTTGCTTCAATCAAGATCTCGCTCGGTGGAATGGTCGCGGAAGAACTCTTCTTCGGCGAGTCTGGCAGCGGACCGGCATCCGATCTCAAGGCGGCCACAGACATCGCAGTGGCGATGGTCGGCAGCCTCGGAATGGGAAGCTCGTTGGTCTCGTTCAACTCGCTTGACGGAGGCCTCTTCGGAGGCAACACGGCCGCCAAGGTCTTGGGAGACACCCAAGCTCGCCAGGCGGTCGATGAGCTGCTCGCCGAAAACAGGGAAGAGGTCACCCGCCTTCTTTCCGCCAATCGGCACCTGGTCGAAGCGCTGCGCGACGCCCTCATCAAGCATGAGGAGTTGATCGACGACGAGATCCTCGAAGTTCTCGAAAACGCCGCCGATGTCGGATTGGTTGCAGCTCCCGATGTCGTCGTCGACATACGGCAAAGTGAGGCCAAGCGCCACGAGCCCGCGCAGTGAAGGGCTAGGTGCCTTGCCGCCAAGAAGCTAGGTAGGCCTCCTGCTCGGAAGTCAGCGTCTCTAATCCTCCTCCGAGAGCTTCCAGTTTGAGGGCGGCGACCTCCTTGTCCAAGTGAGTAGGCAGTCGATACACCTTGGCCTCTAGTTCGTCCTTGTGGTCGAGGATCCATTCGCCGGCCAACGCTTGATTGGCAAATGACATGTCCATGACGTCGGCGGGATGTCCCTCAGCGGCGGCAAGGTTGACGAGCCGGCCCTCGGCCAACAAGAAGAGGCGGCGCCCGTCTTCCATTGCGAATTCTTCGAGGGAGGGCCGAATCTCTCGGCGACTCTCGGCCAGCTTGGCCAGCGTCTCAAGGTCAATCTCCACGTCGAAGTGACCCGCATTGGCAAGAACGGCACCATCCTTCATCACCTCGAAATGCTCCTCTCGGAGCACGTGAATATTGCCGGTGACGGTGATGAAGAGATCCCCGATCCTGGCAGCCTCGACCGCCGACATCACCTCGTAGCCCTCCATCGCCGCCGAGAGAGCCCGCACTGGATCCACCTCGACTACCACAACCTTGGCACCGAGGCCGTCGGCCCGGCTGGCAACACCTTGGCCACAGTCTCCGAAACCGATAACGGCTACGGTGCGGCCCGCCAGCAGCATGTTCGTGGCGCGTAGCACACCGTCGAGTGACGACTGGCCGGTTCCATGCCTGTTATCGAAGAGGTGCTTGGTGTCGGAGTCGTTGACTGCCACCACTGGGAAGCGCAGCGCGCCCTCGGCCTCCATTGCCCGCAGCCGAATCACTCCAGTGGTGGTCTCCTCCATCGAGCCCATCGGGGTCACGTCGGTCCGCTCGGTATGGAGCAACGTCACCAGATCGGCCCCGTCGTCCATGGTGATGTTCGGTTCGGTATCGAGAACCGCGTGGAGATGCCGGTAATAACTGTCGGTATCTTCTTTGCGTACCGCAAAGACCGGGATCCCATCGGATACCAGCGCGGCCGCCACATCGTCTTGGGTCGACAGCGGGTTCGAGGCGCACAGCGCCACCTCTCCTCCTCCGGCCCGCAGAGTGCGCATCAGGTTGGCGGTCTCCGTCGTGACATGCATACAAGCCCCGAACCGGACACCGGCGAACGGTTGGCTCTGCTCATAGCGGCTGCGAAGCGCTCCGAGTACCGGCATACGCCGCGCCGCCCAAGCAATGCGCTGCTCTCCAGCTTC
>JABAHO010005638.1_pt1 | contig 15938 bp, 13 predicted proteins | sample 7062071 | NCBI WGS metagenome assembly JABAHO01 (sample SAMN14534356, study PRJNA622989) | marine sediment metagenome | biome: marine biome [ENVO:00000428]; feature: marine pelagic biome [ENVO:01000023]; material: deep marine sediment [ENVO:00002113] | place: India: Gulf of Kutch | collected...
GGCCGTCTATTTCGAGATTCTCAAGGAGATAAACGACCGAAGTCACTTCCGCGTGGTCCTCGACGTCATCGCCGGCGCGTCTGCGGGCGCCATCAACTCGGTGATGCTGGCCAAGGCCATCGTCGACGACGCTTCGCTGGATTCCCAGACGGGCACCTGGCTATCCGATGCGGACGTGGAGTACATGGGCCGGGAGACTTCGCCGTGGCAGAAGTGGTGGCTCTACCCGATTCTGCGGCTCCTGTTCTTCTGGCTTCCGAGGGACGTTGGCACCAACCCCGAGACCCGCGAGAAGCTGGCCCGCGTCGTGCGCTCCTCCTGGTTCCAGCCGCCCTTGTCGGGCGCCCGGCTCAGCCACATNNCCATGCTCAAGACCCGCCGGTCCGGCAGCAGCCTGCTGCCCGCCGGTCAGCGGCTCGACGTTTATACCAGCATCACCGACCTGGTCGGCTATCCCCGCAGCATCCGGCTGCATGACGAGCTGATGGCCAGTGAACGCGAGCATGGCGCTTACTGCCGGCTCTCTCACATGGAAACTGAGGCGGGTCGTCGGCTCAGCGACTTAGATGACGCCAACCTTCCCGGGCTCGTCTGGGCGGCCCGCGCCAGCTCGTCGTATGCGGGGGCCTTCGAGCCGTTTCACCACTCGGAGCTCAAGCGCGTGCTTGCAGAGCGTCACTCGAGCTGGCCGCTGGAGGAGAAGTTCCTGCACTACAACGTGTTCGCCCAGGACGGCACGCCCGCCGCGCGGCTGTTCGACCCCGCGGACCGGTACTTCGTGGATGGCGGCATCGTCAACAACAAGCCCTTCGAGGTGGCCCTCGAGGCGCTCGGTCACCGGCCGGCCGATCGCCTGGTCGAGCGCTGCATCGTCTACATCGAGCCCGACCCGGCCGCGGTGGAGGTGGTGAGCCCGGAGCGCAATCTGGGATATCTCAGCACCATCCGGGCGGCGCTCTCTTCGATTCCGCGCAACCAGCCCATCGTCGACGACCTGGAAGCCATCGTTGCTCAGGACAATCGGGTGCGGATCAACCGCCGCATCGTCGAGGCCAACGCGGGGGAGATCAACTCCCTGGTCCGGGAGCTGCAGGACGTGGCCAAGCGCCAGCAGATGACGGCAGAGCTGATCACCTACCTGCGCACGGCCATTCTCGAGCGCGCCGAGCAGGACATGGGGATCGCCTATCACGCCTACGTGCAACGACGGGTCTGGCGGCTCACCGACGCGCTGGTCAACGAATGGGCTGTGCTCGCCGAGAACCCCAACGACGATCGGACGCGGGAGGGCATGAGCGAGTCCATCGCCCGGTGGTGGCAGGGGGCGGAACCGGGCGATCCCGGCCGGCGCGACAACCTGCAGGAAACCTTCCTCGACCGCTTCGACGTCNNCCTGCACCGGCTGCGCCATTCTCAATACCTCGACGGCCCGCTGATTGACAAGCTGGCGGTCGCCGCACGCAACCTGCCGCTGGAACCGGAGGGCTCCAGGGATCTTCTGAAGGACATATTCGGCGCCCTGGGTCTGCAGGCGCTCGACGGGGAGTTCGACGCCCTGATGTGCGCCTTCCTGGACCGGCTTTCCGATGATCGTTTGCGCGACGAGATGCTCACGGACTATGTCGGCTTTCCCGTCTTCGACGTGCTGCTGATGTCACCCGCGTCGCTCGAGGGCGGCCCGGATCCGCTCACGCCCATCAGCGTCGAGCGGATCAGCCCGGAAGATGCGCCGGCCCTGAAGTCCGTGTTCCAGGGATTGAAGTCGCGGCAGTTCATGGGCTTTCTCGGCTTTTTCAATCGCGCTTACCGGGAGCACGACTATCTGTGGGGCCGGCTCAACGCCGCGGACCGACTGGTGGATTTGCTCGTCCAGTCGTCCCGGGATGCCATCCGCGACCCCGATCGGATGCGCCTGAAGCTCTTTCGCGCCGTAATCGACCGTGAGCGTGGGCAGCTCTACCGGTGCGACGCCGAGCTCGACAGGATCGACGCGTTTCTGAAAGCCGCGGGGGTATAGCGGATGAGCTCTCAGCGGTGAGCTCGGGCGTCGACCTGTCCGCGGGGCCCATCTCCCGCCACCTCGTCAACCTGACAATCCCCATGTTCCTCGGGATCTCGTCAATGATCCTCGCTTCCATGATCGACACGATATATGTCGGCTGGATCGGGACCCTGGAGCTTGCAGCGGTGAGCTTCACGTTTCCCGTGGTCATGGCCATGGCAACGGTCTCCATGGGCATCGGCGTCGGAGCGGCCTCCATCATCGCCCGGGTGGTGGGGGCGGGCGACATGGAGCGGGTGCGGCGCCTGTCGACCAATGCCTTGTACCTCGTCGCCATCCTGGTGCTGAGCCTCACCCTGCTGGGGATCCTGTTTGTCGAGCCGCTGTTTAAGCTGCTGGGGGCAGAGGACGACATCCTGCCTCTGTCGGTGCGCTACATGACGGTGTGGTTTCTCGGGCTGCCCGCCTTCGCGCTGCCCATGGTGGCGACCAACATCATGCGCGCCGTCGGTAGCGCGCGGCTGCCAGGCATCATCATGGCCGCAGGCGCTGGGCTGCAGGTGCTGATCGCGCCGCCGCTGATTTTCGGCATTCCCGGGATCACGGACGGGCTCGGAATCACCGGGGCTGCCTGGTCGTTCGTGCTGTCCCGGATGGCCATGTTCGGCTACACGGTTAAGGTGATGCAGCGGATGAACCTGCTCTCGTTCGCCCGGGAGCCCTGGTCCTCGCGTCGCGAGTCCTGGGGCGAAGTGCTGAAGATCGGCCTGCCGTCCATGGTCGGCAACCTCATCGGTCCCGTCTCCATGGGCGTGGTGGTGTTCCTGCTGGCCGATTACGGTCACGAGGTAGTGGGCGGGTTTGGCGTCGCATCGCGCATCGAGTCTCTTGCCACGATGATCATCATGGCGCTGTCCGCCAGCACGGGCCCGGTGGTCGGCCAGAACTGGGGCGCGCGCCGCTACGAGCGCATCTACCGCGCGCAGTCATTGGCCTTCCGGTTCAGCTATCTGTGGTCGCTGCTGGCGTTCGCGATCCTTGCCGGACTCGGTCGGCCCATCGTGGGCTTCATCAACGACGATCCTGCCGTCATCGAGGCCACTTATCTCTACCTTCTGCTGCTTCCGGCCACCTACGGTTTTCTCGGTGTCGGCATGGTGGCAAGCTCGACCTTCATCGCGCTGGGTAAGCCCATGCCGACCCTCGTGCTCTCGTCGCTGCGAATGATCATCCTCTACATACCTCTGGCCCTCATCATGGAAGCCGCGTTCGGCTTTGCAGGAATCTTTGCGGCCGCCGCGGTCTGCAACTGCCTGTTCGGCGGGCTCGCCTACGGCTGGGTGCGGCAGATGTTGCAGAAGGAAATTTCCCGCCATGGGCGGTACGAAGGAGCAGCTTAGGTGAAATGGCTGCTGGCAGCTCTGATGCTTCTCGCTGGCCTGCTGGCAGGCGCATATGCCGCGTTGCCATGGCTGGCCGAGACGTTGGCCGTCCGCGAGGCGGCGGCGGCCGGCGTCGAGGTCCGAGAGCTGGAGATGAGGTTTCCGCGCTGGGGAGAGATTGCCGTGGACGGGGTCGTTGCGCGTTCGGAAGACTTCGAGGTGCGCGCCGAGCAGATGATTCTTCGCTATCACTGGCAGGGAATCCGGGAGCGCAGGCTGGCATCCGTGGGCGCGGCGCTGGTCTCGGTCGAGGTTGCCGAAGCTGCCGACGAGTTGGAGCCCCCGGCGCTGGGAGAGCAGATCGTGACTCTGCCCGGTGTGGTTCTAGATGCCTGGCGCCTACTGCCCGTGGACCGCGTTGAGCTCGACGACGTGCAGGCTCGCTCCGGGCCCCTCGCTTTTGCCGGCACCTTGGGGTTCACGCCCGCCCAGGCCAGATTCGCCGGTCGCCTCAGCGGCGACGAGCGACTCGGCGCGCTCGAGCTGGTCATGAGTGCAGATGCCGAGGGTCGGGTGAACCTCGAGTTGCAGCAAGCAGACGGACCGGCCAACGCCCTGACCGTGGTGGCGGACGCTCACGCTCTCGTCGGGGAGGTGAGCATCGCCTGGAAGCTGGCGGTGCCGGTCGAAGATGGCGAGCTTGCCGTCACGCTGGAGGGTGAGGGCCCCATAGAGCTGACTGAGACCCTCTGGCGCGTGGGCTCGGGCTTTGAAGCCTTTGTCGACGGCGGGGATTGGCGGGGTCAGTTTGCCGTGGCCGAAGCCACCGGGCCCTGGCCCGACGACGGGAGGGCCGAGATTGCCCGCGTATCCGGTGCCTGGCAGGCCGATGCCATGACGCCCTTCGCGACCTCGGTGCGTGGGACTCTGTCGGCCCAGGTGGAAGATAAGCGCGCGAAGCTGTCCATCGGCCCCGGCATGGTTGCGACTGCGGAGTCCGTCTCTGATGCGTCCTGGCGCCTCGAGGGCATTCGCCTGGATGTGCTCGACCCGCTGGAACTGGCGGTCTCGGTGGAACCGCTGACGGTCGCGCTCGAGCGCCCGGCTCGCCTGGCGCTGGCGGCGGATACGGCGCGCTGGGAGGATTTTGCCCTTTCTCCCCACGTCGACTTGCGCCTCGACACCTTGGAGCTTAACCCCGGCGGCGTGCGGGGCTCTTTCGAGGCATCGGTTCCCGTGCTACAGCTCGCCGGCACAGGGAACGTTCGCGCGAAGACAGACGAATCCATCGTCGACCTGGACCTCTCCGCGCGTCAGTTGCTGACCGCGCCGCTGCTGGCCACGCTCCTGCCCGGTTGGGATCAGCCCTACGACGTCGATGCCGGAAGCCTTGACCTGACGGGAAGCCTGCGCTTCGCCGACGGCGTCCTGCGCGGTGACGGCGTCGTGAACATCGAAGGTCTCCGCTCGCATTTTGGCGAAGTGGTGGCGGCGGGAATCGGCGGTAAAGCTCGGGTGAAGCTGCATGGAGATGACTGGCAGGCCGGGGCCGAGGCGCTGAGCGTGGCGTTAGCCGATCCCGGCTTTCCTTTGCGCGATCTTCAGTTCGCCGCGGAGCTGACGCCAGCCACGGCGCTGCTCAGCGGCATTCGGGGGAGAACGCTTGGCGGGGAGTTCGTCATCGACCGGCTAGCCTACGACATCGACGAGGGCACGGCGGCGTTTCTGGTGACCGTGACCGGGGTAGAGCTCGCCGAGTTGCTTGCTCTGGAGGGAGAGTCGGTGACCGGATCGGGCATTCTCGACGGCGAGCTGCCCATCGAGCTCCTGGAGGGCGGCGCCCGGATCACGGACGGGCGCTTCGTCGCGCGGGCACCCGGGGGCGTTCTGCGCTATCCGGATGCGGGCAAGGCCGCCGAAGCGCTTGGGCAGCAGGCCGGCGGGTTCGCTCTCGCGCCGCTGGCGGATTTCCGGTTCGAGGTACTGGAGGCCCACGTCGATCTCCAGCCAAACGGCGACCTGCTGCTCGGTGTCCGGCTGGAAGGGCGCAGTCCGGCATTCGAGCGGCCGTACATCTACAACCTGAACATCTCCGAGAACATACCCGCGCTGCTCAAGTCCCTGCGGATCTCCGAGGAGTTCCAGCGTCGCCTGGAAAAGGTCCTGCAAAGGTAAGCTTGCGGGCCACGACGGTGCTGAGTAATGTTNNGATGATGAGTAACCCGACCGATATGCCGGTTTCCTCCCGCCGGATTGCGCCGGCCCGATCGCGCACGGCCTCGTTCAGGCCGATGGCCGCTCTCGTCGTCGTAATTGCGGCTTCCCTGGCCGCCTCGGGATGCACCCCGACGGTGAAGGTTGCCACCGAGGAGCCCATTACCATCAACCTGAACGTCAACATCAAGCACGAGATCCTCGTGAAGGTGGACAAAGAGCTGGATGACCTGTTCGGCGAAGACAGTGATCTCTTCTGAGGCGACGCGATGAATATGAAACCAATCGTTCGGCAAATCGTTTTCGTTCTCGCGCTGGTCGTCTCGGTCGTCGCCGGCGCGGCTACGGGCCTGGATGCGGCAAAGGCCCAGGGCCTGGTCGGCGAGCAGCACGACGGGTACCTGGGAATCGTCTCGTCTGCGACCCCGGAAGTCAGGGCCCTGGTTTCGGACGTCAATGCCAAGCGCCGGGCCCAGTATCAGCGAATCGCCCAGACCAATGGCATCGAGGTCAAGGACGTGGAGCTGCTCGCTGGACAGAAGGCCATTCAGCGTACTACCCGCGGTCACTACGTGAAGCTCGAAGGTCAGAGCTGGCGGCGTAAGTAAGCGACGGGCCAAGGGCCCCACGCGGACTCCTCGACCTGCGCCGGTTAGGGACCTTGCAGACCTTCGTCACCCATCTCGAGTGCTCGCTCACCGGCGAGCGCTACCCCGCCGATCAGGTACACGGCCTTTCCGCGGCCGGGCGCCCGCTGCTCGTCAGATACGACCTGGACGGCCTGTCGCAGGCCGTGGACAAGACGGAGATTGCCGGCCGCCAGGGCGGGTTCTGGCGCTACCGCGAGTTTCTGCCCGTGCGCCGCTCGGAGAACGTGGTCTCCCTGGGGGAAGTCGTCACGCCCTTGATCCCGCTCTCCAATCACGGCGATGCCGGCGTCTGGATCAAGGACGAGGGCCGCCTGCCGACGGGCTCGTTCAAAGCCAGAGGTCTCGCCCTGGCGGTGGCCATGGCCAAGGAGCTGGGCCTGGCCTACCTGGCCATGCCGACTAACGGCAATGCCGGGGCCGCGCTGGCAGCCTACGCCGCGCGGGCCGGGCTGCGGTCGACCGTTCTTTGCCCTTCGGACACCCCGGAGATCAACGTCCGCGAGATTGCCATGCAGGGTGCGGAGGTCTGGCGCGTGGACGGGCTCATCAACGACTGCGGGCGGATCGTGGGCGAGGCGGCAGAGCGCACCGGCTGGTTCGACCTGTCCACGCTCAAGGAGCCGTACCGCATCGAGGGCAAGAAGACCATGGGGCTGGAGCTGGCCGAGCAGCTCGGCTGGGAGCTGCCCGACGCGATCTTCTATCCGACCGGCGGCGGCACCGGCCTGATCGGCATGTGGAAGGCCTTCGACGAGCTCGAGGCGATCGGCTGGATCGGCCCGGAGCGCCCGCGGATGTTCGCCGTGCAGGCCGAGGGCTGTGCCCCCATAGTACGCGCGTTCGAGCGAGGCGATGAGCATGCCGAGCTCTGGGAAGACGCCCGCACGGTCGCGGCGGGCATTCGTGTTCCGGCCGCTGTGGGCGATTTTCTCATTCTCCGCGCCGTTCGAGAGTCGGGGGGCGCCGCCCTGGCCGTGAGCGATGACGACATCGTCGCCGCGCAGCGGCGCATCGCTGCCGAGCAGGGCCTGCTGCTCTGCCCGGAGGGCTCCGCGACCTATGTCGGTTGGCGTCAGGCGCTGGAGGCAGGCCTGGTCGATGCCGGGGATGAGGTGGTGCTCTTCAACTGCGCGACGGGGCTCAAATATCCCATGGCCGACGAAAGCCGCACCTACACGGGGCTCGACGACCTCGTCCGCTGACGGGGGCGCCGGGCGTCACGCGTCGTCGGGGATCAATCGCCCCGCTGCCCCGTGGCGATCCAGCAAGCGCCGCCAAGGAGGACGCTGGAAGGACCGGCAAAGGGCGTCAAGGCCTTCCGCACCGCGGCGAGCGCTGCTTCGCGCTGATCGGGTTCCAGCTCTTTCAGGGCGTTGCTCAAGGGCCCGACCCTGGTGACGAATTCCATCGCCTCTGCCAGATCCGCACCTAGGCGCATCTGGGGATCGTGGGGGGTGATGGCCACGTCTTCAAATCCGGCATCGTTGAGCACCTGGTTGAGGTAATCCGGATCTGCGAAGGCAAACGGCCCGGGTGCGCGGGGATCGGGGGTCTCGGCCGGTGGCAGGAAGGGCTGAGCGGCAGCCATGCCGACGCCGAGCCACGGATTCTCGGCAGGGGCACGCCAGCAGACGAAGCACAGCCGCCCGTCGGCTTTCAGGGCCGCGCGCAGGTTCGCGAAGGCTGCCACCGGGTCTGCGAAGAACATCACCCCGAAGCGGGAGAACAGCAGATCGAACGCCGTATCGAACGGGTGGCTCTGGGCGTCCGCCTCGATGAACGTCAACGACTCGCTCTCCGCACGTTCTCTCGCCCTGGCCAGCATGGGTTCAGAGATATCGATCCCCAGCACGGTCGCTCCTGCATCGGCCATGGTGCGGGACGTTGCCCCGCAGCCGCAACCCACGTCCAGGACGGTTTCGTTCGGCTTCACGGCGGCGGCTTCGAGCACGGCGGCGGTAATCGGTGCCAGCAGCTCGTTCATCCGCTCTTCGGCGGCCACCCAGTTGCTGGCTGTTGGTCCGTTCCAGAACTCGATCTGATCGGCGTTGTCGTTTCGCATGGCTCTTTCGTCGGTGATTGTCCGGGAGGCAGGGCGCCCGGCCGCACGGTGTTGGCAGGAGATTCCAGAAGCATTCTAGAAGTAAGAGTCGGCCCGGTCATCTGGAGCAGCGGCGATCGCATCGCGAGTTTCCCCAATGGCCCTGTGAACGTGCTCCGTTAAACTCGGGTTCAAGAGTTGCGGAGTAATCGGGCGAGATGTCTCAGGGATCTTCCGATCGCGTTGAAGAGCGGGAAGCGCTCGTCGCGCTGATCGAGAGCGAGGTGGCGGATACGGCCATCTACACGGGCCGTTCGGAGCTGCGTGGCGCCGTGCTGGACGCCATGCGCGCGGTGCCGCGGGAAGCGTTCGTGCCCGTCGAGGAGGCCTATGCCGCCTACGCGAACGTGCCCCTGCCCATCGGTCACTTCCAGACGATCTCGCAGCCATACATCGTCGCGCTCATGACGGATCTGCTGGACCCCGAGCCCGGCGACGTGATGCTGGAGATCGGCACCGGGAGCGGATACCAGGCGGCGGTGCTGAGCGAGCTGGTGGATCGGGTCTACTCGGTGGAGGTGTTGCCGCAGCTCGCTGAGAGCGCTGCCGAGCGGCTGGATCGCCTCGGCTTCGACAATGTGGTCACCCGGGAGGGCGATGGCAATCTCGGCTGGCCGGAACATGCTCCTTTCGACGGCATCGTGGTGACCGCGGGCGCGCCGGAGGTTCCGCCGGCTCTGGTCGAACAGCTCAAGCCTGGGGCCGTTCTCGTGATCCCCGTCGCCAGCGGGTTCAATCAGATGCTCAAGCGGATAACGCGGGATGCGGACGGTGACGTCCACTCCGAGGACGTCCTGCCTGTGGCTTTCGTGCCGCTGGTCAAGGGAAACGGGGACAGGCCCGAGGATCCCTAGCATCAGGTGAGGCGCGTCGTAGCCATTCGCGGCTGGCCGATGGCGTATCATCTCTACCATGGCAGGCTTCTGGCAGGAACTTGACCGCATCGTGCGGCCTCAGGGACGGGTCTTCTATGGCTGGTGGATCGTGCTGTCCAGCAGCGGCGTCCAGTGGCTGGCGGCCGTGCTGTGGATGCAGTCCTACGGCGCGTACATGGTGCTTCTTCAGCAGGACTTCGGGTGGAGCAAAGCCATGGTTGCCGGTGCTTTCGCGCTGACCCGAATCGAAAGCGGCATCCTCGGTCCCCTTCAGGGTTGGCTGGTCGACCGGTTCGGGCCTCGAGCCATCCTCACCATCGGCACGGTGCTCTTCGGCGTCGGGTTCATTCTCTTTGGTCAGGTGGACTCGTTGCTGACCTTCTACCTGACCTTCGCGCTCATCGCGCTCGGCGCGAGCCTGGGCGGCTTCGCAACGCTGATGGTGGCCATCGTCAACTGGTTCAACCGGCATCGCTCCAAAGCGATCGCGGTCTCGCAGCTGGGGTTCTCCCTTGGCGGCCTGTCCGTGCCGGTGATCATCTGGGCGCTGGAAGCGTTCGGCTGGCGCACCACGGCGGTAATTTCCGGCTTGCTCGTCCTCGTCATCGGCCTTCCCCTCGTCCAGGTGGTCCGTCATCGCCCGGATGCTCATGGCGAGCTCGCCGACGGCTACGCTGCCCCGCAGGGAGGGCCGGAAACACGCTTCACCCTGCACGGCGACTTCACGGCCAGAGAAGCCATGCGCACGCGCTCGTTCTGGCTGATCTCCCTGGGTCACGCGCTGGCCCTGCTCACGGTCTCGTCGATGATGGTTCACCTGGTCCCTCATCTCACCGAGGGGATGGGCTACTCGCTGTCGGCCGCGGGCATGGTGGTGGCCGTGCTCACGGCCTTTCAGCTCTTGGGGCAGCTCTCCGGCGGCTACCTTGGGGATCTGTTCAACAAACGTGCGATCTGCGCGGTGTGCATGTTCGCTCATGCGGGCGGTCTGCTGCTCGTCACCTATGCGGATTCGCTGCTAGGCGTGCTGGCGTTCACCGTGCTTCATGGTCTCGCCTGGGGCACGCGTGGGCCGCTGATGGTCTCGCTGCGAGCCGACTACTTCGGACCGACCTCGTTCGGAACCATCATGGGTTTCTCCTCCCTTATCGTGATGCTGGGAATGTCGGGGGGACCGATCATCGCCGGCGTCATGGCCGACATCTCGGGCGATTACCGCAGCGGGTTCACGCTGCTGGCCAGCCTTTCTCTGATGGGCTCCCTCTGCTTCTTTGCCGCCACGCCCCCCCGTCCACCCGAACGGGCATCGGCCTGACGCGGGGCCGGAAAGCCGGGTATCCTCACGGGCCTGTTCTGGGTTGAGAAAGGAGAGGTTCGATGCCGCAGTTTCAGGGCTTTCCGCCGCAGACGCTCAAGTTTCTGAGAAGCCTCGAACGGAACAACGATCGCGACTGGTTCGGAGAGAACAAAGCGCGCTACGAGAGGGAAGTTCTCGACNNGGCGGTTCCGAAACGGATGGGCGGCTCGCTGATGCGCGTGTATCGCGATACCCGTTTCTCGAAGGACAAGACGCCGTACAAGACCAACATCGGCATCCAGTTCCGTCACGAGCTCGGCAAAGACGTCCACGCACCCGGTTACTACCTGCACATCGACAACGATGGATGCTTTGCTGCCGCGGGCATGTGGCGCCCGGATCCGGCTTCGCTGGCGCGGGTGCGGGAGCTTATCGTCGAACGGCCAGGGGACTGGCAGAAGGCCCGGGATTCCCGTTCGTTCAAGTCGGCCTTCGAGCTGGGTGGCGCGTCGCTCAAGCGCCCGCCCAGAGGCTTCGGTCACGACGCGCCGCACCTCGAGGATCTCAAACGCAAGGACTTCATTGCCAGCGCGACCATCGATCCTGCCGAGATCGGTCATCCCCGGTTCGTCGACGCCGTCGCCGGTCTCTACGCCAAGGCCACCCCCTTCATGCGCTTTCTCTGTCGGGCGATCGAAGTCGAGTTCTAGCTCGTTCGTGGGCCTGTCAGCCGCGGCGGGATCTCCAGCCTGTCTGCACTAGGTCGCAGAATTGATCGCCGTGACCCCGGCCGGGTGCTAATGTGGCCTGGCTCCCCAGCGGCTGCGGCGTCAGCGCATCGTCGCAGGGGTAGCGTCGGGTATCACGAAGAAATAAGGGGGGATGATGAACGCCAAGCGATTCCTGGCGGGCCTGATATGGATTAGTCTCGCCACCGGGGCGTCGGCGGATGAGGATTGCAAGCCGTCGCGCTGGGGGCCCGATGACGAGGTTGGCAACGTCAATCTCATTACGCCGGAGTCGGTGCTGGCGGCGTCCCGACTCATCAAGACCGGCAAGACCTACAGTCTGGGCATCGTCGTGGACAGCAGCACCCCGGCGTTCCCGCCGCGCTCGCTCTCGCTGCTGGTCGTCCAGCCTGGCCAGCAGGAGGGAAATCGGCCCTTGTCGCGGATGACTTATAACGACGACGTTTTCCAAGGGTGGCTTGGAATCGGCTCGCAGCTGGACGGCCTTGGTCATGCCGGCGAAGAAGGCATGTACTACAACTGCAACCATGCCCGGGACTTCTCCGACATATCCGGGTTGACCAAGTTAGGCATCGAGAAGGTTCCGCCCATGGTGGCCAGGGGCATCGTGCTGGACATGACGGCCCATTTCGGGGCCGATCACCTGGCTGGCGGACAGACGTTCAGCGTGGCTGACGTCCGCGCGGTCGAAAAGAAGCAGGGCACTCCCGTACGCGAGGGTGACGTCGTTCTTTTCCACACCGGCTGGACGGACGCCATGCTCGAAACGGACCCGGCGCGCTGGTCGGCCACGGCGCCGGGAGTTTCCAAGGCGGTCGCGAGCTATCTTGCCGGCAAGAATGTGATTGCCGTCGGGTCGGATACATGGGGTCTCGACGTTCTTCCGGCGGAGCGGGAGGACGAACCGTTCATCAGCCATCTGATTCTTCTGCAGCAGCACGGCATCTACATTCTCGAGACCATGAACACTGGCGTGCTCGTTCGCGACGAGGCCCATGAGTTTCTCTTCGTTCTCGGGCAGGCCAAGCTGCGGGGAGCGGTTCAGATGATCGTCAACCCCATTGCCATCCGCTGACGGCGGCAGTCGCGAAGGAGTAACGTCATGACCGTTGAGGTCAACGGGATCGCGCACATCCAGCTGACCGTCAGGGATCCGGCGCAATGCGTGCCGTTCTGGGAACGGCTGTGTCATTTTCTCGAGATGAGCACGCTCATTCGTGCCGAGGAGATCGTCTACTGCATCGGCAGCCGCACAGGGATTCTCGTCAGGGGCGCCCCCGAGGACAAACGGGACCGTGCCTTCGACCAGGATCGCCCTGGCCTCCACCATCTGTGCTTCCGCGCCCGATCGCGGGAGGACGTGGACGCCATCTACGAGTTCGTCACCACCGAGCTCGACGCGCGGATCGTCCACCCGCCTGAGGAAGGGTCGCACTTTGCGCCCGGTTACTACTCGGTGCTGTTTGAGGACCCGGATGGCATTCGCATGGAGGTCAACTTCGTGCCCGGCCGCGGTCACTTCGGCTCAGAGGGGCGTCTCGGCCCAGGTGGTCGGGGGCCGGCGAGCCGTTACGGTGAAGAAGGGCTGGGAGACGGCTAGCGGCGCACTCGGCCACGTCGCCGCATCGGCACCACGCTCGATCTTGCCGGACGCAACGCGCGAAGCACTTTGCTGACGTCACCTCGGCGGGAACCGCGCTGCGCCGGGACAGATTCGTCACGGCTTTCGACCACGCGCAGCGGTCGCCTCGGCGCGCGGCGCATGGGCAACGCGGGTGGGGGTTGCTTGGCTCCGGCGTGCTCGTTGGCGTCGGAAGCGGTGGCCTCGGGTACCGGGCCCTGAACGTGTCCGGGATCGAGCTGCCTGACGAGCTCCACCAAGCGGCCGTGCGCGAGCTCGCCGTCCGAACTGCCGTCCACGGCCGCGAGCAGCACCTGTACTCGATTGGTCAAAGTGGCCAGCTTGGCCTCCCGGTCCTCCGCCATGCTCTTGAAGACGTTGGTGGACTCGCTGCGCTCGTTCAGCTCCGCTTCCAGACGCTCGGCGCGGGAGTTCGCCTCTTGGGCCTGCTTGCTCTGCTCGGCGAGGGCCAGCGCCAGGTCTGCCTGGGCGATCTCCTTGGCCTGCTCCGCCTCGCGCAACCTTGCTTCCAGCGCAACCTCGCGGGCCTCGAACTCGTCCTCGAGCCGCTGGCGAATGGAGAACGCGTCCTCTTCGGGAGGACGTTCCGCGGCGACTTTGTCGGAGGCTTCGAACTCCAGGGCCGCGTTCTGGGCGCGCAGCATGTCCACCTCGTCGCGCAGCACGCTGATGGCCGCTTCGTTCTCCGCGATGGTGCGGTCGCGCTCCTCGATGCGCGCGCGAAGCACGGGCACGTGCGCTTCGGCCTCCGCGCTCGCCTCTTTCAGCGCGCGGTTGCTGTCGCTGCGCCGTTTGGCCATGTCTGCGAGCATTTCCTTTTCGGTCTGCGTCTTGCGGATCTGGGCTCGCAGTGACTCGATGAGCCCTTCCTGAGAGCTGATCTTCTCTTCCAAGTCTGTTACGGCGCCTGTCCAGTCCTGCTCTGAGTCGGCCAACGAGGTGTTGCCCTCGGCATCTGCATTGCGCGCCTTGGCAAGTTGATCCTCGAGCTTCTGGATGCGTTCCTCGCGCTCGATAACCGCTTCCTTCATGCGCTCGTACAGCGACTCGGCGCGGCCAATTCGGGCTTTGAGCTGCTCATCGGCGCTGGAGAGGGTGTCCTCCTCCTCGAAGCCCGCGATGAGCTCGTTGTCCAGGACGGCTTGGTGGCCCTTGATCGCCTTGAGCTCAGTATTGAGGTTCCGGGCTTCGCGATGGGCGCTGCGCAGCTCGCTCTTGGCCTTGGTCAGCAGATTGGACAGATCCTCATTGCGTGCGGTCAGGTCGTCGGTTTCCACCTTGAACCTGGCGATCTGCAGATCGCGATTGTGCACGGAGGCCTCCAGCTGGGGCACGGCGCGCTTGGCCTCTATGGCTTCTTTGCGCAGCTGATTCTGCTGGCGCCGGGCGCCCATGGCTTTGCACATCCAACCCAGGAACAGGCAGCCGATGGCGATGCCCGCGCAGATGGTCACCGGCACGGGTTCAAGCGGCAGCCTGGACAAGAGATCTTCGAGCATCTGATCAGCCCACTTAGGTCCTCTGCAATGGTTCCCATATTGCTTGAGCGGTTCAGTTACCTGTGTCTCAGCCGACAGCCGCGCGAAGGGCGTTGTCTGCGCTTCTGCAGCCAATTCGTGAAACCGGTCACACGAGGATTGGCTCGGTCACCGCCCAGATGGGTCAATGAATTCAGTGCCCGGCTGAGCGGATTTCTCCGCCAACGAAGGTCTGACCCACACCTGCCGCCTGAATCTGCCCCTCGGGAACCGTCAGCATGTCGGCCGACAGGACGACGATGTCCGTAAGCTTGGCTGGGCTTAGGGATTGCTTCAGCTTCGTGGCGGCGGCGGACCAGATCTCGAACAGCGCTGCGCGACAGGCAAGGCCGGGTTATGAGTGGACGGCTGCAGGCGCCGCCGTTAACGTAGGCGCTCTCTCGGCTGCGGCAGATTTCATGGCCCGCGAAAACGAAGATAAGAACCTTGCGCTCTTCTGCGACTTCGAGAACGTCGCTCTGGGCGTGCGCGATGCAAAGTACGCCAAGTTCGACATCCAGCTCGTGCTCGAGCGGCTGCTGCTCAAGGGCAGCATCGTCGTGAAGAAAGCCTACTGCGACTGGGACCGCTACAAGGAGTTCAAGCCCGCCATGCACGAGGCGGCGTTCGAGCTGATCGAAATCCCGCACACGCGGCAGTCGGGCAAGAACTCCGCAGACATCAGAATGGTCGTGGACGCCCTGGATCTGTGCTACACCAAGGAGCACATCGATACGTTCGTGATCATCAGCGGCGACTCGGACTTCTCGCCGCTGGTGAGCAAGCTCAGGGAGAACGCGAAGACCGTCATCGGGATCGGCGTGAAGAACTCGACCTCGGACCTGCTGATCGGGAACTGCGACGAGTTCATCTACTACGACGACCTGGTTCGCCACCAGAAGGCGACCCGCAAGCCGCGCAAGAAGCCGACGGCGAAAAAAACGGCGGAGAAGAAAGACGCCAAGAAGGCCGAGCCTGCCCGTCCCGAGGAGGACAATACGGACGAGGGCATCGCTCTGGTTCTGGAGACCGCGGAAGCGCTTTACGGCGAGCGCGGCGAGCGGGAGAAGCTTTGGGGATCCATGGTGAAACAGACGCTAAAGCGGCGGCGCCCGGGATTCAACGAGAGCTTCTACGGCTTCCGCTCGTTCAGCGATCTGCTCGAGGAAGCGGAAAGCCGGGGTCTGCTGGAACTGGAGATGGACGAGCGCTCCGGCGGATATCTGATCCGCCGGCTGACCCGGGAAGAATGACGCCTTAGAATGCGCATCCCCTCGCCGGGCTTCCCCGGGCGAACGAGGGGAGAAATCGACACATCGAGTGGATGCGACTCGTCGCGCAAAGCAGGCGGGCCTGGAGAGGCACGCCAAGGAGATCATCGTGGACAAATCGGCAGCCGGCGCGGGTGCCAGCAGCCTGGCCGTCATCGAGGCAACCCGGGAACATGGACCCATCGGGCACCTGCCGGTCTGGGAGAACATCACGGCGGCCCATGTGGAGGCGGGCGTT
>JABAHO010002436.1_pt2 | contig 15937 bp, 14 predicted proteins | sample 7062071 | NCBI WGS metagenome assembly JABAHO01 (sample SAMN14534356, study PRJNA622989) | marine sediment metagenome | biome: marine biome [ENVO:00000428]; feature: marine pelagic biome [ENVO:01000023]; material: deep marine sediment [ENVO:00002113] | place: India: Gulf of Kutch | collected...
CTGGAAGATACCCTGGTGATCTGGGGCGGGGAGTTTGGCCGCACTCCCATGCGCGAAAACCGCGGCGGCGGCGAGATGGCCTTCATCGGCCGCGATCATAACCCCGGCGCCTTTACCATCTGGATGGCCGGTGCCGGCATCAAGCCGGGGGCATACGGCGAAACCGACCCGATGGGCTACCGGGCCGTGAAGGACAAGGTCAGCGTGCACGACCTGCAGGCCACGATTCTCGACAGTCTCGGGATGNNTACCCGTTCCAGGGTCTCAACCAGACCCTGACCCCGGTCAACAAGCCGGCCCGGGTGATCAACGAGCTGTTTGCCTGAGAAAGGCCCGTGCGCGCACCCCGGCTCAGTCCGCCGTTGTCGCCACTACGTGACGGGCGGGGAAGCCGAGGTCGAAGGGTTCGTCCTCCGCGGGGGCATGGTAGGTGCTGATGATGGTATAGCGGTCGGCGCGGGCTGTGTTCGGGCAGGAGGCATGCAACAGCCGGTCCGAAAAAATGACCGCACTCCCGCGCGGTACGTCACAAGCGACTTCGTCGCCCGGTTCCCATGTCGGGTTGTCGACAACGTTGCCAAATTCGCCGCCGGTCGTCTCGAGGTCTGCGTTTCCCGTATCCCACTCCTGCCGGTGGCTGCCTGGAAGGACCTTGAGCGTTCCGTTCGCGGGCGTCGCATCGTCAAGCGGGATCCAGACGGAGAGCTTCGGCCGGGTGCCGCGCCAGTAAAAGGCGTCAATGTGCCAGGGCGTAGCAAAGGTCTTTTCGGGCGACTTGTAGACAATCTTGTCGCTGAGAAACATTACGCCCTCCGGCATCAGGGCCTTGAGGGGGGCGATCACGCGCGGGTCATCGGCCAGCTTTCGAAAGGCGTCACTGTGCACGGCGGCCCCGACATAGACGGTGGCCTTGTCCGATCCATGCTCGCGGAGGACGCGACGGGCTTCCTGCTTCAGGGTATCGCATTCGGTATCAGACAAAAGTGAAGGCAAAATTACATATCCGCCGATCTGGTATTGAGCCGCCAGGATGGCGGCAGCCTGGTCGTTTTGAATCTGACTCGGCAAAATCATTATAACACCTCTATTTCGGTAGTTTGAATTTTTCCGCGGATGTCTACTGGTTCAGGCCATTAAAGTCGTGCCGGGTGACGGGGGCGCGGGTCAGGATTTTCTGACGCCGATTCCTTTCAGGGGGACTCTCATACCCGGAACGCTCATGTTTCCGGCATCGGTGATGTTGCATACGGGGTAACGGCCGTGTCCGTAACTCACGATCAAGGCCTGCAATTGGTCGCGGGGAAGTGCGGTGTGGAGCAGGATTTTTCTGCCGTGCAGGGAGGTCCTGTAAATGGAATGGGTATCGTGTCCGTGGGTATTTACGAGGGAGAAGCCGCAGGGGCGGGATCCGCTCTGCAGGGCTCCCTCTACATTTGCATAGGAAAGCTCAACGGAGAAGGCTCCCGGCCCGCACCAGGGCGTAGGCACGAGGTTGACCTGCCTGAGGGCGATTCCCGGCTTTGCGGAGCGATCCCGGTGAACCAGGCGGGCAGCGGCCCGCACGAGCCGGTTGCCGAGAACCTGCTGGCCTTCACCGCCGATATGGATGCCGTCATCCAGTTCAAGGTCTATGCTGGGCACGACATCCAGGCGGGGAATGGCATTGGGCAGGTTGCGTTGCTGCTCCTGGATGCGGTTCCAGTACCCGGCGCCCTCCACGCAGGCGTGGCATCCGAGCTGGACCACGACCCAGGGCAGGCGGGGCTGGCGCAGGTCTTTACGCACGGCCGCCACGAGTTTCTGCATGTTTTTTGTGTAGTTGCTGACGGTGTGATCCACGTTGGCATCGCTTTCGCCCTGGTACCAGAGCACGCCTGCGACGGGTTGGCCGAGCTTGCGGCAGCGGCGTATCATGGCGCCGTAGAGGGAGGCGCCGCCCTTATGCAGCAGATCAGGAGACCACTGTGCCATGGACGTTCCGCCGTGGGCGCAGGGAATCAGCCCCTGGGGAATGCCGGTGCGGCTCTGCATGCCAAGACCGAAGGCGAGCCCGGGGGACACGCCCTTGATGAGACTGCGCCGCAGTTTCTGCAGATCTGCGCGGGAAGGGCGATCCGGTCCGTTGCCGTAGCCGTTGTGTACTTCGTCCACGGCCTCCTGCAGGAAATGCAGTTTTTCGCGGGCAAGGCCCCAGGTATCCCGCATGGTAAAGGCCCGGACGAGAGGGTGAGGCACGGGGGTATGGTGAATATTTCCGAGGCCTTCCATGTTCGATTGCCCGGCGAGGATCCAGACATCGCCGACAAAGACCTCGCTGACGGCAGCCTGCTCGGCCGACCCGCCTGCGCGGCGAATCCGCAGCTCAATGCGGTAGGGGCCGCCTGTGGGCAGCGCCTTCAGGTGAGCGGTGAATTTCCCGTTGCGGGCGGTGCCCGCCGCCGTCCAGGACCCACCGCGCACAACACGTCCGTTTTTCAGGATCCGGTATTCGACGTCACCGTCCGTTCGGGCCCGGCCCGAGATGGCGGCACTGCCCATCCCGCGGCGGTCCCGCTGAAGGACCTGGCCCCGCAACAATCCGTGCTCAATGTTCATGAGATATTTCCTGTGTCCCTGGCCGCCGGAAACGCTGCATTACATGTTTGCAAACAGTTTGCGGCTGCGGTTGGTGTTCGGGAGTTCGATCCGCCTGCCTGTCAGGATGCTCTCGATGGCGGCAAACCCGGTCTCGTTGACAGCGACATAATCACTGCCGGTGCAGTCCGGCAGCGGGCCGCCGTCCAGGTGTGCGGCAATCTGTTCGTAGGCCAGCTTGAAGGGGCTGCAGCTGCCGTTTTCAGGAATCCCGTGCGGCGAGAGGTCTAGAGCTTCGCCCTTTTTGTTGCAGGCTGCCGGTGGCTTGTAGTAGCCGATGGAGGCGCGGCCCTCGGTGCCTTCGACCGTACAGGAAAAACCGCCTAGGGCTCCCTGTACCGAAACCTGCGTTCCGATAATGCCGCTCCCGAATTCAATGATCATGCTGCTGAGCACGGGTTCGGGGTCGTATCCCTCGGGAACCTCCTTGTCGGGTACGCTGCCGCGGGCATACACGGCCACAGGATCATACCCGGCAAACTGGCAGATCATATCAGTCTGGTGGCTGGAAAAAGAAAGCACCGGATGGCCGCAATGGCCGAGCACGGCCGTCACATCGCCGACGAGACCTTCCCGGATGAGTTCGGCCATGCGCAGGACATGCGCGCCCCAGTGGCGGGAATACGACACCGTGATGGGAATCCCGGCCGTCTCCGCCGCGGCATTGATTTCGTCCATCTCCTGCAGGGAGCAGGTGGGGGGCTTCTCCAGGAAAATAGCCTTCGGGCCGGCCTTGAGCGTATCCATCATGGCGCGGTAATGATGCGGACCGCGGGTGCAGATGGCGACGATGTCCGGAGTGCCGGCCGCAAACAGGTCGGCGTAGTCGTTGTAATGCGCCGTGTCCGGGAACTTGTCACCCCACTGCTCATTGAATTTTTCATGCGCCTCAGCGGATATGTCCGCGACGCCGGCCAGGCTGACGAGGTCGCTTTCGTGAATGCCTCCGGCGTGTGTGTAGGCGTGACCATAAACGGAGGCGATATGTCCAAGTCCGATAATGCCGACTGTTTTCATATGGGTTTCCTGTATGAGGTTGTTGTGCCGTTTCAGCAAATCCGCTCGGTTTCCCGCAGCAGTGAAGGGTCGCCGGGCATAAGCTCCGGGTTGTGAGGTTTCCAGTAGTACTGAAGGTCTTTCCGTTCCCAGTTGCGATAGATTTCCTCCCAGGTCGTCACGTTCATGTGCGGGAGCAGGGACGATGCGTCGATGGGTTCATGTGCGGACTGGTATCGAATGTCAAGGGATATACGGATCCGATCCGGTTGCTGAGTCGGCAGGCCGCGATGGACCATGTGGCTGGGAAACGTGAGGATGTCCCCGAGTGCATAATCGTCCTGCACCCAGGTGTAGTCCTTGCCGCATAGGTTGGATTCCTTTCCGCCGGCGCCGCGAGCCTCGAAGACGTCGAGAACCGGTTCCCGGTGAGAGCCTTTCAGGACGCTCAGTCCGCCCAGTTCCACGGGGCAGTCCCCGAGCGGAAACCACAGCGTCCAGAAATTGTGCGTGCCCTGGATGTAGATGTAGTCCTGGTGCGGCGGGGTCGGGGCATAACTGGGAGAGGGCAGCAGGACCCGCGCAATGTGACGCGGATGCGGCAGTACAGCTTCGCCCAGCAGGGACTGGTACAGGCTGATGAGCTTCGGGTGATGCGGGAGCCTGTGAAACAGTTCGAGCGACTGGATCTCCCGGTAGGCGGCGGCGGTAACGCCGATGGCGTACAGGGATCTGTCCTCGGCGTCCGACCGGGCGATGGCTTCACGGTCGGCCTGCGCCTCCATGGGATCCGTGCCTTTTTTGATCCACCCGTGCCGGTCGAGGATGTCAACGATTTGCCGGCGAAGCTCCAGCAGCGATTCGCCAGGAAGAAAATTGCGGAAAAACAGGTATCCGTCCTCCGCAGCACGGGCCTGGAGTTGTTCCGGGTTATCCAGCAGGTCCGAAGAATCGGTAAATCCGCTGATCACGCGGGTGGGAGGGGCCAGTCCGGCATTTGTATTCATCAGGGTGTCGTCTGTACTATGGGTTACGCTTTTACGAAACTTCTCCGGTCGCCGCCCACTCGCATCCCCGAATCAATAACTGCTGGAAATCCGGATTTTCGAAGGTGTCCATAACCCCTGTTTTCCAGACATGTCCGAGAATGCAGTGAAAGACCCGTCCCGAGCCGTAGGTCTTGACGACGAGAACGGGTTGGTCCTGATCGATCCCTCCGAATTCGGCGGAGGAAAATGCAGTGGCGATAACCTCGTAGGGTGTCTCATGCATGTGAACCAGGTTGTGATACAGTTCGTCCGGGTGTTCCCTGATGACGGGGGGAAGCCCCCGTGTGATCGGATGGTCGGGGTTGGTGATTGTAATGTCAAACTTGTGATACCGTCCGTGCGAGGTCCCTTCGCGCCAGCAGAGGGCGCAGATTTCCTCGAATTCCTTCCAGCCGTCGAACGCATTGTCGGCGGCATGCAGGATGCAGATCCCGGTGCCGCTGCGAATGGCTTCGACGAAGTTCGTTTTGGATGCCTCGTCCCATTCCGGGCCGTTGTAGTCCATGAACAACAGTTGATACTTCGAGAGGGCTTCCCGATCGCCGAGTTGATCGCAGGGCGTTTCGGTCAGGCGGACGTTAAACAAACCGCTGTTCTGCAGCAGGTCGCGGCAGAAAGGCGCGGAGCGTGTCCAGTCGTGGTTGTTGGTTCCGGTAATCAACAGGGTTTCGATCATGGCAGATACATCTTTGCTTTTTGAAGGTTTTAGTTAAGTGCAGCGTTCAGCTTTTGGTGCATCGTTGTAAATTGTCGGGCAGGATTCAAAAAATGTACCTGCCAATGGTCGAGGAGTTTCCCGAAAACGACGGCGGGATGACCAGTAAAAAATAAATATTCGTTTGTTTTTGTGACAAGCCCCTGCGGCGGGGAGGCCTCTGTAATTCACCGGGATGGTATTGAATTGCGAATTGTAAGCGGGGCCGATCATGCCTATCGTTGCACCCGGTAGAGAATCCGGCATCAAACCCGGCGCCTGGTTCTTTGCGCCGCTGAAAGGAAAACCTGATGGCGACCGGAAAAAGCATGATGGAGGAAAGGCGCGTCGCGCTGAATGCGGCCAGCAAGTACGGTGCCCTGGCCCTTTCCATGATCGCCCGCTTTTTCATGACGCCGTACCTCGTGCATACGGTCGGCAAGACGCATTACGGTCTCCAGGTGCTGGCGTACCAGCTCATGCTGTTTCTCGGGTTGTTTGCGACCTCGATGAGCGCCAGCTACTACCGCTATGCCGCGGAGCATTACGCCCGCAAGGATTACGACAAAATGAATGCGACACTGGCCGCGGGCTTTGTCCTGGCGCTGGTGTCCTCCTCGCTGTTTGTCATCGGCGGTGTAGTCATGGCGGTCTATGCGCCGGTGCTTTTCAACCTTGAAGCCGAGCTCGTGGGCACCGCGCGTGCGGTGCTGCTTCTCACCACCCTGACGGCTGCCGTGCGGATTCCGCTGCGGGTCTGGATTGCGCCGACCTACATAACCCAGCGGTTCACGATCGAGTCCATGGCCTCCGCCGCCCACATCCTGACCCTGGTGCCGCTGGCGCTGTTTGCCTTCCATGCGCATCGGCCCAGCATCATCCTGTGGGTGGCGCTGGATAACGGCCTGCAAATTCTTTTTGCCCTGCTGATCAAGGTGCCGCTCTGTCGCAAGGCGCTGCCCGAAATGCGGCCGCGGCTGAGCCTCGTCCGCTCCTGGGGCCAGGTGCGTCCGCTGATCCGCTTCGGCACACTGAAGGTGCTCGGGGACCTTGCCTACCTGCTCTATTTTGCTGTCGACTCCATCATTATTTCGAAACTGAGCGTGCTGGGTGTGGCGATGGTGACCTACTACGGCATTGCCCAGCGGTGGGTTCCGCAGCTGCTTGCGGTGCTGGTTGCGTTCGTGGCGGTCCTGGTGCCGTTGATGACGAGTGATTTTGCACTGGGGAACATTGGGCGCATGCGCAGCACCTATGTGCGGGCGGTGCGGTACTGCTTTGTGCTGGGGCTGTATCCCTGTATCGTCCTGACCCTGTTTGCGCATCCCTTTGTTGACCTGTGGATGGGCGGCGATTTTGCCGCGGTGGCCTCGCCCGTCATGCAGTTGCTGATGGTCGGGTTTATCCCCACCATTGCGGGCCAGGTCGCGGTGCGGGTGCTGATGGCCTGTGACCGGCTGCAGCGACACGTGTATGTCAGTCTTGCCGGGGGCGTCATGAACGTTGTGCTGGGGGTGTACTTCGTGAAGGTACTGGGCATGGGGCTGATGGGCATCGCGTTGAGCAGCGTGATGATGCTGCTGGTGTCCTATGGGGCGAATACGCCGCTGTGCGCCTGCCGTGAGCTGAAGTTGCCTGCGCGCACGCTGCTGCGCGAAGGGTACCTGCGGCCGCTGCTCGGGGCTGTACCCCTTGTCCTCGTCGGTGCGGGCATCCGGTCGGCCTGGGTTCCGTCCAATCTCGCGGTTGTGCTGGCGCAGATGGCGTTGTGCGGCATTCCGTATGCGGCGGGCGTCTGGTTTTTTGCCCTGACTCCCGAGGACCGGCAGCGCGTACGTGCGGCACTGGGCGGGATGCGGAAGATGCTGCCGGGGGCTCGGGGCGGCGGCAGCTCCGGGGAGACGCAATCAATGATGACGAAAGATGACTAGGCTATGAATGCTTCTGATTATGCAGTGCTGCACATCGGGATGAACCCGCGCTCCGGCATCTGGAGCGCCCTGCGTTCGATCGCGGAGGGGCAGCGTGTTTCGGGGCGGTACCGGGCCGTGGGTATCGGGGTGCTGGTAGACCGTCAATGGCCGGAAAGTTACCGGCGCATTCTCGAAGAGAGCGGGCACCCCGTGTACATCCACCGCATTCCGCGCGTGATAGGCACCGTGCGGGCCATGCTGCAGTTTTTCTGCCGGCCCCCGATCGAGGCATGGATCGACGATCTCGCCCGGCAAAGCGGTGCTTCCCGGGTGATCGTCCATTTTCACTGCAGCTGGATGACCGGAGTGTTTCTTCCGCTCCGGGGTGCAACCGCGGATCGGTGTACGGTCGTGGCGACCTGTCACTGTGTGAATCCCGTCCTGGAAAGGCAGCCGGTACGGCGCGCCCTGCACAGGTGGATGGCCCGGCGCCTGCTCAGGACGGATGCAAAGCTGACCTCGGTGGATGCCTTTACGCTGACGGCCTATCGCCGAATACTCGGCATTCCCGAGGCACGCTTTACGGTAGTGCATAACACCATCCCGGATACCGACCGGCGCGGGTGTCCCTCGCTTGATGGAAATCACCCGTTCACGGTCGGTTACATCGGCAATTTTTTTGAATACAAGGGCTGGCGCCTTGCGGCGGATGCGGTTGCGTCGCTCCTCGAGCGGCGTGACGATATTCGACTGGTTCTCGGGGGCACCGGTCCGGAGCAGGATGCGGCGCGTGAATTTGCAGAACGTTACCCCGGCAAGGTGGAATTCCTGGGGTTCGTGGAAAATGCACGGGATACGGTGATGCCGGGCATCGATCTCATGACGCTGCTTTCCGAGTTTGAAGGGTTTCCGATGATCATCCTGGAGGCGATGTCACTGGGGATACCCGTGGCGGCTGCGGCTGCCGGGGACGTCCCGCTACAGATCAGTGAAGGTGCGGGTTTCGTGATCGAACGCTCCGCCGCGGAGCTGGCCGCATTGATAGAAAAGCTGGCGGATGATCCGGATCTGCTTCGCCGAACCGGGCATGCGGCAAGGGAGCGTTTTGTGCGGGAGTACAGTTTCGACCGGATTGTCGAGCAGTACGATGCCGTTTACCGGGCCTGAGGGCCCGGATTGCCCAGCATCCACCACAGCTGGTCCCATGTGACCGGGCCGGTGTTGCCCTGCTTCGCCCCCGGAGTGCTGCGGCCGTCTTCCACATACCGGGTCAGCAGGGCCTTGAGTTCCTCCACGATGTCCGGGTGCCTGTCCTGCAGGTTGGTCTTTTCCCCGATGTCGCTTTCGAGGTCATAGAGCTGCACGGGGGGCAGACCCTCGCATTCGCTGCCGGGCCTGGGATGGCTCCACCCGCCGGATCCCGCACACATTTCCAGTTTCCAGCGTCCCCTGCGAATGGAAAAGGACCCGTTAACGGAGTGGTGCACGGTGGCCTCGCGCAGGGAACTGTCGAGCCGGGCTCCCTCCCAGGCAGGCAGGTTGCTGATGCTATCCTCGCCGGCATCATCGGGTAACGGGCTGTCGAGGATATCCGCGCAGGTGGCCATGAAATCGACCAGGCAGACCGTTTCCCGGCAGACCGATCCGGCCCGGATACGTTCCGGCCACCGCACCACGAGCGGAACGCGATGCCCGCCTTCGTAGATGTCCGCCTTGTGCCCGCGGAAGACATGGCTCGGGTGGTGGCCGAGCCCGGCGAGTTGCTCAAAATCCGCCTCGGGGGAACAGCCGTTGTCCGAGGTGAAAACCAGGATGGTGTTGTCCGCGATGCCGGTACGTTCAAGCGCGTCCATGAGTTGCCCGACAGTATCGTCCACGTGCAGGCAGAAGTCCCCGTACAGGTTGGTGCCGCTTTTGCCCCGGAATTCGGGAGTGGGCAGGATGGGTGTATGCGGTGCGGGAAGCGGCAGGTAGAGGAAGAACGGGGCTCCGGCAGCTGCGCGCTCTTCAATGTAGGCCACGCTGNNAGAGGAAGAACGGTTTTTTTGTCGCCGCGCGTTCTTCAATGTAGGCCACGCTGCGCCGGGTGAAATTGGGCAGCACGTCTTCGTGCTGAAAATCCGCCCCGGTCGGGCCCTTGCGCCACCAGGTGAATTTACCGGTGTCCTCGGTGATGCGATCCGGCGGAGCGGTAATCCGGCCGTTTTCCACGTACACGTAGGGGGGCATGTCGAGGGAGCCGGAGTGCCCGTAGTAGTAATCAAACCCGAAGGCATCCGGGCCGTTGGTGACAGGCCCCGCGAAGTCCACGTTCGAGAAAGGGGTGTCCTCATTCTCTGAAGGCAGCATCTTTGCAGGCTCGCCGTCCGTTGTTGACCAGTCCCAGCCGAGGTGCCACTTGCCGATCATGGCCGTATGGTAACCATGGGATTTGAGGAGGGAGGCGGCGGTCATACGGCCGGGCTCAATCAGGTGCTCCGACCAGCCGTTCAGGACGGAAGCCTTCAGGCGCGACCGCCAGTTGTAACGTCCCGTGAGAATGCTGTAGCGCGAGGGCGTGCAGACCGCTGATGCGGCATGTGCATCCTCAAAGCGCATGCCCGCCGCTGCGAGCCTGTCGATCTGCGAGGTGCGGATGCGGGAAGACGGGTTCAGACACGAGACATCGCCGTAGCCCATGTCATCGGCGAGAACGTAAATGATATTGGGTGATTTCATCGTGATCGTTTGCAACGGATTTGGAGTGGTTACCATGCGCGCGCCAGGGGACGCATGCAAGCCAAATGCACGGATACCGGGGGCGACGGGCTGCCCAGAAGCGGAGAGGGTGCATCGGGAGAGAAGCGGATAGGTAAGGGTTGAAATAGGCCCCGAAGTTTTCCATGCTGCCTGCTCGGACATGGGTGATTCGGTAATGACGCGTAACGCGGAAGAGAATGGTGTGAACCCTTACCTGGGATTTGTAGAAGGCATCGAGGCGGGTGTCGCGCGGGCTGCGGGACTGCCTGCGCCGGCAGCGCATGCGGAACCGGTGGTGTCCGACCGTCGGGTCCTGCTTTTTTCTCCGCATCCCGATGATGAATGCATCACCGGCCTGCTGCCGTTGCGCCTGATGCGCGAGTCAGGTTTTCAGGTGGTGAACGTGCCGGTCACCCATGGCAGCAATGCGGAGCGGCGCAGTGCCCGGGACGAGGAGTTGCGGGCGGCCTGCGCCTACCTTGGCTGGCATCTGTTCAGCCCCCGTGCGGACCTTGCTGCCCTGCAGGGGGAGGACGTCGTGCAATGCCTTTCCGAGTTCACCCCTGAGATTATTTTCATGCCCCATGCGGCGGACTGGAATTCGAGGCATATCGCCGTTCATCAGCTGGTGATGGAGGCCCTCGCGGCCATGCCCCCGGCATTCAGCTGCAAGGTGGTGGAAACCGAGTACTGGGGGGCGATGGATGATCCGAATCTGATGGTGGAGGGTAATGCCGAGCTGGTGGCTGAGCTGGTGGCGGCGACGGCGCTGCATGCCGGAGAGGTGGAGCGGAATCCGTACCACCTTCTGCTGCCGGCCTGGATGCAGGACAACGTGCGCCGCGGCGGCGAACGGATCGGCGGGCAGGGGGCAGCGGCACCCCGGTTTACGTTTGCAACGCTCTACCGCCTGCGGGAATGGCGGGGGGGCAGCCTGCACAGGGCGTACGAGGGCGGACGCAGCCTTCCGCTCGACGGGCAGTCCCTCGGGGAGTTGTTCTGATGGAAGTGATCATTTCTGAAACTGCAGAGGCCTCGAGTTCGGCGGCGGCGCGGGTTGTGGCGCGCCAGGTCAGGGAAAACCCCGAATCCGTACTCGGCCTGGCGACCGGCAGTACCCCCCTCAAGCTTTACCGCGAGCTGATTCGCCTGCATCGCGAGGAGGACCTGGACTTCAGCCGGGTGACAACATTTAACCTGGATGAATACGTGGGGCTGGAGAATGACCACCCGCAGTCGTACCACGCGTTCATGCATGAAAACCTCTTTCGGCATATCAACATTCCGGCTCCACAAATTCATATACCGGACGGGATGACGCCGGACATTCCAATGTTCTGCGAAGGCTACGAGAGGCGCATTGCGGATGCCGGCGGGATTGACCTGCAGGTGCTTGGAATCGGCTCCGACGGCCACATCGGCTTCAACGAGCCCACCTCCTCCTTTGCCTCGCGAACACGGATCAAGACCCTTGCGCAGCCCACCGTGGAGGATAATGCGCGTTTTTTTGACGGGGAGGTTTCCCGCGTGCCGAGACACTGCATTACGATGGGAATCGGGACGATCATGTCCGCCCGGCGGGTTGTCATGCTGGCGTTCGGGGAGGGGAAAGCAGCCGCAGTGGCAGCCGCAGTGGAGGGGCCGGTTGCGGCCCTCATGCCGGCCTCGATTCTTCAGCATCACCCCGATGCGAAATTTTTTGCCGATGAGGCGGCCGCCTCGCAGTTGAAGCTGGGCGACTACTACCGCTGGGTTTACGCGGGTAAACCGGAGTGGCAGCGGGACGCATGATAGAAGCTCTCAAAAACGCCTTGCCCCCGGGCGAGGTGGCATCGGCTTTTCGTTGCGGAGAACGCTGCCTCAGCCTGGAACCGTACGGCTCCGGCCACATCAATGATACCTTTCTCGCGCGCTATGCCCGGGGGGATGCGATCCGGCCGTACATCCTGCAGCGTGTCAACAGGCATGTATTCACGAACATTCCCGCCCTGATGGATAATGTCGGCCGGGTGACGCGTCACCTGCGCCGCGGCCTGGCCGCCGAGGGTGCCGATGATGTGGACCGACGGGTGCTGACGCTCGTCCCGACACGCGAAGGGAATGATTTTTTCGTGGATGACCGCGGGGACACCTGGCGCGCTTTTCTTTTTATAGCAGGGGCGAGGGGATACGATGTTGTCGAATCCCCGCAGCAGGCCCTTGAAGCCGCCAGGGCCTATGGTGAATTTCAGCGTCGGCTGGCTGATCTGCCGGGGCGCCTGCACGAGACCATTCCGCGCTTTCATCATGCCCGCGACCGGTTCGAGGCGCTGCGGGAGGCCGTCCGGGCAGACAGCGCCGGGCGGGTACGGTCCGTGGAGCCCGAAATTGAATTTGCGCTTTCGCGGGAGGACATGGTCGACATCGTGATTGACCTGATCGACTCCGGCGAAATTCCGGAACGCGTGACGCACAATGACACCAAGTTGAATAACGTGCTGATCGACGAGACAACCGGGCGGGGTATCTGCGTGATTGACCTGGATACCGTTATGCCGGGGTCTGTTCTCTATGACTTTGGCGACATGGTGCGGTCAACCACGAACACCGCGGCTGAAGACGAGGGAGACCCCGACCGGGTTGAAATGCACATCGGTTATTTCGAGGCGCTCGTCAAAGGGTACCTGCAGGGCATGTCGGATTTCCTGGTTCCCTCGGAAAAAGCGCACCTGGCCTTCGCCGGGAAGCTGGTCACGTTTGTCATCGGTCTGCGGTTCCTGACCGATTACCTGCGGGGAGATCTTTATTTCAANNCGCGTGAAGGCCAGAACCTCGACCGCTGCCGAAAGCAGTTCAAGATGGTGCAGTCCATCGAACTGCAGATGGATGCCATGCAGCGGATTGTGGACGGGGCTACATGACGCTCGGGTTTCAACGGCTTGACTTTTGGTATTATCCTGCTTGGCTAACCGGGGTCAGTCTGGCGGTGTACTTACCGCACAACCACAAGGAAATTATAAAATGAAATTTGCCGCCCATTGCATTTTGTCCGCTTTCATGTTCCTGCCTGCCTTCTCTCAGTCCGCCCAGTCCGGGGAACTTTCGGGAAGCCGTCCCAATATCGTTTTCATCCTGACCGATGACCAGGGGATGGGTGATCTCTCGTGTACGGGCAACCCCTACCTACGGACACCGCACATTGACCGGTTGTATGCCGCTGCGACCCGGTTTTCCNNTTCCGATTTTCACGTCAGCCCGACCTGATCGCCGACCCGTGGCGCCCTGATGAGTGGACGGTTCCCGTTTGAGGTCGGCATATCGCACACGATCTTTCAGCGTGAACGCCTGGCTCCGGCGGTGGTGACTTTCCCGCAGGCGCTGCAGAAAGCCGGTTACAAGACCGGCCTGTTCGGGAAGTGGCACCTTGGCGATGAGGATGCCTACCTTCCTCAGAACCGCGGTTTTGACGAGGTGCTGATGCACGGCGCCGGAGGCATTGGCCAGTACGGTTTCGGTGATTTTGAGGCCAACAACGAAAATACCTATTTTGACAGCATGCTGCTTCACAACGACACCGTGGTGAAAACGAAAGGCTTTTGCACGGATTTGTTCTTCCGGGCGGCGCTGGCATGGATTCGGGATCAGTCGCGGGGTGAGGCCCCGTGGTTTTCATACATTTCGCTGAATGCGCCGCACAGCCCGATGATTGCACCGCAGAAGTACAAGCAGCGCTTTCTCGACCTGGGCTTCGACGATCGTGCCGCGGGCCGGTACGGGATGATTGAAAATATTGATGACAATGTCGGCCTGCTGATGGACACCCTGGAGGAGTGGAAGCTCCTCGAATCCACCCTCGTGATTTTTATGACCGACAACGGCATGGCGATGCGCATTTTCACGATCGGTGATGAAAGGGTGGAGGCTTTTAATGCCGGCATGCGCGGAGGCAAGGCCGGTGTAGACGAAGGCGGGACCCGGGTGCCTTCCTTCTGGAGTTGGAAAGGGACGCTGGGCGAGGGCGTGGATATACCCGCTCTCACGGCGCACATTGACATCTATAAAACGTTCTGCGACCTGGCGGGCGCAGCGATTCCCGAAAGTGCGCTGCCGCCGGCCGGGCGTTCGCTGGTTCCTCTGATGGAAAATCCGTCGGCAGAGTGGCCCGACCGGAAGCTGTTCTTTCACCGCGGCCGCTGGGGCGGTAACGCCCGCAACGCGTTAAGCCGTGAAGAGATGCAGTACAAGGGCTGCGCCGTGCGCACCAGTCGCTGGCGCCTGGTGGAGCACGAACGGCTTTACGATATCCCTGCGGATCCCGGGCAGATAAAGGATGTGGCGGCGGGGCATCCGGAGGTGGTTGAGTCCCTGCGCCGTGCCTATGATGCCTGGTGGAAATCGACCGAACCCCTGCTTGTGAGCGAGGGCCTGCCGAAAATAGAGCCGGGAAACTTTGCCCTGCACAGGCGGTACATCCGCCAGGCTTCCGAATCCGGTATTCCCGAGTGGGATCCACAATTCTAGATTTTTAACGGGGGCGTCGGACCGGCGCCGGGGAATACTGCTGTTCGCCTACAGCGAAAAGGAGCGCGAGTATGACCCCTGACGGCACCGTAAACGATAAGGCCGCATCGCTTCAGCCACTGGAAAGCTGGGAACCCATAGCGCCCGGCATCTGGAAAGCGGAAATCGGAGAACCCTGGCAGGAGCTTGCCTACACCTCGCTGGCGGCCGGCCCGCCCCGTACCGAAGAGCTCAACGCGCTGAACGAGATGCCGTTTCCATTCGCCGCCGGCGAAATTCTCCATGCCTGCGGACGCGAGAACATGATCCAGGTCCGTATTCCGGCCGGCGCGGACGAGGTTATTTACGGCTTCGGCCTGCAGCTGGACGGCATCCGCAAAACGGGCAAGGTGCTGAACCTCAACGTGGACCACTGGTCCCAGGGCGGAGGACGCACGCATGCACCGGTCCCATTCTACCTGTCCACGCGGGGATACGGCGTGCTTTTCAACACGGCCCGATTTCTGAAGGCACATGTCCAGATCGGTAACCGGCTGGATTCTCCGAACAATCCCGGGGCTGTGGACCGGAATCCGCCGCCGGAAGAGCCGGCGCCGGGGCCCTGGATCGCGCAGCCTCCGGGCGATGCAGTTGAGGCGCATTTAACCGCCCGCGGACTGGAAGTGGTTGTGTTTGCGGGGCAGGATCTGCTCGATATCGTTTCCCGTTACAACCTGTTTTGCGGCGGCGGCGCCATGCCGCCCCTGTGGGGGCTGGGTTTTTGGCACCGCACGCCCGCCGCCTATGATGAGCAGGAGGTGGAGGCGGAGGTGCAGGCTTTTCGGGATCACGAGATGCCGCTGGATGTCATCGGCCTGGAACCCGGCTGGATGAACCGCTCCTACCCGTGTACGTTCGAATGGCAGAAGCACCGGTTTCCCGATGCGCCGGGCTTTGTGCAGCGGATGCTGGAGCAGGGGATTCGCCTGAACCTGTGGGTGAACCCCTATGTTTCGCCCGAGGCAAAAATTTACGACGCCTTGAAGCCCTTTGCCTGCTCGCACCTGGTCTGGCTGGGGATAGTGCCGGATTACACGATTCCGGAAGCCCGTCAAATCCTGTGCCGGCAGCATGCCGCCGACCATACGGATATCGGCGTCAGCGGCTACAAGGTGGATGAAGTCGACGGATATGATGTCTGGCTCTGGCCCGAGCATGCGGACTTTCCCTCGGGCCTGCCCGCGGAATCCATGCGCCAGGCCTACGGCCTGATCATGCAGCAGATGCTCTATCGTGACCTGCACCGTGCAGCGGACACGCGTACCTGGGCGCTGGTGCGTTCCAGCAATGCGGGCGCATCGGGACTGCCCTTTGTGCTCTACAGCGACTCCTACAGCCATGCGCAGTACATCACGGGGTTGTCCGCAGCCTCC
>JABAHO010010268.1_pt1 | contig 15927 bp, 13 predicted proteins | sample 7062071 | NCBI WGS metagenome assembly JABAHO01 (sample SAMN14534356, study PRJNA622989) | marine sediment metagenome | biome: marine biome [ENVO:00000428]; feature: marine pelagic biome [ENVO:01000023]; material: deep marine sediment [ENVO:00002113] | place: India: Gulf of Kutch | collected...
CGAGCGTTTCTCCGCCGTGGAGCTTGGGAACACCACGCCCGATTACGTGCGACTGGCAGAGGCCCTCGGATGTGTCGGGCTGCGGGCGGAAAAGCCGTCCGAAGTCTCGCCTGTGATCGAAAAGTCATTGGCAGTGAACGATGTTCCGGTGGTCGTCGAGTTTCGAGTGGACCCGGACGAAATGGTCTTCCCGATGGTTCCGGCGGGCGGCTCCAACGACAATGTCGCGCTGAGTCGGGAGGATTTAGATGGCTAAGCAGATCCTCTCCGTGTTGGTCGAGAACAAACCCGGGGTCCTGGCGCGGGTCTCGTCGATGTTCGCCCGCAGAGGATTCAACATCCACTCGCTGGCTGTGGGACCGGCCGCCGACCCCGAGCTTTCAATGATGACCGTGGTCGTCGACGCCGACAACCTGGAACAGGTCCTCAAGCAGCTGCGCAAGCTGGTCAACACCATCAAGGTGACCAGGCTCGACCCCGACGAGAGCATCGAGCGGGAAGTGATGCTGGTCCGGGTGTCGGCCGATGCCTCCCAGCGGGGCGAGCTTCTGGAAACGGCCGGTGCCTTCAAGGCGAGGGCAGTCGACGTTGGAACGAATTCCATCACCTTTGAGGTGACGGGCGCACCTGACAAAGTCAACGACTTCTTGGAGCTGTTGCGCCCGTACGGACTGATCGAACTGGTGAAGTCGGGCTGGATCGCTCTGGCCCGCGATTCCAAGGGCCGCGAGCTGCGGGCGATCTCGTGATCAGCGTTTTGGGAACGGTGCTACTCGCGCTTATCGGGCCGGGCAGCCAGCGCTGACCCGGCCCCCGGCGCCAACCTCCAACCCGATCCAAGCAGGAGCCCCAAATGTCCGACCGAGTAATCATTTTCGACACCACACTGCGAGACGGCGAACAATCGCCGGGCATCGCCCTTGACGCCGATGACAAGGTGGCTGTCGCGCACCAGCTGGCCAGGCTCGGTGTCGACGTCATCGAAGCCGGATTCCCCATCGCCTCCGAAGGAGATTTTCTGGCAGTTCAGCGGGTTGCCCGCGAGGTCCAAGGCCCGGTCATCGCCGCCCTGGCCCGGGCCAACCCCGAAGACATCGACCGGGCCTGGGAATCCGTCCAAGATGCTGCTCGGCCCCGTCTGCACGTCTTCTTGGCCACCTCGGCAATCCATATGGAGCACAAGCTGCGCATGAGCGAGGACGATGTGCTGCAGACTGCTGCCAGCGCAGTCGCCCAAGCTCGGTCGTTTTGCGACGACGTCGAGTTCTCGCCCGAAGACGGTTCCAGGTCTGACATCGACTTCATGATCCGCGTGTGTCGAACTGCGGTCGAAGCCGGCGCCACCACTATCAATATTCCCGATACCGTCGGTTTCGCGACACCGGCCGACTACGGCGTCCGCATCCGGAGGGTGGTTGACGAGCTGACCGCCATCCGCCAGGNNGAGTCGTTGACGAGCTGACCGCCGTCCGCCCAGACGTGGTTGTCTCGACTCACTGCCACAACGATCTTGGCCTGGCCGTAGCCAACGCGTTGGCAGCCGTCGAGAACGGAGCTCGCCAGGTTGAAGTCGCCGTCAACGGAATCGGTGAAAGAGCCGGGAACGCCGCCCTCGAAGAGGTGGTGATGGCCCTCCAGACACGCGCCGATCATTATCAGGTGGAGACCGGCATCGACACGAAGGAACTGTTCGAGACCAGCCGACTGGTCTCTCGGCTCACCGGGTATCCGGTGCAATACAACAAGGCGGTGGTGGGGCGGAACGCATTTGCCCACGAATCCGGAATCCATCAGCACGGCGTGCTCCGGGAACGGACCACCTACGAGATCATGGATCCGAACGCCGTCGGCCAGGATGAAAGCAAGCTGATCCTCGGCAAGCATTCAGGCCGAGCCGCCTTCGGGGATGCGCTCAAACATATGAACATCAACTTGGAAGACGAGGATTTCGAGGCCGCCTTCATACGCTTCAAGGAGTTGGCCGACCGCAAAGGTGAGATATCCGAAGAGGGTCTGCTGGCAATCGTCCACGATCAGATTGACCATCTCGATGAGGTCCACTTCCTGGGTTGGATGGCGTCTGGAGGCAACAGCCAGGCACCGCAGGCGACCGTCATGGTGGAACGCGAGGGCCGCAAAGAATCCCACGCCGCCAGTGGCGACGGCATGGTTGACGCCATCTTCAGCGCACTCCGGGTTGCCTTTGAGCTTCCCGAAGCCAGGCTCGTCGACTACCGGGTTGACCCGGTCAGCCTGGGCGCAGACGCCATGGCCGAGGTCAAGGTTCTGGTCCAGTTGCGGGAGAAGACCTTTACCGGCACCGGCACCTCAACCGACATTGTTGAAGCCTCGGCCAGAGCCTTCAACAGCTCTCTCAACAAAGCAGGTCGAGAAAGCGCTATATAGCTAGGCATTGCCTATTGCAGCCGCCACCGCGGCACCGAACTCCACCGTCCCCACTGCTGCGGCACCACCGGCGATATCGGCGGTGCGCATCCCCTTGGCGAGCACGTCGGCTACCGCGCCCTCGACTGCGGCCGCCTCCTCCTCGAACCCGAGGGAGTGTCGCAGCGCCATTGCGGCCGAGAGAATCGCACCGACCGGATTGGCGACATCTAGGCCGGCTATATCAGGAGCCGAACCGTGGACCGGCTCGTACAGCCCCGGTCCCGTCGCCCCGATGGAAGCCGACGGGACCATCCCGAGTGAGCCGGTCAGCATCGAAGCTTCGTCCGTGAGAATGTCGCCAAAGAGATTCGAAGTCACGATCACGTCGAAATCGGCCGGACGGGAAACCAGATACATCGCCATCGCGTCGACCAGGACCACTTCGTACTCGACGTCGACGTAATCGGCCGCCATGACCCGAGCAGCCTCAGTGCGCCACAATCTGGAGGGCTCCAGGACATTCGCTTTGTCTACGCTGGTCAACTTCTTCCTGCGAGTCCGCGCCAGGTCTGCCGCCAACCGGACGATTCGGGAGACTTCGTCCACCGAATATTTCATCACTTGGTACGCCTCGGTTTCTGTCGTGCCCGAATCGCCGAAATACAATCCTCCGGTGAGTTCACGTACGAAGAGAATGTCCACTCCGCTTACGGCCTCAGGTCGCAACGGTGAGATCTCGGCGAGCTCGGGATACACGCGAATTGGGCGGAGATTGGCAAACAGTTCGAGCTCGCGCCGAAGGTCCAGGAGCCCCCGCTCGGGCCGGGTCGCCGCTCCGTCCCAGGCGGGCCCGCCGACCGCACCCAGCAAAACTGCATCGGCCGCCCGGCACGCCAGCAGGGTGTCCTCGGGCAGCGGCGATCCAGTCTGGTCTATGGCGGCTCCGCCAATCAGACAGTCGACGAAAACGAACTCGTGACCGGCGGCGGCACCCACCGCTCGCAACACCGCGACAGCTTCGCCCAGCACTTCGGGACCGATGCCGTCGCCTGGCAGTAGCACCATATTGGCTTTCACGAAGCCGGAGGGTAACCGCTTACCGGCCGAGCCCGATAGGCTCCGTGGGCAATGGGTTTTTTGCTACTGGCCTTCTTGACGATCCCGATCGCGGAGATCTATCTGCTTTTCTGGATTGGCGGGAGAATCGGCGTGCTCGAGACCTTGCTTCTGATCGTGGCCACGGCGGTGATCGGATCCGGCCTCGTCGCCCGGCAGGGCGCGGCCGCTCTCACACAGGTGCGGGCGTCATTCTTCGAAGCTCGATTCCCAGCCAAGGAGCTGGCGCATGGAGCGATGATCGTCGTCGCCGGATCACTCCTGATAACACCCGGTTTCCTCACAGATGGAATCGGTTTTGCTTTGCTCGTCCCGGCCTTCCGGGAAGTCGTTCGCAGGTGGTTCTCGGGCCGGGTTGCGGGGCGAGTCACGATAACTGGGCCGCGACCAACCGAAAGCGAGTGGCGCGATCCCCCTCCCCCCGACGCGCTCACATAAAAAGCCCAGCAGCATCTCAACCGCTCTACCCTTGCTCGTTGAATCTAAGGAGCTGAACAATGCCCGACAATCTCATCGCACCTCACGGGGGCGAGCTGGTCAACCTATTAGTCGATGATGCACGCGCCGAGGAGCTGAAGGCACCCGGTCGGGCGACCGCCGAATGGGGCTTGACCTCCCGCCAGCTGAATGACATCGAGCTTGTACTCAACGGCAGCTTCTCCCCGCTGCGGGGTTTCATGAACCAAGCCGACTACGCAACGGTCCAATCCGACATGCGGCTAGCAGACGGTACGCTCTGGCCGATCCCAATCACGCTCGACGTCGACGAGGAAACCGCCCGCGCTATCGACTCGGGAGGTGAGCTGGAACTGCGGGACCCCGAGGGTATGTTGATTGCGGTTCTGCACGTCGAAGATCTGTGGCAGCCCGACCTCGAGGCGGAGGCCGCGGCGGTGTACGGCACGACCGATCCCGACCATCCCGGTGTCAGCTACCTCCTACGTCATTCTCATCCCTTCTACGTCGGGGGCAGCCTCGAAGGGGTTCAGCTTCCTGTGCACTATGACTTTCGAGCGCTTCGTAGCTCGCCGGCCGACTTGCGCGCTGAGTTTTTCAGAGCGGGATGGCGACGTGTAGTTGCCTTTCAGACCCGCAATCCCATGCACCGGGCCCACCAGGAAATCACGCTCCGAGCTGCCAAGGAGGTTGAAGCCAACTTGCTGATACACCCGGTGGTAGGCGTGACCAAGCCGGGCGATATCGACCACTACACCCGAGTGCGCTGCTACCAGGCCATCCGGGATCACTATCCGCAATACACGGCCAAGCTGGCGCTGCTCCCGCTGGCAATGCGGATGGCCGGCCCTCGCGAAGCCGTCTGGCACGCCATCATCCGCAAGAACTACGGCTGCACCCACTTCATCGTCGGCCGCGACCACGCCGGTCCGGGCGCGGATGCCTCCGGCCAGCCCTACTACGGGCCGTACGACGCACAAGAACTGCTCCGCCAGCACCAGGATGAAATCGGCGTCGAAATGGTTCCGTTCAGCATGATGGTGTACGTCCCGGAGGACGACACCTATCAGCCGGTCGACGAGGTGAGTGAAGACACCAGAACTCTCTCGATCTCCGGAACCGAACTTCGCGACCGGCTGGCCGATGGGAGAGAGATCCCGGACTGGTTCTCATATCCCGACGTCGTCAGCGAACTGCGAAAAACTCATCGACCACGCGACCAGCAAGGATTCACGGTCTTTATGACCGGATTGTCCGGCTCCGGAAAATCCACGATCGCCAATGCCCTCATGGTCAGGCTTCTGGAGATGGGGGGTCGACCCGTCACTCTGCTCGATGGCGACCTGGTCCGCAAGAACCTCTCATCGGAGCTCGGTTTCTCCAAGGAGCACCGCGACATCAACATCCGTCGTATCGGCTACGTCGCGTCCGAGATCACCAAGAACGGGGGCATCGCAATTTGCGCCCCCATCGCTCCCTATGACCACACCCGTAAGCAGGTCAGGGAAACCATATCTCCGCGGGGTGGATTCAACCTCGTGCACGTCGCCACCCCTCTCGAGGTTTGCGAAGCGAGAGATCGCAAAGGACTCTATGCCAAGGCCCGGCAAGGCATCATCAAGGAGTTCACCGGGATATCCGACCCCTACGAGGAGCCGGCCGATGCCGACATCACGATCGACACGACCCGAATGCGTCCCTCTGAGGCGGCACAGCAGATCATCCTCCACCTCGAAGCCGAGGGCTATATCGGCGCCGACCAGAACCCCTAATCGAGGAAGGCCGGCATGGCTTGGGAAGGCTGGCTAACACTCGCCGCGATCGTGGTCGCCGTCGTCGTGATGGTCCGCGATTGGCTGGCTCCGGCCGCGACGATTATGGCGGCAGTAGTCGCTCTTTTGGTTGCCGGCGTAATCGATACTGAACAGGCGCTGTCAGGTTTCTCGAACCCGGCTCCGCTGACCGTGGCAGCACTCTTCATAGTGGCCCGAGCGGTCGAGAAGACCGGGGCTTTGCAGCCACTCGTCGCCTCGATGCTGGGGAGGGAGGAGCGGCCGCGCCGGGCGCTCGGCCGTCTACTGGCGCCGGTAGCGGCCTCATCGGCGTTTCTCAACAACACGCCCATCGTCGCCATGCTGGTCCCCCAAGTGAGCCAATGGGCTCAACGGCGCGGGCGAGCTCCTGCTCGTTACCTGATGCCGATGTCATTTGCGGCGATTCTCGGAGGGCTGGTCACAGTGATTGGCACCTCGACCAACCTCGTGGTGTCGGGAATCCTCGAAGAGGGCGCCCGGGACCCGATCGGAGTCTTTGAGATCTCCCGGTTGGGAGTTCCAGTAGCGATTGGAGGTCTGCTCGTCCTGGTCGGTCTGGCGCCTCGCCTACTTCCGTCCCGGCCTCCGGCCCGCGACGACCTGCAAGACAATGTTCGTCAGTTCGTAGTCGACATGGAGGTCGAGGCCGGCGGCCCCATCGACGGCGCCACCGTCGAGGGCGGGGGCCTGCGCCACCTCGCCGGCGTGTTCTTGGTGCAGGTGGAGCGCTTCGGGGATCTGATTGCGCCGGTCGGTCCGACCCTGGTCTTGCACGGTGGCGACCGGTTGCGTTTCGTCGGCAAGGCGGACGACGTAATCGACTTGCAGGCCACCCGAGGGCTGGCACCGCTTGCCCATCAGGAGGCAGGCTTAGCTAGCGGGGGCAGCGCCTTCTTCGAGGCAGTCGTCGGCGCCTCGTCGCCGCTGGTAGGCCAGACATTGCGGGAGGCCGGATTCCGCAGCCGTTACCAAGCTGCCGTGGTGGCGATCCATCGAGCCGGCCATCGATTGGAGGGCAAGCTCGGCCAGGTCCCGGTGCGCGTGGGCGACACCCTGCTCGTCCTCGCCGACCCTGACTTCCGCTCGCGTTGGTACGACCGGGACGATTTCCTACTGGTCTCGCCCCTCGACAGCACGCCGGTGGTAGGAAGCAAGCTGGCCATCTGGGTCGGACTCGTCATCGCCGGAATCATGACGACGGCGGCTACTGGGCTCTTGTCGCTGCTAGAAGCATCGCTGGTCGGCGCCTTTCTCCTTATCGTCGGCCGGGTACTGACCCTGGATGAGGCCCGCCGAGCAGTCGACCTCGACGTAATCCTGTTGATCGCGGCTGCCCTTGGCCTCGGCCAAGCCGCTGCCGTGTCCGGCCTCGCCGACGAGATTGGCGAAGTAATGGTGGACACCTTCGGTACCTGGGGAGACGTTGGAACCCTGCTGGGACTGGTACTAGCAACCATCATCCTCACTGAGCTGGTCTCTAACGCAGCGGCCGCAGCCATCATGGTTCCGATCGCCCTGGCGGCCGCCCAACAGGTCGGGGAAGACCCCCGTGGCTTCGCGATCGCGATCGCCGTCGCCGCTTCGGCGTCGTTCCTTACTCCAATCGGTTACCAGACCAACACAATGGTGTATGGGCCCGGCGGGTATCGGTTCAGCGATTACGCCCGGCTCGGCTTGCCGCTCACGGTGACCGTCACCTTCGTGACCGTCATCCTCACGCCAATGCTTTGGTGAGCGCGTCCTGTTCGTGGCGCATCTTGACGAGTGGCCGATCCTCGTCGAGCTCGACGTGATCCAGCGTGATAGGTTCATCGATCGCTATCGGCTTGACGACACGGGCTCCCTCGGCCAGTCCGACCGGCAGCAGGCCCTCCGTATTCTCGATCTTGTCGATCTCGCCGTAAACGGTCCAACCGCCGATACCGTCGAGAACGTCGCCCGGCTCTAGGTCCTTCTTAGCGAGCGCGATCGTGTCGGCGACAAACGGGCCGGCGGTGACAATGGTCGGCTCGCGATAGAGGTAAACCTCGGCGATCGAGACCGGCACTTCGATGTGAACCAGGTGATAGGGGCGGTAAAAGGTGTAATAGGGTCCTTCACCCATCTTGAGGAACTTGAGCGCCGGCTGGACGAGGTCGGGGCTGTCGTTGTGGCCGATTACGAAAACGCCACCAGCGAAATCGCCCCCCAGCGTGTAGTCCACCGATCCGTGCCCATTGAGGGCAGCCGTCATGTCTTCGGTCACGGTCGCCAGCTCGGTCTCCACGCCGTGCATGCCCCGCTTCTCAGGCAGGAGGTGAAAGGCATTGGCAACGACGGCGTTCTCGATGTTCATCTTGGTTCCGTCGGTAAAAGAAGTCGTCATCGGCAGGGAGGTCCCCTGCTTAACCGACCATTCTTTGATGCTCTCGGGCGTGGCATGGACATCCATGAAGCCCTTGCAGTTGACTGCGGTAACGATCTCGAATCCCGCCCCTTCAACGAACTCGATCAGGCGGGCTAGGACGCCGGGCTGGTCGCCATCGGCGACCGTATAGACGGCGCCGTTCTGCTCGGCGATGGTCTTGAGGAGGTAACCGACTGTGGCATCGGACTCGGCATTCATCGACACCACATCCTTGCCTGCCTCCAGTGCCGCCCGGATAGCCACGGCGCCGTACTCGTTGGATCCGTTGGCTTCCATGACGCTCTCGATTTCATCCAACTGGCAGAGCGCCTCGAGGGAATACGTGACGGCCGGCTTGCCGGCCTGGATGGCGTCCGAGAGGACCTTGACGTCGTCGCTGACGACAATGTCCTCCAACGCATATCCGGCCCGACGATAGGCATCGACTGCGTTGGCAGGTGTTCGGTTCACGATCAGCGCCGGGCGCATTCCCGGCGTGAAATCGAGCTGGTAAACGAGGTTACGCCCGACAAAACCGGCGCCGATCAGCGCCACTCGCAGATCGTCGCCTGCTCGTTCGCGTGCCAATCGCCGCATTACGCCCATTGGGGATGTTCCCTCTCGGTGGAAGTCTGTGCCCAGGTGAAAAGTGTATAACTTTTTCGCGCTTTGCGCAGATAGTGGTTATCGGGCACTACAACAGCGTCGTTGAGGAAGTTCATCAATCAGCAACATCCGTGACCTCGACGAGGAAAGCGAACGAATCTGTGAGCAGCCCGGAGTCAGTCACCGTGACCGTCACCGCGTAGAAGTTGTCACTGTCCAAGTCGAGGGGGTTCTCGAAATCAGGCGGGGAGTCGAAGGTAATCACTCCGTCGACGTCAATTGAGAAGAAAGACGCGTCGTCCCCTGACAGCGAGTAAACCAATCCGCCGCCGGCGCCTTCCGACTCCTGCCCATCAGTCGAATCAACGTCTACGACCGCAGTCGTGTTCTCTGGAACCACCGGGTCGGCGAAAGTGGTGATCACAGGCGGGGTATTTGTGAACTCGGCGTCAACCGCCATGTCGGCGGTCATCGTCACCGAACACGGACCCGCACCAGTGCAGTCCCCCGACCAAGCAGTGAACGAAGAACCAGGATCCGCCGACTCACTCACCGTCACCAGCGTCCCCTCCAAATAAGTGAAACAGCCAGCACCGCACGAGGTACCCACCGGAGCAGGCGACACCGTCCCCGAACCAGACCCACTCGTCGTCAACGTCAAATCAAAGAACACCGGATCCAACGTGAAGGTCGCCGTGACCGCCTCNNCGAGCAACGTCACATCCAACGAGAACGAATCCAAAGTGAAGGTCGCCGTGACCGCCTCAGCGCCGTTGACTGTCACTAGACAATTGCCATCCGGCTCCGAATCACACCCCGCCCAACCAGCAAAGGTCGAACCCGCACTCGCCGAAGCGGTCAACGTCACCGCCTCACCAAAGTCATACACCTCAGAACAATCCCCCGGACAACTGATACCGGGCGGCGTCGAAGTAACCGACCCCGAACCCGAACCGAGCAACGTCACATCCAACGAGAACGAATCCAAAGTGAAGGTCGCCGTGACCGCCCTCGTGGACGTCACCGAAACCGTGCACACCACACCCACCACCGAATCACAACCCGCCCACGACGTAAACGAAGAACCCGGCGACGGGAACGCAGTCACGTCCACCGACGTACCCGACCCATAAGTCATGCAATCAGCGCCACAACTCGTTCCGGTCGGATTGAAAGTGAAGTTGCCATTGCCAGACCCAGCCTTGAGTGCAGTCAAATCAAACGTATTCAGCGTGAACGTGGCCGTGGTCGATTTAGCGGCGTTCATCAACACAACACACGGGCCAGTACCTGCCGAGGCGCAACCTGCCCCATTCCAACCCGTGAACGACGAATCAGCGGCCGGGACCGCCGTCAACGTCACTGACTGATTAAACCCATACAGCTCAGAGCAATCTGGCCCGCAGTTGATCCCCGGCGGCGAGGAAGACACTGTCCCCGAACCCGTCCCATCCTTGGCAACCGACAACAAGAACGTGTCCAAAGTGAAGGTCGCGGTGGTTGTCAGATCTGAATTCACCGTGGCCACACACGGGTTAGTCCCAGGCGTCGCGCAACCGGCCCCACTCCAGGCCGTGAACGACGAACCAGTCGACGGAACCGCCGTCAACGTCACCACCGTGCCGACATCAAACGTCCGGCAATCGGGCCCACAGCTAACGCCCGGCGGGCTGAACGTGAAGTTGCCGCTACCGGTCCCATCCTTCAACGCCTGAAAATCAAAGGTGTCGAGGGTGAACGTGGCCGTGGTCGTCTTGTCGGCGTTCATCAAGATGTCGCACGGACCCGTGCCGGCGGACGCACATCCCGCTCCATTCCAGCCGGTAAAGGTAGACCCCGGCACCGGGAACGGCGTGAGCGTCACCACGGTTCCCGACGGGAAGGTCCGGCAATCCGGCCCACAGCTGACGCCCGGCGGGCTGAACGTGAAGTTGCCGAATCCATTTCCATCCTTGAGCGCCTGCAAGTCGAACGTTTCAGCAAAGGTCGCCGTCGTCGACTTGGCCGCGTTCATCAACACCTCACACGGGCCGGTACCGGCGGGAGCACATCCCGCTCCATTCCAACCGGTAAAAGCGGAACCAGCGGCAGGGGTAGCCGTCAAGGTCACCGTCGTTCCCGGCGTGAATGAGCTGATACAGGTCGCGCCGCAGTTGATGCCTGCCGGCGAGGAGGTGACGGTCCCGGCACCGGAGCCATCCTTGGCGACCGCCAGCGCGAAGGACGTGTCGGTCACGGTGATCGTGAAGACATCAGAGTCGGTCAATCCGCCTTCGTCTGCCACCGTGACTGTGACCGTGTTGACACCGGCGTCGGCGAAGCCGGGCGTCCCTGTGATCTGCGCGGTGCCGTCACCGTTGTCGATCAGGGTCGCCCAACCCGGCAGACCGGTATGTGAGAAGACCAGCGTGTCGCCGTTCGGGTCGAGAGCGGATGGATTCAGCGACGCCATCGGCGAGCCTTCTGCCACGGTGCGGTTGGGAATATTGCCGAGCACCGGGGGATCGTTGACAGAGCCGGTCAGTTCGATCCGGAGTTTCTTGCCGTTGTTGTAAGTAACCACCAGAGTGGCGAACTTGTCGGCGGGGCCGATCGAGTCGAACCGAACCGAAACCTCAGCCTGGTTACCCGGTGGCAACGCAGTGCCGACGAGATTGTTCAACAGCTCGAAACGGTTCTTATTGGGTCCAACGATGTTCATGCCCTCGATCACCAGGCTGGGGCTACCGGCGTCACCACCATTGATGATCGCCACTTGACTGGTTGCGACCCCGTTGCTCGGCACCGGTCCCAGGGTGAGGCTCACCGGGCTCGATTCAATGACGGCCTGCCCCTCCTTGGTGATGATCTGAATGCCGCTGATGTTCGGCAAGTTGCCGCCGGGCTGCGGCACAAAGTCGAGATCGAGCACGCCGCCCGACACGACGGCCTGGAGCGGAACCATCACCGCCTTGAACTTGCCGCCGGCGGCGGCGTAGGGATCGAAGTTGTCCAACGCCAGAGTGTTTTCGAGATGGACGTCGAAGAACCGCTGACCAGGCCCGTTCTGAACGATCTCAACAAAGTACAGGCGAACCTCATAGGCGCCGCTGGCGATGGGGAACTCGTAGGACAGCGGTGCCGAGCTCGATCCGAAGGCCTCCGTGCGCAACATCGCAACNNCCCCGGGGTGAGCCGGGAACCACGAACTGCTCATCGGGAACCCAGGGTTCGGCGCCACCCAGAGCGTCACCTCCATTGTTGACCTGGTAAATGGTGACGTCGCTGGCGGCGGCCAGCAGATCGACTTGCAGCGGCGCCTCCCTGCCATTGTGGCGGACGTCGAGCACCGCCTCGACGGCCCCTGCCCGGTTGGGGGCATACTCAACGACAATCTCGGCGACGTCGCCCGGCGTCAGGGTGCGTGCCCCATTGCCGGAAATGAATCGGAACTGGTCGGCATCAGGCCCCAAGAGGCGCGCCACCTGGGTCGTGACCGCGGCGGTGCCGGGCTCGGCAATGTGGACAACCTTGATGGTCTTCCGTTGGGTCCCCCCGACGGCAATGGTGCCGAACTGTGCCTCACTCGGACTGGCGCCGAGTTGCTTCCATGCGGGAGTCGGGATGATCTCAATACCCTGGATCGCCGGGCTGTTGACCAGCGCCAGCAAGTCGATGTCGATATTGCCGTCGGTGACCACGTCGAAACTGCGCACTATCCCCTGGTAGCCGCCGCCGGCGGCGGCGAAGATGTCGAAGTCGGTGAGCACGGGCTCTCCCTCGATCTCCACGTCGAACAGGCGGGCGCCGGGAGATTGGGTGCCGGGGAAAGTCTCGGCGAAATACAGGTTGACCCGGTAGGCGCCGGGGACGACGGGGAAGTCCCACGCCTGTGCACCGAATCGGTAGTGCTCGTAAACCTCACTTGGGGCAGTCGGTCCGGTAACTGTCTGGGTCGAGGGTGCTCCGACAAACCCCCCCGGGGTGTATATGGGGTTGTCGGCCTCCCAGCCGACGACTGCATCACCTCCGGCGTTGACCCGGTAGCCGGCCTGGCCGGTTACGTTGACGATCAGCGGCGAGTTGACACCGGTGTGGTGGATGCGAAGCAACGCCCGCTTCACCCCCACCGTGGTCGGTGCTAGTCGGACCCGGACCCTTCTGGTCTCGCCGGGTCCGATATTGGGATCGGCAGGAGGAATGACGACAAACTGGCCGGGGTGGAAACCACCGAGCTCGACATCTGTGACGCGCAAGGGAGCATCGCCGCCGCCCGAGGTGTAGCTCAGTTCGATGACCCCCAGGCTTGAGGTTCGGAGCCCAGCTGGCCCCGTGTCGAGGTCGGTCGTGTTGGGCGTGAGGCTGGCGGTTCGCAGCTCAAAATCGCCGGCTACCGGTCGCCAGGCGGCCTGCCCAAACGAAAACGAGATATCGGCCGGCCCCGTGGTGTTCGAATTGCGCAGAAAGATCGTGTTGTTGCTCGGCCGCTTGATACCGACCGTGTCGGTTCCGTCGCCGTTCCAGTCGCCCGGGAAGAACCAGTCACCCCCCTGGCCGAAGAAAAACTGGTTGGCGGTTGGTGCAACTAAAGGTGCGCTTTCCGGACTCTGGAGATTCTGGTTCGTGTAGTAGACCAGTCCGGAGTTGGGTCGAAACACCCCAATCGTGTCTATGCCGTTGCCATTGAAGTCTCCGGCGAAGGGTTGGTCGGAGTTCCTACCGAAGAAGTAGACCCAGTCGGCCGGGCCGGTCGAGAGGCTGTTGCGGATGAAGACCTTCCCCGCTCGGTAGATGCCGACTGTGTCGCAGCCGTCTCCGTCGAAGTCGCCCGCCAGCGGCCGGTCGCCGGGTCCGCCGACAAAGAAGGACAAGTCGGCGCCGGGAGCGGTCCCCTCGGCTGGATTCTCGTCGGTCAGATAAACCAGCCCGGTGGTCGGCCGGAACATCCCCGGCGTGTCGACACCATCGCAATTCCAGTCGCCGAGCAGCGGAATGTCGCCGCCCCGGCCGAAAAAGAAGGTCCGGATCGAGCCGTCAGGTTCCCGCAGGTGCCAGCGCCCGGTCGCAGTGTTGACGAGGCCAACCTCGTCATCGGAAGTGGCTGCAGGGGCCGCGGGAACATACACAACGAAAAGGAAGGCCACCAACACGCCCAGGGCCAGCAGTAGTTTCTTCACCCGGTTAACTCCCAAGCCGGCCGTCGCCGGCGTCGCCCCTCCCCGAGAAGATACAGCAATTAGTCCATTTTCGCGCTGGAGATGGCTGGGCCTCCCGACCCTTTTTTCGCCCAGGAGCTAGACATCGCACATGGAGTTTTTCGAAGCGGTCCGGCGGCGGCGCATGGTCCGCAACTTCCATCCCGATCCGGTCCCCAAAGCGACGATCGAAAGAATCCTCGACCGGGCCCGGCGAGCACCCAGCGCTGGATTCACCCAGGGTCAGAGCTTCGTAGTCATCACCGACGCCGACACCCGCCGCCGGATCGCCGAGCTCGCCCATGAGGAGGAATACGTGGCCGAGGGGTTCGACCCGTGGATTTCATCGGCGCCGGTTCACGTTGTCGTCTGCACGAGCGAGGCCGCCTACCGGGCCCGCTACGCGGAGCCGGACAAGGCCAGGGCGGCCAAGGCGGACGAATGGCCGATCCCCTACTGGCACGTCGACGCCGGCGCAGTCCTGATGCTCTTGCTGCTCGCCGTTGTCGATGAGGGCCTGGAGGCCGGCTTTGCCGGCTCACATAACCTGGGCCCCATCAGCGAGCTCCTCGGGATCCCCCCAGAGACGACCCCGATCGGACTTGTGACGATAGGCCGGGGTGCGCCGGATCGACGGTCCGGCTCGTTGCGCCGGGGGCGGATCCCGCTCGATGAGGTGATCCATTGGGAGAAGTGGTGACCCTCCTCCAGCCCTAGCTGGCAAGCTCCTGGGGTGGGGCCACGCTCGCCGTCTCGGCCAGCGGCACTTGCACCACGAACCGAGTCTCACCATCCACTCGCTCGTAACGGACATCGCCCCCCATGCCCTCGGCGAGGATGCGGACGATGGAAAGACCGAGGCCCACGCTACCGACCAGAAGCGGCTGATGACCTTGATGAACGAAGCGCTGGAACAGCCGGTCTCTCACGTGGGGGGCAACTCCCTCGCCATGGTCGTAGACCGTNNCGAGCATTCGAGACCAGGTTGCGAATGATCTGGCGGAACCGAAAATCGTCGGCGTAGATCTCCGACTCTGCCACATCCAGCTCGAGCGCAACGCCTCCCTTGAGCAGAGGCGCCAGAGCCCTCTCAATTGCCTCACTCGCCTCGAACTCCTGCAGATGAAAGGCGAGGGCACCGGCGTCGGCCCGAGCCGCGGTCAGCAGGTCTTCCACCATCCGGGACAACTCGTCGGCTTCTCCGCGGATCAACTCGACCAGCTCCGAGGTGGTGTTGGCATCCTGGTAGCCCCCTTCGGCCAACAGCTGGGCGAAGCCATAGATGGAGGTGAGGGGGGTGCGCAGCTCGTGCGAGACGCTAGCCACGAACTCATCTTTGGCTTTGTTGAGTGCCCGCTGCGCTTCCAGCCGGGTTTCCAGGTCTTGCTGCTGCTTCTGGCGGCGGGCTGCCCACCGGTACAGGAGGATCGCGGAAGATGGAATCAGAAAGGCGACCAGGAAGCGGGAGATCTCGCTGATCCGGCCAACGACAGTCTGGGCGGCGGCCAGGTCGTTGACGGTGGCGTCTCGATCAGCAGCGACCCGGTCGACGGCGGCGTCGTAAGACGGGTTCAGGGACGATTCGAGCATCTCGTTGGCAGTTTCCAGCTCTCCCGCCTGGACCGCGGCCAGCACCGTGGTGGCGCTTTGCTCATAGGCGATCAGTAGCTCGGTGGCGTTGGTCCCATCGAGGGAATAGGACTCCTCATAGAGCTCCGCCGCTTCTTGGTAGTCGGCCAACGCCGCGGCCGCTTCGGCCTCTGCCACTACTACCGCTTCCGCATCCTGGCCTGGTTGATTGGCAACGTACGTCGCGACCAGGGCGGCTTGGCCCACTTGGGTCCGAACGATGGCTGCCGACGACAGCATGGTCTCGGCCCGGTGCAGAGCTGCGGCATCGTCTCCGGCCCGGCGCGCTCCATACGCATTGGCGAACACGGCGGAGACGGCAATGAGCAGTACCGAGATCACCACGCCGATAGCGAGA
>JABAHO010001259.1_pt1 | contig 15721 bp, 15 predicted proteins | sample 7062071 | NCBI WGS metagenome assembly JABAHO01 (sample SAMN14534356, study PRJNA622989) | marine sediment metagenome | biome: marine biome [ENVO:00000428]; feature: marine pelagic biome [ENVO:01000023]; material: deep marine sediment [ENVO:00002113] | place: India: Gulf of Kutch | collected...
GTGTTGATCGCCGGGATGTCCCACGCTTCGCTGAGGCGCCCGTCAACGATCCGCCACACAACGATGGCGTCGACGTCCAGCGTGGTACCCCCGAAGCTCACCGTGTTGGTCGCGTACGCCACGACGAGCTCGTCGCCATACGGCGTGAGCGAATGGGGCTCGTTGTGGAAGCCGACATCGCTTCCCTGATGCACCAGGTCGAAGAAGCTGCGAAGCCCGTCGTAACCGTGGTAGTCGCCGTCGAGTTCGGCGAGGCGCGGGTTGACGTAGTGGAAGACGAAGTCGGGTGCGAACAGCTCCTCGTCGGGGTCGACGAAGCGGGTGTGGATGAGGGTACCGGCCCGCACCACAAGGTCGATGTTGTCCTGGATTGTTGGAGACGTGGTCATGGCAACCTCCTTGTCCGCGGCTCGCATCGGCATCGACGACACCGCTCAGATTCGTGGTTCCCTCATCGTCGCGCCGTTGAGTTGCGACCAGAAGAGGACAACGTACCTACGACCCTGGACATCAGGCCCTGCAGGCGTGGATCCACGCGAGACGATGCGCCCTGGGTTAGCGGCCGCCGAGAAGCTGGTCGACCGAGCAATCTCGACTCGTCTTAATAGCGTCGATCTCGCCCACCCGGTTGCTTCGCGCGACTCCTCCCAAGCAAAACCGATCCGCCCAGGCCGACCGACTCAACCTTCGCTGTCAGCGATGGCGATATCGGCGGCCACGCGGGCGTTGTTGAGGACGAGCTGAACGTTCGCGTCGAGGCTGGCACCACCAGTGAGCTCGACGATCCGCCCCAGTAGGAACGGGCTGGTTTCCTTGCCAACGATGTGTTGCGCCTCGGCCTCCGCCACGGCGGTATCGATCGCGGCATCGATCACCGCCCGCTCCATGCTGTGCTCGACCGGGATCGGATTGGTCACCAACATCCCGCCTCGAACACCCAACTCGCGGCGGACTTTCATCACCGCCGCCACCTCCGCAGCACTGTCAAGGCGGTAGTCGACTTCGAAGTCGCTCTCCCGGGTGTAAAAGGCCGGCACTACGTCGGTTCCGAACCCGATCACCGGCACGCCGTGCGTCTCCAGATACTCGAGAGTGAGACCCAGATCGAGGATCGACTTGGGCCCGGCACACACCACCACCACATCGGTCCGGGCCAGCTCCTGAAGGTCGGCCGAAACGTCGAAGCTCTCCCCGGCCCCTCTATGTACACCGCCGATGCCGCCGGTGGCGAAGACCCGGATACCTGCCATCGCAGCCAGCATCATCGTGGCGGCGACGGTGGTGCCCCCCACCGACCCCTGGGCGATGGTGAAGGCCAGATCACGCCGGCTCGTCTTTACCGCCGCTTCGCCGGCCCGGCCCAGATCGTCTATCTCGTCGTCGCTCAGGCCCACCCGCATCTCGCCGTCGATGATGGCGGTGGTTGCCGGGACCGCCCCCCGCTCTGCGATCGCCGCCCGGACCGCAANNGGTGGTTGCCGGGACCGCCCCCCGCTCTGCGATCGCTGCCCGGACCGCCAGGGCGGTCTCGACATTGCGGGGGTAGGGCATGCCGTGGGTGATGATGGTGGACTCGAGGGCGACGACCGCCCCGCCCGCCGCGAGAGCCGCGGCCACCGGGTCGCTGATAGTGGGTTGGGATGGGGTCACGATGCCTCTTTCTTGAAGACGGTACGAATGGCTTCGGCCGAGAAGTCACCGGCCACGGGACTGTCCGAGCCGGCAGTGATAACGGCGGCGGCTAGGGCAAACCGGATCGCCTCATCAGTGGGGAGTTCGTTCAAGTGGGCGTGCACCAGGCCGGCCATGAGCGCATCACCCGCCCCGGTAACGCTGACCACTGTCTGCCGGGGTGGGGCCAGGGTGCCGGAGGTTTGCCCGTCGGCGTAGAAAACGCCTTCCGGCCCGAGGCTGATAACCACCCGTTGCACGCCGACTTCGAGCAGGGCGGAGGCGGCCCGCTTNNTCTCGACCCCGGCCAGGAGGGCGGCTTCGGCCAGGTTGGGTTTGAGGGTGTGGACCGCAGCCAGATGGGGAGTCACTCCACCCGCTTTGACAGTCGACACCGGATCGACAAAGACCGGGCCGGTGGCCAGCCGGACGATGTGCCCGAGGACCTCCGGGCCCAGGTTGCAATCCACCACCACGGCGGCGGCGTGGGCGATGGTGTCACCGCGAGCTTGGATGGCGTCGGGGTCGATGGCCTCCATCACTGCCATGTCGTTGACCGCCACCGCCATCTCACCGCTGCCATCGATCACCGAAACGTAGGTGGCAGTGGGGGCCGAATCCGACCACACGCTCTCAGCCAGATCCACCCCGGCGCGTGCGGTCTGGTCGTGGAGCCAAGTGCCATTGTGGTCGCGGCCCAGTGCGGTGATGAGGCGGGTCGTCAGGTCAAGGCGGGCCAGATTCTCGGCAATGTTGCGGGCCACGCCTCCCGGTGACCGGGCCACCGTCCCCGGGTTGGAGTCGCCCGGCACCAACGAGCCCTCAGTGCGGCCCTCGATGTCGACGTTGGCGCCCCCCACGACGCACACATAGTCGGACTCGTTCAGCAGATAGCCGCGTCCGCGGATGAGGCCAAGATCGGTGAGTTGCATGATGTGGCCGGCCACCGCCGAGCGGCTGATGCCGAGCTGGTCGGCTAGCTCCTGCTGGGCGACCAAGGGGCTGGCCCGGATGATGTCGAGGATCTCTTCTTGGCGCGGTGTCAACATCTGTTTGTCTCCACCAACAAATGTTACCTCACCAGGGACAGCGGTAGGATCCCTCGCATGGAATCGTCCCCTCCCCTCGAGGATCTCCTCGAACGCTCCCGCCGACTCGGCGCCGACCCCACTACCACCAACTACGGGGGCGGGAACACGTCGGCCAAGGGAGTGGTGACCGATCCGGTGACCGGCGCGGAGGTCGAAGTGCTGTGGGTGAAGGGGTCGGGTGGTGACCTGCGGACCCTCACCGCATGCGGCGTTTCCATGTTGCGGCTTGATCGGATCCGGGCCCTCAAAGACCAGTACGTCGGCCTCGAGCAGGAAGATGAGCTGCATCAGATGCTCGACCACTGCGTATTCGGAGCTCCCCAGGCTGCTCCCAGTATCGACACCTCCATGCACGCCCTCCTGCCCGCCGTCCACGTCGACCATTTGCACCCCGATTCAGTTATCGCCCTCGCCTCCTCCGCTGACGGCGAAGCGCTCACCCGGGACATCTTCGGAGACGAAATCGGCTGGGTGCCCTGGCAACGCCCCGGCTTCGACCTCGCCCTCAAAATTGACGCACTGTGGGAAGCGAACAGCTCGCTGCGAGGGGTTGTGATGGGCGGCCATGGCCTCACCACCTGGGCCGACACCTCGGACGAGTGCGAGCGTCTTTCGCTCGACGTGATCCGCCGCGCCGGCGAATTCATCGAACAACACGGAAAGCCCGAACCGCTGGGCGGTCTCCGGGAAGGCTTCGAACCACTCGACAGAAAGAGGCGGCAGCGCCGTGCCCTGGCCTTAGGCCCGGTGATACGGGGGCTGGCCTCCACCGATCGCCCGGTCGTCGGCCATTGGGTCGATGACGACATCGTGCTGGATTTCATCGGGAGGGAAGCCGCCCCCCGGGTAGTCCCGCTCGGCACCTCATGCCCCGACCACTTCATCCGCACCAAGGTTCGACCGCTCCTGCTCGATCTGCCAACCGACATCGGGCCCGAGGAGCAAATCGCTCGGCTGCGGCACCTGCACGAGGAGTATCGAGCGGACTACCGCCGCTACTACGAGCAGTTTGCGGGGCCCGACACACCGCCGATGCGAGGTGCCGACCCGGCCATTTTCCTAGTCCCCGGCACCGGCATGTTCAGCTTCGGGACGGATTTTGAAACCGCTCGGCTCGCCGGCGAGTTCTACCTCAACGCCATCAACGTGATCTACGGAGCCGAGGCCGTCTCCACTTACACCCCCGTACCGGAGGAGGAGAAGTTCGGCGTCGAATACTGGCTGCTGGAAGAGCTCAAGCTCCGCCGCCGTCCCGCTCCTCGGCCTCTCACGGGACGAGCCGTGGCGATAGCTTCTGACGACCCAGAGCTCTGCGAGGCGGTTAACCGCCAGTTTGATGAAGCCGGAGCCGTAGTCATGCAAGCCGCCGACGGCGACACGACCGTGGCGGTCCGGACTGCGGTGTTCACCTTCGGGGGAGTCGACGTGGTGTTGGGATCGTTCGAGCCGGCGGTCGAAACCGCCCTCACCACCCAGGGTCGAGGCGGGCACCTCATCCTGCTGGGAGACGCCGACCCGGCCGAACTGGCGGACAAGCTGGCCCCCCACGACATTAGGGTCAACCGGATCATTGGAGGCACCCCCGAGCAGATCGCCCGGGCTGCCCGAGCCCTGGTGGACGGCTCAGTCGACGCGACTGGGCAGACTATTGCAGTTGGAGCCATCAAACAGGAGGACGACTGATGCGGGTAGCCATCGGCAGTGACCATGCCGGGTACGTCATGAAAGAGCGCCTGGTCGAGCAGCTGCGAGAAGCGGGCCACGAGGTCACCGATGTGGGCACCCACTCGACCGAGTCGGCCGACTACCCCGACTCCGCCGTCGCCGTCGGAAAGGCGATCCTGGACGATCAAGTGGACCGTGGCATCGTGGTCTGCGGAACGGGAGCGGGGGCCGCCATCGCCGCCAACAAACTCAAGGGAATCCGGGCCGCCCAGGCCAGCGATATCTACACGGCCCACCAAGCGGTGGAACACGACGATGCCAACGTCCTGGCTTTGGGAGGCAAAATCGTGGGCGAGGTGTTGGCATGGGAGATGGTCGACGCCTTCCTCAACGCAAAGTTCACCGGTGAGGAACGCCACGTCCGCAGAGTGCAGAAGATCGCGCAGATCGAATCCGGCTCCTACCGGGCAGGCTGACCAGCTCAGCAATCCATCGACGGGATGTTCCTCACTTAGTATCGATCCGGCCTTGGATCCAGCGCACCGAGCTGCCCCTGACCCAATCCGGCCCCACCGATGTCGGTGGGCGACTCTTCTCCCGGCAGCACTCCGCTCGATTTGTGCCTGCTATGTGCGGGTCCGGCTCTCAGCCAGGGGAAAGTCAACCGTCGATGTTGATGATGGCTGTGACCACGATTTCGAGGTTGGGACCGACGATGTCGGGGGTTTCGCTCGCCCGAGTGAGGACCGTGCCGGACCTGGCAACGAATGCGGCTGTCGCCCCGGCTCGAATCGCCCCGGTTACATCCCAGTCGTGGGCGGCGACGAGTCGCATCTCTCTGATATCGATGCCGAGACGATCGGCACCTGACCGATATGTGTCTGGATGTGGCTTGAACTTCCGAACAGGGTCGATGGACATCGTCACATCGAATAGGTCGGCGATTCCGGCGTTGGACAGCTGATCCTCAAGGAGTCGCGGTGGGGAGTTCGTCAACGTCGCAACACGGAAATCATGATCCCGCAGTTGGGTGAGTGCAGGGCGGACATCGGGATGGGGCGGCAAATGGCGCATCCCATCGACAACTTCCATCGCATCCGTCTCCGACAGCGCGATGCCGGACTTCGAAGCGACAAGCTGAAGAGCATCGACACCGAGGACATCGAACGGTGCATAGGCATCGGTCAACGTGGCAACAAGGGAGTGGCGGAGCAACTGACCAAACCACGGAGTAAGAAGATCGGTGGACCCGAGAGCAGCCTCGAATCGGGGCTCCAGTGCTCGGAGATCCAGCAGAGTTTCGTTGACATCGAAAACGATCGTTCTCATGGACCATGCTTCTCAGCTGTTGCTCACCATCCGACGGTACCAGTCCTCCCCACTCTGAAAGAACGGCTACTTCGATGCGCCTCCACATCACCGCCCACACGCATCAGCCTGTGACCGTCCATAACCGGCGATCTATGCGGCTCGACGCCCCCCGAGTGCCGTTATGTAAGGGTGGATGATCCTCGTGTGACACCTATGAGGGGTCCGGAGCTAGCGGGGTGGGCCGCTGCATATGTGCCGTTGGGTGCGGCCACCGTGGGCTAAACGAATGTGTTGCTAAAGATGATGACGAAGATGGTGGCACCGGAGGCAACGAGGATCAGAGGTGCCACGAGGTAGGCGGATCGTGAGCGTCGTGACCATCGGTTGAGGGCCCAAAGGAGAAGGGCCGTTGACCCTAGCAAGTAGAGGGCCAGGCTTCCGTACGCAAGAATCCGGTAACGCGAATACGCGGGGTTGTAGAGAGTATCTTCGGTGCCAACGGCGAACAGCATGCCGAGGAAGAATGCGATCACGACGGCACTAGCGATGGTGATCTCGCTGTAGAAGCTGATACGAGCCAACCGACCTCGCTCAGCCACGTCGCCGCCGACCGCTGCGACGGGTCGCCACCGGCGGCGGCCGAGTGCGAGTGAGCCGGTCACCAAAGCGATCACAAGAGCCGAGACAACGGCGAAACCGACCGGGGCGAACACGGGATTGCGGTATCGAGGAAGGTACGAGTCGATAAGCCCGAAGAACTCGTTCTCGAACTCGTGGACGTGCACACCCACGCGATGTTCGAACGCCGCCTCGAACGAGGCACCTTCGGCAACGTCAACCATCACGTCTCTCACATCCTCAGCAGATACCCCGTATCCCTCGTCGTCCATCAGGTATTCGACCGCCAGCTGGAACATCGGATAATGGAAGTGCTCACCAGCATCTGGACTGGGGATCTGAGAGTAGGTCCTGATGGCAATCGGGCTGACAGTTCCATACTCAGCGGTCAATCGGTCCAGCTGATCGAGGCCCCTGATGGAGAACCGGACGTCGCCGGCCAACGCCAGGGGAACCCCTTCGATAAACCACGTGTCCATAGGCCGGCTCTCACCGCCCGTGATGAGCCACTGGATGACATGGACGAGCTCGTGTTTGACCACGGGCGACAGACCATTGGTACCGGACCGGCGCTGTGGGTGGTCAGGGGACCAGACAAGCAAACCGCCGTAGTAGGCCCGACCGCCCCAGTCCTGCGGGTCGTAATCGTGGTAGGCGTAGATATCGAGTTTGTCCTGACCCTCGGGATACCGAAGCATGCTTGGTTCGATCACCAGCTCGTCGAGCAGCTCAGCCCACACCTCCTCAGCGATGGTCGCTACCTCCCGACGCGCTTCGACACTGGCGGTGTCGCTGTAGACCACGAAGTTCGCACTCTCGAGCGGTTTCCCGTCATGAGGCCAAGCATGACGCACATACCACGACCCCTCATCCACCATCGCTCCAGAATCCGAACTCGCGCTACTGGTACCGGAAGAAGCACAACCAGATCCAATCGCGACAAGGACCGCACCCATCACTGGCAAGACCCAATGCCTCATACGTCTAGAGCATCAACCGGAGAACACTGTCGCCAGGGGAATTCGTCACGATTTGGCTCCGAGCTCAACCCGCAGGGCTCGCTGAGTAGGCCACCTCCCCCAGGCCATATAACCGGCTGGGAGGGTGATTAGCGCTGGTGTGTCACGCACCGGTCAATATCGAGCGCTCAGATCCAAGCGGACATAAACGAACGGAGCGGCCAAAGGCATCCTCCAGCCGCATTGGGCTTGGGAATGGAAACCGAGATCTGACGGCACGCCACCTCCGGACACCACCCATCATTCCCCAGGCGACTTTGCTATAGATGAGTTGACACTGGGGGACAGACGCATGAGAAAGAGATGGGCCGTCCGCTTCCTCATCGTGATGATCACCGTGGTCGGCTTAGGGACCGCCGGACCAATGGCGGCTGGTCAAGCCCCATCCAACGATGAGATCGATTCTGCGACGCTCGTGACGGAACCACTGCCGTTTGTAGACGAGGTTTCGACCGCGGAGGCAACCACCGCACCGGACGATCCGAGCTGCACCATAGATCCGCAGCGCCCGGAAAGTGCCACTGTCTGGTATCGGTATACGCCTGAGAACGACATTTCGATTGAGGTCAACGCCGCCGCTGAACACGACACAACGCTGTCCGCGTATCTGGATTTGGAAGGCGAGCTGACCCAGATCGCCTGCAACTACGACGCCGGGTTTGGAGACTCCAGGATCGATATCACGGTCGAAGCAGGCGAGACGGTGCTTTTCATGGTTGCGACCCACCTCGACTTTCAAGGGCCTGGCAACACGCGCTTCAGCGTTTATGTCGAGGGTCAGGGGCCATCCGCCGCAGCAAGCTCAGCCACGAAATGGGGGCCCCCGTTCTGGCTTGCGACGGCCATGTTCGTGACCGCCGCGGGGGCCACGGTCGTTTGTGTGCTCAAGCGCAGGCTTGCTTTCGGCGCCGCGGGTGTCGCCGCCTCGGCCTTCACAGCCTTCGTGGCCTTCGACCTCCGGGACACCGAACCAGACATGAGTCTGGTAACGGCCTTCATCGTCCTCCTGGTCATAGCGGTAGGGTCACCGCTCATCATTCTCGCGGTGGTTGGCGCGTCACAGCCGGCCAAGCCGTCATCGTGGTGGGCCAAGAGAACGCCTCCCAACGATGGGCACAATTCCTCCCCGTGAGACTGCTGGTTCACCAAACCAGGACCAAACGAACTCAGCCTCACAGCACAACCTTGCCTACAACAACCTGAATCGCTCTGTCCTGGGAAACGAGAGCGACGCTAAGGAGGCCACGTCAGCACATCCGCACGCGATTGCCTCTTCAGACTTTTGGGAAACCGAATCGGTCCCGAACTCCCCACCTGACACGACAGACTCTGGAAGAGTAAGTTTTGGCGAGCCTCGAAGAGGAGAAGGGGGGAACTCATGCCTTTCACATCGGACCTTGAGGTGCTCGAAACCGGTATAAACGAGTGGGAAGTTCGCCGGGATCTCATCTACGAGGGGAACCCTAAGTACGGACCGCCCCTAGTCGTTCCGGCAGGAACGGACACCGATTTCGCATCTGTGCCCAAATTGCTCCGTTGGTTCGTGCCGAAATACGGCAAATACAACAAAGCCACGGTGCTTCACGATTTTCTGTGCAAGGAGGCAACGGCAGGCCGTTTCAGTCGAGCACAGGCTGACGGCCTATTTCGTCGAGCGATGCGAGAGCTTGGCGTTGGATACCTCAGACGCCGTCTAATGTGGGTTGGCGTCCGATGGGGCGGCAAACTGCGAGGGGCTAGCGTCAATGAAGCGCTGATCATCCTGGCGATCTCGGTTGTGGCGTTGCCGTTCGTCGCTGGCGCGTTTGTCATCGCCCAGATCCTCGTTTGGATGTATCAGCTACTCGAATTGGTCATCTATCTCCTGCGACGCCTGTTTAAGTTCATCTTCCGAAGGGAGCCACCCTCTGAGTCCGTCCCGCTGCCAACTATGTACATGGCCTCGTAGCCGACGGCTGGAGGAGTAAAGCCGTAGCGACATTAATCCGGGCCTGGCTGGGTGAGACCAGGCCCGCATTGGCACCAACGAACGCTCAATCACAAACAAAGGGTGATTCGCCTTCAACATGAGCAGGCGAGCACTGGGAAATCACGTCCAGCACTATCGGCCACTCCCCCACGCGTTTTCCCCGCGCGCCCCAGACCGTGGCCGGGACGTGTCACACCGGGTCAATACCGTGTGGCGTGTGAATCCGAAACGACTGCTGACAAGACTCCGACGAGGCCAATTCGCCAACGTCCGATTCAACGATGCAGTGCGGCTAGTCGAGGCTGTCGGTTATCGCTCGGCCAGAGTGCGCGGAAGCCATCACATCTTCATGCATCCGGAGGTGCCGGACCTTCTCAATCTGCAGGACGTGCGAGGCGAAGCGAAGCCTTATCAGCTACGGCAGGTTCTGCGTACGATTGAGGAGTACAACTTGGATATCGAGGCCTGACCAATGAGCGAGTACCAGATCACGGTTTTCTTCAGCAACGAGGATTCGGGGTGGATTGCCGAGATCCCAGACCTTCCCGGCTGCACTGCCTACGGGGCTACACCTGAGCAGGCCGTGGCGGAGGTTGGAATAGCCAAGTCAGCTTGGCTGGAAGCAGCCCAAGCAGCGGGGCGCCCTATCCCCGAGCCATCCCCGCGCCCGGCTTCAACGTCTGGGTAGCCACCGAACCCAAACCGCTCTCCAACGAACGCGGAATCATGAACAGGAACTGATTCGCTTTCGACGAGAGCAAGCGAGCACCGAGTGATCGCGTCCGGCACTGTCGGCCACTCCCCCGCGCGGTTGCCCGGCGCGGATCATTAGACCACCGGATCTGAGACGACCCAGGCTGGGCTTGCCTGGCTGGGGGGCGCTGTCGAAGTGGCCGGTAACGACGTCGTCGTCTTGTTGGTTCAAAGCTTCAGAGTGTGGGCACGCCGAAAACTCGACGGGCCGTGACGTGCAACACCGCGTTCTGGCCGTCCTCGTCGAAGACACCGAGCGCATCCAATGTCGAGTTCGGGTCGGCCACCGAGAACGGATGGTCGGTCCCGAACGCCATGTTCTCCACCCCGACCAAATCGGCGGTGGCTTGCATCGCCCCCTCGTGATACAGCACGGCGTCGTAAACGAGCTTGGCCAGATCCCTGCTCGGAAGGTCGGGCAGCGTGTCATGGACGCTCGGATCCGACTTCCAAGCGGCGTCCAGCCGGCCGGCGAGAAAGGGGATCGTGCCACCGCCGTGGGCGGCGACAATTTGGAGGTCGGGGAACTCCTGCAGCACCCCTCCATAGACCATCCGGGCCAGTGCGATTGTCGTCTCGAACGGAAACCCGATGCCGACCGGAAACGCGTGCCCAAAGCCCTCCAGGTCCTCAGCTGCGGCCGTGTGGTGTGGGTGGACGAAGATGGGTGAGCCCGTCTCGGCCAGCACGGCCCACAAGGGGCTCAGCTCCGGGTCATCGAACGTACGGCCGCAGATCCGGGTGCCGACCACCAATCCGTGCAGGTTCTCGGCCTTGTCAATCTCTCGCGCCACAGTTGCTGCCTCCTGCACGCTCCCGGCCGGGAGCGCCCCCATCCCCACGACTCGCCCATTAGTCCTCTCCCCCAACGTAGAGAAGTCGGCGTTCAGTCGCCGCGCCACCTCCGTGTCGTCGGAAAAAGGATCGAGCCACGGATTGCCCAGAGACAGCACCGTCTGGGCAATACCGAGTCCGGCCATGAAGGAGAGTTTCTGGTCGAGATCCCAGAACTGCGCATCCATCGGTCGGCCTTCTTCCCCGGGAAAGATGATGAAACGCTCGACCCCTTGCTCGTCCTCCACGATCTTGGGAAGCTCGGTCCGGGCTTTGAGAAGGTCGATGTACCAACGGGGGTAGAAATGAGAATGGATGTCGATAACCGGGCCGCCCACTTCACCACCTCCGTAATCGCCAGTGGTCCAAAAAACCGTCGTCGTTGCGGCCGACGCCAAGGGTCCGGCGCTGAGATTAGCGCTAGCGCCCGACGCCCTTCAGGCCTCGGGTAGGCCCAATGCCGCTCTCACACGCGGGGTGGTCTCGTTCTGGATGAATCCGAGAGCGTCGGAGAGGACGATCGTTGGGAACTCGTTGTCCCGGTAGACGAACTCTCCTTCCAGCAACGTGAAGACCACATCCCGCCCGCTCCCGCAGTACACGAGGGCGGCCACCGGGTCGAGAACCGGCTGGAGGGAGGGGTTGTCACCGATGCCGACGGCAACAATGTCGGCTACATAACCCGGCTCGATGCGCCCGAACTCGTCCTCGAGGTCGAACACCCGTGCGCCCGCCGTCGTTGCGAGGGCGAAGGCGGTGTCGGCATCGAAGCTGCTCGGATCGACTGCAGCCACCCTTTGGAGAAGCACGGCCGTCTTCATCTCTGCGAACATGTCCTGCGAGTCGTTGCTCGCCGGTCCGTCCGTGGCGATCGACACGGCAACACCTGCGTCCAGCATTGCCGGCACTGGGGCAACGCCCGACCCCAATACCATGTTCGAAGAAGGGTTGTGGACGAGCAGGCTTCCCGCCTCGGCGAGGGTGGCTATCTCCCCGTCGGTGCTCCAGACCCCGTGGGCAACGACCGTGTCCGCATCGAGAATGCCGATTTGGTGAGCCCAGTCCACCTGACCTTCATAACCCTCCGCCTGCGCCGACTCGCTTTGCTGTCGGGTCTCGTTCAGATGTGTGAAGAACATCCCATTGCGTTCGCCGGCCAGCTGCTTGAGCCGGGCCTGGGTGGCGGGATCGCAGGTGAAGAGGCCGGCCGGCCCCACTGCCCCCTGCACCCGCCCTCCACCCGGCCAGCGATCGAGAAAAGCAGCGGCGGCGGCGAGCTCGTCATCCGGCCGGCCGTTCTCCTCGGGATCGATGTTCGACGCCGTACTCGAAGCTCGCACCACCCGGGCCCGTATTCCGGCCGCCGCGAATCCCCGAGCCTCCTCGTCGGCGTGAAAACGAGCGAAGTTGGTCAGTTGAGAAACGACAGCCGTTGTTCCCGTCCGGAAGCAGTCGGCGGCCCCCAGGAGCGCCCCGTAGTAGTAGTCCTCCGGAACCAGTGCCCGCGCCATCGGATAGATAACGTCGCGGAGCCAGCCCTCCAGTGCGTGCTGCTTGCCTAGGCCTCGGCACAGGATCTCGTACATGTGGTTGTGACAGTTGGCAAAGGCGGGCATGAGGATGAGGTCAGAACAATCAACTCGCTCGGACTCAGGGTGGGCGCGTGCCAGTTCTTCCGCCGCACCGACCTCGACCACCCGGCCATCGTCGATATAAACGGAGGCATCCCGCTCCCACTCTCCCGGACCCCTGATGACCCATTGACTCTCGTGCAGCAGCAGTCCCAACACAGCCTCCTCGTTAGCAGTCCAAGCGTCCCCGTATTCTGATCGAACAAGCCGTCGCCGGACTCGTAGGGGGTTCACCGCCCCGCGTTTGCCGTAGCCTCCTGATGCAGGTGGAAAGGAAAGAAATCATGGCGAAGCTGGCGGGACGAGTCGCAGTCGTCACTGGTGCCGCTCGCGGCATCGGGGCCGAATACGCCAAGGCATTGAGCAGCGAAGGCGCAAGTGTGGTGCTGGCCGACATCCTCGATTCCGGGCCAGTTGTGAGCGAAATCCGAGAAGCGAGGGGGGTGGCCACCGCAGTGACCGTCGACGTGACTGACGACGAGTCACTCAAAGGCATGGTGCAGCACGCCCTCGACCAATTCGGTCGCATCGATATTTGCGTGACCAATGCCGCCTTGTTCGCCGACCTCGAGCAAAAGCCCTTCACCGAGATCGAGCTGGACGAGTGGGACAAGGTACTGCGGGTCAATCTGCGCGGCGTTTTCCAAACGGTGAAGGCAGTCGTGCCGCACATGGTCGAGCGCCAGTACGGCAAGATCATCAACATCTCCTCGGGCACCGTGTTCAAAGGTGTTCCGATGCTGCTCCACTATGTGTCATCGAAAGGAGCCATCGTCGCCTTTACTCGGGCGCTGGCGCGAGAGGTAGGAAAGCACAACATCTGTGTCAACGCCGTCGCTCCCGGGTTGACGATGAGCGAAAAGCTGTTGGACAGCGAGCAATATCTGAAGATCAAAGATGCCAACGCTGCGACTCGGGCATTCCAACGCGATCAAACCCCGCATGATCTCGTTGGAGCGCTCATATTTCTGGCGTCACCGGACAGCGACTTCATCACCGGCCAAACGCTGGTGGTGGACGGTGGCTCCGTAATGCACTGAACCGGTTGCATGCGCCCGGTGCTCACGTACCACGGGCTTTCTTAGAGTTACGTGAGCGATCCGAGGAGAGACATGGCCCGTATTCCGCTAATCACCTCCCGCGAGGGACTGGTTGGTGACCAGCTCGCTACGTTCGATGCAATAGTCGAAAGTCGCGGGGAGATGCTCCGTCCCTTCGAAGTGCTGCTTCACTCCCCCGACCTGGCGATGCATACCGGGTCGCTGGGGGCCAAGCTTCGTTTCGAGTCGGACTTGCTCGACAGCGACCGAGAATTACTCATTCTCACGACCGCCATCTGCCATCGCTGTCCGTTCGAATGGGACACCCACCTGGAGTTGGCGGTAGCAGCCGGGGTTAGCGACGGCGCGATTTCGTTCTTGCAAGACCAGCCGGGTACGCCAACCGAACGTGAATCGGCATTGATCGAGTTCACTCGGGAGCTATGCACCGACAGCACTGTCGGCGACGATTTGTTCGAGAAGGTCCATGGACTGCTCGGCAATCAGGGGATTGTCGAAGCGGCCACCACGGTGGGCTACTACACGATGCTGGCCTACGTCATGAACTCGTGCGGAGCCTGCTAATCGTCGCCCACCCCCCCGAATGGCCTGGTCTAGCATGCCAGCATGAAGCCGCCGCCCTTCAGCTACCACGCGCCGGCATCGGTCGATGAAGCTCTAACTCTCCTGTCCTCCCTTCCCGACGCCAAAATCCTCGCCGGCGGCCAGAGCCTGGTGCCTACCATGAATTTTCGCTTGGCGCGGCCCACCAACCTCGTTGACATCAACCGGATTAGCGACCTCGACTACGTCCGTGAAGACGACGGAAAACTGACCATCGGCGCCCTCGCCCGCCACGTCGACTTTGAGAAGGCGTCGGCGCCCGAACCTCTCGGCCGCCTGCTGCGAACCATCGCTCATACCATCGGTCATTTGCCGATCCGGGTGAGGGGGACATTCGTGGGAAGCCTCGCCCACGCCGACCCGGCGGCGGAGTGGTGTTTGCTGACCTTCACCCTCGGAGCCGAAATGGTGTGCGACAGCTCCAGCGGAAGGCGGGTCGTTCCAGCAGCAGAGTTCTTTCAGACCGTCTTCACCACTGCCCTTGATCCTGCCGAGATTCTCCTGGAAGTGCGGATTCCGCTGCTCTCGTCAGACACGCGCGTGGGGTTCCAGGAATTCAGCCGCAGGGCCGGAGACTTTGCTCTGGTGATGGCCCTCACGACCCTCAAGGTGGACGGGGACCGGATCTCTGAGGCTCGAATCGGGCTCGGTGGCGTGGGTGGCACCCCGGTGCGGGCAATCGAGGCCGAAGCATCCCTGGTGGGCCAGGCACCGTCCGAGGAAGCCTTCGCCGAGGCCGGGCAGATCGCTGCGGCCGAATTCGAACCCTGGGGAGACATCCATGGCTCACCGGAATACCGCAAAGACCTCATCCGCGCCCTTACTCGCCGCGCCCTCGCCCAGCCGCTATGACCGGCTGGGTAGGCCGCTCGCACCCACGGTTCGAGGATCCAGACCTGGTTCAAGGAAAGGCCCTCTTTGTGGCGGATCTGGCTGCGGATGCCGCTGCCGTTCGTTTTGTGCGAAGCTCGGTTGCGGCCGGGCGCATTCTGAACATCGAGAAACCGGCGGACGCCCTCGTATTCACTGCTGCCGACCTTGTCGGCGTTCGCCCCATCCGTCCGATACTCAACCGTCCCGATTTCCGACCCACCGATCAGCCCGTGTTAGCCGACGGACGGGTCACCCACGTGGGCGATCCGATCGCGGCGGTCGTCGCCGACACCCCCGAAAAAGCCGAGGACCTGGCGGAGCAGGTGCTGGTGGACATCGAAGAAACCCCAGCCGTCGTCGACCTCGAGGACGCAGCGTCGGAGGATGCACCGCTGGTGCATCCCGACGTGCCGGCCAACCTGTTCGTCGACGCAACCTTCAGCACCCCGGGTGTCGACGACGCGTTCGCCGGCGCCGACCAGATCGTGTCGGTTGACATCCGCTCCCGACGACAAAGCGCCATGCCTCTCGAAGCGCGCGGCGCCCACGTGGCCATCGATCCCCACACGCAACGACTGACGCTGACAACCTCGACCCAGGCTCCCCATGTGATTCGCACAGG
>JABAHO010012690.1_pt1 | contig 15646 bp, 16 predicted proteins | sample 7062071 | NCBI WGS metagenome assembly JABAHO01 (sample SAMN14534356, study PRJNA622989) | marine sediment metagenome | biome: marine biome [ENVO:00000428]; feature: marine pelagic biome [ENVO:01000023]; material: deep marine sediment [ENVO:00002113] | place: India: Gulf of Kutch | collected...
GCCCATCCCCCGACAAGGGCCACAATCGAACTGAGCCCCCCGAATCTCTCGGCGACGTCTTTAACGAAAGCGCCGAGTGCCTCAGGGTCTGATGAGTCGGTTCGGCGCAGAAGCACCCGCTCGGGGTCGGGAATGATGTCGGCCTCGAATGCCTCGGCCTCCTCGGGAATGAGGTAGGTGACTCCCAGTTTGAAGCCGCGATTGATCAGTCGAGGGACCAGCGCCCGGCCCAAACCACCGGTTCCTCCGGTTATAACTGCAACATCCATTGTCATTGATTATCGCGCATCGGGAAGATTCGCGAGGTTCACAGATTTATGCGCTTGAACGCCTCGGCAGCTTCCAACCCCGCCGCCGCGCCCTGTTCGGCGGCCCACATGCGAACTTGAGCTTCGAAGGCGGCGCCACCGTCGAGCATGGTTGTGTGGTGCTGAGACTCGTGGGCCAACAGTGCCCGAATTTTCTCGTCGAGTGTGGCTGCGATGTCCTCCCAATAGTCGGCTTCAGCCGGCTTCCAAAGCAGCAGCGAGTCGGGACGGTGTGGTTCGAGGCCATGTTCCGGGAAGAAGAGGGGATCCCGGGCGGCGACGGCGCCATCCACCGCCGCCCAACCGGTGGCCCGGTGATCGGGGTGGATCTCATAGAGAGCCCATGGATCGTGGGAGAACATGATGTCGGGTCGGTGGGTTCGAATCAACCGGGCCATCTCGGACCTCAATGCCAGGTTGGGCTCGAGGCCACCATCGGAATATCCGAGAAACACAACTTCGCTAACTCCTAGATGCTTGGCGGCCACCTGTTGCTCGCGCGACCGCCGCTCAACCAACTCGCGCGGGTCGGTCTGCGGATCCCAGGAACCTTTGGATCCATCGGTCACAACCACCAGCGTCACTGAGCAGCCGGATTGGGCCCATCCAGCAATTGTCCCGCCGGCACCGAACTCGACGTCGTCGGGGTGAGCGCCGATTGCCAGGGCGCGCTCGGGAACCGGCAGCGGTGCGCTTGGGTCCCGGGTCATGGCGCCTTCACATCCCATGCCGCCTCCAACTCAGGTCTAAGTCGGAGCGCAGCTAGTAAATCGCTGGGTGTGTCGAGATCGATCGCCAGGCCGCGTCGGATCACTACTCGAGTTCGATCGGGAGCCACTTTTAGGTGTCGGTGGAAGCTTTCCGGCCCGTAAGCGAAGGGAAAATCGCCGTCCGCTACCAGCAAGGACGTGCCACCGTCGTATGAAGGAGCCAGCAGGATCTGTCCCGCTCGCCACTTCTCCAAGGCGCCCTTGAGCTCTGTGAGCTCCAGCAGGGGAAGATCAGCGTGAAGGATCGCCCACCCTCCACCCTGTTTTCGTAGCGCGGCCACGGCAGCTGCCGCTTCGTTCAAACCTCCGGGTTCCGGTTCGGATATCACGTCGGCCCCCAGCCGAACCGCCCAGTTGGCCACGCCGGTGTCGCCCGTCACGACCGCCACCGAACCACCGGTCTTGGATGCGAGATCGATTGTGTGAGCGGCGATGGCGCGGCCCAAGCGCGATCGCTGATCGGCGTTGAGCACCGGCCGGAGGCGTGCTTTGGCCACGCCGAACGGCTTGACGGGAATGGCGATGAGGAGATCCACGGTTCTACAGTCTCGCGGGCGCACGCAGGAGGATACTGGTGAGGTTTGGCGCTTTTATTCCCCAGGGCTGGAAACTGGACCTGGCAGGCATACCGGCCGAGGATCACTGGGCGGCGATGAAGTCGGTTGCGCGCACGATCGAGCAATCCGGCTACGAGGCCCTGTTTGTCTACGACCACTTCCACACGGTGCCTTCGCCCTTGCAGGAAGTCACGTACGAGGCCTGGACCCTGATGGCGGCGTTGGCTGCCGCGACCGACACCGTTCGGCTCGGGCAAATGTGTACGTGCAATGGCTACCGGTCGCCTTCCTATCTAGCCAAAGTTGCAGCCTCGATCGACGTTATCTCGGGAGGTCGCGTGGAGATGGCTATCGGGGCCGGCTGGTACGAGCACGAGTACGACGGCTATGGGTACGAATTTCCCAAGCCTTCGGTGCGGATCGGTCAGCTGGACGAGGCCGTTGAGATCATGCTTCGCCTATGGACCGAGCCCGAGGTGAGCTTCGAGGGAAAGCACTATCAGCTCGCAGGAGCGATATGCCAGCCCAAGCCGCTTCAGAGGCCGCACATTCCGATGTGGGTCGCCGGCGGTGGAGAGCAGCTAACCCTCAAGGTTGCCGCTCGGCATGCCCAATACACCAACTTCGCTGATGACGTCGAATCATTTGTTCACAAGTCCGAAGTCCTGAGAAAGCACTGTGCGGACATTGGGACTGACTACGAGGCCATTACTCGGACCGCCACGTTCGAGATCGTCTGTGCCGAGACCGAGGCCGAGGTGGCGGACAAGCTCGATTGGATAGCGAGCCACCTCGGCCAGTTCCTGCCGAGCGACCAGGTGGAGGGCGTATTGACTAGGTATCGCCCGATGGCCGGCACGCCGGAGCAGCTGGTGGAGCGGATCCGACCCTGGGCGGAGGCGGGGATGAGTTACGCGATTGTTTACTCCTTCGACGCCGCCCACGACCCGTCCGGACTGAAACTGTTCGCCAGCCAGGTGATGCCAGCGTTCAATGGCTAAGCCAGTGCTCAGCGGCAGGTAGGGTTTCTCCGTTGGAGCGCAAGACCAAGATCATCGCGACGCTCGGTCCGGCTGTCGATAGCCCTGAGCAGATCGCTCGCCTGGTCGAGGCGGGCATGGACGCCGCTCGGATGAACTTCTCGCACGGCACTGCCGATCGGCACAAGTTGGAGTTCGACTGGGTCCATCAGGCCGCCGAACAGCAAGGCCGGGCCGTAACGCTCATCCAGGATATTCAGGGACCCAAGGTCCGTGTCGGCAGCTTTCCCGACGGCAAAATTACGCTCGAAGCGGGGGAGGACGTTCGACTCCTGCCGGGGGAAGAGGAGGCATCGCCGGGCGAGATCTACGTGGGATATCTCGATCGGGTTGTGGATCTGCAGCCGGGCGCCCAGATCCAGCTGGCTGATGGGCGCATTTCGTTGGAGGTCGCCCAGCTAGACGGGACTCCGATGGCAACCGTGATTCGTGGAGGCGAGCTCAAGAACCGGCAGGGAGCAGCCTTTCCCGGGCTGGAAGTCGATCTACCCGCCGTGACCGACAAAGATCGTGTCGACCTGGAGGCCGGGGCCGAGTTCGGCGTGGATATGGTGGCGGCATCGTTCGTTGGTTCGGCGGGAGACGTCGACGAGGTTCGGAGGCTGGCCGGAGGGTCGGTGCCGGTGATAGCCAAGCTCGAGCGGTCGGTTGGGTACGACGCTCTCGACGAGATCGTGGCAGCGGCTGATGGGGTCATGGTGGCGAGGGGTGACCTCGGTGTGGAGTTGTCCTTCGAGTCCCTGCCTCGCATTCAAAAAGACATCATCACCCGAACCAACGCGGGCGGAAAGATCTCGATCACCGCCACGGAGATGCTCGAGTCGATGAAGGAAAACCATCGTCCGACGAGGGCGGAGGTCACCGACGTCGCCAATGCGGTTTTTGATGGAACCGATGCCGTCATGCTTTCTGCCGAAACGGCGGTGGGCCGCTTTCCCATTCGGGCTGTTGAGGTGATGGATCGAATCTGCCGTGAAGCGGAGGCAAGCCCGGAACACCACACCGGCCTCGAGGGATCCTTTATCGCCCATGCTGCACAATTTCCTTCAGCGATTACGAAGGCCGCTGTGGAGGTCACCCACAACCTGGGTATCTCGACCATCGCCTGCTTTACGGAGAGCGGCACCACGGCTCGCCTGCTCTCCAAATATCGGCCCAACGCGGACATTGTTGCCTTTTCCAGCAATCCGGCCACATATCGGCGGATGGCGCTCTACGCCGGCGTGAGCCCCCGACATANNGCGCTCTACGCCGGCGTGAGCCCCCGACACATCGACCGTCATGTCACGACCGACGACCTGATCTTTGCTGCCGGCGAGGCGCTGGTCGCCGGAGGATTAGTGAAGTCCGGAGACCCGGTCGTGATGGTGGCAGGCATCCCTCCGAACACCGGCGCCCACACGAACCTGGTGCAGATCCACAGGGTGGGTTCCACCGAGACCCGGGGCGCCTCCCAGTAAGCTACCGGCACCATGGGTCAGGTCATCAGCATCACCGGAACGACGATTGTTGGGGACACCGCCATTTTCGACTCTGATCGGAGCATCTCCGGCCAGGATGGGAGCGGTTACGCCTCGGNNGACCACGTCCATGTCGCCTCCAACAGCGTCGTCGTCAAGCGCCGGGATGGTTGGGACGATGCCGCGACGGCCGCCACCTCATCAGTCATCAGCGAATTCTTCGTCTTCTACACCTGAGAACCCCGGCCGAGGAATGCCAGGGCTTCATAACGTCTGATTGGAACCCGCCTGTCAGGGAACAGTTGTAGTCGTGGTTGCCGGCAAGGTCGTCGTCGGGCACGAAATCTCGCTGTCAGGCACTTCACATGGATGGACTCGCACTATCCGGGGCTGGGGCCGATAGGTCCAGTCCCATTCCTCCGATTTTTCGGAACCGTCGGCGTATTTGATCGTTCGAAAGAGTGTGACCGTCCAGCCGGTAGTGCCAGCCTGCACGACTTTCTCGTCGCCGGGCGTCACTCCCGAGTCGGCCTCATACTCGGTGACAGGGCTGCGGAAGCTCCGGCGGGGGGAAAGGCTGTCTTCGACGATTCGACCTTCGTTGTCGCCGAACACTTTCACGGTGATTGAATCGTCGGTGTACTCGGCGTAGATCAGCATCGCCGACTGCGTGTCATTGCGGAAAATCAGCTCTGGATTGGGAAAAGAAACAGTTGCTTCGCGACCCTCCGGGTAGCGGGGGAAGTAATAGCTGTGGGGCTGGTGATACACATCCTCGTAACCCCCCAGAAAGACGGCATTGAACAGGGTGGTTGCGAATTGGCTGACACCTCCGCCGACCGCGGGGACAAACTCGCCGCGCAGAATCATCGGCGCCTCGACGAATCCGTTGTCCTCCGTCCGGATTCCGACGTGCTCATTGAGCGAGAACTCGTCGCCGGGCATGACGATCGTCCCCGTCGTGAGGTCGGCCATTCGCTGGATATTCGTGACCCGGGGCTGGCAGCAGGCGTGGAATGTCGTGAATTGTGAGACGAGCCCGTCAAGTCCCAGCGCCTCGGCGTCGGCGGTGGAAAATTCCGGTTCGACTCCCGAGGCCAGTGGGAGTGGAGCAGTGCGGTTGGGAAGGTAGGCCGCCACGAGTAGCTCGGCGGCAATAAGCTCGGAATCGACGAGCGTGCCGGGCCGTCCCGGAGCTATCAACACTTCGTCGTCGTTCGATATCGAGATCACAGCATCCCGCGGCGGAGCTTCTAGTTCGGAAATCAGCGGCGCCAGTTGATCGGCAATGATTTCGGAATCGAAGCCGAGTTGGATCGTAGGTTGAGGCTCGGCGACGAAGGTCGAAGTGAAGGCAGCCATCAGGTCCCTCGTTGTGAAGGCCACTTGCAGGGGCGGGTCCCGCGACTCCAAGATGATCGAACCTGAAACCAGCTCGCTGGCTGTGACGAGTGCGGTATCGACGTCGGCGTTGGTCATGAGTGGTGGGGCCTCAATCAGTGGCAGAGCGGCGACCCGGATCTCGCGATCCAGCAGGGCGCGCTGGATCTCTTCCAGGGATCGTGGCCGATCGATCTCAACTCCGGCCCGCACGGGTTCGGCAATTAACGTCCCGTCCACGACGGTGACGGAGCCATTGAAGGGGACTTCGATTCCAGCCGCTTCCTCCCAAGCGTCGAATAGGACCTCGGCGGCGTCAGGGTCAAAGGTGCCAATTGGCTCGAGGCGATACTCTCTTCTTGTTATCCAATCGGCGAACTCCGAGAGACCGGAGCGCCGGCCGGTGGCGAAGGCGGTTTGCAGTATGTCTTCCTTCTTCAGCTCGAAACCGACCTGAAGGGGGTCAAGTGGAAACTGCATCCCGTTGACCACCACGGTGACGGGGGTGGTGACCAGCTCATCCTCCAAACTGAGCAGGGCCTCTTCAGTTGCAGCTCTACCCATTCCTCCCAACTCGATGCCGGACACGCTCACTCCGGGCAGAATCTCTCCACTCCGCACTAAGGATCTGATTGAGAAAGCGGCGAAGAGGAGGACAACGCCGACCACGCCCCCGATGAGCACATTACGTACCCAAACCATGGTCGGGGAGCGTACCGGTGCAGGGTCCTTAGATCGCGCATCCTGGTCCAATACCATTTGGACGTGATCCAGTTCCCGCCGGTTCCTGGTGGCGAGCGCATCGTCGTTTCGGCCTCGGCTTTCATGACCTATCAACGCTGCCCTGAGAGCGGCAACGCGCGCTTTCGGGGGGAATTTGGGCCTCCCTCCCGACCTAGTTTCGTCGGGGGTCTCGCCCACCGGGTCTTCGCTCACCACCTGCAAAAAGGTCCGATCGACGATGGGTCCTTCGACCAGGTGTGCCGTCAAGAGATAGGAGGGGATCCGGCCCTCAACCTTCGGATGGGAGAGCTGGGCATCAAACCGAGCCAGATCGCCGGCCTGGTCGCTGAGACCAAGATGCTCTACGACCGATTTCAGCGTTTCCCACTCGATGGTTTCTCAGGTGCCGAGGTCGAGCTCGAGGTTGAACCGTTGAGTGATGTTGTCCTGCGGGGGAGGATCGATGCCGTATTCGACGACCAGGCGGGGACGCGTCTCGTCGACTGGAAGACCGGGATGCTGGGCAGTGTCGATGATCAGCTGACTTTCTATGCCCTGTTGTGGGCGTTGGATCGCGCTGAGATTCCGGCCGTGGTCGAGGCCGTCTCGGTCAAGACCGGGGAGCGGGATCGGGCTGATCCGCAGCTCTCTGACATTCAGGAGCTGGCCAACCGGGTCGCTGACATGGTCACTGCCTTGCGCACCTCCTGGGAGGCTGGCGAAGAGATGGTGCGAATCGGCGGCCCCTGGTGTTCATACTGTCCGCTGCTCGATGGCTGCAAGGAGGGTCGAGCGGCGACTGCGGTGCTGACCTCCCCCTGACCGCTAAAAGGAGCCAGCGCTCTGCGATACTCCCGCCATGGGGAAGACTCTGGTGGCGATCCACGCCCATCCCGACGACGAGAGTTCGAAAGGTGCCGGAACCGTTGCTCGTTATGCCGACCTGGGCGTGCGCTGTGTCCTGGTAGTCGCCACTGGGGGAGAGGCGGGCGACATTCTCAACCCGGCCATGGATCGGCCCGAGATAGCCGCCAACCTGCCTGCAGTACGCCGGTCTGAGGTTGAGAAGGCGGCGGCGCTGCTCGGATTTGCTGAGATCGTTCACCTGGGTTTTCGTGACTCGGGGATGCCGGATACGGAGCCCAACCATCATCCCGACGCCTTCATCAACACCGACGACGACGTGGCGCTCGGCGCGATCGTCACTGTTATCCGACGCGAGCAACCGCAGGTGATTCTCGGATACGACTCCCATGAGTACTACCCGCATCCCGACCACCTCAGAGTCCACGAGCTTGCTACCAAGGCATTTGCGGCCGCAGCCGATGCCGCCTTGTTTCCGGATGCCGGGCCCCCCTGGCAAGCCGACCGGCTCTACGCGCCCGTTTTTTCGCGGCAGCGGCTGGTGGCTCTGGACCAGGCCATGAAGCAGAGCGGCGTCGAATCACCGCTTGGTCGCTGGCTGAAGCACTTCCCCGAGGAGGCTGAGACGCCAATTGACGCCAGGATTGACATATCCAAGACACTGACGCGATCTCGCGATGCTCTCCGAGCTCATGCCACACAGGTGGATCCCGACGGATTCTGGTTCCAGATCCCGGAGGAAGTAGTAATCGAGGCCTATCCGTATGAAGATTTTGTGCTGCTGGGCGGAACACCGGCCGCGGTCGATGGCGACCTATTTGCCGGACTCTGACGGATTCTCAACAGGGCGCAAGCCGGCTTGGGCTGCTCCGACCAAGTCGAGCAACTCGGATCGCATGCTGTCGAGCAGGTCCTTGGTTGACCCGATCCCGCTCTGCGCCTCGGTGAGCGCTCGCTTGGCGTTCGAAAACCGCTTGGCCAGCGTGCCGATCCTGTCAAGGTGGTCGCAGAGAGCTGCCCGATCCACCCCGTGGTCGGTCTGAGGTTGAGAGCTGGTCAACAGTTCGGCAACCCGCAGCGCGATTCCGAGAGTGGCGCCGTCACCATCCTCGACTACCAGGATTCGATTGCCATAGATTGCGAAGTGGCTCGCCTCAGCCGGGAAGGCATCGCGGGCGCTCACACAGACGGCGACCTGAGCCTCGCGATTGGCCATGGCTCGATCCAGCTCCTCCAGTATCCCATCAGCACCGGTCAGCGTTATTCGGGCCGTGTTCTTGGCCTCGATCACGATACGGGCGCCGCTCGCGAGCGAAATCAGGAAATCACCCACCAGGGCTTCCGGACCAAGCGCCCCGGCCGAACGCGAAGTCCGCTCCACCACACAACCTCCGATGCCTCCGGCCCACGCGCGTAGCACCTCTTCCACGGAATCTTCGAACTGAAATCCCTTGCGGGTGCCAAGCTCGGCCTCGTCTCGCTTGCCTTTCTCCTCGTGCAGGGTGTCACGGAGAGCTTGTACTTCGTCGAGGAGCTCTGTTCGCATGCGGGCCAGGGCCGTGTCGTCGGCGTGGGGGTCGAGAGCTGCTCGGAGCCGCTGCTCGAGCAGGCCTTTCGGGCCGACCAGGGCTTCCAAACGCTCGACCAACTTGCCGCTGAGGCTACCGGCCTGGTCGACGTCAAAGCCGGCGAACAGGGCCTCCTGCCACTTATAGAACTCACGTAGGGACTTGGAAAGCAGAGAGCTGCGGCGCTCCGGATCGAGTTGCTCGGCGATTGTTTTCTCCGCATCCGCCAACATCTCCGCAACCCGTGATTGCGCGGCGCTGTTCGCGTCGTCCAGCTGGCGTCGGACCTCGGACCGGATGCTGTCGAGGCCCAAGTCGATGCCCATCGTCAATAGACCCTTGGCTCCAACTGCCAGTGACCTCTCAACTAGGTCAGACCAGTCAGTAGCCGGATGGGCGGTCAGGAGCTGGGCTATGGAGTGATCCTCAGTCGTGAACCCGTCGATCTTGGTCACGTGACCGTCGGTCGCTATATGTGTCATAGCGAACAAGATATGAGCCGACTGTGACAGAAACCTCGCTGAGTGGGAGAATCGCCCCGGAATGACTGCGGCTGACGCATTGCGTGATTCGTTGACCGAGCTCGCCGGCGCTCTCGAGGGTTTTGAATTCCGACTGCCAGGTCCGAAACGGGAGTCTCGCGAACAATCGCGAGTTGAGCTGGTTCGTTCGATTCGTCATTATCTTCTCCCCCGATTGCGCGATCCCGACGCTCCGGTTGTGGCTGTCGTTGTCGGACCCACCGGGAGCGGCAAATCGGTTCTCCTCAACTCTCTAGCCGGGCAGGTCGCCAGCCGACACGGCCCCCTCCGTCCGACTACCCGCTCACCCGTCGTCTGGGCCAATCAATCGAACGCCCGGCGCTACCAGAGCGGCTTTCTGTCGGACATGAGCGGCGAGACGATCAAGCTGGTGCTGAGCGACGATCCTCTTACACAGCAGCTGACGGTGGTCGACGCTCCTGATTTCGAGTCGGTCTACTCGGACGGCCGCGAGGTCGGGGAGAAGGTTTTGGCCGTGGCCGACCTCTGCATTTTCGTGGCCAGCGCGCTCCGGTACGCAGACGCCGCCGCCTGGGAATTCCTCGACCAGGTTCGACAGCGAGGCCTGCCGATCCTGTTCGTCCTCAACCGGCTGGGGTCCGACCCGGAAACGCGCAAAGTCATCCTGAATGACTTCGCCGGCATGCTCAAGCACCGGGACCTGCTGCTCGAGGCCGACTCCTCGTTGATCTTTGATGTGTCCGAGCAGGTCGTTTATCCGCGGCGGGGCGGTCTGCACGCCGATGCAGTTGCCAGCATCCGTCGGGAGCTTTCTCTCATATCCGATCCGTCCCTCCGACGGGAGGTGGTGCGTCAGTCAACCGAAGGCGCCCTGGCCGAAGCAATTGACAAGGTCGAGCGCATCGCCGACGGCGTACAGGAGGATCGCGCCACCGTCGACGTGTTGCAGACCATGGCAGACGAGGCATATTCCGCCGAGAAGACTGAGTGCAACCAACTGATTCAGGATGGCCGGTTGGTTGTGGCGACAGGGGACGAGAGCCAGCAACTAGTTGTGCGGGAGCTGGCAGCTGCCTTTTCGCGAAGGGCGGGAATCGCAGCCCGCGATGCGTCCACCCAGTGGGACCAGCTGGCGGAGGGTAAGGCTCTACTGGAGGAAACGCCCACGCTGTGGAGGCACGGACCGGATACACCCGACTTGGCGGCCCGAGAGGCGGAGACATGGGTCACTGGGTTGGAGGGCATCCTTGAAGAGAACGTAGCGAGCCGTAGCCGACGGCGCCGTAAGATGGCCGCCCTGCTGGCTACCCAGGTTCTGGGCGCTCCCGTTGCTTCGGCGAGCGGTAAATGGAAGTCAGTGCTGGGCGACAATGACATGCGGGCGGGTGCTCGCAAGCGCCTGGAAGCACATGTCGCCAATGTCATGGCGGCGGACGCCGGTAGGTTCTTGGCCATAACATCGCGAGTCAACCTTCCAACCGGTCTGGCGGAAATGGTCCGAAGCATGGCATCGCAAGTTTCGACACGCGCCGGAGAGTTCTACCAATGAGCGACTTGGTCAGCGCCCTCGACACCCTCGATCTGGCCGTCACCCGGGCAGAGGGATTGGTCGCGGATACGGCGCTCAAGGAGGCTGCGACAGCCGCCGACCGGATTCGCCAGCGGCGAGGTTTCCTGGGCCAGACGCTGGTACTGGCTATCGCCGGGGGCACCGGATCTGGCAAATCCAGCTTGCTCAATGCGATCGCCGGCGACACGGTTGCAGAAACCGGGGTGCTCCGGCCGACGACAGAACAGGCGCTGGCTTGGATTCCAGAANNTCTGGCATTGATCGACCTGCCGGATCACGACAGTGTCGTATTCCAGCATCAGATGGCCGTTGAGCGAATGCTGCCCGAGGTTGATGGAATCATCTGGGTCTTTGACCCTCAAAAGTACCGGGATCCTTTGCTGCACGACGATTACATCGCGCAGCTGCTCGACTATCAAGACCAGTTCCTCTTCGCACTCAATCAGATCGACCTGCTCGGTCAGAATGAGCTGGCGGAACTGCGAGCCGATCTCATCGAGTCGCTTCACGAGGACGGAGTGCGAGAGCCCCGAGTGTTCGAGTTGGCAGCAGATCCTCCTGGAGCCGTGCCCCGAAACATCGAACAGCTCTGGTCCTACCTCGATGATCAGTTGGACGAAAAAGCCATTTCGACCGGCAAGCTGCTCGGCGATATTCGCCGGGCCGGCCGTCGGCTGGGAGAGGAGGCTGGCTTGCTCAAGGGCGCGGGGGTGGGATACGACGACCGGTGGCCGTCGGTCCGTGGTTCGGTGGTGGACGCCGTGACAGATGGCCTGGGTTTCGATGACGCCGTATGTCGGGTGGGAGACTTCCTCACCGCACTGTCGGTCGAAACGGGCGGCCGGTTTGGGCCGCGCTTGCGCAACGAGTTCTCATACCCGGTGATTGAGAATCAGCTTGGCGAGGCTATTCGTGTCTCCGGCCTGGGCCCGTCGGTGCGCTCCCGGCAGCGCGGTTTCAAGAAGGTGTTGCACGACTTTTGGTTCGGCGACGGCGCAGTCGATATCGATAAGCAGGCGCAAGTCCTGTCCGTCGAGCTCGACGATCGGTTCGGGACCGGGATCCATCGCCTGCTTTGGGAGCGCGCAGAACTCGGGGCAACGCTTGTTCAAGTCGAGATCGAAGCTCGCTTGGCGGCTAGCCGGGTCTAAGTGAAAGCCGCAGTCTGCGAGGGGTCGGCCTTTACCCTCTAGGCATGTTCGTTGCGTCCTTTACGGAGGACATCACCAGTCGTGACGCCGTCGCCACCTACGTAATAATCGGGCTGGTCTTGATTGCGACCTGGGCGATCTCCCGTTGGGGTCATAAGGCGGTGGATCGAGTAGTCGAGCGACGTGGCACCGATGCCGAGAGACGCCAGCGCATCAACACCCTCTGGATAGTGATTCGCCGCATCACTCTGATTGCACTGTGGATCATCGGTCTGCTGATGGTCTTGAGCGTATGGAGCATCAGCATCGCTCCGCTATTGGCCGTCGGAACCGTCGTGGGAGTCGCGCTTGGCTTCGGGGCTCAGTCACTCGTCAAAGACCTTATTGCCGGCTTCTTCATATTGGTGGAGAACCAGTTTGCGATTGGTGATGTCGTGGCGATCGCAGGCACGTCGGGAACGGTGGAGGACATCCAGCTGCGGGTGACCGTTTTGCGAGATCTCGACGGGAAGGCGCATTACGTGCCCAATGGCTCGATTGAGGTCGCCACTAACTACACCCAGGACTTCGCCAACGCGGTCGTCGATGTTGGCGTCAGCTACGACACGGATGTCGACTTCGCGATGGCGACGATTCTCGAAGTGGCAGAAAAGATGTATGGCGAAGAGGACTGGCGCCCGTCAATCCTTGATCCTCCGACCCTGCTTGGAGTCAACGAACTGGCTGACTCGGCAGTGGTGATCCGTGTCCTCCTGCGCGTTGAGCCCGACGAGCGATGGGCCGTCAAGCGGGAGTTCCTGCGACGGGTCAAGAACCGGCTCGACGAGGTGGGTATCGAGATCCCCTTCCCCCATCAGACCTTGGTGATGAAGGGCGGTGACGCTCCGATTTCTTAGACCGGGGGGCGGCGACCAGCAGGGCTTCGGGCACCGAGCTAATTCGTAGTTCGTTCAGTTCGCCCCAGAGCTCGCCGTCGGCCTGGAAAGCCGCCGGAGGGTCGGCAATCACTGTCAGGTCTTCAATGTCGGGCCATACGGTTGCTCCCGGGATCCGATTGAGTCCCCGTCCGAAGGCGGCAGTAAACGCCAGCCCGATGCCCCTGCTCACGTTGGCCTCTTCGATGATCAGGGCGCTCAAACCTTCTACCGGGGTGGGGGTCAGTCGCAGTGGCGTCCGACCAAAATAGGTATAGGGCCAATGTACCTGGGTCAGCACGGCGACCGCATCGGCCTTCTCCCCGTTGGCTGTTGCCCGCATGGATGCGAGGCGGTTGCGAAACCTCCGAATGAAGAGCCAGGCCGCCGAGCGGGCGTAGTGGATGCCGCCAAACCAGGCCTTGCGGTGCGGGGTGCTTTCGGCTTGCCGGACAACTTCGGCATCCAGCCCGATACCTGCTGCAAACAACGCGTAGCCGGCCAGCCGTAGCCCGGGCCCATTTCCCTCCACCCGCGCCACTGGTATACGGCGAGTCTCAGGGTCGGCCGCCAGGAACTTGGCCGCGGCCAGGGGTTTGGCAGGCAGCCGGAGGATCTTCGCCAAGACGTTGGTGGTCCCAACCGGGATCATACCGAGGGCAGTGTCGCTGCCGATGAGACCGTTGGCGACGTGGTGCGTAACGCCGTCCCCACCCATGGCGACCACGATGTCGACGCCGTTGGCTGCAGCTTTGGCACTGGCTTCCTTCGAATCATCGGCGCCGCTAGGCCACACCGATTCCACCTCGTAGTTCTCGGAGAGGAGCCGCAGCACCTCGCGATGAGTCGCGCCGGTGAAGCCGGAGGCGAGCGGATTGGCGATCAGCAGCAGACGAGGCACACACAGAGGCTAACCCTGCCGGGAGCGGCTCAAATCAAGAGGCTTTGCCGAGGCGCGTCATCGGTCGGTACCAGGTAGGCGGACTAAGTAAAAACCGGAATTTGCCGAAGACCTCGCTGAGGACGACAGAGGAGAAAGCAAATGCGGCAAGTGGCGATTCCACACCAGGCGCCCGGCCAGTATGACGTGGTTGCCAACGCCCCTCGAGAGGAGGGAGCAGAGGAGGATGGGGTCGAATCATCCCTCGACCGATTCCGGGAGCAGTCCTTTTTCGCGGAGGAATGTCTGGACCTGCTCGCCTCACTGCGTGCAGACCCGGTTGACCGGGCCAGCTTCAAGCGGGCGGGATACCGGCAGGCCTGGCTGGCGGACGTAATCCACCAACGGGAGGTTCTCGAGCAAATGAGCAATGTCCTGCTCACCTGGGAAACGGTAGAAGCGGATTCAACCGGCGATCCGCAATGCGATTGCAGGTAGGTCGATAGCCGGCGTTCGGTCGAAGAGGCATTTACCCAATTGAACTCACCCAGTGGGAACGCGTCCCCATTCGCGTTCCTCATCGTCGACGCGGGCAAGCACCAGGCGAGCAACAACCAGAAAGACAAACAAAGCGCTCATTGCCGCCATGCGCCCGANNCTCCAGGTTGTTCCCAGTGCCACACCCCCCATGATGACGAGTGTCGTTCCCAGCGACTTGGCGTCGAGGGCGGCCGCCAGCAAGCCGAAGATCCAAGCCGCCATCCACACGTAGAGAGCGAGATGGAGGGTCCGGCGGGGACCGAGCCTTTCTGTGAGCCGCCCGCCGCCGATTCCTCCAACGATTGACGCCAAGATGCCGTAGGCGAGCACTATCTCCAGCTCGGAGCGCGTGAAACCCACCTCCTCCAGAGCGAACACGGTGAGGAATCCCCCAATCATGGTGTTGATGGCGTCGCTGTAGAAGAAGCGGCCCACCAGAAACGGAACCACCCCCTCGTACTGGCCGGCGGCTCGCCATGAATCCCTCACCTGGCCGAGGGCTCGTCTGATCGACGGGGGTCGGCCTTGGCGGGGAACTCGGGGGCGCTCCTTGATCAAGAAGAAAGCCGGCAGCGCAAAGATCAAGAACACAATGGCCAGAGTGCGGAATACGACGGCATGGCCGTGATCGTCTATCAGTAATCGGCCGATACCGACGGCCACGAAGGAGCCGACATATCCAACTCCCACCCCGATACCGGAGATTCGCCCGCGGTTCTCTTCGGTGGAGACATCGACCAGCAACGAATCGTAGAAAAAGGAGCCGACATGGAAGCCAACGAGCGCCAGCGAGAACAGCACCAGGGAAGCGCCGACTCCGGCACTGGCCAAGAAGAAGGTGGTCGACACGGCAACCAGGGTGGCCCCGATTAGATAGGGTCGCCGGGTTCCCTGGTGGTCGCTCCTCGCTCCCAGCCATGGGGCGAGCACGATCACTGCGATCATCGCAGCATCGATCGCGAACGCTAGGTCGCGATCGCGCCACTCGTTGATGTCGACTACCCACTCGGCGAAATAAAGCCCGCCGACACCAAGTGCGAAAACAGTGTTGGCCAGGTCGTAGGTTGCCCAGGCCGCCACGCTCCGGCGGGTGGGCCGCCAGGTCACGTCCCTGGTAGCTCGATGGCGTAGTAGCCGGGCGGAGGCCGAAAGGCGGAACGGTTGAGCGGCGATAGCCAGGCGGCGGGGTGGATCACGGGAATGACCCGGCCCGTTGCCTTCCAGCTAACGGCCGCNNCCCTTTGCCTTCCAGCTAACGGCCGCGAATCGGCGATATGTCCACATGGTTGCGCTATCTCGTGCAATGCCGGGAAGGAGCACGACCTCAGCCGACTCGACTGGCCCCAGCTTTATGGGGAGACGCAGATATCCGAGACCGCGTGCCACCGCTCGGCGGTCGGTGATGAGAGTGGCCTGGC
>JABAHO010001235.1_pt1 | contig 15617 bp, 13 predicted proteins | sample 7062071 | NCBI WGS metagenome assembly JABAHO01 (sample SAMN14534356, study PRJNA622989) | marine sediment metagenome | biome: marine biome [ENVO:00000428]; feature: marine pelagic biome [ENVO:01000023]; material: deep marine sediment [ENVO:00002113] | place: India: Gulf of Kutch | collected...
TTTCCCTGGTCGTCGGTCGGCGATGTCGAACCTATCAGCGTATAGCTGGCCGAACCCGAAACGGGCATTACCGGCACCGCGCCGTCGGGGCTGGAGATCCAGTGCAGGCTCTGGTTGCCGAGGTTTTCCGGCACGGGAGTGCCGTCGCTGAGCGTAATGTCCGCCGTGCCGCCGGCCCAGCGGCCCCAGCGCAGCACGGTCATCTGGTCGAAACCGGTGTCGACGTTGTTCGACGTACCGATGTCGAAGTCCGAAACGTCCGTTGCCGCCCGGCCGGGATACAGTCCCNNCGAGCCGCAGCTGTGTGGGGTCGTTGAACAAGGACGCGCTCCAGAACTCCGTCGCCGCTCCGAGCGGCCCGGTCGACATCGAGATCGTGCGCCCCTGTGGGTCGGGCGGGCTGCCCGGCGTCAGGTCGACCGGGGTGCCGTCGCGGTCGATGCCCTCGATCGACTGCTTCGGTATCTCGGGTCGGCTGCTGTCATCCTCGCCGTCGCCCTGTGGCTCGGGCGCGCTCGAGTCGGGTTCGCGACGGGTGCCGAGTTTGGTGTCGAACCCGGCCGGCGGTGATTCGGGGCTGAGGTCCGGCTGAACTTCGATCTGGAAACTGAAACTGCCGTCGTCAGCGGCAAACACCGGTGGAGCGATGTCGAGTCTCTCCGGCTTGCGGGATTCGAGCGGCACGAACAGGAATTCGCCGGCGTTCACATCGACCGTCGCGATTTCATTGCTGAAGAAGATGCTGTCCTCCGAGACCCGGACGTAGAGGCCGTCGGGTTCTCCGCCGCAGTCGCCGCTGCACAGGAGCACCGCGAAATCCGTACCGCGGATGCCGAGAACGCCGACGGCGGTGCGTACTTCGTAATTCGACGGATTTTCTTTGCCGATCGCGCCGGTAATCGTCCGGAAGCCGCCCTTGACGAGCCCGATGACGCTGCTGTCATCGTCCGACGTGGTTACGGTAGCGGTCGAACCGGGATCGGCAGCCGCATAGACGTACTCCTCGATACTGATGCGGCTGTCGGGCCGGACCGCAATGCGCGCGCCGTCGAGCATCAGCAGCTGCGCGCGCGACGCCGTGCCGGTAATAACCTGGTCGTCGACGCGTACCGCATCACCTTTGGACAGCGTCGCGGCAGGTGCGCGTTCTGCGGTGACCGAACCGGTCGCAAAAGTCACGGATCCGGCGTCGGCTTGAGCGAGCAATGCCCGCGGCACACCGAGCAGTGCGGCGGCAGCGATGAATGTAAAGCGTTTGAACGTCTTCATGGTAACCACCGAATCAAGAGGCCAATTTCGGTTCTGTCGTAATCGTAAAGTGCGACATCGGAGTCGTTGTCGATATAACGTATGCGCGGCGCGATCGTCAGGCCGTTCGTTATCACATCCCGAAACTCGATCTGCAGCATGCCCGTCGTCTGCGTGTCCTCGCGAGGAATTCCGAAAAACAGGCCGTCGTAATCAGATTTCAGGCTGCCTATCGATGCGAACAGGTAGGACATTCGGCCGAGCGGTGCGTTCACGCTCAGCCGCCCGCCCGACTTGGAGTTGCCGTATGGGGAACCGGACTGCTGCTCGTCATCGGACCCGCCAATCGCTTCCAGGCGGAAACGAGCCCGGGGATTGAACCGGTACGCGAACCCGAGCGTATACAGGCTGCGGTTGACGTCGAGGATCTCGATGGCGTCATCGTATCGGAGGGCGCCACTGCGAATGCCGAGGCTGACGTCCCAGCGTTCGTTGATATGTCGTCCGACGAGCAGGTCGAGCCCCGTATACGACTCGTTCGATTCCCCGTCGCGGGTCGCGGCGTAAGCGGTCAGCGCCGCGCGGCCGAATATCGAGCCGCTGCGCCAGCTGAGCCCGGCCAGGCCGCTCAACACGCCCGAGTCCACGAACGATGCATCGGGGTTCTTGCGATAGCCCGCCCTTGCGCCCAGGTGCCAGGCGATGGTCGAACTCGTCGGATTCGTCCAGTCCACACCGGCGGCGGCTTCGAAGAACGATGAATCGGTCTCGAGGTTTTCCGGATTCAGCGTGAATCCGAGGAACTGTTGATCGTCGGTCGAGCCGTTCGCGTTGTCGTCGTAACCCATGAACAGTTCGGCGTAGAGTTGTGTGTCGGCCGGCGGTGTTGCGGGGCCGGCATCGATCGCCGCAATGTAACGGTCGATGATGTCACGTACGCCCGGCGGCGGGTTTTCGTTAAGCAGCGCCGCGAACAGCGGGCGGGCGTCGAGCGGACGGCCGTCGTCGAAATAGGCGCGGGCCAGTTCCATGCGGGCTCCGGCAAACTGCGGCGCGCCCGAGACCGATCGCTGCAGGCTGAGTATGGCTTCGCCTGTGCGGCCCGAATCCAGCGCGGCGACGCCGAGCAGGTAGTCGAAATACGCATGCCCGGCCAACTCATTCTCGCGCGGGGCGAGCAGCGCATGGGCCGCGTTGGCGTCGCCGGCGGCTATCAGCGACTCCGCCTGCGTCAGCAGCGTGCGCACCTCTGCGGACGCCGCAACCTGCATCGTGTCCTGTGCGGATGCGACAGCGGGCATGGCCAGAATGAGGGCCAACGCCAATGCGCGACCCAGGGATTTCGCTGCGGTCATCATTGTTGTTCGCCTTTGTGACGTCGCAGGCGGACCGGAGTCCCCCTATTTGCCCAGGTGGTCGAAGACGCCATCCCAGTCCCCGGACGGCGGCTCGCTCCTGAACATCCTTATCCGATCAAGGTACACATTATATAGGAGCGCGGCATCGCGTTCCGTCAGGTTTTCGAAAAGTTTTGCGGCCTCGTCCCAGTTTTTTCTCCGGTACGCGCGGAGTGCGGCGTCGTATGTCTGCAGCAATTCACGCCTTTCGCCGTCGATGACTCCGGTCGGTCCGACGGGCTCGAAAATGGCGACGGGTTCGTGTTTGCCTTTGACGCGCACGAGATCGAGTTCGCGAAAAGTAAAATCGGGAACGAGTTCGGCGGTCCTGTCGTTGACGATGATGTCCACACCGTATTGCTTCGTCAGGCCCTCGAGCCGTGATCCGAGATTGACCGTGTCGCCCATGACGGTATAGGCGATGCGGAACTCGGAGCCCATGTTGCCGACGTTCATTTCGCCGCTTGCGATGCCGACACCGACCCGGATCGCCGGCCAGCCTTTTTCCCGGAACGGTTCGTCCAGGGCTCTGACTGCTTCGATCATGTCGAACCCGGAAAGGAGCGCATTGCGGGCGTGGTCAACGTCGGGCAACGGCGCTCCCNNGCGTCTGAATCGCTCTCGTGAACGGTGTCAGGAATTCATTCATCATTCGGGTGAGCTCGCGCGCGTCGAGCCCTTCCGAAATCGTCGTAAAGCCGCGTACATCGGAAAACAGCACCGACATTTCCCGGGTTTCGCCTTCGAGAGAAACTTCCCGGCCGCTTTCGTCGATCTCGTCGACGAGGGACGGCGGTATGTACTGGCCGAAAACCTGTGACAGGTGGCGCTTGTTGCGCTGCTCGACGAAGAACCGGTAGGTGATCTGCAACATCGCCGCGATCAGCGTGAAAGCGAGCAGCGATGCGATCGGGACCACCAGTCCGAGGGAGATCCACATCCAGAGGTTCAGTGCAGCTGCCGCGGCAAGAATGCCGAGCGTCAGCGCCAGGGCGTTGAGCGGGGCGAGCCGCGGCAACAGCAACGCGGTCAGCAACGCGATGATGAACAGCAGAAAGAACTCGAGCCCGTCCGCGTAGGCGGGTTCCTGCCGTATGTCGGCGTCGATGAGCCCGGCGATCAGGTTGGCGTGCGCCTCGACGCCGATGTAACGCTGTCCGACGGGCGTCGAGCGCAGATCGAGCAGGCCCGCCGCACTCGCGCCCAGCAGGGCGATCTTGCCCTCGAGCAGCTCCATTGGCGCCGTTCCATACAGCACGTCCTTCGCTGAAACGAACGGGAAACTCTCCTGCGGGCCGCGAAACGGAATGAAGACGGACACCTGCTCGTCGACAGGAATACGCACATCGCCGAGCGTGAGGTACTCCAGCTCGATTCCGCTCATCCTTCCGGCGGCATTGTCGGCGAAGCTCAGCCCGACCGGCGGTGATCCCATGGCGACGCGGGCAACGGCCAGGGCGAGCGAAGGATACAGCTGACCCGCATATTCCTGTACGAGCGGGGCGCGCCTGAACACGCCGTCTGCGTCGATCAGCGGGGCATCGAAAAAACCTCCGGCGAACGCATTCTGCTGCAGCGCCGGCAAATTACCCGCGTAGCCGGCAGCCCGGACAAATGGGACGGTGACATTAACGAGATCGGCTCTGCCAATGATTGGCACGGGCAGAGCACCGGTCGTGGCGGGTTCGTTTTCAGCCAGCGAATCCTTGAACACGAAACCGGTGACGACGTCGCGCGCGATGAACNNCCTGATATTGCTGTCCAGCAGCGCTTTGCGGCGTTCCAGTTCGCGCAGCATGGCAGGAGTCTGTGCGGCCTCGCTTGCGTAAAGGTCGTCGAGCAGGCGCTCGGCCGACGTTTCCTCCGCCTCGGCAAACAAAACGTCGAGTCCGAGTACGCGCACGCCGTAGTCGTCGAATAATTTATCGACGATATCGGCCAAGGTGTTTCTCGGCCAGGGCCACTGGCCGAGTTCGAGCTGGCTCGCTTCGTCGATATCGATAATGACGATGCGATCATCGACCGTTCCCGGCATCGTCAGGCGAATACGCACATCGTAGAAATAGTTTTCGACGCGGTCTATGACTTCGAAACGCGGCTTCCCGGCGATGTGCAGTGTAAACACCGTCAATGCGATGCCGCTGATCAGGAGGCGCGTGACGAAGCGCACGAGCCTGACGCGACTTGCAAGATCTTGATTAATCCCCTGGGTCATCGTTCGCCGTTCATGCCCTCGTGTTTGTCGCAACCAGTCCGGACTTTGTAATCATAACAATCGCCATGTTGCCTGAACGGCCAAGACCTGAAAGTGGCACAGCGCTTTCCTGAGCCGGGCTGCAAAAATCGGCCGGTAACAGGACACCCGGAAGGCGCTCGAAAGTGGGGGGCGACGACCCGGATTACCAGCCCCGTTGTGTGCCCGGAGGCGCAGAAAACTATCAGTTGTTGTAATTATGTGACAAACGTTTTGCGCAAATGCGACTCATTTGCGCCATTTGCGTTCAACGCAAGCGCCTGTTTTCTGGTCGCATAGACCGTTTGGGAATAAACAGTTTTCATATAATGTCCAGCAAAAATAGTTAGTTACGCACGTTGCGGAAAATATGACAAACCCCCTTATGGTGATTTGGGTTGTGGCACTTCTGCAACAAAGGTCCAAGGGGGTGTTTTTTTGCTACTATCCCCTCGCTTAGCGTGGCCGTAGGCGGGCGTTCTCGCAAGTCGATGGTCGCGTGTTATCAAAACAGCATAAGGGGAAAATCTATGCGAATCTTTAAACTAACTGGACTTGCGTTCCTGGCTACTGCGCTTGCGCCCATGGGCGTCGCAATGGCACAGGGCGAGGCCGCAGAACCGGAAGAGGAACTCGAAGAGATCGTCACGACCGGTTCGCGCATCGCACGCAAGGACCTGACCGGCGCAGCCGCCGTTACGGTACTCGACGAAGAAGCCATCAAGGTGACGGGTAACGTATCTATCGGTGACGTCCTGCAGGACCTGACCGTGAACGCAAACGGTATCAACACGCAGTTCAACAACGGCGGTGACGGGTCGACGAGGGTTAACCTTCGCGGCATGGGGTCTGCACGTACGTTGACGCTGCTCAACGGCCGTCGCATGGTCGGTACGGCTGCTTCTTCAAGCGTCGACCTCAACGCGATTCCGCTGGCAGCCATCGAGCGTGTTGAAGTACTGAAAGACGGCGCTTCCGCTGTATACGGTTCTGACGCAGTCGCCGGTGTTGTGAACATCATCACGCGCACCGACTACGAAGGCGTCGACCTGAACGTGTATACCGGTCAATCGGCCGAAGGCGACGGCGAAATCGTCGACGTCAACCTGACGTTCGGCATGGCCAGCGACCGCGGCAACGTGATTATTTCTGCCGGCTTCTACGAGCAGCAGGACATCTTCCATGGTGATCGTGACTGGGCGTTCTACGACCTGGACTACGACTGGACCACGGGTGACGTCAGCACGCTCGGTTCGAGTGCACCGCCGCAGGGCAACATCATCGGTATCTGGTCAGCCGCTCCGGGCAACGCAGCCTGGCAGGCTCTGACGGGCGCCGGTGGCGCATGCCCGAGCGCGATTTGCTATAACGATCCGAGCGTCGGCTGGCGTGACCTGAACACGGCCGGCACGTCCGATTCGGGCGAAGGCGACCTCTACAACTACCAGCCGATCAACTACCTGTTGACGCCGCAGAGGCGTGCCAATGTGTACATGGCTGGCCGTTACGAGCTCAGCGATTCGGTTTCGGCTTTCATGGAAGGCCACTACCTGAACCGCCAGTCTGNNGCTGTTCACGATCTCGGAAGGCATTGCGGTTTCGCAATACAACGAGTTCAACCCGTTCGGTCGTGACTTCATCGACGTCCGGCGCCGCTTCCTCGAAGCCGGCGGCCGCAACTTCCTGCAGGACGTTGACACGTTCCGCACCGTTGCCGGACTGCAGGGCGCCTTGCCGAACGACTGGAGCTGGGAAGCAAGCGTCAATTACGGCCGTACGCGAGCCGTCGATACCGGCCGTGGTCGCTTCATTCGCAGCCGCGTGATCAACGCGATTGGCCCGTCACAGGGCGGTGTGTGCTATCAGAGCTATGACCCCGTTAATCAAACTTACTCGGGGGCGATCGCTGGTTGTGCGCCAATCGACCTGTTCGGCGGTTATGCAAACAGCCCGATCTCGCAGGACGCGATCAACTACATCTCTTACGAGGGTATTGATCAGGGTTACCAGACTCAGCGTACTTACCAGCTGAACTTCTCTGGTGACCTGTTCGATATGCCGGCCGGCGCTGTGGGCATGGCTATCGGCGCCGAGTATCGCGAAGAGCGCGGTGGCGACATTCCCGATCCGATCACGAACAGTGGTGACACGACCGGTAACAAGCGCGAAATCACGCGCGGTTCCTATGACGTGACGGAAGCCTACATTGAGTTCCTCGTCCCGATCACTGATGGCTTCGAAGCGAGCCTCGCAGCTCGTCATTCGGACTACAGCGGTTTCGGCACGACGACGAACGGCAAGATCGGCCTGATCTGGAACCTCAACGAGCAGTTCACGCTGCGCGGTACGGTCTCCGAGGCTTTCCGCGCTCCGTCGATCGGCAACCTGTTCGGCGGCAGCTCGGACAGCTTCCCGGCGGCCACGGATCCTTGCGACACCGATCCGCAGAACGGCGGTCCGCGTTCGGCGAACGAAGACGTCAACTGCACGGCTGACGGCCTGCCCGCCGGCTACGTCGACGCCCGTACGCAGCTGAAGTCGCGTGTCGGCGGTAACCCGCTGACTCAGCCCGAGACGGCTGATACGTTCACCGTCGGTATGGTCTGGCAGCCGAGCTTTGCCGAAGGCTTCGCCATGACTTTGGACTGGTGGGACATCGAGCTGGATGACGCAATCACGTCTCTCGGCGTCAACGTTATTCTGGCCGGTTGCTACGACGTGGCGCCGTCAGAGCGCCGTTACTGCGACCGCATCATCCGTGATCCGGGTACCGGCTTCCTGTCGCTCGTCGACAACCGTACCGGCAACGCCGGTGGCGCGGTCGGATCGGGTCTGGACGCGACGTTCTCGTACGACATGGACTCGGACGTTGGCGATTGGCGTTTCAACCTTGATGTCACGTATCTCGATGAGTTCACCCGCATCGAGATTGACGGCACGGAGACGGTCGGCCTGGGTTACTACGACCTCGGCGTATACGCAGAGCTGAAGTACAACCTCAACGTGAACTGGCGTCGTGATGACTGGATGGTGAACTACAACATGCGGTTCATCGACGGCTTCACCGAGTGTGAAGACGACAACTGTCAGGCTCTCGAGAACTCGGATCCGAGTGACGATCCGCTGCTTCGCAGTGTTGACAGCTACTTCCAGCACGACCTGCAGATTGCCTATGGGCTGGACTTCGGTGGCATGGGCCAGGGTCAGGTTACGTTCGGTATCCAGAACCTTCTGGATGAAGAACCGCCGCGTGTTTACAACGGTTTCATCTCCGGAACCGACACGGCGAACTACGATTATCTCGGCCGGTACTTCTACCTGTCCTATAATCACCAGATGTAATCTGGAAAGACTTGGTTTGTTGGACGGCGCAAGCCGTCCAACATCCGGCCAAGACTCGAAAATACCCGCATCTAGCGGGTATTTTCTTTTAGAATCGCAGAACTTTTATTGCTTCATCCGGACTAAGTACCGGATAAGAACAAAACAGCAGGGGAAGCCATGAAGAATCTGACGCTAATTATTGCCTGTGCCCTGGGCGTGACGGCGTGTGCATCATCACAGCCTGAGCAGGCGGCGCCATCTGCTGTACCGGCTACGGGCAGTAGCGCGGTGCAATCCGGCACCCAAGCTGCCAACGATACTGGTGAATCGCTTGATGTCGTCGAGGTTCCGGCGGCCGCAAAGACGGCAACGGCGCCGGATTCGGGCAAGCGCGACGAGCTGGTCTGTTGGCGGGAAAGGTCGCTGGGCTCGCATCGTTTCGAGAAGATTTGCCGTTTCCGGTCGGAAATCGAGGATGAACGCAAGGATACCCAGCGCAGTATGAGGAAAGCGCAACGCGGCGGTCCCACGATCAATAGCGAATAACGGAGCAGGTGTGAAGCAATGAATAGACTTGTTGGCTTGTCATTCATAATTATTGGTCTGGCTGCATGTGCCAGTTCAGGGCCACAGGACGAACTGCAAGCGGCGAACGCGAGCGTAGCGCCGACGGCTGAGTCGTCCTGGGCTGACCAAAGTGAGGAGAGGACGGACGTCCTGATCTGTGTTCGGAAGCGCGTAACAGGCTCCAACCGAATGGAAAAGATTTGCCGTTTTAGATCTGACGTCGACAACGACCGATTAGCGACCCAGGACGGGATCCGACAGCTGGGCCGTCGAAATCCGAAGGACGTTGAGTCCCAGTAGGTTGAACTTTCGCCCGCAAATCCGGCCAAACGATCGGAGAGGGAAGCGAGCGTAGGGGACGCCATGATTAGAATAATTTCATTGTCCGCAATNNGACTTACCGCGTGTGCCTCGTCCGAGCCACAGAATGACCCGGAGACCGCTGTTCAGGTCGTGCCGGCTGCCGCCCTCAAGCCGTACGCCGGCGAAAGTGCGGCATCGTCCGGTGACAATGCGAATTCTGACGGGGCACTAGAGATTGTCGCTGTGCCTGCAGCCCGGCAGAAGGGTGGGAACACTTCCAGTAAAGAAGACTACCTTATCTGCAAAGAAGAGCTCATTCTGGGCTCACACCGGAAAGAAGAGGTCTGCCGCTACAGGTCGGAAATAGAGGCAGAGCGCCTGGAGACGCAGAGAGAACTGCGCCGGGCGAGCATGAGGCCGGTCGGCAACCGGCGCTAGACTCTGTAGTAATATTGCCGCGTATTGGCATTTCCAACGGTACGACTGATGCGTGTATTGATTTTTTTGTTGAGCGCCGCGGCGGCGACGGCGGCGCATGCCGGCGATCTTCAAAGCTGTGTCGGCATCGACTCCGATGTCGCCCGGCTCGAGTGCTATGACCAGCTGGCCGGACTGGAAGCAGCGGAAGAATCCGCGGCGTCCGCCGCAGCCTTGGCACCAGCGCAACCCGCAGCTTCTGCGGCGCCCGAAAAGCCTGCCCCGCCTGCCGAGGCAATGTCGGAACAGGTTTTCGGCAAGTCTGTGGAGGAAGCCCAGGTAGCCTATGCAGAGGCAATGGGAACAAAGGAAGTCGACGAGATTAGCGGCACCGTTGTAAGCGCTGGCAAGGACGGATTCGGGCATGTGATCGTCGAGCTCGACAATGGCCAGCGCTGGCGGCAGGCTCGGAAAGAGTATTTCAAGCTGCGCCCCGGCGACGAGGTGGTAATCAAGAAGGCCGCGCTCGGGTCGTACTCCATGCAAAAGATGTCTGGAGGCCGATGGACCAAGGTCCGTCGTATCGACTAGTAAATTGTCATTCGCTGCGCGGGATGTCCTCGCCCAGTATCAATGCCCGGATGTACTTGACCGGCGGCGAGCCGTAGCTGAGCGCCTGGTCGTGATAGCGCCGTAAGGTGAACTCGTCGCCCCAGACCGCCTCCACGGCCTGGCGCATCCCGACGTGTTCCTGGTAGCCGACGAAGTAGGTCGACAGCTGCGCCGACGTCAGCTGCGCACGCACCCACTTGCCGGCCGCCTCGCGCTCCTCCTGGAAGCCGCCCTCGATCATGAGCTTCATCGCCTGGTCCCGCGTCATGCCGTCGACATGAATCGCGGAATCGATAATCGCGTTCGTGATGGCCCGCAGGTACCACTTCAGCATGATCAGGCGCTGCAGCGGGTCGCCACCGCCGTACCCGGAATCAATCATCACCCGCTCGGCGTAGACGGCCCAGCCTTCGACCATCGGTCCCGACCAGAGTATGCTGCGCAGCGTCGACGGGTAGNNGCAGGTAATGGCCCGGCACGCCCTCGTGAATCGTCAGGTCCTGGATCGAATACAGGTTGTACTCGCGCAGGAACGACTCGACCTGCTCGTCCGTCCAGTCCCCGGGCAGCGGCGCGACCGCGTAGAATGCGCTTTGTCCTTTATCGAGAGGGCCGGGCGGATCGAGATACGCTAACGACACGCCGCGCTGAAATTCGGGCATGACAATGATCTCGACAGGGTCCTCGGGCATCGTGACGATATTGTTCTCGACGACGAAGTCCGTTGCCTGCTGCAACTGCTGCTTTGCGATCTCGACAATGCCGTCGCGCGGCGGCAGCTTCGCATAAGCCTCCTCGAGCGCCGCACGAATGATGACCTGCTTGTAGGCCGCGTCGGGTGCGTCGGGAAATGCTGTATATGGATGCTTGCGGGCGTAGATTTCTTTTGCAATCTCGTACATCTGGTTGCGCACGGATTCGTATTCGGCATCGGCGCGTGCCCGTATCTCCTTGCGGCTCAGCTTTGATTCCAGGGTGAACGCAAGCTTGGTGTCGTACAGCTCTTCACCGATCCGGAAGTCACCGGCGGCGCGCGGCAGGAGTTCCTCCTCGAGCCAGGTCTGGTGCTCGGCGACTGCGTCTTTTGCCGTCTCGATCGCCGCTTCGAGCCTGGCTCGCGTTGCCGGCTTCAGTGCGCTCATCTGCGGAACGATCATCGCCTCGATGATGGATAGCAGCCCGGGGTTCTGCCTGACCGCCGTCTCGGCATGAATCTTCGGCACGCGGGCGGGTTCGATAGCCGCGCGCGCTTGCTCCAGGAATCGCGGCAGCTGCTCCATTCTTGCCGCCGCCGATGAGAGGCGTGCCTCGATGGGCGCGAAGTCCCTCGCGACGAGCCCGTAGATCGCACCGCCCGAAATATTGATGTAATACCGCGGGTTCCATGCCCATTCCTGCAACGTCTNNTCCTGCGTCGACCTGGTTGGCGCGCGACAGGTCGTCGTGATCGATTGCAGCAAGCAGGGCCAGGTAGTCGCGGTATTTGTCGGCAACGCGCTCACGCGCCCCTGCGCTGACGTCGTCGAGCTGGTCGTCCACGCTGTGATCGCCGATCTGTGTTGCGCCAACCGGGGAAAACGACGGCAGGTCGCTGAGGTATTGCTCGGCAATCACCTCGAATGCCTCGTCGGCGGTCGAGGCGACAGCGCCATTGAATGCAAGAAGAGCAATGGCGGCGAGTGTGATGAGCGGCTTCACGATGGATCCCGTTAAGTTCCTGCGAAGGCCTCAACATAGCATGGAGAGCTACGGCGGGCAGCTGTAATATCGACGCATGGTTCGGCCGATCGTCCTATTGCTGCTGCTGGGTGGTATTACCGGGACCGCGGTGTCCGAGCCCGGCGCGGGGGTGCCCGCATACGTTCTGCAGCTGCCGGCGCAGGTTGCGACAGTCCTGATCGCCGAAACGAACAGTTCGGCGCTGCACCGAATCGTCAATGGTAGCGACGGTGTCGAATACGTCGACGAGCGTTACATGTCGATCGGCCAGAACGGCGTCGGGAAGCAACGGGCGTGGGATCGCCGCACGCCGCTGGGCATCTATTTCATCACGGAGCAGCTGGATACGACCAGGCTGCACGAACGCTACGGGCCGACCGCGTTTCCGCTCGATTATCCGAATGCCTGGGATCGCCGGAATGGACGCGCAGGCGACGGCATCTGGATTCATGGTGTCACCGAGGGCGGTGAGCGCCGTCCGCCGCTCGATACGGATGGCTGCATCGCGTTGCCCAACGACGAGCTGCTGGTGCTCGAGAAGGAACTCCTGCCTATCGTGACGCCGGTCATCATCGCCAAGGAAATGCGCTGGGCCAGCCCGGAATCGGTTTCCGAACTGCGCAAGGATCTCAACAACGCCCTCGACGCCTGGGCCACGAGCATCCTGGACGGGGACCTGCAGCTTTATCTGTCTGCCTACGCCGATGATTTCGGGTATCGGGGCATGAGCAGGGAAGAGTGGGCGAGGTACCGCGTCGAGACATTTGCAGCCGCGGTCGTCGACGCCATTTCACTCGACCAGGTCCTGCTGCTGGCGGACCCCGAAGAAGAGGGTCTCTACCTGAGCCGCTTTCGCCAGACGATCGTCGAGGGCGGGCGTACGCTTACGACGAGCAAACGACTCTACTGGCGGCGCAACGGCGCCGGCCGGCTGCAAATCGTGGCTGAGGATAACGGCTAGCGCAGGCTCTCGCGCANNGAGCAGCTCCAGCAGGTTGCTGTAGCCGCCGGCTTCGGCACCGCCGGTGCGATACTTGCCGTTGACGACCATCATCGGTGTGCTCGAAATACCGTAGCGCCGCATCAGGTCCTGCGCGACGCGTATCTTCTGAGCGACTTCGAACGAACTCCAGGTTCGATCGAAGTCCTCGGCACTGACTCCGAAACGCCCGAATAACGCCCGGATCGAACTCTCACTCGCGAGCCGGTTGCCGCGGCGGTGAATTTCAGTGTAGACCGCAGCGTGGAAACCTTCTCCATCGGCGAGCGCACCGTTACGCGCCAGCACTTCGTGCGTGTAGTACATCTGCGCATGCAGCATCAACAGGTTGTTCCAGGTCGCCGGGATCTGCACGAAGCGCACATTCGCCGGCTTATTTTCGGACCAGCCTTTAATAATGGGTTCGAAGTCGTTGCAATGCGGGCAGGAGTAAAAAAAGAACTCGGCCACTTCAATCTTGTCCGCGCCGCCGAGCGTCGGCTGCGTCGGCACGATGCGGGCGTAATGCTGGCCTTCCTTGTATTTCCATTCGGCCGGCGCGACCGGTGCGTCCGGCGGCTCGAGAACGATTGCTTCTTCCTCCGGCTCCGGTTCTGCGGCCGTCTCCTCGACGATCTCGACCGCTTCGTCGGCATCTTCCTCGGCAGCAGTCGGTTCCTCGGTCTCCTCGGCTGCAGGCACCTCGATAGCCGCCGGTTCCTCCTCGGTTACCGGTTCGGCCGGTTCTTCCCTGGAGCAGGCAGTGACGAGAAAAAGCGCGGTGAGAATCCAGATAAGGTTTTTCATTTACGCAACCCCTGTATGTAAGACGCCAATGCATCGATATCGTCGGAACCAAGACGTTTCGCAATGTCGCGCATGATGCGGGTGTTGCCGTCGGTCTTGCGGGCGCCAGACGCATAGTCACGCAACTGTTTTGCGGTGTACGCCGCATGCTGTCCCTGGATCGCCGGATAGTTGGCTGCCGGGTTGCCCTGGCCGGTCGGACCATGGCAGGCCAGGCAGGCTGCTACACCCTTGTCGCTGTCGCCGNNGCCCTTGGCGACGGTCGACGGGTTGGCGACAGACATGGCCGGCGTCGGCAGGCTCTCGAAGTAAACGGCCAGGTTCCTGATGTCATCCTCCGACAACATCATGGCTTGCGGCATCATCAGCGGATCCTGGCGCTTGCCGGTTTTGAACGCCTCGAGTTGTGAAACGGTATAGGTCGCGCTCTGGCCCGCGATATTCGGCCACAGCGGGTTAGCGCTGATTCCTTCCTGACCATGACAGGCGGTGCATGTGAGCGAGCGTGCCTTTCCCGCTTCCGCCGAGCCCTGGATAAGGCTATCGGCCTCGGCCTGGACCGCCAGCAGCGCCGCTGCCAGCACCGCAATCGAGTTCAACCTTGAATTCATATTTCCTTACCGTTACTTTCTTCGCGCGCTGGACACAAACCGCGAATTATACACGTATTCCCCGGGGCACAACCCATGTCGCAGTACCCTGAAGCCCACTTCATCAAGAGCGCGAACGCGCCGGAACAGTTCGTGCGCGACGACGGTGTGGAGGTGGCTGTCGCCGGTCGCTCCAATGCGGGAAAGTCCAGCGCAATCAATGTGATCGTCAATCGCCGGCAGTTTGCACGGACCAGCAAGACGCCGGGCCGCACGCAGCTCGTCAATTTCTTTGCCCTGCGGGAAGGGCAGCGCCTCGTGGATNNGCGCGCGTATCCGACAAGACGCGGCGGCACTGGGACGATTTGCTCAGCCACTATTTCCAGTCTCGCAGCAGCCTTCGCGGGCTGCTGTTGATCGTCGACATCCGCCGCAAGCTCACGGACTATGACCGGCAAATGATGGCGTTCGCCGAGGCCGTGAACCTGCCGATTCATATCCTGTTAACCAAGGCGGACAAGCTGAAGCGTGGCCAGGTCGCGACAGCGTTGCTGGAAGTCAGGAAAGAGGTTGCTGAGCGCGCGACCGTGCAGGCATTTTCGGCGCTCAGGCGCCAGGGCGAGGCTGAGGCTCGCGAGGTGCTGGAGCGGTTGCTTGAAACGCACGCATAAAAAACCCCGGGGCATCTGGTGCCCCGGGGAATGAAGAAGCAACCGGCTTGGGGTTACCGTGTTGCACGCCTGTTTAGGGAGGTAAACAGGCGAGTGACTAATGCACTCGTTAATTAAGATTCTTTCCGAACCGGAAAGTTCCGCGCTATCCGTAAATCTTTGAAAATTCTCAAGAAATGGGCGAGGCGTGGGCTGAACCCCACCCGTGACAATGTTTCGGCCTAATGTGCTTCGTCCCAGTTCTTGCCGATGCCGACGTCGACCTTCAGGGCGACCTCGAGGTCGGCGGCCGAGCACATCAGCTCCGTGGCTTTTTTCGCGACGGCATCCGCATCGGCTTCGGCAGCCTCGAACACCAGTTCGTCGTGAACCTGCATTATCATGCGGGCATCGGTATCGCCTTCCCGCAGCCAGTCATGCGTACGAATCATGGCGCGCTTGATGATGTCGGCCGCGGTGCCCTGCATCGGCGCGTTGATCGCGCTGCGTTCCGCATACTGGCGCCGCTGCGCATTGCGCGCATTGATTTCGGGCAGGTACAGGCGGCGCCCGAACACGGTCTCGACGTAACCCTGTTTGCTGGCCTTCTCGCGGATGCCATCCATGTACGCCTTGACGCCCGGATAACGATCGAAATACAGGTCGATGTATTCCTGCGCCTGCCCGCGCGGAATGCCGAGTTGCTTGCCGAGGCCGAACGCCGACATGCCGTACATGAGGCCGAAGTTGATGGCCTTGGCCGAGCGGCGA
>JABAHO010000832.1_pt1 | contig 15556 bp, 12 predicted proteins | sample 7062071 | NCBI WGS metagenome assembly JABAHO01 (sample SAMN14534356, study PRJNA622989) | marine sediment metagenome | biome: marine biome [ENVO:00000428]; feature: marine pelagic biome [ENVO:01000023]; material: deep marine sediment [ENVO:00002113] | place: India: Gulf of Kutch | collected...
ACCGCGCAATCTGGCGGTCGCTGCGGAAAGAAGCATCTTTATACTCCCGGTAAATCGCAATTAATATTACCAGCAAAAGGCCAAGCCCAAACGAGCCTGCAAGCAGCGTTGACCGCGAACTTGTCCAAAGCTGGTGATCCCGGGATATCCAAAGCGGTCCTTCAAGACTTGCGGCAGGAATCGCCGAAAGGTCCTTGCTGCCCGATAGGGCCGCCTGCCTGCGCCCCTCCAGCGCTCGACGCACAAGCCTGTTGGCATAAAAGGACACGATCGTACCGCCAAGAATCTGCCGCGGACCGTGGTAGGCAAACTGGACGATATCCTCTTCGCCGGGAACAGCGCTTAGCCAAAGTCCATTTTGAATAATGCGTTTCAGCCGGATCAGGTTTCGATCATTGTCTGCCGAAGGGAAGAATCCGTGAATTTCAAAGCACAGGTCCCGGAGGGCGGCGTCATCTCCCAGTAGAAAACCCGGCGTTTCCAGGATAGCGCGCATGGGTTTCGTCGTCGGGCCACTCGGGTCAGCCGAATGCACAATCACAGACATTTCAGGAAGAATCCGCACATTTTGACGCACAAGGTGCCGGTCAAATACCGCCACAAGCAGCAGAATCATGAGTGGTACAACCAGAACCAGGGACCAGACGCCGCCGAGACGCGTCAAACGTTTTCCAAGTTGCTGAAGAAAGTACATCATGCTGCTCCCTGGCCGTTATCGCCGGAGAACCAGTTCGCAATGACGCCGAGCAGGATCGCCCCTCCTGCCTCGATCTGCATGCAGGAACGCTTGACGACCTGTCGAGGTGTTGATCCTCCAGATACCACCATGACCGTGCCCTCTGCGTGCAGGCCAAGGCCGGTCGGGTCAATGTAGCGATTTGTGGGGAAAGCAGCCTGGCTGTCAATAATGACCAGGTCGTGGCTGAGGTGCGCGAGCTCCAGGATGCGGGATGCGAGAGCCATTTGCTGACCGCCGCCAAGGTCAGAGGATCCCGAAGGTGCTGTCAGGATTTCAAGCCCCTCGATGCCGGTGGGCAGGACAAAGCCCTCCAGTTTGCGAAGGGCCGCGAAGGTATTCACGTCCAGCGTCTTTTCGACACCAAAGCAGTCGTGCAGGCGGGGGGCATGCCAGTTCATGTCGATGATGAGCACGCGCTCGTAGGTATTTACCGCGGTGGCAGCGAAGGCTGCAGCCATGGTAGTTTTGCCCTCTCCCGGTACCGCGCTGGTGACCAGCACCCGGGCGCCGTCTTTTCCGGCCAGGGCTGAGCGAACAGAGGAAAATGCTCGCCTTACCTCGGCAACATCCGCTACCTCGTCCCACTTCAGCATTTCACTCACAATTTTCTCCCAGAGCGCCAATTCCCCATCAGGATAATATGAGCTCTTCTTAGCAGGAAAACGGCGTAAAGGTAAACCACTATTTTGTGGCCATGGCCGGCATCGCGGATATATGGTTCCGCTTTTCGGGCAGATACTGATTCAGCCGCCCTGGGTGCTCGGCTTTGCGGCGGCAGCGACTTATGCGGAGCTCCGGACAGCGGCGTCGGAGGTTTCCGGCAGTGACTGCCGATCTGCAGTAACAGAGCGCGAAGAACGCGGGGCACAGAAGGCGACTTTAGCCATGAGTAACGATACCCCAAGTCAGAACACCGGCGGATATGCGTTCGGAACCTTTCAGGGGGTTTTTACGCCAAGTATCCTTACGATCCTCGGCGTCATCATGTATCTCCGGTTTGGCTGGGTGCTCGGAAACCTCGGGTTACCCGGAACCCTCCTCGTAGTAACCCTTGCCTGCCTGATTACGTTTCTGACTGGACTATCGCTTTCAGCACTGGCTACGAACATGAAAGTGGGCGGAGGCGGCGCCTACTACATTATCTCGCGGTCGCTGGGAATCGAGGCCGGCGGCGCCATTGGTCTTCCCCTCTATTTTGCACAGGCACTGGGAATTGCCTTTTACATCACCGGTTTTTCTGAGGCGGTCACGGATGTTATGCCGCACTGGGATACACGAATTGTCGGCACTGTTACCCTCGTGGTACTGGCCCTCATCGCCACCCTGTCAGCAGACCTGGCTCTGAAATCCCAGTATCTTGTTTTTGCGGTGATCATTGTCTCAATGGTTTCCTTCTTTCTGGGAAAGGCGCCGGAACCCCTCTCCGCAGCCAGTATTGAAACCGCGATTCCACGCGAAACCTTCTGGGTCGTTTTCGCGGTTTTTTTTCCGGCNNGCCCGCTGGGGCGACCTCGTCCTGGTCGGGGTCTGGGCGGCATCGCTATCGAGTGCGACGGGGGCCCTGCTCGGAGCTCCTCGAACCCTGCAGGCCCTGGCACGGGACGGAGTAGTTCCCCGTTTCCTGGGGCGCAGCTCCGGGACCGACGGCGATCCCCGAAATGCCACGATATTTTCTTTTTGTGTGGCGCTCGCCACGATCTGGATCGGCGACCTGAATCTTATTGCCCCCCTGTTGACCATGTTTTTCCTGACATCATACGGGCTGCTGAATTTCTCAGCAGGAATAGAGCAACTCGTAGGCAGCCCGCACTGGCGGCCCGAATTCAGAGTTCCGACCTTTGTGTCGCTCCTGGGAGCTGCCGCCTGCCTGGTGACGATGTTCATGGTTAATGCCGGCGCAACCTTTTTGGCCTCCCTTGTTGCTGGAAGTGTATACGCGGTGATGAAGCGCAGGCAGTTGCAGGGCAACTGGGGGGACATCCGTTACGGGATTCTGATGCTGCTTGCCCGTTACAGCATTTTCCGACTCACCGAGCACCGGGTTGACTTCCGGAACTGGACTCCGAATGTACTGGTTCTCAGCGGATCACCAACTACCCGCTGGCATCTTATTGAATTTGCGCAGGCGTTGGCCGGTAACGACGGCTGTCTCACCATTGCCACGCTGATTCCCGAAAATGCCTGGTCGGCAGAAAAAGAAGAGAACCTTGAAAAATCAATCGTGGCCTATCTGCGTCGGCGCGACATTGACGCCATTGTAAAAATTCTCCCATCCGATTCCGTTCCGGCCGGGGCTGAATCGCTGATTAAGGCCTACGGGTTCGGCCCGATCGTGCCCAATACCATTATCCTCGGCCTGACGAGCCAGCTTCCCGACTTTGCCCGATATGCAAGAATGATCCATCTTGCGAACCGCTGCAGAAGAAATCTTGTGATTCTCAGTGAATCCGATGCGCCGGCAGACCCGGACAGCCAGTTTTCCGTCATTGATATCTGGTGGAGAGGAACCAGGCGAAACATCGGTTTCATGCTCGCGGTATCCGAGTTGCTCCGGCGCCGCTCGCGGCGGGATCCGCCGAAAATACGGATAAAGACAATCGTCGATTCTGCGGAGGAGGCGCGTGAGGCCGGACTGCGTCTTGAACAGCTGATTAATGAACAGCGTTTCGAAGCCGAAGCTGTCGTTTTGACGCGATCGGAGTCCCGCAGTGCGTATGATGTGATACGCGACTCTTCTGCCGATGCTGACCTTGTTTTTCTCGGGATGCGCGCTCCCGAAGATGAGGACCTTCCTGAGCATGATGCCCGGGCCTATTACCAGAACCTCATTGAGTCAATGCGCGGGTTCCGCGCGGCGGCACTGGTGCTTGCCGCAGAAGATATTCATTTTGAATCGATGACGGGCGGCGCATCCGGAACCTGAATGCCCTCTCTTTTCGTTTGGAATCGGGCATCCCATGCAGTAGCCTTCAAGGCTCAAATCCATTACAAGGAGCTGAAGATGAAACTCACCGCAATTTTATGCCCTTCACTTATCCTTCTTTTCTGCAGTACCGCGACTTCCACGGCGGCGCCGACATTCGGCGGTATGTCGGGCGAAGCGGCTGTCATGAGCGATGGCCTGTCACGATGGAGTGCAGGCATCTCGTTTGAAAATTTTGAACGTGAAATTAAATCCAGCGGTCTTGAGGACTCAACAATTCGAGGAGGAACAGCCCTTGCTCTTCTGGGGTTCGATGTTACTCCCTGGCTGACGCTCCATGCCGGTGGAACCCTCTCCGAGATTGACAGCCTCAGGAATGTCTCGGGTTTGGATGACCGGAGAAGCGTGCAGGGCTCCATCGGTGCCCAGGCGAGTCTCTGGCAGCTCGAGGTTGCGAACCCGGACTACCTATCCGGACAGCTTTCCCTCGGAGTATCGGTAAGTTATGCGGAATACGAGGCTGAGAATGACAGCGCAACCGCCTCGTGGGACAACCTTGTTGTTGCGGTCCCGCTTCAACTGCGAACCGGATACAGCGACAAGGAACTGGGTACCATCCAGAGCGCAGGGTTTTATGCCGGACCTGTATTTTCCGAACTGAGCGGTGACCTGGATGCGGCCGGTCTTAAAAGTCGTTTCGATCAGTCTGAAGACCTTGGCGCGCTTGCAGGTGTTGATGTTTTTCTTCACGCCAACCTGCTGGTAGGCGTCCAGGTCCAATATTTTGAACGGTATTCCTACAGCGGATCGATCCGCTGGCATTTCTAGGCTACAGTGCCTGTTTCAGGCTCAGCCTCCGAAAAGCTCGAGCTGCCAGTCATCAATAATCGTTTTCCTGCCCCGCTTCCGGGCCAGCTTGGGCTGGCCGGATTCTCCCAGCTCTCCCTCTTCGAGATTGGCGAGTATTTCGTTGGCGCGTGCAACAACCGCCTCGGGTAACCCGGCAAGCCTGGCCACGTGGATTCCGTAGCTCTTGTCCGAGCTGCCACGGACAATTTTTCTCAGAAAAACAATACGGTCTCCGCTTTCCCGCACCTGGACGTTGTAGTTCTGGACACCATCCATTGTCAGGGAGAGGTCAGTCAGTTCATGGTAGTGGGTTGCGAAGAGTGTTTTGGCCTTAACGCGCGGTTCGTTATGAAGAAATTCAGCCACGGCCCAGGCGATGCTGATTCCGTCAAAGGTGCTGGTTCCTCTTCCTATCTCGTCAAGAACGATGAGGCTCTTTGCCGTTGCATTGTTGAGAATGTTCGCGGTCTCCTGCATTTCCACAAGGAATGTGCTTCGTCCCCGTGCCAGGTCATCACTGGCGCCGACGCGCGTAAAGACCCGGTCCACTATTCCAATATTTGCGCTGTCGGCAGGAACAAAAGAGCCCATGTGCGCCATGATCACGATCACTGCCACCTGGCGAATATACGTGGATTTTCCTGCCATGTTGGGCCCGGTAATAATCGCAAGCTGATTTCGGGTGCCATCGAGTTCCGTGTCATTGGAAACAAATCGTTCTGCATCGGGCATCTGTTCAATGACAGGATGCCGGCCGTTGGAAATACGCAGCTCATCACCATCTGACATTACCGGTTTAACGTAGCGGAGGCACAATGCGCGATCCGCGAGGGCGGCGTAGACGTCCAGCGTGGCGACAGCATCCGCGGTTTCGTAAATTTGGGCGGCCGCGGAATTAACGGATTCCCGAACTGCGGCAAACAGCTCATATTCAAGGGCCACGGCTTTGTCGTGTGCGCCGGTTATTTTTTCTTCGTATTCCTTGAGTTCCGGCGTGATGAACCGTTCAGCATTTACCAGTGTCTGCTTGCGCTGATAATCCTCCGGCGCCTGGGCGGCCTGTCCCTTGGGGATTTCAATGTAATAGCCGAAAACTTTGTTGTGCCGAATTTTCAGTGATTTAATTCCGGTACGCTCAGACTCCCTTACCTGGTATTCGGCCAGCCACTGCCGCCCCTGCCCCGCCGCGTCGCGCAGGGTATCCAGTTCTGCATGGTACCCGGTCCTGATCAGGCCGCCTTCGCGTGTTGTTACCGGCGGATCGTCGGCAATCGCGCGGGAAATCAGGTCAACAAGATCCGGCTGCAGGCTAAGCCGGGTCCGGCAGGCCGCAAGCCCTTGGGATGCGGCGTTGTCCAGCAGGCCGTGCAATCCGGGTAACGCGGCAAGCGAGTGCCCGATGGCCTGGACGTCGCGTGCGTTTGCCGAGCCGGAACTAATCCGGACGATGAGACGTTCCAGGTCGCGGATGGGAGACAAATTCTCACTGATCGACTGCAAAAAGGCGCGGTCCGCCACAAATGCCGCAATCGCCTCCTGCCGAATTTCAATTTCGGACAGAGACCCCAGGGGATGAAGAATCCAGTCCCTCAGCTTGCGTGCGCCCATCGGAGTGCGGGTCACATCGAGCACCTTGATAAGGGTCGGCCGCGCGCGTTCTCCTCGTCCGGGTACCAGATCAAGGTTGTTACAGGTGGCTTCATCCAACACAACAAAGTCGCTGGACCGGCGAACAGCCATGGTACGCACATGTGAGACATCAAGGCGAAGGGAATCGCGGGCATGCGCCAGCACGCCGTTTGCGGCACCGGTAAGGACGGGAAGATCTTCAAGCCCGAACCCTTCAAGAGAGTGCACCTTGAAGTGGCGAACCAGGCCGTCATAGGCGGCGCCATGTTCGAAAAACCAGCTATCCGTCGTGGTCACGGTGATGGCTTCGAAACCGCGCAGGGCTTCCCTGATGCCCGGGTCCTCGGCCATGTCCTCGGGTACCAGGCACTCTGCTGGCCCCTCCCGCCGCAAGGCGTCCCGCAGCGCATCCGCTCCGTTCATTTCCTCTCCGGTGAAGCGCCCGGTGGAAAGGTCAAGCAGCGCGAGGCCGAAAACCCCTCCCTTGTGAAAAACAGCGGCCAGGTAATTGTGTTCGGAGGAGGAGAGAATATTTTCTTCGAGCACGCTGCCGGGGGTCACAACGCGGGCCACATCCCTGTTAACGATGCCCTTCGCAGTTTTTGGGTCCTCCGTCTGCTCGCAAATGGCAACCTTCTGTCCGGCCCTGATCAGCTTGGCCAGGTAACCTTCGGCGGCATGAAAGGGAATGCCGCACATGGGAACACCCTGTCGCTTCGTGAGGGCAATATCCAGGATAGGTGCAGCCCGCTTTGCATCGTCAAAAAACATTTCATAAAAATCACCCAGGCGAAAAAACAGAATAATATCGTCAGGCAGCTCCGCCTTGATGCGGCGGTATTGCTTCATCATGGGTGTGCTTTTATCAGCCAAGATGGATGCGAGCTCCCGGAGTTGCGGCGCCCGTGCCGGCAGCGAACTGTGTCACTGTGCAGCCTCGGCGGCTTCAGGGGCAAAACTGATGACCCCCATTTTGGCAAGAATGACGAGCAGAACCAGCACGGGCGTTACGTAACGGATCAACACCGTCCACACAGCCGAAATCTGGTGCCCGCGTGTGGGCGAAAAGGCCTTGAACCCGCTCGATCGGTCTGTCTCGCTAATCCACCACCCCGCGATGATCGCAATCAGCAACCCGCCCAGCGGCAACATGTAGCGCGTCGTCAGGTTGTCCAGAATATCGAGGACGCCCTGCGGTTTGTCGGAGAACAGCGTCAGTTCAATGCCCGTGGCGGAGGCCATGCCCAGCAACCAGATGAATCCAGCCATTACCCACGTGGCCATCTTTCGCGGCACGCCCTTTTCATCGACAAAGTACGCCACGACCACCTCCAGCAGGGACACGGCAGACGACCAGGCAGCAAAAACGACCAGCAGGAAGAAGGAACTGGCTACAATCACACCGCCCGGCATTTGGGCAAAAAGATCCGGAAGCGTCATAAAGAGCAAGCCGGGACCCCCTGAGGGTTCATGGCCAAAGTGAAAGACGACAGCAAAAATAACGGATCCGGCCAGCAGCGCGATCAGGGTATCCAGCAGGGCTACCCAGAACCCGTCCCGCACCACGTGCTCGTCATGCTTTACGTAAGATCCGTAGGTGAGCATCGCACCCATGCCGAGAGACAGGGTGAAGAAGGCATGCCCCAGGGCCTCGATAATGGCCTCCCCGTTAAGTTTGCCGAAGTCGGGTTTGAAAAGAAAACTCAGCGAAGCCCCGATATCCATCTTGATGCAGCAATAGCCGAATAACAGCACCAGGATGCCGACCAGGATCGGCATCAGGATTTTGCAGAGGACTTCGATGCCTTTGTGGATGCCGGCGCTAACAATCAGGGCCGTCATGATCATGAATACCGTGTGCCATGTCGAAGACATTACCTTGCTGCCCGCAGCACCGAAGGCTGCCGCAGCGCCGTCGTCCATCGGGATGAGGCCCAGAGAAATTATCAGGAAGTGTATCGCCCAGCCGGCCACCACGGAGTAAAAAGACAGGATCAGAAATCCGCTGGCGACCGCCATGAAACCCGTGACTGCTGTCACCCATTTGCGCCCGGGTGCACTGCCTTTTGTCAGCTTGCGCAAGGCCCCCATGACGTCTTTGCCACCCCGCTTGCCAATTACCATCTCTGCGTAAAGCAGGGGGAAGCCGACCAGGGCAATACAGATCAGGTACACCAGCACAAAGGCTCCGCCGCCGTATTCGCCGGTTATGTATGGAAACTTCCAGAGGTTCCCCAGTCCCACAGCGGATCCGGCGCAGGCAAGCACAAACCCGAGTCCGCTGCCCCAATGGTCCCGTCCTTTTGGTTCAGATGTCATGTATATACCCCCGGCAAATTGCCAAAAGTTCTGTTTTCAGGGTGGCAAACAGTAAAACACGTGGAACTATATCAGACTGGTTCGACCTGAAAACAGCAAACTGCCTGCCGGTTTCCTTGGCGGTACGAAATAAGCCGTCTTGCCATACGAGCCGCGAACAGTCATGCTTATGACTGCGTTCAGCGCATTTTTTTATTACCCGGTTTTCCGGGAAACGTTGAATATTGCAGCGTTCAAACACTTGGATCAGAACTTGCATCTTTTTAGAACAGGCTTATGCGTAACGATTGCGATGCTGGTTGCCCTTGCTGGGGCTTGTAAGCGATCTGAGCAAAGCAGGAATGAGTCGACACGGGCATTTCGGGATGAGCCCGCTAAACGGCAGTTCGTCACGATTGGCACCGCCCCGCCCGGGGGCGCTTTTTTCATGGTGGGAAATGCGATTGCGAACGTCGTCGGCAGCAAACTCCAGGGGCAGAACCTGGTTGTTTCGGCAGAATCGACGCGTGGTACCCAGGAGAACATTCGGCGCCTCGCGGCAGGTGAAATTGACTTTGGGATGGCTAACGCCGCGATATCCTACTTCGCGGCACGAGGCGAAGGCACATGGAAGCATCCCCACGATATTCGTGCCGTGGCAACCATGGCGCCCAATGTCGGGGTGTTTATTGCGCCGCGCCGTGCCGGAATCCGCACTGTTTCTGAATTGGCGGGGAAACGCGTGGTTCTCGGGCCCGCGGGCGCCGGTTTTCACTGGTTCCTCAGGCCGTTACTGCAGGCAAACGGGGTTTCGTATGAGACGTTGACTGAACTCAACAACACCTATACGGGAACCGTGGACATGCTGGCGGACGGAAAGGCCGATGCGGCTTTCATGGGAGGTGCCGTTCCTATTCCCGCAGTTACGCAGGCATGCGCCTCGCAGGACATTGTTTTCCTAACGTTCGGCGCCGACATTGCTGCCCGGCTTCAAGAGTACCCTTTTTATTATCCGGTAACCGTTGCAGCGGATGTCTATTCGGATCTCGACCGAGATCTGACCGCTATAAATGTCGGTAATATGCAGCTGGTTACCCATGCGGAAATCTCCGAGGAGCTTGTCCATGCATTTACACGGGCATTGTATGAAAACCGGGATGCCGTAGCAGCACAACATCCGGCCGGTCGCGCCCTCGCCCCGGCAAATATCACTCGAAATACAGGCATACCTTTTCATCCCGGGGCAATCCGGTTTTATCGCGAAGCCGGCATATGGCCGTCGGATTAAAGCGGTGATGGGATTCAGCACGTTTACAGCAGTGCCCGGGCAGTATCACGTAGCCGCTATCTCATGACCGACAGCCCCTCACATCCCAGGCTTAATCTGCTTCTTGCCGTCATGACAGCTGTCTTTGTCCTGACAGGCGTGAATACGACCCTGCTTTCCGAGCAGTCATGCCTTGCAGCCTTTGGAATGCTCGGCCTCTTGACCATATTTTCGGGGAACATCAACCGGACATGGCTTCAAAAGGTGGCGAGTGCAACCGCCTGCCTGCTGACACTCGGTGCTTTCGGTTTTGTTTTTATCCAGTCTGAACCGCTCATGCATCTTTTTTGGATCGACGGACAAAAGCTGGGCGACAGATCCGGAAATGAAGGTTTGCTCGACGTAATCATTTCCATTGCGGGACTCATCGCCGTAGTGGAGGCCACCAGGCGATGCCTTGGCTGGACCCTGCCGATACTTTGCCTGCTGTTTGTGCTTTACGCACTTTTCGGTGCTGTCATGCCTGACTTTCTATTTCCGCATAGAGGTTTTTCCTGGGAACGCATTGCCGTCCGCACGTTCTTGCAGGGAGGTGTATTCGGAATCGCGCTGAAGGTGATGTTCATGTACGTGTTTCTTTTCGTGCTCTACGGTGCGCTTCTTGAACGCACCGGATCAACGGCCTACATGATCGAAAAAGTACGGTATCTATTCAGGAAGAGCGCTTCAGGCCCTCCGAAAGTCGCTATTCTAGGCAGCGGCCTGATGGGATCGCTATCCGGCAGCGCAGTGGCGAACACGGCGGCAACGGGCCCATTCACGATCCCCCTGATGCGCAGCGCCGGCTTCAGGGCTGAACATGCCGCAGGTATCGAGGCGGCTGCGAGCGCCGGCGGGGCGCTTATGCCGCCTATCATGGGCGCCGGCGCCTACATGATGCTCGAAATTATTGATCCGCCGGTAACCTATTTGCAGATTATCTGTTCAGCGTTGATCCCTGCATCGCTTTATTACGCGTCCCTGCTTTTCGGGGCTCATTTCTCGGCAAAACGCCTGGCACATCTTTCTGCGGAAAGCGTGCAGCACTTACCCGGCAGCAACGAAGATGCGGGCGCAGCAGAAGAAGCTCGACCAACCGCGATGAAGGTCAGCGCGGAAAAGCAGTTACACCCCTACCAGGGGGTGTTGTTCTGCCTGTCGTTGCTGCTGCTTATCGTTCTTCTGGCAGTCGGCCTGACGCCCTTTCGCTCCGTTAGCCTGGCCCTTGCCGCCACGCTTGTCCTGAGCCGGTTCAGTGGTTCGACACGACTGACATGGTCTGACCTGGGAAACCTGACCATATCCGCCTCTCGCGGCGGGGTTTCCCTGGTGGCTGCGGCAGCCTGTGTCGGGATTATTCTGGGCGTCATTGCGATGACCGGCGCAGGTGCCAAGCTTCCAATGGCTGTTCTGCCGCTGGCGCGAGAGCACTACATGCTGACCCTTTTGCTTATCATGGCGGCAACGATCGTCCTTGGAATGGGGCTTCCCTCGGCCGTCTGCTACCTGCTGGTCGCCAATATCATCGGGCAGGCCCTGGGCGCGCTGAACACCCCGCCCCTGGCTGCGCACCTATTTGTTTTTTACTTCGGAATGATGTCGATGGTGACACCCCCGGTCGCATTGGCTGCGTATACCGCGGCTGCCATCGCAAAAGCTGACGTGTTGAAGGCGTCGTTCAGCGCTTTCCGCTTTGCATTGGCAGGATTCGCACTGCCCTTCGCTTTTGTCCTTCACCCGGAAGTATTGTTTCTCACCACCGAGGGCAATCCCGCTCCGCTTTCATCCGTACTGCTGCATGCCGTTCGAATGCTGATCGGGATCCTGGGGGTTTCCGCCGGCCTGGCCGGGTTTTCCTCACGAGCGCTCAGCCGCACATCCCGGCTTTTGCTGGTAGGTGCGGGCCTGCTGATTTTGTTAACGCGCTGGGAAGGGCTTTTTGCTGCGGGGCAGGTTCTTTGCGGCATCGCCATCCTGGCATACATGCCCGGCTCCGGCCGTTTGCAGCGTGCGGGGCAAAACCCGGTTCGCCCTGACGATAAATAGAGACAGGAAAACCGTGTATGGCTCTGGCGAGCGGTTCTATTCGGTGCGCATAGTCACTTCAAGCACATGGTAGCCAAACTGGGTTTTGATTGGCCCCTGCACTTCACCGACAGGTCCTTTAAATACGGCTGAATCAAACTCGGGCACCATCTGCCCCGGCCCAAATTCCCCCAGTTCGCCGCCCGCGTTACCCGATGGGCACTGTGAGTGCTTCTGGGCTAACTCTGCAAAATCAGCACCTCCGCGCAGTTCGTCGATAAGGGACTGGCAGGCATCTTCGCTTGAAACAAGTATGTGGCGTGCGGCTGCTGTAGGCATGGTAGTTCTCCGTGCATGTTGTGAACGTTAATCGAATTTCGTGGGCTTGCTGCCTGGTTCATACTATGCCATCGGCATTGTAGAATGTACAGCCCGTGCGCCCGGTAACCGCTTCGGGAATAAATTGGCTTTATGCAGCGGCGATCACGGAGTCGGTGCAGAGCGAAAAATTTCAAGAACGGCACGTCGGCCGTTATCACGGGGAGAGATGTCCACAACACCTGGAACCTTAATTTCATGCGAAACGCGGATAACGGTTCCGCTGGCCACACCGGCGACGGGGATAATCATGCGTTCACTGACCGTTTCACCCACGGTGACATCCTGATAATGCTTTGTAAAAACAGAACCGTCTATCGTGATAATGAGTTCGGCAGACGCAACGGGTTCCGTGCCCCGGTTCTGGGCGTAAAAGTCAACGACCAGCTCACCGCTTTCACCGGGCTGCTGAACCACGTGCGGAAGTCCGGCGCTCATATCGTAAATGCCGGAGAGGTTGCGGTTCATAAGGCGATCCACATTCAGGATCCCGCCTCCAAAGAAACTGTCGGTGCCAGGTGCACCAAAGTCATCTGCGAATTCAGAAAGCAGGGCTGCTGCCGACGTGGGGTCGAGGTTGTTGGATTGTGACATGACTGCCGCAATGGCTCCGCTGACAAGCGGAGCAGCAGCTGATGTGCCGCTGAACATGATATAGCTTTCGCCCGGCCCGGCTGCATCCAGGCCAATTCCGGGCGCGGTTATATCCACGGCAGCGCCTGAGTTTGAAAAGTAGAGATGCCGGCCCTGTGCATCCACTCCGCCGACCGCTATGACATCAGCATACCGGGCGGGATAAGAAACGGCATCGACAGCATCATTCCCGCTGGATGCAACAATAACTACGCCGTTTTTGCGGGCAAACTGAACCGCTTCGCGGACCAGGTAGCTGTCGCCGGATGAGGCCAGGCTGATATTTATAATATCTGCCCCCAGAGATACGGCCTCAACAATGCCGCTTGCCAGGGTGAAGGCATCACCGGAGCCGTTTCCGTCAACGACCGGGATACTGAGCACCTGTGCGGCAGGTGCGATACCCAGCGCCCCCTCGCCGTTCCCGACAATCAGTGAAGCAACGGCGGTGCCATGGTAACCTGAGGTTCCTGACGCATCGGGTTGAAACGGATTCACCCGCCGTATGCGGGATTCCGGAAGAGAAGGATGGCGGGATACGGCTGTATCGAGGATGGCTATCGTCACCCCCCTGCCCCAGTCGCTGTGACTCCCGGAGACACCCAGCCAATCCAGCGCACCGCTTCCGAACGGGCGGTACCCGGCCTGGCGAGCGCGCGGCGTGAGCGCTTCGGGAACCGGGGGAATCCGAAGCCTGATATTCTTTCCCCGTGCAACCGGTAGCGGGGCATCTCGAAGCAACCGGTCGATACGACTCTGGTTATCCGCTCGAAGCCTGACCGAGTAGCCAAGCTCAAGGCGATCAAGTATTTCAATTCCGAGGGATTCGGCCAGGGCGAGGAACCGATTCCGGTCGGCCGCACTGAAAAAGCTGAAGATATATTCATTGTCTATTTCATCGGGATATGGCGTCGATAACGTTTTCGAGACGGAATCGGGAGCAGGCGAAGTCTCAGTTTGCATGCTGTCTGATTGGATCGCAACAGGGACCGGTTGCAGGCCGGTTATCCTGTTGGTAACCGGAGAAGATTTTGCCTCGTTTAAGGGCAACGAAGAGGCCCTGGCAGGCCTTTCCTGCGTCGGTTGCCAACTTAGAAGCAAGCTGGCCAGAAGAACAGCAAGCCCGGCAATAAACATCAGAAACAGTTTCATGCGAGAATTATAGCGCGGCCCGATCAAACCGTCAGCAAGCTTCCCGGGAGAGGACGCGGTTGGGCGGCCGGGCAATCAAAACCCGATTTTGAGTTCAACAAAGGACGCAGGAATCCGAAAGCGCTTTTTGAGCATCGCGCCGAGCGCCTGTACGCCGAAGGTTTCAGTTGCATAGTGCCCGGCAAAAATCACGTTGATGCCATGCTCCTGGGCCTCACTGTAAGCCGACAATTTCGGCTCGCCTGTTAGAAATACATCCATGCCTGCCTCTGCCGCCTCGGCGACCGCATCGGCCGCCCCCCCGGAAATAACCGCTACATGACGCACCGTTCTCTTTCCAAAATCCATCGTTTGAAGACGTCGTCCGTTTGGCTCCCCGCCAACGGCGGATAGTACCTTCTTTTTGAATGTCTCGTAACGAACCGCAGAAGGAAGCTGTCCTGAAAAACCAATCGTAGAGCCGCCGTAGATGCCAAAAGGCTTCAGCTTTTGCAGTCCCAGCGCCCGGGCGATACAGGCATTGTTGCCGAGCACGGGATGCGCATCGAGCGGCAGATGGCAGGCATAAAGCGCCATGTCCTTTTCCATAAGGTATCGAACCCGTGCGTAATTCAAACCGTCGATTCGTGCCAATGAGCTGCCCCAGCTTATGCCGTGATGGCAGATAAGGAAATCAGCCCCAAGCGAGGCGGCCTCTTCAAAAAATTCCAGCGAGGCGTCCACGCCGCAACAAATCCGGGTGACACGACCGGAATTGGCAACCTGAAGTCCGTTATGGGAGCTGTCGTTGAAGCGCTGAATATCCAGTTCGCGGTTTAGGTAATCTGTGATTGTTTGTGTGTCTGCCATGCCTGCTCTCCGGTGCCAGCGCCGATGCTGGATCTAATTCAATGGTATCACCTTCCCGTAGATATCAACCCGCGGAATGGCGCCGAATCGCCGGCTGTCCTGGGTCATTCGCGGGTCATCTCCCAAAACAAAAAACTCTGACGCTGACAACTTAAGGACTCCGTTGGTTCCGAGTGGCGGGGCTCCCGGTAATTCAAAGTAATGGACGGGCGCAGCAAATGCAGGCGAACGGACCGGGGTGCCGTTACAGGCTAAGATCCTGTTGGTATAAGTCAGGGAGTCTCCCGGGACACCACAGACACGGAAAACCCACATACGGCCCTGGTAAAGCATGGGCCGCAGCATGACCAGATCGCCCCGCTGCGGGCTTACGGCTAGATAGGCTTCCTCCTCAACGCGCACATGGTCTCCGGCAGAAATTGTCGGGTGCATCATGTTGGACGGCATGATGTGCGTTCGGCTCAGGCAGCCCCCGCCGATCAACAGGAGCATCCCTGTAAGCAAAGCGGCAAAGCAGGCATAATGACGGTTAACCCGAGGGGGAATTGCCGGGGTCGAAGCACGCATTAATGCATCCCTCCAACGATACCGGTCATGGCCAGCACGAATACAGCCAACTGCAGGACCGTCATGAGGATGTAGGCCCGGTCCTTCGCTGCGACATAAAGCGGCAATATGGCGATGTATCCGGCAATGCAGATGGACGAAAATACGGCAACGCCAATGTAGCTCAGGATATCGCCGTTACAGAGGCAGCCAATCCATGACCAACCCG
>JABAHO010009217.1_pt3 | contig 15539 bp, 15 predicted proteins | sample 7062071 | NCBI WGS metagenome assembly JABAHO01 (sample SAMN14534356, study PRJNA622989) | marine sediment metagenome | biome: marine biome [ENVO:00000428]; feature: marine pelagic biome [ENVO:01000023]; material: deep marine sediment [ENVO:00002113] | place: India: Gulf of Kutch | collected...
CTTGCATCGCCTGCCGCAGGTTGCTGCGGTCCGCCGCCGACAATTCGCGCCAGTGTCGCCCCGCCGACTTCTCGGCCATGAAGGCGAAGTCGAAACACTCGTCGAGGACGGGGGCGAGTGCCTGGCGGCGCGTGGTGACGTCCTCGCTCTCGGCTCGGCGCATGGTGTCGAGTAGCGCTGCGTGCAGCGCTTCGACGACCCCGCGCTCTTCGGCGAAGGTCGGCGGGTTCTTCGCCGGGGCCGGGTTCGCGAGGAGCAGCCACGAGGCAGCCGCGGCGGCCGCTGCGCAGGCCTGGATCGCCGAATGTCCGCGCACAACCACTCCCGCTCCCGCACCGTCGGCGTCCCGCAATCCAGTATTCTCCCGCCGGGCCGAGTCTAACCGATGACGACCACCAAGCGGACGCAGTCGGAGCCCCCGAGGCGCGCGGATTCCGGGACGCCCGAGGGGAATCCCGAGCCCGGAACGGGCTTCGTCGAAAGCGCCCTCGGTGTACTGCTCGCGCGCGCCCGGCTCGTCTGCGTCGTCGCGATCGCATCGGCGATTTCGGCGGCTCTCTACGCGGTGGGGACGCTCCGCATCGATTCCGACACCGACTCGCTCTTCGCCCCTGATCTTCCCTTTCAGGTTCACAGTCGCCGTCTCGAGTCGTCTTTTCCCGCGGACCGGCGTCAGCTCGTCATCTTGCTCGAGGGTGACTCGTCCGCTGCGGCCCACGGCGCCGCGAGCATCCTCGCCGACGTGCTCGCTGCGGACACCGCGCATTTCGAGCACGTCTACGCGCCGGGAAGCGGTGCCTTCTTCGACCGCCAGGGTCTCCTCTACCTCGGCGTCGACGAGCTCGACGAACTCATCGATCGTCTGGTCTGGGCTCAGCCCTTTCTCGGTGAGCTGGCCCGCGACCCGTCGTTGCCACGGTTGCTCCGGATGCTCGAAGAGGTGGTCACCCACGCCTCGCTCGGCGAGATGCCGGAAGCGGAGCTCGCCGAGACGTTGCAACTCGTCGCCGAGAGTCTGGCGGAGGGCGGTGCGCCCTTTGCGTGGGAGCGATGGGCGGCGGGCGGGGTGGATCTTCGGCGCGAGCTTCGGGTGGTCTACGCCGAACCCGTCCTCGACTTCGAAACCACGCGCCCCACGGCCGTCGCAATCGAGCGGGTCCGCGAGCTCGCGGCCGCCATCGGGGTCGACGAGCGACACGGTGTGCGTCTCCGGATGACCGGGGATCTCGCGCTGGCCGAAGAGGAACTGGCCAGTCTGCGACGCCAGGGCGTCCTGCTCGCCTCGCTTTCCTTTGCCGGGATCACGCTGCTCCTCATGCTCGGGTTGGGATCGGTGCGATACGCCGGCGCTGCCCTCGTCACCCTCGGTGTGGGCCTGACCTGGACCGCTGCGTTCGCGGCCGCGACGGTCGGCCGTCTCAACCTGCTCTCCGTATCGTTCGCCGTGCTCTTCATCGGATTGGGTGTGGACTTCACCATCCACTTCGCCACCCGACTCATCGCGATCGGGAGGGACGAGGCGAGCCCCGAAGGCGCGATGGTCCGGGCCGCGCGGGGAAGTTTCGGGCCCCTCGCCCTGTGCGCAGCCACCACCGCGATCGCGTTCTATTCATTCCTGCCGACCGGGTACCGGGGAATCGCCGAGCTCGGTTGGATCGCGGGCAGCGGAATGTTCTTCAGTCTGGCGGCGACCCTGCTCGTATTTCCCGCCTTCGCCTGGAGTCTCGGCCGCGACCCGACCAAGCGGGCGAGTTCGTTCGCGCTCGAGGCGGGCGCGATCGGCCGCCGCTTTCCGAAGCTCGTCGTCGCGTTCGCCGCGCTCCTGGTGGCGGCCGCGCTTCCGGCGCTCTAGGAGCTGCGCTTCGATCCCGACCCGATCGAACTCCGCGATCCAAACAGCGAGTCGGTCCAGGCGTTTCGCCAACTCGCCGAGCACGCGGGAGCCTCGCTCTGGGCCGCCGAGTTCATCGCTCCCGACCTCGCGACGGTGCGGGAGCGCGCCCGCGCCCTCGAGGCACTGCCGCAGGTGGACACGGTGCTCTATTTGGACCGCTTTGTTCCCGGCGACCAGGAGGCGAAACTCGATCGCCTCGCCGATCTGACGCTCCTGCTCGGGGATCTTTCGCCGCGAGAGCCCGCACCCATCGACCCTGAAGAGGCGGAGCGGGCCTTGCGCGACCTCGGCATCGCGGTGGACCGCTGGCTCCGCGAGGGCGCGAGCGACGCCTTGTCGCAGGCCCTCGTGCCACTCCTCGAAACCACGGATCAGCTCCTGCGCGAGTTCGCCGTATCCCCCGACGACTACGGCGACGTGTTACGGCTACAGGAGCGTATGGTGGGCGACCTCCCCCAGTGGCTCGAGCGCTTGGCGACGGCGCTCGAGGCCGAGGCCTTCGACCGCGACGACCTCCCCGCCGCGCTGCGCGCGCGCTACGTCGGAGTCGACGGGGCGTATCGAGTCCAGGTCTTCGCCGCGCAGGATCTGCGCGCGCCGGGTGCGATGGCGCACTTCGCGGACGCCGTGCGCGCGGTGGTGCCCGAGGCCTCTGGGAGCGCCGTGCGCATCGTCGAAGCCGGGCGCACCGTCACCCGGGCCCTGGGTCAGGCATCGCTGATCGCCCTGCTGGCCGTCACCGCGCTGCTCCTGCTGGTGTGGAGGCGCCCGCTTCGGGTTGCGGGACTACTGGCTCTCGTCGGGTTGGCGGCCCTTCTCACCGCGGCGAGTTCGCGCTGGTTGGGGGTGCCGATCAACTTCGCCGATGTGATCGTGCTTCCCCTGCTGGTCGGCATCGGTGTAGACAGCGCGGTGCATCTGCTCCAGCGCGATGCGGGTGCTGCAACCGATCGCGGTGTCATGCTCTCCGGGCTCACGACGCTCGCCTCCTTCGGGTTTCTGGCCTTCTCGAGTCACCCGGGGCTGGCGAGTCTGGGACGCCTGCTGACGCTGGGAATCATCTGGCTGCTCCTGGTGAACCTGGTACTTCTCCCGGCCCTGCGGGCCTTGCACCGGTCCCGGAGCTAGGCGTTACGCGTCGCTCAGGGCGAAGGCGCTGATCGCCTCGATGGTCCCCTTCGGGTTGTCGGTCATCACGGAGTGACTCGCCTGACCGACCACGGCGAGTCGACCCGCAGGCAGCACCTCGACCATTCGATCGGCGACATCTGCCGACAGGACGTCGGAGGCGGCGCCGCGAATCACGAGGGTGGGAGCGGAGACCGACTCGAGCGCACTCCACAATTGGCGCGCCGTCTCGCGGGTCTCGCGCTCTTCGTCCTCACGGCTGCGCCCGCCGACGGAGCGCAAAAAATCGGGGTCGAGTTTGGGTTCGAAACGCCCATCGGCCCGTTCGCGAATTCCGTACTGCACCAGGCGCGTGATCACTTCCGGGGACGACGCCGGATAATTCCGCGTCATCAACGCGCGGAAATCCTCCGGGCTTCCGAAGGTGCCATCGCCCCGGGATTCGGTCTCCATGCGGATCCGCATGCCCCCGCGCGGATCGTGCTCGGGCCCCGAGTCGACGATGATCAGGCCGGCGATTCGTTCGGGGTGCCGGCCCGCAAAGAACATCGCGACGCGGCCGCCAAAGGAGTGCCCCACGAGGACCAGGCGCTCGACTCCCAGTTCAGTGAGCGCCGCCTCGAGGTCTGCGACGTGGGCGTCGTAGCCGTAGCGCCGCTCCGGGTCGTGGTCGGAGTCACCGTGGCCGCGGAGATCGATCGCGAGGGTGCGGTAATACGGCGCAACCACGGGAGCGAAGTCGTCCCAGACGTGCGCCTCGTTGCTGAANNCCCCCGTCCCCGCTCCATTCGAGGACGTGGAGCTCGAGGCCGTGGGTTCCGGAGACGCGTCGGGAGTGCGGTCGCGGCGTGGTGTCGTTCATCGGGGCGGACGATATCCGCTTTGAAAACGCGGTGCGAAACCGGCCTCCGGGTCTCTATGATGAACGGCCGTGCCCACCGACACTCTGGTGATCGTGAACCCCATGAGCCGCGGCGGGCGGCGGGGACGCACCCGCCGGTGGATCGAGGCGCTCGTTCGCGATCGCTTGCCCGGCGCCGAGATCGCCACGACGCGCGGGCCCCACGACGCCGGCCGCCTGGCCTGTGAGGCCGCGGCGGGCGGCGCGACCCGAATCATCGTCGCGGGTGGCGACGGAAGCGCGAGCGAAGTTGCGTCGGGGCTTCTCGGAGCCGATCTCTCTCGGAACGTATCGCTCGGAATCCTCCCTCTCGGTACCGGTCGCGATTTCGCTCGTGGCCTGGGGGTGGCGGAGCTTCGCAGCGCAGTCGAATGCATCGTGGCGGGGAAGACCCGCGCCCTCGACGCGGGTTGCCTTCGCTTCGCCGATGGGCACCCGGATGGCCGCGAAGGGTTCTTCGTCAATGTCGCCAGCGCCGGGCTGTCCGCCGAGGTCGTGCGCTGTGTCGACGGGCGGATGAAGGCGCGTTTTGGCCAGGCGGCATTCGCCTGCGGGTTCATCAAGGCGCTGCGCGCGTGGAATCCGGTCCGGGGTGAGGTGTGGGTCGACGGAGAATGTGTCGCGCGCGGCCCTCTCGACATGGTGGCCGTCGCGAACGGTTCCTTCTTCGGCGGCGGGATGCAGCTCGCACCGGGAGCCGCGCCCGACGACGGACTCTTCGACGTGGTTTCGGTGCGCGCGATGAGCACGGGCCAGTGGTTGCGGCGCATGCCGCAGGTCTACCGGGGACGACACCTCCACTACCCGGAGGTCGACCACTGCCGCGGCCGGGTGGTCGAAATCCGGGGAGCGGGAGGGCCCGCGTTCCCCCTCGAGCTCGACGGAGAGGAACTCAAAGTGCGTCCTTCTGCGGAGCGCGGAGCGCAGGGCCACGGTCGCGTCGTGTTCGAAATCCTGCCCCGGGTGCTGTCGGTCATGGTGCCCGCAGACCGATGAGCGTCTTCGACGCGTTGCGTTTGGCGTGTGCGGAGCTCCTGAGGGAGGCGCGTTTCGTCGCCGTCGATGCGGAACGCGCACAGACCCTCGCAGAAGATTTTGCGGGCTTGCGCGGCGGAGGGTTCGCCGGCGCGGTGGAGGCCCCGGTATGGGACGAATCCACGCACTACGTCGGTCCCCCCGACGCGCAGCTCGCCTACGTCCTGATCCTCGACACGATGAACTTCGGCTCGGGCTGGTTCCCGCACATGCGCAAACGCGCCGGACGCTCCGGGTATTTCTCGATTGCCATGGGCCTCAAAGAGCTCTTCGAACGCGAGGGGCCGCCCAGTGCCCAAGCGCTCTCCGCCGTTTCAGACGGCGACATCGCAGTGCTCCTCGATCAGGATCCCGAGGCGGGAGAGCTCGCCGAGTTCTTTGCGCTCGAGGCCCGTGCACTGCGCGACCTCGGCACCCTGCTCCTGCACGGCTTTGGCGGCTCCTACCAGGCCTTGCGCGGGGAGGCCGGAAACTCGGCCGAAGCCCTGGTGGCGTTGCTGGCGCGGATGCCGCTGTTTCGCGACGAGGTCACCACGCCGACCGGGCTCCACCTCCCCTTCCTGAAGCGAGCCCAGATCGCCGTGTCCGATCTCGCCACCGCCTTCTCGGGCGCGGGACCCGGCGAATTCCGCGATCTCGAGGCCCTCACCGCGTTCGCAGACAACACGCTTCCCAACGTACTGCGCTGCGAAGGCGTGCTGCACTACGAAGAGGATCTGGCGGCTCGGATCGACGGGGGCGTCGAACTCGCACCCGGCTGCCCGCAGGAAATCGAGTTGCGCGCCGCTGCGGTGCACAGCGTGGACATCATGGCGGGGTATCTTCGCGCGCGGGGTGTTCCGGCTTCCGCCCGTGCGATCGATTCCTGGCTGTGGCAGCGCGGGCAGGGAGCCCGCTACAAAGCGAGTCCGCGTCACCGCACGCGGTGCGCCTTCTATTAGGACGGGAGTCCGGGCGCTCCCGATCCACCGACGCGAGGGTCCGCCTTGGCCGCAGCGAAAAAGGAGAAGAACCGCGTGCTGAACGGCGTGCTCCTAGTGATGGTGGCGCTGGCGGCGGGTTTCGCGGCGCTGGCCTGGTCGCAGGGAGGGAGCGAACAAACCCTGCGCGGCCTGAGCCGCGGCGTCGACATGATGATTCGCTTCGGTCTCTTGATCGCGGTGTCCTTCCTCGCAGCGGGTCTCATCGAGACACTGGTTCCTCAGGAGTGGATCCGCGATCAACTGGGTGCGGATGCGGGTCTGCGCGGATTCGCCTTGGCGACCGGAGCGGGGATGGTGACCCCCTCGGGACCCTTCATCGCGATCCCGCTGGCCGTGTCGATGCTACGGGCCGGGGCGCACGGCGCGATCGTCATCGCCTACGTGAGTGCCTGGGGTCTGATTTCTCTCCACCGTTTGATCGCCTGGGAGATCCCCCTCCTCGGCGTGCGGATGGCGCTGCTTCGCTTCGCTCTGTGTCTCGCGCTCCCGGCCCTCGTGGGTCTCGCGGCGCGCGCGATCTACCGGAGCGCCGCGCCCTAGCCCTCGTCCCAGAGGTTCTGCATCCGCGCGGCGAGACGCGGCGCCACTCCCTCGTCCTCGTGCTTGAAGAACACAAAGGCCTCGTCGACCGCGAGCCCGCGAAGCGCGTCGATGTAGTGGCGGAGCGCGCCGTCGTCGTACGCGCTCCCGCGCAGGCGGAGCATGGTGAAGGGCGCGGTGGCGACCACAGGGTCGGCGTCGCCGTCTCCGCGGTCGACGATCACTCGGCCCATCCCCCGATCGTGCAGGAGCGTGTCGACCTCAGGCGCCGACCAGGAGGCGTGGCGGAACTCGAAGGCGACGCGCGGGCCATCGGGAAGTCCATCGAGAAAGGCGGAGAGTGTCTCGAGGTCACAGCGCAGCGAGGGCGGGAGCTGGAAGAACAGCATCCCGAGACGCTCGCCGAGACGCCCCGCGACCTCGCAAAAGAAGCGCGCGCTCTCGCCGTCGCCCGCGAGCCGCTCTTTGTGGGTGATCCGCCGGGGGGCCTTGAGGACGAAACGAAATTCTTCGGGAACCTGCTTGGCCCAGCCCTCGAGCATCTCGGCGCGGGGCATCCGGTAGAAGGTGTTGTTGATCTCGACGGCTGCGAGCTTCGAGCCGTAGTACCCGAGTCGACCCTTGGCCGGGAGATCGGCCGGGTAGAAGGGTCCCTTCCACGCGTCGTAGCTGAACCCGCTCGTCCCACACCGCAGTCGCGCCATGTCGGGTCTCCCGCCGCGTTCTTCCCGCGGGTCGTGGCCCCCGGGCCCCGCTTCGGGATTCCCGGACTCGCAGGGAGGGGACGCAAGGGAAGGAAAATCGGGGAATCGGGTCTTCCCCTCCTCGGCCCGTCGTCCCCAAGGGTTTCAGATTGACACTCAGAAGGTGTCGATTATGTTCCCCGCCCGCTCGGGCGGCGTCCGCCGGAAGAGTCCTCTCCGAGGTGCGATGCCCTGGGCGTACAGCCAACCGGCGCAGGGGCGGCGTTCCGCCCGCCTCCGTCCGCCCGGGCCGCCGTCGCGGCCCGGAGGGCGCAAACCCACAGCCAACCGTCCTGGAGGCGCATCATGCTTTCGCTCGAAGATATCGATTCGGGACTCCAGGTCACCCACAAGAACACCGGACTCCGCTACACGGTGGTCGAGATCGGCGAGGACGAAGTCCTCCTCGCACCCGAAAAAGAGGGGTTTCAGGATCTGATCGCGCCCCTCGAGCTNNGTTCATCAGCGCCGATCGCTACAGCACCGCGCGCCCGCGACGCGGTGGCCGCGGCCGTGGCCGCGGGGCCGGCCCGCGCCCGCCCACAGGGCCCAAGGCGCGGGGTCGCATCAAGAAGATGGTGCGCGACCGGGGCTTCGGCTTCATCCGCGGCGACGACGGCAAGGAGGTCTTCTTCCACCGCTCCGGCCTCAACGCCGGCGACTACGACGCGCTCTCCGAGGGCGACTCGGTCGAGTACGTGATCCAGGAGGGTCCCCGCGGCGCCCGCGCCGAGAACGTGCGCGCCGTGAGCCCGGGCGAAGGCGNNCCCCGAGGCGGCCCAGAGCTAGGTGGCCCGGCGCCAGACCGTACCCCGATACGGCTGCGCCCTATCCCTCGTAGCGGTGGACGATCGGTAGCCGTCGGCCCGAGCCGAAGGCCTTCGACGAGGTGCGCAGCACGAGCGGGCTCTGGCGCCGCTTGTACTCGTTGCGGTCGAGGCGCCGCACGATCCCGGCGACACGCTCGCGGGTGACACCCGGCGGCGGCTCGATGGATTCGGAACCCCGTCCCCCCTCGATCGCCTGTTCGAGGACCGCGTCGAGAACCGGGTAGGGCGGTAGATCGTCTTCGTCGCGTTGGTCGGGCGCCAGTTCGGCGGAGGGCGGCTTCTCGATGCAGTGCTCGGGGATGACCTCGCGCTCCGCGTTGGCGTGGCGCGCCAGGGCGTAGACGTCGCGCTTGTAGACGTCGCCCAGCACCGCGAGGCCGCCGACGGTGTCGCCGTAGAGGGTGCAGTAGCCGACCGAGAGCTCGCTCTTGTTGCCGGTGGCGAGCACCAGGCGGTCCTCGGCGTTCGAGATCGCCATCAGGAGCGCTCCGCGGATTCGGCTCTGGATATTCTGCTGGGCCAACCCGTAGTCGTCGCGCGCACCGAAGAGGTCGCTGAACAGATCGCGGTAGCGCTCGTACACGGGGTTGATGTCGACGGTGCGGGTTTCGATGCCCAGGTTGCGCGCGAGGACGAGCGCGTCGTCGACGCTGTGATCCGACGAGAAGGGGCCCGGCATGAGCACCCCCAACACGTTGTTCGCGCCGAGCGCCTCCACCGCGAGGTAGGCGGTGACCGCCGAGTCGATTCCGCCCGAAAGGCCGATGACGGCGCCCGGCGGCAGCCCCTGCTTCCGAAAGTAGTCGCGGATGCCGAGTGCGAGACCCGCGGTGAGTTGCGCGGACCCGACCGGCTCGGCGCTCGCCGGCACGGGAGCCGCATCGAGATCCACCACCTCGAGCGCCTCCTCGAAGAGAGGAAGCGACTGCAACACCCGACCCTCCGCGTCCACCACGAAGGAGCCGCCGTCGAAAATGAGCTCGTCGTTTCCACCCACCTGGTTGGTGAACGCGATCGGGACACCGAGACGTTTGGCGTTGTCAGCGAAGAGAGCACGCCGTTCCTCGGGTTTCCCGACGTGCCACGGCGACGCGGAGACATTGGCGATCCACGTGGCTCCGGCGCTCTTCTGGTCGAGCAGCGGGTNNTCCACGCGTCTTCGCAGACCGAGAGCCCCACCAACCGATCGGGGTGGGCACCGAGTTGGATCGGACGGTGCTCATCCGCGGGTAGGAAATAGCGGCGCTCGTCGAACACGTCGTAGGTCGGAAGGAGGGTTTTGGGCTGCACACACACGCGTTTGCCGCCCGAAAACGCGACGGCGGCGTTGTAGAGCGAGCGATTCCCCCGCTGTTCCGCCGGCCACAGCGCGCCGAGGATCAAATCGATCCGCGCCGAAGCGCGGGCGACGGCCTCCAGCTCGCGCATGTGATCCTCGACGAAACCACCGCGTTCGAGCAGATCCATCGGCGGGTAGCCGGAGAGTGCGAGCTCCGGAAAGAGCGCGACGTCCGCGCCGCGCGCGGCTGCCTTGGCGGCCGCGTCCTCGATTCGGGCGCGGTTGCCGCGCAGATCCCCGACGGTCGGGTTGATTTGAGCGAGGGCGACACGCATGCGCGGAGCATAACAGGTGGAGTCCCGGGCGATTGCGTACCCTCGCTCGATGCGCGAACAGACCGGACCGGCCTCGAACTTCTTTTTCTCCCAGCGTCTTCGTCTTCACTACGTGGACTGGGGCAACCCCGAGGCGCCGCTGCTGCTGCTGATCCACGGCGGCCGCGATCACGCGCGCAACTGGGACTGGGTCGCGCGCGCGCTGCGCGACGACTACCACATCGTCGCGCCCGACCTGCGCGGCCACGGCGACAGCGGCTGGGCGATCGGCGGTATGTACTCGATGCCCGAGTTCGTCGCCGACATCGCCAATCTGCTCGAAGCGACTGGCAAGTTTCCGGTCACCATCATCGGTCACTCGCTGGGCGGCGCGATCTCGCTCCAGTACACCGGCGTATACCCGGATCGCGTGGAGCGCGTGGTCGCCATCGAAGGACTGGGTCCGCCTCCCGACATGATCCAGGAGATGCGCTCGAAGCCACCGCACAAACGGATGCAGGATTGGACCGAGCAGATGCGCGAGTTCGCGGCGCGCCAGCCCCGGCGCTACCCGGACATCGCGGCGGCGGCGCACCGGATGCGCGAGGCCAACTCTTTCTTGAGCGAGGAGCAGGCGCAGCATTTGACCGTACACGGAGTGAACCGGAACGAAGACGGCACCTTCAGCTGGAAATTCGACAACTACGTGCGAGCGGGTGCGCCCTATCGCTTCGACGAGGAAGACATGCGCGCGCTGTGGTCGCAGATCAGCTGCCCGACCCTATTGATCCGAGGCGCCGACAGCTGGGCACAGGACCCGGTCGCCGACGGGCGTATCGCGCCGTTCCAGAACGCGCGCGCGGTCACCATTGACGACGCGGGGCACTGGGTGCACCACGATCAGCTGGAAGAATTTCTGGGCGTGGTCCGGGTGTTTCTTCAGGGGAAATAGACGTACACCGCTTCGGCGGTGCAGGCGGGCTTGGCGTTGCCCTCGACCTCGAAGGTTAGCCCCATACAGGCGCGGGCCGCGCCACCCGAAATTTCGCGCACGTTCTTCACGTCGAGACTCAAACGCACGCGCCCGCCCGCCGGCACCGGCGCGGGGAGGCGCATCTTGTTGATGCCGTAGTTCACGATGTGGCGTACGCCGTCCACGCGGATCACTTCCGGGAGGAGCGCCGGTCCGAGCGCGAGCGTCAGGTATCCGTGTGCGATGGGGCCCCCGAAAGGCGAGTCGGCCGCGGCGCGCTCGGGGTCGACGTGGATCCACTGGTGATCCCCGGTCGCCTCGGCGAACGCGTTGATGCGCTCCTGGCTGACCACCACCCACTTCGAGGGACCGAGACGCTTGCCGACGAAGCTCTTCAGGTCCGCGATGCTCGGGATGACAGTCGGTGTCGACATTGGCCGAAGCCCCTCCGCCTCGACAACCTAACAAAGCGCTTCCGGTGACCCTAGGACCCCAGCCGGGAACGCCCCGAAGAATCCGGGGTCGTGCGGGCTGTGAGCTAGGGGGTGTCCTTCGGGGGCTCGTTCCCGTTGCCTTCGCCGCCGTTCTTGCCGTCGGCATTGGGACGGATGGCGTCGGCGAACGCGCGCAGCAGTTCGCGACGAATCGTCGACCGGTCGGCGGCGCCGAAGTGGGCGCGAAAGGCGCGTAGTGGGATGATGCCCTTGGCCATCGAGCGATGGCCGCCGCCGACGCCGAGGCCTTCGACGACGGCGCGCACGACTTCGCCCGCACCCCGGACGTATCCCACGTTTCGAACCGAAAACACCAGGTCCCGCCCAACGGTGCCGGCGGCCACCGACCATTCGGCGTCTTCTGCCTGGAGGCCGAGCTCCGCGACCTGCGGAATCACGTCTTCGCGGACACGGCCCAGGATGAGTAGATGGATCCCCTCAGTGATCTGGGTCTCGGAGAGGGCGCGCCCCAGGGCGCGCAAGCCGGCGACCGGAAGCGCCGGCCGCTCGATGCGGCGCAGCAGCGCCGGGCTGTGGTGGGCGTGGAGGAAAGCGAAAGCTCTCGATGTCCATGTGACTGGTCTCGCGGCCGAGCAGCTGGGTGTCGCTCTTGATCCCGTAGAGCAGGGCGGTGGCGAGTCGGGCGCGAACTTCCATTCGCGCCGCCTTCACGTACTCCGTGAGGACCGTCGCGGTCGCGCCGTATTCGGTCCGGATGTCACGGATGGCCGCCTCGTAGCCGCTGCGCTGCGGATGGTGATCGATCACGACATCGACCTTCCGGACCTGCTCCGGGATTTCATCCCCGAAGACCGTGGGCTGGACGTCGACTAGGGCCAATCCGTCGAACTCACCGAGGTCCTCGGGGCGGACCGTCTTCACCTCGATCCCCAGCGCCTCGACCATCGCGCGGTTCTCTGGGCGTTGGATCTCGCCGAAGGAAATCAGTGGAGTGGTGGGACTCTTGCGACCGAGGAGCGCGCGCAGGGCGTACCCACTCGCGATTCCGTCCGGGTCGGGATCGGGTTGCAGGAGAATGCCGATCCGTNNGGGTCCGAGCCGCTCGCGGATCCGAACCACCTGCAACCAGTTCGAGAGATGATCGAACTCCTCGTCGAAATCGTCGCGGACCAGACTGCGCAGGGCGCCGAGCCGCACGCAGCGATGATCCGGAAGTTCTTCGGCCTCGATGCGGTCGGACAAGACCAGGATGGGTGCTTCCGGGGCGACCCGGGCGATCGCGGCGATCGCCTGGCGAGCGAAGCTCCCCTCCTCCGACACCACGCCAAAACAATCGGCTGCGTTGATCTCGATCTTCTCGAAGGCGTCGGCCGTCAAACCGCCCGGCAGACTCTTGAAGCCGGGAGGACGGGCTCGTGCCTCCTCTTCGCCGCGCGGAACCCACATGAGCTCCTCCCCCTCTCCGGCGCCGATGCGGCTCCAGAGACGGGCGAGCTCCGCTCCGTCGCAGACGATGATTCGGCGTTCCAGGGGACTCTCCCGAGGACGGTCGCCCGTCCCCGCCGGCCTGGTGCCACGCGCTGCGAGGGGAGCAGCCGCCGGGACAATCGGGACGGCGCCGGGTGGGGCGAGATCGGATTTCTCTGAGGGCGAGGCCCTCAGTCCGGTTTTCGGCGCGCCGGGAAGTCTAGCGGAAGCCTTTTTCCGCCCCGCGCGATCCCCCCGGGGTCTCTCTGCAGGCGTGGCCCTCCGAGCGGCCGATCGGGCTCCCGGTGCCGGCTAGGCTCCGCGCGTGCAGCCGATCTTTGTCGGGGATGTGCAGGGTTGTGGCGAGGAGTTGCAGGCTCTCCTCGTTCGCGCCGAGCGGGAATTCGGGGACGAATTCACGCTCTGGCCGGTCGGCGATCTGATCAACCGCGGGCCCCGCAACCACTTCGTCCTCGAGCAGGTGCGGACCCTCTGGGAGCTCGGCCGCGCCCACCCCGTTCTCGGAAATCACGAGATCGCTTTGCTGCGCCTGGCTGCCGGCCAACGCGAGGAGGCGCCGGACGACACCTTTCAGGAGCTGCTCCGGGGACCCGATGCCGCCGAGTGGTGCGATTGGATCCGCCAATGGCCTCTGGTTCGCGAAGGCCGGCTCGGGTCTCGCGCTTTCGTGCTGGTGCACGCGGCGGTGGCGCCCGGTTGGACGCGAAGCGAGATCCTCCGACGCGCCGGGGCGATCGAAACGCGGCTGCGGGGTCCGGAGGCGGAGGGCGCTCGTTTTCTCGCCGGGGAGTTCTCCGGCGGTGGCGCCGAGACCGACGCGGCACTCGCCGATGATCTCGCGCGGATGACACGCTGCCGCGGCGCGTCGGCCGATGGAAGCTGGGAGAGCCGGGAGCCCGCCTCCGCGGACGGGGCGTGGCATGTGCCCTGGAGGGCCGCACGGCCCGACTACGGGGTGGTCTACGGGCACTGGGCTCGCCAGGGTCTCCATCGCGCGGCGGGGCTGCGAGGTCTCGATACCGGCTGCGTCTATCACGGAAACGGTCGAGACGGGTTTCTCACCGCCTGGCTCCCCGATCTGGAGGGCCCCGACCCCTTCGCGCTTCCCGACGAGCGCTTCTGGCAGGTGCGGGCGCTGCATCGCTATTGGTCTCCCCCGAAGGGTTGACCCCGAAGGGCCGGCCTGGGGCGCGAGATGGGGAGCTGCGCCCGCGGGCGCCGTCTACAATGGCGTTCCGCCCGCCCCCGACGCCGGCGGCCCCAACACCCGATCCGACCCGGAGCACCGCGACCGTCTGGACCGCGCGGGCCACGGGCGACCAAGAATGGAGGCCGAACCATGCCCGTAGTTGTCATCCCCCCCGCCTATCAGGGCGCGACCGGAGGCGCGACGGAGGTCGAGGTCGATGGGGATACCGTCCTCGCATGCCTCGACGCCGTCGACAAGAAGTTCACGGGCTTCCAGGCGCTGGTGGTGGCTCCCGGCGGGGTGACCCATCACTTCGTGAAGATCTTCCTGAACGGCGAACAGCTCGGGACCAAGGAGGCGCTCGGCACAAAGGTGGCTCCGAGCGACCGCGTCGAGGTGTTATCGGCCATCGCCGGCGGTTGAGCGCCGCTCCACGCGCCCGAGTCGCCCCACGCCCACGGGGTGACTCGCTTTGGCCACGGTGAGCCGTCCTGGCGAGCCGGTTGGTCCCCCCCTGCCGGCCCACCAAGGCGGCGAGGTTTGGTACGATCGGGCACCGTCCGTTTTTTCAATTTTCCACTAGGAGACAACATGGCCGACGGCGACCAGATGATCCGCGTCGACATGACGAATTTGCAAGCCACCACAGAGCCCTTCCCCAAGAAGTGGGACCTGCTCGGCGGCCGTGCGCTCTCGGCGCGCGTTCTCCTCGAAGAATGCGACCCCACCTGCGATCCGCTCGGGCCGGACAACGTGCTCGTGCTCGCTCCCGGCGTCCTGGCCGGAACGGCGGCGCCGACCTCGGGCCGCATCTCCGTCGGCGGCAAGAGCCCGCTCACGAACGGCATCAAGGAAGCCAACGCCGGCGGAAACCCGGGACAGGATCTCGGTCGACTCCATTACCGCGCGATTCTCGTCACGGGCCAGCCCGCCGACCGCGAAAAGCGCTGGGGCCTCGTCGTGAACGACAGCGGTGTCGAACTCGTCGATGCCACCGCACACAAGTTCAAGTGGAACTACGCGCTCTGCGAAGACCTGGCGAAGGAGCATCCCTCCTCGTCGTTCATCTCGATCGGTCCGGCGGGCGAGCGCTGCCTGGCCGGCGCGTCGGTTGCCACGACCGACGAGCGCGGTCGGCCGGCCCGACACGCGGGGCGCGGTGGACTCGGCGCGGTGATGGGCGCCAAGGGCCTCAAGTACGTGGCCGTCGACCCGGGCAAGGCCGCTGCGAAGGCAGCCGGCGAACCGCAAGGAGTTCGTGAACGCCTCGAAGACCTACACCAAGACCTACCGCGACGCGCCGCAGATGTTCGAAGACGGCACCAGCTCGGTGGTGCCGGTGGCGAACATGCTGAACACCTTCCCGTACAAGAACCGCACCGAGGGCCAGTCGCCCGACGTCGAGACCCTCGACGGCATGCGCATCGTCGAGAGCTTCGAGGAGCGCGGCGGCGGCATGCACAACTGCATGACCGGCTGCATCGTGCAGTGCAGCAACGTCGTCCACGACGCCGAGGGCAACTACAAGACCTCGGCCCTCGAGTTCGAGACGCTCACCCTGCTCGGCGCCAACTGCGCGATCGAGAGCTGGGAGGACGTCGCCGACCTCGACCGCCTGTGCGACGAGGTCGGCCTCGACACGATCGAGACCGGCGCCGCCATCGCGGTCTACATGGACTCGGGCGGCATGGAGTGGGGCGACGCCGAGGGCGCCAAGCGGCTGCTGCAGGAGATCGCCGAGGGCACCGAGCTCGGCCAGGCGATCGGCAACGGCGCCGTGGCCATCG
>JABAHO010001808.1_pt1 | contig 15522 bp, 16 predicted proteins | sample 7062071 | NCBI WGS metagenome assembly JABAHO01 (sample SAMN14534356, study PRJNA622989) | marine sediment metagenome | biome: marine biome [ENVO:00000428]; feature: marine pelagic biome [ENVO:01000023]; material: deep marine sediment [ENVO:00002113] | place: India: Gulf of Kutch | collected...
AGCATGTATTTCATCAATTCGCATATTACGGTCGCAATCTATCTGGCGGTGTTCCTGATGGTGTCAGCGGCAGCCTTCCACTGGCAGCAGACACGGACCGTGAAGCGTCGCATTCTTCGCATGATGCTGACTTTCGGGATCGACGAGGAGACCGCGCGCAATGCCGATGCGCTACTGGATATCGACATGAATGCCGTGCGCAAGCGTTGCCGCCGCTGCCCGAGTCCCGAGACCTGCGAGCGCTGGTTGAACGGAGAAACGGTGCCCGGAAACGAGTTCTGCCCGAACGCGCCTCAATTCGCAGCCGTCGTGCAGGAGCGGCAGTGCCGCCTGCACTACGATCCGGCCCACCGGCCCGGCCGGCGCCTCGACGGCTGACGGCTATTCGCTGGTGAGACTGGCGTCTTCCAGCAGAACGGGATAGCTGTAGCCGGCTCCGAAATCCTTGTCGAGCGCGATGGTCCCGCTCAGAACAACCGTCTCACCCACGGCCGTATCGGCTTTCGTCGTCACGATGAGGTCGTTGCTGCCCGCGGCTGCGTCGCCCGAGCCGTCCTGGATATGGATGAAGTTCCAGCCGAGTATGCCCGGGTTGTACTTGACTACTTTCCCGCGCAGCGTAACCGGCTGGCCCGCGAGTTCGTCCTTGTTGGCGTAGACATAGGCGATGTCCTTGCCTTCCTCATATGCCTCGACAGCCGCAACGGTTGTCGCCACAGCGACATCGCCGATCTCCGGGTGGCCTGGCGGCATTTCGCCCGCGGCCCGTGCCGCCGGCTGCGTGCCCCCCGAGAGATTCTGCAGACTGCTCACGAAATAGACGACGTTGAATGTGCGATTCAGTGTCTTGCTCGTAAAGCCGGTCATGGCCATGCCTTCGTCGGTCTGCACGACGTCACCCACTTTCACCGGGGTCTCGAGTGCTGCAACCCAGCGCTGGTCTTGCCCGGTGTCCATGAAAATGTAGGAATAGCCACCGGAGTTCATGGTCTCCAGCACCGTGCCGCGGACCATGCCGGGTGGCACGGGAGTGGCCAGTGCTGTGTTCTCGGCTGCCGGCTCGTCGGCAGATTTCGAGCACCCGGCGAGGGGTGACAGCAGACTCAGGGTCATCGTCGCGACCGCAAGCCTGAAAAGCATTGAATTCAAGGTGATTCTCCAAGTGTCACGGGGTTTGCGGCTTTGTCGCACGTATTAGACACAGTCTCAATACGCGCAACTGCCTATGGTCATTCCCTTACAGCCTCGAGAGCACGCGCACGTGCGCGCAGGCGCTCGCCGCAAGCGCATCGAGTGCATACCCGCCCTCGAGGCTCGAGACTATGCGTCCCTGGGCGTGCTTGCCGGCCAGTTCGATAATGCGCTCCGTGATCCACGTGTAATCATCGACGGTCAGCAGCAGCTGTGCCAGCGGGTCGCCCGCGTGCGCATCGAAGCCTGCAGAGACGAAGATCAACTGCGGAGCGAACCGGTCGATCTCCGGCAGCCACTGTGCCTCGATCGCCGCCCGAAAATCCGGCCCCTTGGTGCCGGCCGGCAGGGGTACGTTGGCGATGTGGCCGGGTTGCGACGGCGCGCCCGTGTAGGGATAGTACGGATGCTGATAACTCGAACACAGCAGCACCCGGTCATCCTGCAGAAATATCTCTTCGGTACCGTTGCCGTGGTGAACATCGAAGTCCAGGATCGCGATGCGCTCTACGGCCCCGCTGGCCAGTGCATGCGCGGCGGCGACGGCGATGTTGTTGTAGTAGCAGAATCCCATTGCTGACGCCTGGCCAGCGTGATGGCCAGGCGGACGCACGCAGCAGAATGCCGTGGAAACCCGGCCCTCGAGCACGAGTTCCGTCGCGAGCACCGCGGCGCCGACGGCGTGGCGAGCGGCGGGCAGCGTATTCGGGCTCAGCCAGGTGTCCGGGTCGAGGTGTTCGAAGCCTTCGCTCGGCGCACGTGCCTCGAGCATCTCGAGATACCACGCGGCGTGCACACGCTCGAGTTCGTCCTGCGTTGCGGCACGCGCCTCGATGTGCAGCAGGTGGTCATAAAGATCCTGCGTGTGAAGGGCATCCGTGATACTCGACAATCGTTGCGGGCATTCCGGATGGCCATCCGCGACCTCGTGGCGGTCAAATATCGGGTGAAAGAGCAGCGCTGTCGTCACGCAGAGTCCTTGGCTGGCAGCCGGTCGGGGGAGTAANNCGGGTGAAAAAGCAGCGCTGTCGTCACGAAAAATCCCTGGCTGGCGACCGGTCGGTGAAGTGAACGGCGCGCCGCGGCAATGTAGCACGGGAAAGGACACTTGCAATACAAAAGAGAACAGGGACCGGACATCGCGCCGATTTTCGAGGCGGGATCCGTTGCGCTGGTCGGTGCAAGCGAACGCGACGGCTCGCTCGGTACCGTAGTCCTGAAGAACCTGGTGGATGCGGGCTTCGAAGGACCGATCTACCCGGTAAACCGTAGCTACGAAACGGTGCAGGGCCGCAAGTGCTATTCATCGGCGCAGGACATTGGGCAGCCGGTCGACCTTGCCGTCGTGGTAACGCCTGCGGATGCCGTTCCCGACGTGCTCGACGACTGTGGTGCGNNGCGAAGACGGCCTCGCGCTGGAGCAGGCCGTGATCGACACGGCGAGGCGCCACCGGATCCGTTTCATCGGGCCGAATTGCCTCGGTGTCATGCGGCCTGACTTCAAGCTCAATGCGACATTCAGCCAGCGTATGGCGAAGCCGGGGCAGATAGCGCTGGTGTCTCAGTCCGGCGCTATGTGTACTGCCATGCTCGACTGGGCGAGTCCGCGCAACATCGGTTTTTCCTGTGTCGTTTCCAGTGGCATCGCGGCAGACGTCGACTTCGGCGAGATCCTCGACTACCTCGTGATCGACCCCACCACGCACGCCATCATGTTGTATGTCGAAGGAATTCACGAGCCGCGCCGTTTCATGAGTGCGCTGAGAGCTGCGTCCCGCGCCAAGCCCGTGATCGTGATGAAGGCGGGCCGGTTTGCAGAGGGGAGCCGCGCCGCCGTGTCGCATACCGGTGCCCTGGTCGGTTCCGACGACGTGTTTGATGCTGCGCTCAGCCGAGCCGGCGTCGTTCGCGTCAACAACTACACGGATTTCTTCGCTGTGGCCGAGACCTTGCACACAGGCGTGCGCACGTCCGGCCCGCGGCTTGCGGTCGTGACCAACGGCGGTGGTCCCGGTGTAATGGCGGCTGACTTTCTCGTAGATCGCGGTCTCGTCCTGGCGAAGCTCTGCGAAAAGACGCGCAAGAAACTCGACGACCGGCTCTCCGATGCATGGTCCCACGACAATCCCGTGGATGTGCTCGGCGATGCGAGCGCTGAACAATTTGCGGGCGCGGTCGAAGCATGCGCTTCCGACGAAGGTGTTGACAGCGTGCTCGCGATCGTTGTTCCGCAGGCGATGACCGACCCGACCTCTGTCGCGGAGCGCATCGTCGAGTTGGAGCAGCGTACATCGAAACCGGTACTCACGTGCTGGATGGGTGACGAATCGGTGCACGCAGGCCGTATGCTGTTCCGCGAACACGGCGTGCCGACCTACGGCACGCCGGAGGCGGCGGTGGAAGCATTCGCCGCCGCCGCTGCGTACAACGCAAACCAGGAACTGCTGCTCCAGGTCCCGGAAGCGCTCGGCAAGCGCGCAGAACCGGATCGCGAAGGCGCGCAGCTCATCATCGAGAACGCGCTGGCGGAGAAACGGCGAGTGCTCGATCCGGTGGAGTCGAAGGCGCTGCTGGCCGCGTTCGGTATTCCGGTCGTGCGCAGTATTCCGGCGCACGAAGCCAACGAGGCGCTCGCCATCGCAGAGGAACTCGGTTTTCCGGTGGCGATGAAGATTCACTCGCCGGACATTACGCACAAGACCGAAGTCGACGGTGTACGCCTCGGGATCAACAACGGGCGCAATGTCCAGACGGTATTTCGGGAGCTCGTCGAGACGGCTCGCGAACGGCGTCCCGAGGCGAGGATCCATGGTGTCCTGATCGAGCAAATGTGGGAATCGCGAGCCGGCCGCGAGTTGATGCTCGGCGTGGTCAACGACGATGTGTTCGGCCCGGTGATCAGCGTCGGTCTGGGCGGCATCATGGTCGAGGTCATTCGCGACCGTGCAGTCGGCCTGCCGCCGCTGAACCGCTTTCTTGCGCGGAGCATGGTCGCAGGCACGCGAGCCTCGCGTTTCCTCGACGAATTTCGCGGGCGCCCGGCCGCAAATCGCCGCGCCGTGGAGGACGTTATCCTGCGGTTATCGGACATGGTGTGCGAACTGCCGTGGCTCGAGGAACTCGATATCAACCCGTTGATCGTCGACGATAAACAGGCCATGGCGGTCGATGCGCGCGTTGTGGTGCACCCGGTGAGTCCGGCGGCGCGCGAGTATGCGCATATGGCGATCCACCCCTACCCGAGCAAACTGGTGATTGAACACCGGCTCATCGACGGCACCTACATTACGATCCGGCCCATCCGGCCCGAGGACGCGGAGACGGAACGGGAATTCGTCGACGGGCTGTCGGAGCGCTCACGCTACCTGCGATTCATGTATGCGTTGAAAAATATCACCACGCAGATGGTGTCGCGCTTCACGCAGATCGACTACGACCGCGAAATGGCACTGATCGCGCTCGTGCATGTCGACGGCAAGGATCGGCAGATCGCCGTCGCTCGCTACGTTACCAACCCGGACGGACGTAGCTGCGAGTTTGCGATCGTGGTCGCCGACGACTGGCACAACAAGGGCATCGCGACGGAGTTGCTGCGGCGGCTCATCGACGTCGCGAGAGACCGGCGCCTGGAAGAGATGGTCGGTGTCGCATTGCGCGAGAACAAGGGCATGCTCGCGCTATCCAGGGACCTCGGTTTCGAGCATCGGCGTTCCACGGAAGATCCCGGCGTCGTGATTATGACATTAAAGCTTTGAACGATGCTGCCGCTGCGTTATCAGCGGGTTTCGCCAAGAACAGCTGCTACACGTTCCCTGTATGCAAAATGGCAGTTGAAACAGGCGGCGACCATGCCCTGGTATGCGGCGACGGCTGCAGCACGATCACGTTCTTTGGCTGCCTTGTACATCTCGAGCGACAGTTCGTGCACCTGAACGTCGAAATTCTTGAAAACGGCCATCTCGGGGCCGAGTTCGTCGGAGACACGCTGTACCTGGACTGCCGGGATACGTGGATGCTCTGCAATTGCGAGCGCGCCTTCCGCGACCTTGTCAAAATCGTCCAGGAAAAAACCGTCGGCAACGTCGTGAAAGTTCTGGCGAAGCTCCTGCATGATCGCTTTGAGCGTGGTCTCGCCCGTTGTTGCCGTCACCGGCAGCAGGAGGGTTATCAGACTCGCAAGCAGCGCCGCTCGTTTCTTCAGCATGTCTTTATCACCTCAACTGGCTATCTTTGCTGCCGCGGCGGTTGTAACCGCTCACGACCTTGCGGTGCTCGTCGTGTTCCGCCTGGCAGGCGACACAGAACCGGACCCCCGGGACCGCTCTGCGCCGCGCATCCGGTATACCGGTTCCACATTTCTCGCAGTGCACGAGGCTTTCGCCGCGAGGCAGCTCACTGCGGGCGCGCTTAATTGCGTCTTCGATGGTCGCGTCGATCTGATCCTGCACCGCGCCATCTTTTGCAAATCCGCCAGCCATCGCGGAACCCTCGACAGAGAATGTTGAGACAATTGTAGGTGAGTTCGCTACTTGCGTGGTAGCTAACGCAGCGATTCCTCGAGCAACAGCCAGTCGTCGTCATCCTGGAACTGCCGGGTCGCGTGTACCCAGCGCTTCGGCACGCTCGTGCCGCGGCCGAGTTCCTCGAGATAGGGCAGCAGCGGCCGCTCCGGTGGCCGCTTCATTTCACGTTCGTCCAGCGGGCTGGCCTCGCGCCAGTTCTCGAACTGGTCGACGTAGCGTTCCTGGCGAAAGCCGAAGCCGTCGAAAAAGCTCTCGCTGCCGATTAGCGGCAGGTACCAGAGGCTCGGTGTACCGGTGGGGTTCTTGTCGGTCGGCGGACTCACGAAGAGCACGGGCTTGTGCTGGGAACGGGCGACGACGATCTCGTGAACGGTGCCGACGCTATAAACATCGGTGGGGCAATAGGCGATCACGAAATCGCTGATATCCACCATGCGGAGATCGATATGAACGGTTTCCCAGAAATACTCCGCGAGCTCCGCCCGGACGGCCGCGCCCTCGGCTGTCGCAGCAAACGTCCAGCGCTCGCGATTCTTTATCGTCTTTGCGTCTTCCTTGCCGTACTCGAGCAGGCCGCGGATCCTGGGCTTCTCCCAGGGATCGAATACGGCGACGCCGAGGTGTACGAGGAATTCCTTGACCCGCGTGCGCCAGCCGGAGCGCCTTTCCACCTCCCGGCTCGCAACAAAGTCCATCGGGCCGGCGAGATAAACCCGCGCACCATGGAGGTAGTTATGGACTTTCTGCACATCGGGCATCATATAAAAGCGCCCGGCATTCGAGAGTAGGTAATTGCGCCTACCGCCGTTGCGACGTTCGCGGCGTATGCTTTGCGACCAATCGGTAAATCTCCTGATTTCACGGGGCAGGCTCGCGTGCTACCGTAAACTGATGGACACCGCGACACGCCAGGATATCGTTCGACTCTTCCCCGGGATACAGGACCANNGCGTTGTTTCAGGATGCCGACGAAGGCTTGCTTGGCGTCACGCACCGCCACGGAGACCGCATCAATCGCGTGCTCGATATCCTCGCTGCATCCGACCTGCGCCGCGACGACCTGGAAGATCACTAGCTCGGACCGTCGCGAACCCTCTTACTAGATCGCCTCGCGGACCGCCGTGGTCGCATGGTGCAGGTGGGTGACAAACCAATCGCGGGTTAGCGCTGCAACTTCGTCCAGGGTTCCGGGTTCCTCGAACAGGTGCGTAGCTCCCGCGACGATTGCGACCTCTGAACGGCAGACCATCCTGCGTTGTGCCGCGCGGTTGAGTTGCAGGACTTCGGTGTCATCGCTGCCGACGATCAGCAGCGAGGGCGCCTTCACCCTTGGAAGCATGTCACCCGCCAGGTCGGCGCGACCACCACGTGATACAACGGCCGCTATGATATCCGGAAGCCTCGCCGCTGCGATGAGCGCAGCAGCAGCGCCGGTACTGGAGCCGAAAAGTCCGATCGGTAGTCCGCGGGCCTCGGGTTCCATGGTCAGCCACCGAACCGCATGCTCGAGTCGTCTGCTGAGCAGTGGAATATCGAAGCGATGCTCTCGCGTGTACTGGTCGACGCGTTCTTCGTCCGCGGTCAGGAGGTCGAAAAGTAGGGTGCCGAGTCGTCCCGTGCGCAGAAATGCAGCGACCGCATTGTTGCGCCGGCTGTAGCGGCTGCTGCCGCTGCCATGTGCGAAGACCACAATGCCGCCGGCATCCTCCGGGATCTCCAGGAAGCCTTTCAGCGTCACATCGCCGGCGATGATGTTCCTTTCGTTCATAGTGTTCGGAATTGGCATAGCTGCCTCCTTGTCATGCGATCGCGCAGGCATTCACGACTAGACTGTCGCCCCCTGCCTCGATCACCGTGTCGAATTCGCGGCTGGACTCGTTCAGCCGCTCACACAACCACTGGCTGTCTGCCGCGGTTGCTGTCGTTAACTGGAAGCGCCGCAACTGGAGCGGCACGATATGCAGGCGCTCGAGTCTCCCGGTATCGCTGGCCAGGTCGACGAAGTACATCGGGCTCAGCCACGGGCGGTAGTGTTCGTGGCCGCCGATACCCTCGTAATCGGTGATGAAATCCCCGGCGCCGTAGATGATCAGCTTGCCTTCGTAACACTCGATCGCCTTCGCATGGTGTGAAGAATGACCGTACACGACGTCCACCACACCGCTGTCGATGAGGCCGTGCGCGAAGCGCCGCTGCGCTGGCGGCACACTGTAGCCCCAGTTGCCGCCCCAGTGAATGGATACGATGACGATGTCACCGTCCCGGCGCTCGGCTGCTATAGCCGCGGCAACGCGCTTCGCGGTTCGGTCACTTAGCTCATGGAGCCGATTCACGCCGCCACGGTTGTTTGTCGCCGCCCACTGTTTCGGCACGCCACTGTGTGCATCTGCGAATCCATAAACAAGCACGTCGGCCTTGCCGGGTACCGGCAGTCTGACCGCCCGCGCTGCCTCGTCGAGGTTCGCGCCGGCACCCGCAAACCGAAGGCCGGCTGCATGCAGGGATGTCAATGTTTCCATCAGGCCTGAATAGCCCCAGTCCAGTACGTGGTTGTTGGCGAGCATGCAACAGTCAGGCTGAGCGGCCGTGATGCAAGGGACGTTGGCCGGGTGCATCCGGTAGTGAATTCCTTTCGACCGCCAGTAGTAGTCGCTCGTCGTGATGCTGGTCTCGAGGTTGATGAACTTCAGGTCGGGTCCATATGCCTGCCATTTATCCAGCGCTGCGCCCCAGATGTAGTCGTAAGCGACCGGCTTCGGTATCGGCCCGTTGGCCCGCTCGGCGAGGCGCACGTATTCTCGCGCGTCCCTCACGAAATTCTCGAACAGCACGGGATCGCTGGGGTAGGGCAGGACCTGGTCGATGCCCCGGCCCGTCATTACGTCGCCTGCAAAAAACAACCTGAGTCGCGATCGATCTTCCATGCGCGAGTCACCTGCAGCGGGCTCTTGCGCCAGGGCGCTCAACGCACCTGTGGGCGGCAACAGCAACATGCCGTCGCGGAGCGCTAGCAAAAACTCTCGACGTTGCATGATGTCGATATCACGACGGGGCGCCAGCCCGGTGGACTTCACTATCCGCGTAATAACGCTTCGCCACAAGACGTGATTCTACCTATCGCTTTGTAGAATTCCGTACAGATGCGCGACATCGCGCGGGCTTAAAATCACTCCATGAAGCTCTTCGCGCTCAACGCCTCGGCGGAACTGGGGCGGCGCATCGCGGAGCAGCTGGGTCACCCGCTGGATCCGCACGAGGAACGTGAGTTCGGGCGCGGTGAACACAAGGCGAGACCGCTCGTTGATGTCTGGGGTCAAGACGTCTTTGTCGTGTCATCGCTGCACGGCGACCGGGACTACTCAGTCAACGACAAGATTTGCCGCCTGGCTTTTTTCGCAGGTGCGTTGAAGGACGCGGGTGCGTGGCAATTGACCGCGGTAGTGCCGTTTCTCGCGTATTCAAGGAAGGACCGCCGTACCAAGTTGCGCGATCCCGTGTCAACTCGCTATCTCGCGACGATGCTGCAGAGCATTGGCGTCGACCGTATCGTCACCATGGACGTCCACAATCCTGCGGCACTCGACAACAGCCTGCGGGGGCCGACGATCAATATCGAGGCGCGGGAATTGCTCGCTCATCATTTCTACCGAGCTGCCGGCGACAGTGTCGACAGCATCCTTGCACCCGATCTCGGCGGCATAAAGGCGACCCGCCTGTTCGTCGACACCTACCAGGAACTCTCTGGAAAGACCCTGCCGATGGCGGTGATGGACAAGCGCCGCAGTGAAGGCCTCGTAACCGGGACGGGACTCATCGGCACGCCCGGCGAGCACGTGCTCATCGTGGACGACATGATCGGTACCGGAACGACCCTTTGCCGTGCCGTCGAGGCTTGCCTCCAGGCCGGCGCAATTCGGGTATCGGTGGGTGCTACGCACGGGCTGTTCGAGGGTGGCGCGCCGAAGTTGTTCGCGCAAAAAGGTATCGATTCGATTACCGTGACAGACACCGTGGCGATCGAGAACCTGGACCTTCCCGGCGAACACTTCGAAAGAGTCACGGTAATTGAAACGGCAGCACTTTTCGCCGACCAGCTGCGGTACATGTCGGGCGAGGTTTAGTCCAGGTAATCTTCCGCTAAAGCAAGGTAATTGTGGCCTCGGTGCAGCCACCGGTGGCGATCGTCGCCATCCAGGGTATGCCAGGCGGACAGCATGGCGCGAACGACCGCGCGGCGTGCGGCGTAGAACTTCCACAGGTGTGATGGGGCATTGTCGTGGCCCCTGTTTTGATAGCACTCGATGCAGACATCCTCTATCCAGGCCTGTCCTATCACACGGCATTCCAGGCCGAAGAACGCCAGTTCTTCGACGCAATCGAGGCAGCGCAGATCCGGGTCGAACTCGAGGCGGTCGAGGATCTCGACGTCACCTTCGGAGAGGATGCAGACGTGTTCCGGCCTGAGATCACCGTGCACTTCGCGCACCAGTTTGTTCTGCTGGCGGCTCTCCAAGAGTTTCTGTTCGGCGTCGATGTAAGCAGTCAGCCGCGCCACGAGATCGTCAAGCAGGGGCGGGGGGAAACCAAAATCCGGATTACGGAGCTCGCTGTCGGTAGCCGCTACCTCGTCCCGCAATCGTGTCACATAGGCATCCGGGCCCACCTGGCACGGACGGGCAGAAATGTAGAAATCGAGCATTTTTTCCGTCAGGCGCTCTATATCATCGCGCCGTACCCGGCCTGCGGCAGCGGCATTATCGAGCATCCTTTCCTCTGGCAGCCGGTGCATCTTGACGAGCCACTCTACCGGGCGCCCGTCGCCATCAATATGTAATTCGCCCTTTTCGTCGGCAACCAGCGGCAGCACGCCGAGATAGGTGAACGGCGCAAGCGGAAGATTCAGTCGGTACTCCTCGTTGCAGAGATACCGGCGCGAGGCGAGCGTGGAGTATTCGAGGCGGCCGCGGCGAAACGGTTTTTTCATCTTGTAAGCATGCCGATCCGTCAGGAACACCCAGGCGTGGTGGGTCTCTATGACGGACACGCTTTCGGGAGGCTCGGGGTAGCTGTCCGGCGAACTCAGGAAGGCGACCTTGTCGCACTCACTGGGCGGCAAGTAATCGTCGACCGGCGTTGCCGTATGGGCGGGAGGCTGCATGCCTGAAGTACCCGTTCGCCAGCCATCAGTCTAGGCATTCGCGGTCTGCGGCACCCATTCGGGTATCTACTTACTGTCACTGCGGTTCGGCGTTGCCATCGACGTCGCGCTCCGGACGACCTTGTCGAGCCGCCTGAAGTGCGNNAAGTGCGAGCCGCGCCAGTACGTGCGGCCGCAGCGCTCGCAGCGCTTGAAGTCCCGGTAGACCAGGAACACCTGCAGCGGCACCGTGCGGGCCGCTTCCAGTCTCCCAATGGGCTCGAGAATCCCGTTGCACTCCATGCAGCGCGTGTAGGCATCGATGCTGCCCGCGAGATCGAGCGCAGCAATGACCTCTACGAGCTGTTCTGACGGGTCGGTTGCGCGCAGCCAGTAACCGTGCGTCACCCGGCCGTTTTTGAGGATGCCCTTGTCGCGCGTCAGGATGATGCGTCGGTCGCGAGCCGCGATGTCGATAATTACCTCGTCAGCAAGGTCCCGTTCCCAGATCGTATCGAATCCCAGTAGGCGCAGGTTCCGTGCCAGCGTGCCAAGATGCACGTCTGCCACGAAACGGGTTTCCCTGAGTGGCGCCGGCCTGAGTCGCGTCAAAGGCGATACGTCGTAACGCTCGAAGACGGGGTACACCGCTACGCGTTCTCCACCGTGCAAGAGGTGCGTGAAATCGACTGACTCTCCGTCTACGAGGATGACGTCCACCTCGGTGTGAGGAACGCCGATGGCTTCGATCGTGTCTTTGACCGATGGCGTGCCGGAGAAGTGGTAACGAAACTCGCGTTGGCGGCGGGCTGCAGGCAGGAAGTCGTTTAGCTCGGCATAAAACCGCAATTGTGCTTCGCGCGGCACACGAGCATGTGGGTCGGTTCTCGGCATGGTGAACAAACAACTGTCCACCACGATGTTATCAGCAGCTGCAGTCGCGCGTTACCTACGCGAGCAAATTACGGCCGTAGCGTCGTCCGAAAAGCTCCGCGGCCCATGCCTGGCCGCGCAGGGTGTGCCTGGCCTGCAAATCCTCGACTGCGTCTGCCTCCATATGCCATTGCGACTGGACAGATTCCGTTGGCGAGGCCAAGGCGAACATCCAGGCAATCACTACTGTGGCCAGGACAGCGGCCGCCATAGCCGCAATACTTGAATTTCCCATTGCCAACCCTCGATTTTTCTTTTTATTCGGAGAGTACCCCGACCATACCGCCACGATGCCGCTGCGGCAATCGCCGCGTGGCTTTGATCGGCAATTTCGGGGCGATTGCGTCGGCAAAGCCGCTCTGCGGAGGATTCTGTTAACAGCGCTGCGCTTCGGCAGAGCATTCCTCCCGAGTGGGCTCCGGCCTGGCCGCAGGTCGATTTTTCAATGACTTATCGCCGGATGCTTTACTCGATTTTACATAAGCACGGAAAGCAAATAGACTGGCCCGGTTCGATAAATAATCAATAAGAGCCTTTAAGCCCTTGTTTAAAAAGGCCGAGCCTATGAAGTCCATCGTTGAACAGTACAACGTACGACAACGCCGCGAGGTGACGGTGAAGGACGCGCGCCTCGTGCCGGTGATCGGTCGTCACTGCCGTTCATCGCTAAAGCGACTCGAACGCTCGTATCGTGACTACGTGCCGGCGGCGAGCCTGGTGAGCAATAGCCGGTTTGCGCCGGGCTACGTCGTCGACAGCTTCCTCGCCAAGATCGATAAAGGAGCGACCGTCATTCGCATTTCGCAGTCCTTTGACGATCCCGCCGCGTTCATGGGTGAAATCCTGCGCTGTATCGGTTTCATGTCCAGGGCCACCAGCCTTTCGCATCTCTATCATGCATTTGGACTGTTTCTTCGTTATCAGAAAACGCATCGTCGCCGCACCGTCATTGTGGTCAGCGATATTGATGCCCACGGCGCGCAGGTGCGCGCCTGCATTCGTGAATTGATCGAGAAGGAAATGGCTCACGAATTCGGACTCATGGTTATTCTGACCGGTCCCGCGACCGATTCACCGGATCCGATGCTCGGGGCGGTCCCGGCGCGGGCCGGAAAGACGATCGTCCTTACGCCATTCACGGTGTCCGAAACTCAGGAATTCGTTCGCGACAGGTTCGAGCAGCCTGGATCGGATGGTCAGGATCGTAGTGATGTAAGGCCGAACTTCGAGTTCTATGCCGTGGGCCTGATTCACGAGTTGAGTTCGGGAGTGCCCGAAACGATTGACCTTTTGTGCCGCAAGTCCATGGAGATAGCGGCGCGAAATGATGAGACGGCGATTTCAACGGCCTCGGTCAAAGCCGCTGCAAAGCTGCTCGGCCTGATTCCGGCGGCACGGGATGAAGCGCCGGAGCCGCCAGTCCTGATGCCAGACGCATCGGATGACCCGGAGGGCCAGCTAATTGTAAAAGTAGAGGGCGAGCCTGAGAAAACGATCAGCCTGAACGGCAGCAATCTGCTACTCGGGCGCGATCGGCTATGCGATATCTGTGTTCAAGATATACAGGTGAGCCGTCTCCACGGGCTGTTCGTGCGCGCTGCCGATGGCTTGCATTACCTCGATCTGGGCAGCACCAACGGCTCGGCTGTCAACGGCGAGTCGACCAGGCAAATGGTGCTCGAGAACAACGATGTCGTTGCGGTTGGCGATGTTCGAATAATCTATTCGGAGAAGGTTGCCAGTGAATCCGCCGATGCGGACCTCGATGCGACCGACACCTTCAAAATTCCGGAACAGGAAGAGCATTCGTCGATCAACTACGTCGGCAAAGGCGTGCTGGACTGGCAAAAATCCTGATCTGGCCCCGTTGGATCCTCAAACAAATCCACGCGCATTCTTGATCAGGTCGTAAGCTGCGTTGATCTCACGCGAGCGTTCTTCGGCTACCGCGCGCATGCTCTCGGGCAGGCCTCTTGCGGCCAGCTTGTCGGGGTGGTTCTGACTGATCAGCTTGCGGTACGCGCGTTTGATGTCGGCCGCGCTGGTATCCGCCGATACGCCGAGCGCTGCATAGGCGTCGGCCAGGCGGTCACGGGGAGGCGGCGCGCCGCGCGGCGAAGGCCCTGCGGCGCCGGCGCGCAGCAAAGCTTCCAGCTGAGCGACATCGTGCTCGCTCAAACCCAGTCGCCGCGCTATGCGCACCAGCATCTGGTGCTCGGCGGGGTCCACTTTGCCATCGGCGGCCACGGCCATGACCTGCAGCTGCAGGAAGAGCTGTATGAGCGGCGCTCGCCTGCGGCTGATGCGTGCGAACTGGTTTACGGCTGCGTCGAGGTCGAAGTCCGGCTGCTTGCCAAGGTTGAAAGCCGCCTTTGCCCGGCGGCGCTGTTCGTCCGGCAGCCTCAGCATAGTGAAGATCTGCTCCACNNAGAGAAGGTCGAATCGATCAACTGCGATTGCACGACCTGCAGTCCGCCCATCACGGTCTGCCTCAGCGCTGTGCTGGCCACGTAGCCTGCCGCCGCGCCAATGATAAGCCCCGCAAAGCCACCGAATAGTGCACCTAGCAGGGCGCCGATCACCACGAGAATCATGGACGTAGTCTAACAGCGGGGCGTGTAAGTATTTCCGCGGATTGAGCCACTGGTTGCTCGCACCCATCTACGCGGCGCCGGTAAAGCTAATCACACATGGACGTGAAGCTGGCGGTGCACGGCCCGCAGGGCAATTTGAAGTTGCCGGAGGTGTGCCGGGGCAGCCGGGCCACGCGGTGTTATTTGAGTACGAGAAGCGGATTCTAAGATCACGGGTTAGTCGTAAGTCATTGCGAATCGGGAGAACATGGCCATGTTCAGAGATAAATCCCTGGTATTCGGTATCGCGGTCGCCATTCTTCCGGCGACGGGACTGCTGCTGGCAACGGACTCCGTTCTTGCACAGCAGACTGATGAGAAGGTAGCCGGCGCGGCGGTTGAGGAAGTGGTCGTTGAGGCGCCGGTCGTACAGCGCAAGATTACAGCGAGAGGCTCTTCCGGCTATACCACCGAGGTTGTACAGCTTAGGAAACAAGTAAGTTATGCCGATCTCGATCTGGCCAAGGAGAGCGACGCCCAGGAACTCCACAAGCGCATTGAGATGACAGCAAAGGAAGCTTGTGAGGCGCTTAAAGCCACGTTCCGGAAAGGACAGAAGGACGCCGGCGACGTGTATCGTTGCACGATGCTGGCAATAAAGAACACCGAGGAGGATTTCGAATCCGTGGTCGCGGCCGCAAACTGAGGCGCGCAGGCGGTCGGGACAGAAGCGGTTTCGGAATATAGGCCGGTTGCTTGAAGTTGCCGCCAGGGGTGATGGTTTGCGTACCGTACTCGCCCCCCCGGAGCCCACGTCGTACACTGGTCCCCGGAGCGAATAACCGAAGACGGTCGTCTTCAGGAAAATGACGTTGGAAAGACTTTTGATGAGCATTGCGGCGCTTGGTGCGACCGCGTTACTCGCCAGCTGCGAGCCGGAAGTGGGCAGTGACAGGTGGTGCGAGAAAATGGCGGACACGCCCAAGGGTGACTGGACGGTGAACGACGCCAGAGCTTTTGCGCAGCACTGCATTTTCAAGGAATACGGCGACGACGAAGAGGAAAGAGAGAAGAAATAGCCCGGTAGCCTGTGCCTGGGCACTTTTCCTGCGTCTGCCTGTCTCAGGAGTCGTATGAATGCCCTGAAATCTCTTTACGTTACCGT
>JABAHO010008585.1_pt2 | contig 15511 bp, 19 predicted proteins | sample 7062071 | NCBI WGS metagenome assembly JABAHO01 (sample SAMN14534356, study PRJNA622989) | marine sediment metagenome | biome: marine biome [ENVO:00000428]; feature: marine pelagic biome [ENVO:01000023]; material: deep marine sediment [ENVO:00002113] | place: India: Gulf of Kutch | collected...
TCCTGCTGGGCCCGCGATCGACGATGTTGAGCGCGCGGATCCCGGTCATCGCCGTGTCGGCGGTTCGGACGGGTTGTGGGAAATCACAGACCGCCCGTTTCATCGCGCGCCGTGTGCGCGAGCGCGGTCTGCGCGCCGTGGCGATCCGCCACCCCATGCCCTATCGCGATTTGCAAGAGGCGCGGGTACAGCGTTTTGCGACCCGGGGCGACCTCTCAGCGGGGAGGTGCACCGTCGAGGAACGCGAGGAGTACGAGCCGCACATCGACGCGGGCGCCGTGGTCTACGCCGGCGTGGACTACGCCGANNATCGAGGAGCGCGAGGAGTACGAGCCGCACATCGACAACGGCTTCGTCGTCTACGCCGGCGTCGACTACGCCGAGATCCTCCGGCAAGCCGAACGAGAGGCGGATCTCTTGATCTGGGACGGAGGAAACAACGACTTTCCCTTCCTGCGACCCGACCTGCACATCGCGCTCGTAGACGCCCTCCGGCCGGATGACGTCGATACCTATCATCCCGGCGAAGCGGTCGCGCGCATGGCGGACGTCCTCGTGGTCAACAAGGTGTCGGCTGCGTTGCCGAGCGCCATCGAGCACGTCGAGGCGGTTGCGAGACGGCTCAACCCGAAGGCGACCCTCTTGCAGGCGGATTCGCCGATTCGTCTCGATCCGCCCGATGGGGCGCGAGGCAAACGCGTGATCGTGGTGGAAGACGGTCCCACGCTCACGCATGGGGGGATGCGCTACGGGGCGGGGTACATGGCCGCAATCGCCGGGGGCGCGCGCGAGATCATCGACCCCCGCCCGAGTGCCGCCCCCCGGCTCGCCGAGGTGTTTCGCGATTTCCCGCACCTGACCAAGGTGCTCCCCGCCATGGGCTACGACGACGAGCAGATCGCAGATCTCCGCGAAACCATCACGACGTCCTCGGCCGAGGCCGTGGTGACGGGTTCTCCCGTCGACCTCGCACACCTGCTTCGATTGCGGATTCCGGTGGTGCGCGCGCGCTACGAATACGAGGATCGCGAGGATCCCGGTCTGGGCGGGATCGTCGACGCGTTCCTCGACAACCGCGTCAGGCCCGGTGGTGGGGATCCACGCCCAGACCGCCCAGGCGGCGCCTCGATCCCGGTTGCGTGACGCCGCCGCCGCGACACCCGTCCACCCTCATTCCGGCGGCGGGACCTGGATCGATCGCAGGTAGGTGACGAGCAGCTGGATGTCTCCGCGCACGACGGATTCCTTGCCGGGTGCGGACGGCACGAATTCGCCCAGTTTCTCGCCCCACACCGGCATGTCGTGCGGCCCGTGTGCGCGGGCGCTGCGGCGCCCATCGATCCACTCGGCGACCTCAAGGGAGGGAAAGGAGCCTTCGCGCCGTTCGGCGATGCGGGTGAGATCGGGCGGCGTCGCGACGAGCAGAGGGGAGAGAAACCCGTTCCCGTCCGCTGCGTGACCGTGACAGAGGGCGCAGTGACGGATGAAGAGGCGCCAGCCCAGGTCCTCGCGGGTCGGGTGCACTTCTTCGATCTCTTCGACCGCCTCGACCTGGACGCTCTGGAGCGATTCGAGGTAGGCCACCAGAGCAGTCACCCGTCCCCTCACCGCCGCCTCGCGGGCCGCGCCGGGCGGGAGATCGTCGCGAAATCGACGTCCCCAGATGGGCATTTCGACACGCCCGTGCGCGCGCGGCGAGTGTCTTCCGTCGATGAACTCGGCGACCGAGAACACCGGGAAGTGACCCCCGCGCCGTTCCGCCAGTGTCGTGAGATCCGGTGGGGAAACCGTGAGAGCCGAGGCAAACGGACCATCTCCGCGTCCCCCTTCGCCGTGACAGACCTGACAAGAGCGTTGGTATTCCGCGCGGCCGGTCTCGACGTTCGGGTTGGCGTGAGCCCATGGCGCGGCCAACGCCAATAGGAACGCCGCGCCAAGAATGTGTCCAAACGGGTCGTGTCTTCGTCCCCGACCGGGCATGCCGAACCTCCCCACGCGTGTCTATGTATGGGCTGTGCAAGGAGCGCGCCAGCCTGGATCGAACCCGCCCAAGGTCTCGATGCGGCAATGAGCCCCGGTTCTGCGCTCATTTGTCCCAGCGTCCGCCGTCCGTGATGCCCCGCCGTCGCAGTGCTGTGGCGTGGATCGTGCACAGGATCGTCGTGGAAGCTGCGCCGCGCGCGTTCGGGATGAGATGGATCGCCTACTTGTCGACCTCGCACTCGCCCTCGGTCTGGGCCTGCTCGTCGGGTTCCAGCGAGAGCGGGCCACGACGGAACTCGCCGGTCTCCGGACCTTCGGGCTGATCACCCTCCTGGGTGGCATCGCCGCCGCGCTCGGCCAGGCGCTCGGTGCGTGGGTGTACGCCGCATTCGTGTTGGCGTTGACCTTGACGATCGGGAGCACGGCGCAATCCCGTGGAAGCGCAACCACCCGGATCGCGGCCATCCTGATGTTCGGGGTCGGTGGGATCGTGATCGTCGGACACGCGGCGGTGGCGGTGGCCGTAACGGGCGGTGTCGCGCTCCTACTGCACTGGAAAGAACCACTGCACGCCTGGGTCCGCCGCCTCGACGACCAGGAAATGCGCGCGGTCATGCGGATGGTGCTGATCGGCCTCGTCATTCTGCCCGCGTTGCCGGACCAGAGCTACGGCCCCTACGACGTGCTCAATCCGTTTCGGATCTGGGCGATCGTCGTACTGATCGTCGGGATCAGTGTGGCGGCCTATGTCGCGCATCGCGNNCGAGTACGGCGACCGCAGCGAGCTATGCGCGCCGCAGTCGGAGCGATCCGGAGCACGCCGCGTCGTGCGCGCTCGTCGTGATGCTCTCGTCGACGGTCGTGTTCGCGCGGATGGCCGGGGAGATTGCCGTGGTCTCGCCGGCGCTCTTGTGGGTGGTCCTTCCCCGGCTCCTGGTACTGACGGGCCTCCTGGCGGTGTTCTCGGCGTTGGCGTGGCGATTCTCGCGCCGCGCGCCCCTCACACAGGACGGCCCCGACCACCTCCCGACGGACCTCCGGGCGGCCCTGGTGTTCGGTCTGCTCTACGCGGGCGTACTCTTCGCCGTGACGGCGGCGCAGGCGCGACTCGGAGCGCCCGGCCTCTACTCCGTTGCGATCCTCTCCGGCCTGACCGATGTCGACGCCGTGACGCTCTCGACCGCGGAGATTGCCCGCCGGGGAGAGCTCGAACCCGACCTCGCGTGGCGCGTAATCGTGGTCGCGAGTCTTTCGAATCTCGTGTTCAAGTCAGGGGTCGTCGCAGTTCTCGGGAGCCGCGCGCTACTGATTCGGGTCGTTCCGCCGATCGCGGTGGTCGTCATCGCCGGCGCCGTGATGGTCGCGGCGTGGCCGGCTCCGTCGTGATCGCGATCGCACTCGGAGATCGTCTAGACGGCGGGCGGCGGTTCGGTCTCGAGCAGGATCCGCAGCGTCAGATACAGCACGTAGACCCCGAGCAGGAGCGCCGCGTGCAGGCGATGTCGCGGCGAGCGCCGCAGGGCCCAGCCGAGCAAGAGGACCGAGAGCACGAGGAGCGCGGGAAGATCCATCCACAGGGTGTCCCAGGCCACCGCGAGCGGGACGATCGACGCCCCGACACCGACGGGGATCAGGAGGTCGAAGATGTTGCTCCCCAGGATGTTGCCGACGGAGAGACCGGGCCGGTCCTCCAGGATCGCGCGTAGCGAAAGAGAGAGTTCCGGGAGACTCGTTCCGACGGCGACCAGGACGACGCCGACCAGCGTCGTGCTCACCCCCCACGCCGCGGCGATCGAAAGCGCCTGTTGCACCACGACCTCGGCGGAGAGCAGCAGGACCAGGAGGCCACCGAGGACGCGAAGCACGTCCGGGCCATTCCTTCCCACTGCGTCGCGGGGCACGCGCGCTCCGGCTCGCGCGCGGTAGATGAGCGCAACGAGGTAGGTGGTGTACACGGCCACCAGAGCGGCGCCCTCGACGCGGGTCACGACTCCATCTCCCGCGAACAAGGCGAGCAGCGCGATCGAACCCAGAAGGACGATCCCGTCGCGCTGCACGTGGTGCTCGCTCAGGTCGATCGCGGAGAGCAATCCGCAGACCCCGAGGACCAGTCCTCCCTGGGCAATCGCACTCCCGATCGCGTTGCCGACGACGATTCCGGATGCGTCCATCCCGCGGAGCTGAAACAACGCGCCATCGATTGCGACCACCAGCTCCGGGAGGTCCGTGCCGATGGCGAGCACCGTGAGACCGAGGAAGACCTCCGACCATCCGTGGCGCTCGCCGATCGCGAGGGTCGCTTTGACGACGAGGGTCGTCCCGAACGCCAATCCGCACAGACCCACGGCCAGCATGGCCAGGTGCCACACCGCGTGTCTCCTCTAGGAGGCGGGCCCGCCTGGGGTGGAGGAGGGCGCGCGCCGGCGTCCCGGCAGGTACTCCACCGAGGGCATGCGGTGAACGGGCTGCGGATACAACTGCATCAGATCGTCCAGCGCCTCGGGAACGTCGGTGTCGACGGGCAATCCCATCTCCTTCGCCGCGTCGACCGTGATCGGGTAGTCGTGGGTCCAGGTGCCGCGGGTGAGCAGACGCGCCAATTCGAGCGCGCGGTCGGGGGAGAACCGCTCGCGGAGAAGCGAGACCACCATGTCCTCGAGTTGACGCATCGCTTTCGCGGCCTGGTCGGCGAGGATCAGCGTCTCGTCGTCGACCTGGTCGACCGGTTTCTGCTCCANNCCGGCCCGAGCACCGCGTCGGCACTCATCGCGATCCGATCGGCGGCGAGCGCGATGAGCGTTCCACCGGACATCGCGTAATGGGGAACAAAGACCGTGACCGGCGCCTTTCGGCGTTGCACCGCCCGCGCGATCTGCAGGGTCGAAAGAACCAGTCCGCCCGGTGTGTGCAGGACGAGATCGATCGGGACCTCCGGGTCCGTCAGGTGGAGCGCGCGGAGCACCTGGACGGAATCGTGGACGTCGATGTAGCGAAACACCGGGACGCCAAAGATCGCCATGGTTTCCTGTCGGTGGACCAGCAGGATGACCCTCGACCCCCGCTCCTGTTCGATGCGGGCGATGAGCCGACGACGACCGGCCTCGAGAAGTCGCTGCCGCAGAATCGGTTGGATGACCGCAATCGCGACGAGGACCCAGAGCCAACTCGGAGTCTCCAATCCGTCTCCTCGTTCCCGGCGCGGTACCCGCTACTCGAGATGGTGTAGCTGGTCGGGATAGCGCCAGAGCAACACGGTGGACGCCGCGACACCGCCGAGCAGTCCGCCGACGACCAGCGTCCAGCGCTCCACCCCCGGCGGCTCCCACAGGGCCTCGAGCATCAGCAGTGCAATGCAGAAGACCGCGGGTAGGAGGACCGCGACGTACCACATCCTCGGTCGAAACCGGCTTTGCGCGAGACACGAAGCCCCGGTGAGACCGATGAGCACCCACAGGCCGAAGTGCACCGCCGTATACACCAGCACGCTCGACAGTTCCGCCGGCGGGGGGACCGGGGCCCGGGGCCCTTCGAGGAGCAGATTGCCGAGCGCGCGGGGGGTCGAGAGCAGTGCTCCCCGACGCCAATCGTCCAGCGCGAACACCGCCAGGACCGTGAAGGCCCCGGCCGCGCCGGCGACGATTCCGTTGAGCCAGTGCGTCGTCAGTCGATCCGGGCGGAGGTCGTTCCAACGCGTGATCAAACTCATGAGGCGACCTCCGGGTGGGGCATCTCCGAACAGGCGTCGTCGACGAGGCGCTCGAGTTCGCGCAACACGCGGCGCTCGGCGCTCTCCGGATCGGTGGCAAAGCGCGGGGGTCTCGCACCCTGCTCGACGAGGGTTCGACTCGGCGACAGGAGTNNCGACAGGAGTTCCCGGGCGACCACGCCCCGGAGCGCGCGGGGTGTCGCGCGGAGCAGTTCCACGAGATACGCGGACCACGCCTCGTAGAGCCGGGAGGAAGGCGGGGTCGCGAGCCAGTGTTCGAGGAGAGCCCACGCGGCGCTTCCCCGCGCGATGTGCTCCACGAGTGCCTGCCGGCACAGGTCTTCGCGTTCGCTCGGGTCCAATCGCCCATCGGCCCACGCGATCCGAACCAGGGGAACGAGCGTCAGGGCGGGCAGGGTTTCGCGCCGGATGCCGCATGCGACCAGCGCTTCCAGGGTCTCGCGCCCTTCGATCCCACACTCCCGCGCCAGCGCGTCCACCGTCTTGGCCGTCTCGACCTTGCGGCGGAGTTCCTCGAGCAGTTCGTGTTCACGCTTGGCGAAGAAGGCCTCTTCGAGGGCGTGCGCGCGGCTGCCGAGATTTCCGCCGGCGCCCGCCCGGATCGAGTCGCGGGTGGCTTTCAGGTCGGGGAGGTCGCGCCCCATCACGGCTGCGCCCCGGCCGCACAGGAGGCGCAGACGGGTGTCGTCGGCAAGCTTTCAAGCCGTTGCTCGGAAATGCCGTTCCCACAGCCAACACAGATTCCATACGCGCCCTGATCGACCCGTGCGATCGCCTCTTCGGTTTCCCGAAGATCGCTGCGGAGGCGCGCATCGAGGAAGTCGAGCGCCTCGTCGTTCTCTCTCTCGACGGCCTGCTCCGCGAANNCGGCCGAGAGCGGTTGCGCGATGCGGCGCCGGTCGCGCCGGATCTGTCCGAGGCGATGATCGAGGCGGTCTCGGCGTTCCTGGAGCAAACGGCGCAACGCTCGGTGTTTCATCGGGGTCTCCTCAATGGGTCGCAATCACGGGGCACTCGGAGAGGCAGATCGTCCGCTCGGCGGTACTCCCGAGGAACGCGCGTTTGAGACCGCTGTTTCCGCGAGTGCCCATGACGATCAGGTCGACTCCGAGATTGCGCGCGACCGTCTCGATTTCCTCGTGGGTCTCTCCGCGCACCACGTGGCGGACGAGCGTGACGCCGTCCTCGCGAAAGGAGTCGCACCACGCCTCGAGTCGCTCGGTCTCGCGCTCGCGGATGGTCTCGAGCGTCTCGCGTGTGATGAACAACGTGTAGGGATAGAGGTCCGCGGGGACCTGGTACACGTGAACCACGTGAAGCGTCGCGCCAAAGGGTTCGGCGACTTGCTGGGCGATCCGGAAGGCGTTCTCCGACGCTTTCGTATAGTCGGTGGGGACGAGGAGGTTATGAATCTTCATGGGGTTCCTCCTCTTCTCCCGGGACGACCAGGACGGAGCACGGCGAGAGCCGCAGCGTCCGCTCGGCGACGCTGCCGAGAAAGATGTGACGCAACCCGGTGTTTCCGCGGGTACCCATCACGATCGCGTCTGCGTCGCGTTCGGCCGCAAAGTCGGCGATCGCGTGTGAGGCCGCCGCCGTCAGCAAGTGTGACTCGACCTCGACGCCCCGACTCCTCACGGACTCCTCGCTCCGCGCCAGCGCGGAGCGGGCCGAATCCAGAAGCTCCTGGACCAGGCTGTCGGAGGGGGCGACACCGTAGGGCGAAAAATGGTGCGCCGGGATCGAGAAGACGTGGATCAGGTCGATGCGAGCGCCGAGATCGCGGGCGATCTCGACCGCGAAGTCGGTGGCCCGGGCGGCGCCGCCCGAAAAATCCGTCGCGACGACGAGCCGACGGATCTCCCGCGCCGCCCGCTCCTCGTTCTCTTTGACCGCGAGGACCGGGCAACGACTGGTCCGGATGACGCTCTCGGCGACACTCCCCAAGATGTAGCGCCGCACGCCCCCGTGTCCGTGGGTCCCCATTACGACCAGGTCGGCGTCGCAATCCTCCGCGGCGCGGTGAATCGCGTTCATCGGCTCGCGGTCGCTCACCTCCTCGTCGACCTCGACACCGAGGGCGCGGAGCTTCGAGGCGACACGCCCCACTTCTTTGGCCGCCGCCGCGCGCAGGGTCTCCCAGGCGAGCGGCGGCACCGCGAACTCGTGAGAGAGATCGGGGAGGGGGAAGCGCGCGGCGTGCAGAACGTGAAGACGGGCGCCGGTCTGCTTGGCCAGCTGCCCGGCGCGCGCGGCGGCCGCCGCCGCCGGCGTCGAGAAGTCCACGGGAACGACGATCGAACGGAGGGTCGGCATGTCCTTCTCCCGAGAAGAGGATCTCTTCATCTCCCCACGAGGAGAGCACGATCCATGCCACGCCCGAGGCACGCACATCGCCTCCTTCGCCGATCGAGACGCGACGCGATGGCACAACGCGAGACGTTTTGCCCCGCCGTCGCGGCCGTCGCGTGTGTGACCGTGCGAGGCCCAACGCCTACACTGGGTCCGGCAGCCCGACGCGGCAGGAGGGACTTCGATGAAACGCATCCACCATCTTGGAACCGGCGTAGGCCTGGCGATCCTGGTGCTCCTGCTCCTCGGTGCATCCCCTCCGGCGCCGCCCGCCGCCGAGCTCGGAAGTGTCGATTTTCCGACCTCCGCCAAGAGCGCGGACGCCCAGGCCCGCTTCCTCCGCGGCGTCCTCTATCTCCACAGCTTCACCTTCGAGGCGGCGGAGGCGGAATTTCGCGCCGCGTCCGATCTGGAGCCCGGCTTTGCAATGGCGTACTGGGGCGAGGCGCTGAGCCACAACCACCCCCTCATCGCCGAGCGCGATGTCGAACTGCCGCGCGGCGTGCTCGCGCGTCTCGGGGCGACCCGGGAAGCCCGTCTCGCCGCCGCCCCGACCGCGCGCGAGCGCGGCTTTCTCGAAGCGGTCGAGATCCTCTTCGGCGAGGGCAGCGAGGCCGAGCGCGTGATGGCCTACAGCGAAGCGATGCGACGTCACGCCGAGGCCTTTCCGCTCGACGACGAGGTGCAGGCCTTCTACGCCGTCTCGCTACTCGGGACGGTGCGCATCGATGGCGATCACGACTTCCGGCGCCGGATGCGCGCCGGTGCCATCGCGGCGGAGATCTTCAGCAAGTACCCCAACCACCCCGGTGCGGCGCACTATGTGATCCACTCCTTCGACGACCCGATCCACGCGCCGCTGGCCCTTCAGGCCGCCTACCGCTACGCGGAGATCGCCCCCGACTCGGCGCACGCCCTCCACATGCCCTCCCACATCTTCATCCAGCACGGCATGTGGAAAGAAGTGGTGAGCTCCAACACCGCCTCCTATGAGTCGGCGTACCGCCTCTGGCTGACCCGTGACGGTCTCACCGAAACCCAGCAGTACTACAACGACATTTATGTCTGGCACGCCCTCGATTGGGGCCAGTACGGGAGCCTCCAGCTCGGCGACTACGACACGGCGCTCCGCACCATCGAGCAGCTGCAGCCGATCGCCGACAAGAGCCGCGCGGGAATGGCGAAACACGGTCCCGCGCAGATGTTCGCCCGCTATGTGGTGGAATCGGAGCGCTGGGGCGAGGCCGCGGCGCTGACGCTCGAGGGCGCGGGCCCGCCCACGCTCTTTGCGATCGGGCTCGCCGCCGCGCGGACCGGAGACCTGGAGCGGGCGCGCGCCGCGGACCGGGCGCTGCGCGCGGCTCATGCCGAGCACGCCGACAGCGCGAACGACCGCATGCGGCTCCCGCTCGCGGTGCAGGCGAAGGAGCTCGAAGCGGTGGTCGCCCAGGCCGAAGGCGACACCAAGCGCGCCGTCGCCGCGATGCACGAGGCGATCGCCTTCGCCGAGAAGATGGAGGCGCCGCGCGGCGCCCCGCGCCCCATCAAACCCCCCTACGAGCTCCTGGCCGAACTCTTGCTCGAGCAGGGTCAGGTCGCGGACGCGCGCAGCGAATTTTCGAAGAGCCTCGAGCGGCGCCCCAACCGCACCCTCTCGCTGCGCGGCGCCGGACGCGCCGCCGAACGCGCCGGGGATACCGCCGCGGCGCGGGAGTACTACGACGCGCTGCTCGCCAACCTGGGGAGCGATCCGACCCACCCGGGCGTCCGGGAAGCCAAGGCCTTCCTCGACGGCGCGGGTGCCTCGCCGGTGGCGCAGCGCCACTAGAGCGGAACCCAGCCGGATCGGCCGCAGGAAGGTCAGGAACCGGGGGAGTCCGGGTTCTCGGCCAGGGCGTCGAGAAAGGCGGCGAAGTCGGAGCTGAACAGATGCCGTCGTTCGTGCCAGAACGCGGCGAACGCGGGCTGCTGGGTCAGGAACAAGATGTTCTGTCGATAGCCCACCCACACGTCCCCGGGGAAGCTTCCTTCGCGGTACGCATAGTATTGATTTTCAAAGGTCCGCAGCGCACCGGCGACGTATTGCTCCGCCGCGACCCGCTCGCGGTCCGAGAGCTCCTCCCCCTGTAGGAGTGCGTACATGTTCATCGCGAGGTCCGGATCGCGCGCGAGGATGAAGTTGATCTCGAGCTGGGTGCGCGCGATGTCCGAACGCGTCGAGGAGCGCAGCGCGTTGGAGTTCTGGCGCACCTGAAGCGCGAGGTAGGCGAGGGTGATGATCACCCCGAGCGCTCCGAGGAGTTCGCCGACGGCGCCGATCGCATCCCAATTCACGGACGTCTTCTCACACGCAACCCGCTGGCTCGGTTCCTCCGCGCGAGGGACGGAGGCCCCCTACGCCTCCGGATCTCTCGCGAGCACCCCGCGTCGTTCGAGATCTTCGATCGCCTCCGCAGAGAGACCGATCTCTTCCAGCAGGGCGCGGTTGTGTTCGCCCAGGATCGGCGCTTCGAGTGTCAGCTCGTCGGGGAACTCGGAGAAACGCAGCGGCATCCCCGGAATGTCGAAGGCGCCGAGGTGGCGGTCCTCCACGGTGCGCACCGTGCGTCGCTCGCGCAAATGCGGGTGGTTCACGGCTTCGGCCACCGAGAGCACGGGCGCCACCGGGATCCGGGCCTTCTCGAGGGTGCGAATCGCCTCGTCGTCGCTGNNTTCTCGAGGGTGCGGATCGCCTCGTCGTCGCTGGGCAGACCTGCGATCCAGCCCTCGAGGAGCGCGATCACTTCGCCCTGGTGCTCGACGCGCGCCGCATTGTTCTCGAAACGCGGATCGCTGCCCAGTTCGGGGCGGCCGATCGCCTGACAGAGTGCGGGCCACTGGTGGTCGAGAGCCAGGATGAACATGTAGCGGTCGTGGCCCTTGAAGAGGCCGATGGGGCACATGCTGAAGTGGTGGCGCCCCGAGCGCTTCGGCTGGATCTCGCCCCCGCTCGCGCTGTAGGACACGACCGTGGTGTCGTGACAGTGGAAGTAGGAATCGAGCAGCGCGATGTCCAGGTGTTGCCCGCGGCCCGTGCGCTCGCGGTAGAGCAACGCGCAGGCCACCGCGGCCAGGCCGTGGACACCGGTGCTGACGTCGCCGAGGCCCACCATCGGAAAGTAGGGCGAGCCTTCGGGCTCGCCGATCATGTGGGTGATTCCCGCGTAGGCCTGGGCGATGTAGTCGTACCCCGCGAGGTCCGAGAGCGGACCGGTCTGGCCCAGGGCGGAGATGGAGCACATCACCAGACGCGGGTTGAGCTCGTGCACGACCTCCCATCCGAGACCCATCCGCGCGATCGTCCCCGGCGAGTAATTCTCGACGAGGACGTCGACCTCCTTCACCAGCTCCTTCAGGAGGGCGAGCCCGTCGGGCTCTTTGGGGTTGACGCAGAAGCTCTTTTTTCCGCGATTCTGTCCGACGAAGTACGCGCTGCGACCGTCGACCACGTGGGGCAGGAGGCGCCCGAAGTCTCCGGTGGGCGGGATCTCCACTTTGATCACCTCGGCCCCCATCTCCGCCATGAGACGCGTCAGCGTGGGGCCTGCGAGCACCTGGGAGAAGTCGAGTACGCGGTAGCCGTCGAGTACGTGTTGCATGGGTCGCTGTGCTCCTCATGTGGGTCCGCCGGAGGTCCGCGGATCCGGGCGCGACGGTNNCGGCCGAGCCGCGCTCGTCGCGTCGGGCTGTGCGAAGATGGGCCCCGAAATGTCGAGCCCGTCGGAGCCTGTCGGAACGTCCTGGGTGCGGGACGTGACCCGCGATGCGGTTCGCCACTTCGCCTGGGGCGTGGGAGACGACAACCCGCTGTGGCTCGACCCCGCGTATGCCGGACGCTCCCGCCATGGCGGGATCGTGGCGCCGCCCTGCTTCCCCTACGCGATCCACGAAACCACACTCGCACCCGGGTTCCCCGAGCGACCGCGGCTCTATCATGCGGTCGATTGGCGGTGGTTCGACGCGATCCGCCTCGGCACATCCCTCGCGCCTCGGGTCGAGGTCGGCACGAGCGAAGCAAAGGGACCGGACACCCTCCAACACGGCCGGGTCTCCTTCGGCGGCGAGGCTCCCGTGGCGACCGTCCGGGTCGCCTGTCTTCGGCCGGCGCGTAGCGCGGTGCCGGTCGCCGATGCGCGGCGCTACACGGCAGAGGAGCTCGCGGAGATCGAGGCATCGGTTCTCGCGGAAACACGCCGCGGCGCGCAGCCCCGCTTCTACGAGGAGACCGCCGTCGGCGACGAAGTCGAGCCGCGGACCAAGGGCCCGCTCAGCATCATGGACATCGTCGCGTGGTGCGCCGGGACCACGGGGGTCCCCCCCGCCGACTCCGAGGGCAGCGCGGGTGGCCTCGCCGACGAGTTCGCGTCGGGTCCCCAGGTGAGCGCGTGGCTGGCTCACCTCGTCACCGATTGGGCCGGAGACGACGCCTTCGTCCATCGTCTCGAGCTCGAGCATCACGCGTTTCCGGGGCTGGGAACGACGACACGCCTGCACGGGACGCTGGCCGAGCGATGGGCCACGGAGGGGACGCGCGCGGTCGCGCTCGCNNACGGGCGACGGAGGGGACGCGCGCGGTCGCGATCGCGCTCCGCGCGGTCGATCAGGACGACGTGTTGCTCGCGTCGGGCACGGCCACCGTGCTGCTCCCCTCCAGGGAAACCGGGCCGGTCTCGCTCCCGCTCGGCGAGGAGGCGAACCGGCCTTGAGCGACGACGCCCATAATCCGGTCTCCCGCTGGGGCGCCCTCGACGACGAGGCGATTGCCGATGCCCGAAGCCTCTTGCACGTCCCGCTCCGACGCGACCGCATGCAGTGGGTCGAAGTGGCGACGCGTGACGCGATCCGGCAATTCGCCGACGGGGTCGGGGACGACAACCCCCTGTACCGCGATGCCGACTACGCTGCCGGCACGCGCTGGCAGGGCCTCCTCGCGCCCCCTGCCTTCCTCTACGCGGTCGACGCCACCATCGTGGCGCCCAAATTGCCCGGCGTACAGTGGATCTACGCCGGCACGCGATGGCGATGGATCGACGTCATCCGGGTAGACGACGCCTTCGAGGTCGACGCGGCGCTGGTCGCGATGGAGGAGAAGGCGGGGCGTCGCTTCGGCCGCTGGGTGCTCCAGAAGGGGGAGCTCGTCTATCGCCGCCGCGGGGGTCCCGTGCTCTGCGTCGCTGAAGGCCGCGTCGCGCGCACCCCGCGCCCGCGCGGATCGGAGGGGAAGCAGACGCCCCGTCGGCCTCGCGCGGCTCCGACACCCGCCCCGTCGAGGCTCGAGCCCGGGCGCCCGCCGCGACGGGGCGCAAAAGCCCTCCTGTGGGAAGACGTCAGGGTCGGCGACGCGGTCGGTCCGGACGTGCGATCGCTCGAGCTCTTCGATGTGTATCGCTGGTATGTCGGAGCGCAGGGTGCGCTGCACTACGGCGGGGCCCACGCCGACGCGGTGCGCTATCGCCACCGCCACGACGACTTCGAGATCAACCGCCGCACGGGGGCGAAGGACTCCGCCGCGCGCGGTCACTTCTCTGCGGCCGAGGGACGCCGCGTCGGGATGGACGGGGCCTACGACGTCGGGCTCCACCGGATTTCGTGGTGTGCCGCCATGCTCACCGACTGGATCGGGGACGACGGCTTCCTCGCGGAGCTCGACGTCGACGTGTTGCGGCCCAATCTCGTCGGCGATACCACCGCGCTCTCGGCGACCGTCACCTCGACACCTTGGAGGGGGCAGGGCTTTGTGGTGCTTCGGGTCGAGGCAAAAAATCAGCGGGGCGAGTTGAGCGCCAAGGGACACGCCCTCGTCGCGCTTCCCTCGGCGCGCGGCGGAGCGGTGGCGCTGCCGCTCTTTGGCGGGGACCCGGCCGGATTCGAAGAGGTCTGGGCGGGTGGGGAACAAGTTGCCGAGATCGCAGACCGGAGGGATTCAGGATGACTGGCGTGGGGCTCGCACTCGGCGCGGCGTTGCTCGCGGGTGTACTCGCTTGCGGGGGAGGCGGAGAGGACGCCGGCGGCACATCCGGTGCGCTGCGGGTGGTAGAGGGCTTCCGCGCCCCCGAGGATCTCGAACTCCTCCCGAGCGGCGATCTCCTGATCGCCGAATACGGCGGGATCACCGGTGCGCGGCCCGGCACCCTCAAGGTGATGCGCACCGACGGCAGCGACGCGGTCACCCTGCTCTATCCGAGGCCCGGCACCGCGGACACGCGCGGATCGGGTGCGGCCTGGGGTGATCCCTCCTGCGAGCCCGTCGGCGCGGCTCTCGCCCCCCACGGCTTCCACCTGGGGACGGGTCCCGGCGGCGTGCAGCGACTCCTCGTCGTGAACCACGGCACGCGCGAGTCGATCGAGTTCTTCGAGGTCGAAGGAGCGGACACACCCGACCCCGCGGTGGCCTGGCGCGGCTGCGTCGTGGCGCCGGACGAGGTCTGGCTCAACGACGTGGCCGGTCTCCGCGACGGCGGCTTCGTCGCGTCGAACATGACGCCGCGGGGAACGACGGTGATGTCGCTCCACGAGAACACCACGGACTCGGAGCAGCACGGCTACGCCCTCGAGTGGAACGCGGAGGGCGGATGGCGGCGCATCCCGGGCACCGAGGGCCTCTTGATCAACGGCATCACGGTATCGCCCGACGAGACAGTGGTCTTCGCCAACCACTATGTGGGAAACAAGGTGGTGGCCTACGAACGAAGTACCGGCAGGGAGCTCTGGTCGACCGAGGTCGATGGTCCGGACAATCCGAGTTGGACACCCGAGGGCACACTCCTCATCGCCGCCCACCGCGAAGACCTCGAGGCCGTCCTCGCGTGCCACGAGCGACACGAGCCCTTCTGTGGGCTGGCGTTTGGAGTCGTCGAGCTCGACCCCGCTACAGGGGCTCTCACGGAGGTGTACGCCGGGGAGGGTCCGCCCTTTGGCGGCGCGACGGCCGCGGTGATCCACGATGGAACTCTCTACCTGGGTTGCTTTGCGGGCGAGCGTCTCGGAGTGGTGAGGTTGGCGCCGTGAACCGGCTTCACGCAGACCCCTCGCGCTGGGGCCGCGCGCTCGTGTGGGTGGTTCTGTTCGCTTTGTTCTCGGGTGCAGCCCTCGCGGAGGAGGGCACGCCTTCCGGGGACGCCGAGGACGATACGCGGCTCGTGTCGGGCAAGACCGTCACTCACTGGAGTCGCCTTCCGATCCTCGGGGAACAGGCCAAGCAGCGGGGATTCGAGCTTCCCGAACCGCTCGGGATCGGCGTCAACTTCTACTGGGAGGAGCAGCCCTTCGAAGTCGAGTCGATCAAAATCGGCGCGCTCGACGGCGACCTCGTGAACATCTCCGATTTTGTAGACGCCGGGGATGCGGAGACGGAGCAGTCCGTGGTGACCGGCCGCTTCGACGTCTGGCTCCTTCCTTTTTTGAACATCT
>JABAHO010010950.1_pt1 | contig 15499 bp, 14 predicted proteins | sample 7062071 | NCBI WGS metagenome assembly JABAHO01 (sample SAMN14534356, study PRJNA622989) | marine sediment metagenome | biome: marine biome [ENVO:00000428]; feature: marine pelagic biome [ENVO:01000023]; material: deep marine sediment [ENVO:00002113] | place: India: Gulf of Kutch | collected...
TGTAACAAGCTGATTGGCTGCTTCTGGCCGATTCCCGCCTCATGCACCGCAGCATTATCGTGTGCTGCCGCGAGGCCCCATGAACGGCACAAACCGACCCAAATCAGACACTCGGCATGGCTTCAGCTTTGAGCGGCTTGGCTGTCGGCCGCAGCGCCTTGTTAGCCGTGACTTGCATACTGCTTGTATTTTGCAGGCAGCTCACCGAATAGCTCTAAGTAATATAATATGGCCATTGAAATTGGCTTGCGGATATCACATTGTTGATGTTCAGGATTTAGCCTGCCCAATGAATCTGTAATTTCTTCTACGCACGTGTCTTCAGGTGACAATGTATCGATGTAAATATCAAATACCCTATATCCGTTCTCACCAGCCGTCACGAAAAGAGCTGAGTATTCGCCCTGACCAGTTAAACCGTAACCGGAAGTAGTACAGCGCGAGAGATCTAAATCAAGCTTCTTTACAGCTGGGTGCGTAGATATTGCTTTGCACTCGACTCCCCTCTCGTGAAGTCGTTTTGTAGCTTCTACGATATATTCGTAAGCTTGATTTTCTGTAATTCTACTGAATTTCATCGTTTCTCACTGATGGCTAACAGGTAAGTAGACGGACATTTGCGGTGTTATAGCACGGCATCTGTCCACCTATCGCCCATCCGGACGATGGACTGCCTTTTAGATCGGTTAATTGTCTGATTCGCAGGGTACGATTCGTCGGCACGATCGTCCAGAAGTGGCCGATTTCGGCCTATCGCACCGCAACATAGCTGCACAGTGAAGCGAACGACCGGAACCGACTGCTGTTTCAACCGGTCGACGCAACACATTGGGCAAATCGTTCGGCTGGTGTTTCGAAGTCTAGCGTCTGTCGTGGCCGCTCGTTAAGGCGTCTTGCGATTGCATTGAGGTGGTTCTGATGGACGTCGGAGAGGTCCATTCCTTTCGGGAAGTATTGTCGCAGCAGTCCGTTGATCTGTTCATTAGAGCCTCGCTGCCAGGGGCTTTGCGGGTCGCAGAAGTAGACTTTGATGTCGGTNNTCGGTGTCCTTGCTTTTGACCCGCACGAGCATCAGGTAGCGCGTGTGACGTTCGACAAGCGTCGCGATCTGGCTGTTGTGGCTGCCGAACAAGAGATCGCCTTCCCAGTGACCGGGCACGGCACGGTCCTCGGCCTCAGCCGGTCGCTCGCGGATCGAGACGGCGTCGGTGATGCGACCACGATCGTCGCTCTTGTGCGTGTAGTGACGTGAGCGACGCATCCCGCGGCCGCGCCGCAGATGCGCCAGCAGCTCCTTCTTCAGCGCCCCGCGGGCCTGAATGAACAGCGTCTTATAGATGGTCTCGTGGGACACCCGGAGGGTCTCGTCGTGCCGATAGGCCCGCTTCAGCCAGCCTGCAATCTGCCACGGCGACCACTGCAGCCGCAGCTGCCTGGCCACCAGCCGCGCCAGCGGTCGATTGAGCGCCAGTTTACAGCGCTTCGGGCTGTGCCCCATGTCGTGCGTTTCCGCCGCCAGCATCTGACGGTGCGGCCCGGGAGACCCATTAATCAAATCAATCTTATGATTGGTGAAACCTCTTTCTACTGTTGAAGCAGGTGTGATAAGAGTAGAGGCGCCGCAGGAACCATCAACGTACGGCTGCAATGAGCTCGCGGCCCCAATAAGAGCCCCAATAAGGATGAGCTCGCAGCCCCAAAATAAGAAGGGAGGAGACGATGCGCGAAGAATTCAGACGGGACCGTGAGGGGCGTAAGCGCCTCTTTCGAAAGGTCTTGGGCGCAGATTCCGACGAGAAGCGCTCACCGAGCCAACTACAGATGTATACGCAGCAGATGGCGGTGGAGGAAGGCGCCGTGCCCGCCCCCTCCCGGCGCTCGTTTTTGACCGCGGCGGCGGGCGCGGGCGCCGCGGTGGCGGCGGGCGCGACCGGCATGTCGGCAATGGCCGCGCCGCTCAAGGTCGAGCCCTCGCTCAAGAAAATGGGCCGTCCCATGGCGCAAGAGCTCTACGGCATGCCCTCCAAGTACGAGTCGCACGTTATGCGCCGGCGGAGCGATGTTTACGTCAACAAGCAGAACTTCTCTGACTGGAGCATGACCCCCATCCAACACCAACACGGGATTCTGACGCCGAACGGACTGATGTATGAGCGTCATCACGCGGGCGTTCCGGACATCAATCCCGATGCACACCAGCTAGTGGTTCATGGCATGGTCAAGCAACCGATGATGTACAGCATGGATAACCTCATGCGGTATCCATCGGTCTCGAAGTTCCACTTCTTGGAGTGCTCCGGGAACACGCTCACCGACTGGCTGGCCGTGAAGTCAAAAACCGTGCAACAGACCCACGGCTTGTTGTCGTGCTCGCAATACACCGGTATCCCCGTGTCTTGGTTGCTCGATGAAGCCGGGCTGGACCCGCAAGCGAAGTGGGTATTGTTCGAGGGCGCAGATGGCGCGGCCCACGCACGCAGCATTCCGATCGACAAAGTCATGGATGACACCCTGCTCGTGTATGCAATGGGCGGTGAGATGTTGCGTCCGGAGAACGGATACCCGCTGCGTGTCTTCATCCCGGGTTGGGAGGGCAACGTCTCGGTCAAGTGGCTGCGACGGATCAAGGTCTCGGACGAGCCGTGGCACCTGCGCAGCGAGACCGCGCGTTATACCGATCCGATGCCGGAGGGCAAGTGGCGTCAGTTCAGCATGGAGATGGAATGCAAGTCAGTGATCACCAGGCCTTCGGGCGGGATGAAGCTGACCGGCGCTGGCCTCTATGAGATCCAGGGTTTTGCGTGGTCGGGGCGCGGCAGGATCACTGCGGTGGACGTTACCGTCGATGGCGGTAAGACCTGGCGCACCGCGGATCTCGAAGAGCCGGTGATGGACAAGTGTCTCACCCGATTCCGTTTCCGTTGGAATTGGGACGGGGGACCCGCGAAGATCGCAAGCCGCGCCGTCGACAGCACTGGCTATGTGCAACCGAGCGTGGCGGACATCACCCGTTCACGGGCGATTGCCGGCTTCGTGCAGCACCATAACGGCGTATTCCCGTGGTCAGTCAGCGAAAGCGGGGAGGTGTCCAATGCGATCGCCTAACGGTTTCATCGCGGGCTGTGCCGCCCTGACTCTGCTCGGCTTCTCCGCGTTCGCGGCGGCGGACACATCGAGACCGCCCGTGAGTTACGGCACGCCGATTAGCGAGGCGGACGTCGCGAGCTGGGATATCGACATCCAGACCAAGTCCGGTAAAGGTCTGCCTCCCGGTCAGGGCTCGGTCGCGGAGGGTGAGAAGATCTTCGCCACAAAGTGTGCGGCCTGCCATGGTGCGGGGGCAGCCGGCGGTCCGCAGTACGGGGCGATGTTCGGCGGTATCGGTTCGATGACGGAGAAGAAGCGCAAGCTCACCCCGGGTAGTATGTATCCCTATGCACCGATCTTGTTCGACTATACGCGTCGTGCCATGCCGATGGATGCGCCGCAAAGCCTCAGCAACAATGAGGTCTACGCACTGACCGCGTACATCTATCATCTGAACGGCTTGGTCGAGAAAGACGCAACCGTCGACGCGGCTTCGCTTAGCGCTATGAAGATGCCGAATCGGGATGGATTCATCGCTGATGATCGTCCCGATACGAAGGCGGTGCGTTGTATGCAGGACTGTAACTAGCGCTTTGGAGGCGCGAAGCAAGGGCTACACCGCCTTTCGCAATCGCCTCGTCAACTCGCGCGCCCCCTCTGGCTGAGGGGGCGCTTTCTTTTGGGTTCCGGGGCGTTAGAGCGGTATCCGCAGACGGACCGCCCGCCGGGCAGGACCCGGCCGCGCCATCGGGCAGGCGATGCGCAGCGGGTGCGAGCGGCCGAACTCCTTGCCAATCTCACGGATGCACTCACCAGCCTGTTAGGGCTGCAGCACGGTCCAGCCACCCGGAACGGGAGCCTCCGACGGTGAGGCATTGGTGATGATCAGGACCACCTCGGATGCGTCCTCGAACTCGGGCGCCTCCGCCCACGCCTCGAGCTTGGAGAAGTTGCGCGGGCGGATAGGAGATCCAGCGGCCCTGCCGGTGACCCGGGGGTGTTGTCGGGCGCTCGGCCAGCACCAAAACCGAGGCGGCGGACGGCGCGCCGGAGCCACCGAAGGCGCTTCGGCGGGCAAGTCCAGATGCAGGAGGCTGATCCGGAATCAGACGAACGTCCGGTGGACCTTCGTCCCGGCGAACGGGCAGGCCGTGGATGGCCTGTCCCGGACATCCGAGCGAAGCAGGATGGCGAAGCGCAGGATAGGCTTGACCGAGGCCGACTCGGTGACAAAAGCCTCGGCCGGTTCGGCCCGAGCTATTCGTTCGACAGGGTCTGGATCTGCTCGAGCGTGCCGATCTGCCAGACGAGCACCACGGTCCGGCCGCCGGACTGGTTCGCGTAGTACCAGCGGTCCTCTGCCTTCTCGGTGGGCTCACCGCATTTCTGAAGCACCTCGTACTTCGTGACTCCGGTGCCGGTCTCGATGACGTGCTGGCCACACACGAAGGTCTCCCCGCTGGAGGCGCCGGTTGCGAACGCCGCCAGTGCGATCCCTGCCAGGAAGCTCATTCGTTTCATGAGTACTGCCTCCTCGTTCTGGCCATGGGGCCCAGGCCCATCAGATGCATATGGTATTCCCATTCAGCCCCAAGATGAACCGGCCGACGGTCTCGTAGTTGGTGCGCCGGCCCTGGACCTGATGGGAGACCGCGTGGGCGTCCCGGAACCGGCGCTCGAAGGGGCGGCCATCGAAGATGGCCGTGGCGCCTGCGATCCGGTTGGCCTGCTCGACTACGTCGGTGGCGGATAGGAGATGCAACGGCCCTGCCGGTGACTCGGGGGTGTCGTCGGGCGCTCGGCCAGCACGAAAACCGAGGCGGCCGACGGCGCTGCGCAGAGTGATATTCATTCCGGCTGGAACCTGCACGCTGTCTGCCGGGCGCTCTTGGCGCACCTGGATCGTAGGGGACCGGAGCGCCGTCTGCACCGCCGCCGTCAGATATCCTGGCGAAGCTTCTCTAGCGTTTCGGCATCCAGGTTCACCCCGAGGCCCGGGCCATCGGGCACCTCGATGTAGCCGGGCTCTGGCCACAGATCACGGTCGAGGATGTCGATGTCGGCGCCCATGGGCTTCATGGAGCCGATCTCATGAGGCAGGGCCACGTTCGCCACGCAGGCGGCGAGCTGCGCTTCCGCCACGGCGGCGAGACCCATCTCGAACACGTGGCCGAGCACCGCCTTGAGGCCGGCCGCCGCCAGCATTTCGATGATTGTCCTGGCCCCGTCGAGGCCATGCTTGGTCACTTTGACTTTCATGCGATCCGCGGCCGCGAGCCGGATCACGTTCATCGCCTCCTGGGGCGTGGCCACCATGTCGTCGGTCATCATCGGTATGCCGACGGCTTTGGTCACCGCCTGCATGCCCAGGATGTCGCGACGCGCCACCGGCTGCTCCACATGCTCGATGTCGTAACGCTCGATGGCGCGGATCAGGGCGATGGCATCCGCCGCCTGATAGTGGTCGTTGGCATCCACCCGCAGCGCGACGCCGGGTGCCATGGCCTCGCGCACCGCGGCGACACGGTCGACATCGGCTCGAACCGTTTCGCCCACTTTGATCTTTACTGCCTTGAATCCCTGCGCGACCTCTTCGGCAGCAAGGCGTGCCATTTCGTCGGGGGTCGCGATACCGACCACCGGGCCGATGATGGGGACGCGCTCGTGCACCCGACCGCCCAGCAGATCCATCACGGGCATACCCGCCGCTCTGGCCTGCAGGTCGTGCATCGCGACGTTGACCGCCGCCTTGGTCCAGGGGCGCTCCTTGAGCGCGGCGTCGACTCGGGCGCAGGCCGTGTTGCGCTCCGTGACGGCCAACCCGATCAGCGCTGGCGCAACAATCGTTCGCAGCGCAGTGACGATCTCGTCCGGCAACTCCTCGGGCTTTCCGGGCGGTGCGCACACCGCTTCGGCAATGCCCTGCACGGTTTCGTCCTCGGTGAGCAGCCGCAGGATGACGGAGGTGTGACGCCGCGTCCGCCCCTCCGAGATCCGGAAATCCCGCAGTCCCTCGACGCTCACGGGAATCGCCTCGACAGCGCGGATAGTCAGTTTCTCGGCCATGTTCAGAATGCGCCGCCGGCCACGGTTGCGCTCATGCAGGAAAGCGTTCCACCTGGAACTCGCGCCCGCGCAGCATGTCGTCCAGGGACCCGAAGGCGTTCATGTAGTGGCCGGTGAACCCGGTGGCTTCCACACGCCGAAACATGTCCGTCCAGTCGATGATGCCCTCGCCCGGCTGCATGTGAACTTCGTACTCGCCGTTGTTGTCCGCCATGCGCACTTCACCGAGGCGCTCGGCGGGACCGTCGTTCAGGAAGCCGGCGATGCCTTCCGGAACGAGGGTGGCGTGGTTGATCGTGAACGACCAGCCCAGATTCGGTGAATCGAGCCGGTCGAAGTAGTAATTGGGCTCCTNNCCGCAACAGCGCGCACGCGTCAATGTACGCTTTGAGGTAGGCGTCGACCGCTTCGTCGATGAAGGGTGAGTATTCCGCGATGTTGACAGCCGAGAGCGTGTGCAGGCCCATGTGAATACCGTTGTCGTCGCACTTCTCGCGAATCGGTGTGCAGCGCTTCGCATCGAAGCTCCGGAGCGCATTCGGCGTCACGTCGATCTGGCAGTCTATGTAACGTACGTCATTGTCCATGGCCCACTGCACGGCGTCCTCGACCGAGAGTTTGCGCCCGCAGTCCACGCCTATCCGATCTCTGATATTCATTTAGCCCCTGTCGATGTTTGCTGGTGGGTATTCCTCAACCACGCATCAGCGCCGGCAGCCACGTCGCCAGTTCCGGAATCGCGATGGCAATCAGCAGGAACACGATTATCCCGAGGAAAAACGGCGTGTTGGCCCTGAGCACGCGGATCTGATCGACCTGCGCGATCTTGCTCGCGATGATGAGCGCGATGGCCATCGGCGGCGTCACCTGGCCGACCACCACGGCGACGACCATGAGCACGCCGAAGTGCACGAGGTCGATGTTGAACGCAATCAATGTCGGAAGAATGATCGGCAGCAGCACCGGAATCAGCGGATCCAGAATCATGCCGGCGAGAATCGCCAGCAGCACGAGCGTCAGAATGCGCAGGTAGTCGCTGTCAACCGCCACGAGGTCGATCAGCTGCACCAGGGCATCGGGCACGTGCGCATTGGTGAGCCCGGCGCCCAGCGCAAAGGACAGACCGACAATGATCAGCAACTCGCCCGAGAGTTGCACCGCGTTGACCAGCACCCGGTACAGCTCCTTGAAATTCAGCGCCCGGTGCACGAAGACAGCGAGGCCGAAGGCGTACATAACGGCGAAGGCGCCGGCTTCGGACGGTGTGAACACACCGATTACAAGCCCGCCGACGATGATTATGGGCAGGCCAAAGGACAGCACCGCTCGCCGCCCGCATCGCCAGACCTCGTGAAGCGCAAACGCGGAGTAAGGTAGCCAACCCCGTCGGCGAGCCAGCCAGGCAACGATGAGCATCTGGGATAACCCGAGCAGCAACCCGGGAATGAGGCCGGCGAGAAACAGCGCGCCCAGCGACGTGCCGGTCACCGCGGAGTAGAGGATCATGGGCGAGCTGGGCGGGATCATCGGCCCGATGCCGGCGGATGAAGCGGTCAAGGCGGCGGAGAAATCGGCCGGGTACTTGTTGGCCTTCATTGCCGGAATGACGATGGAGCCGGTGCCGGCCAGATCCGCGGTGGACGAGCCGATCATGCCGCCGAAGAACATGCTGGTCATCACGTTGACGTGCGCGAGTCCACCGCGTAGCGAGCCGACAAGGGCGCGCGCGAACTCGAAAAGCCGCGCCGAGATGCCGCCGGCATTCATCAGGCCGCCGGCGAGCACGAACAGTGGCAGCGCGATCAGCACGAATCGGCCGAGCCCCGACATCATGGTTTGCGGCAGCGTCAGTGCCCAGGCGCCCGAGAGGTAGAAGTTGAGCATTACCGCGGCGGCGATGGATACCAGCATGGGCACGCGCAGTACCAGCAGCAAACACAGCAGCAGGATCGACAGGCCTGCGCCCAGCAGCCCTGTCACGACGGCGACCCACCACGCGTCGACGCACGGCGGCGCGCCCGCCACTCGCGATAGAACTCCGCGGCGTAGGCCATGGCAGCGCCAACCGCGCCGAACACCAGCGCTGATGTCGACCATCCGGTAGGAATTTCGACATACAGGGCGACATCGCCTCCGAACTGACGTACAAAGTCGAAAGAGATCCAACCCATCAACAGCAGCACTCCAATGCAAAGACCGTAGCCGAAGTTGGCAACCACGCCCTGGTAACGCTCTGGAATCTTGTCGAAAAAGAAATCGATGCGAATCATCGTGCCTCGGCGCACCGACAGGAACACCCCGGTCATGGCGAGCCAGGGCATCGACATCTGCACCATTTCCTCCGCCCAGATGAAACTGTAATTCAACGTATAGCGGCTGACGGCGTTGACGAAGATGACGAGCACGATCGCCACGAGCACGCCTACGCCGACAATTTCCACACAGTGATTGACCAGACGATCGGTAAACGGCAAGCCTTCGTCGGGATCGCGCAGCTCCATGTGACGCGTCGCTTCGCCGATCTGCTCGGCGATTCGTTCAGCGTCCGGTCGCAGCTGCAGCCTGGTGTCAGGATCTTGTGTAGACATGGACATCGATTCACTCGACCGCAGCGCGAAAGTTGAGGCGCGCCCGCACGATGGCGCATGCGATCGTCATAAGAGGCGGGAGGTGGGTTGCGATCCACCTCCCGCGATATGCTGCTGCGCTACTCTTTCGCCGCCGCGACGAACCTGGCGGCGAAATCTTCCCCTGCGATCTTGCCGATTTCCTTGGCGATCGGCACGGTCGCTTGCTTGAAGGCAGCTGAGTCGATGTCGTTGAACTGTACCTTGCCTTTGGAGAGCTCGATGATTTCCTTCTCCAGCCGCGCATCGTTGTCCTCGCCGTACTGGCGGCTCTGGATGACGGCCGTGCGAGCGGCGTTTTGAACCTGTTCTTTCTGCTCCGCGGTGAGAGAATTGTAGCGATTCAAGTTCATGACGAACGTGATGGGTGTATACACATGGCGTGACTTCGAGATGTATTTCTGTACCTCGAACCAGGACATCTTGCGAATGTTACCGAAAGGGTTCTCCTGACCGTCGATGACACCCTGCTGCAGTGCCAGATATATCTCGCCCATGTTCATCTTGATCGGCGAGGCGCCCAGCATCTTGAAAGACAGGATGCGGGTCTTGCTGCCAGGGGTACGCAGCTTGATGCCTTTGAGATCCTCGGGCTTGACGATGGGACGCACGTTGTTGGTGATGTGACGGAACCCGATCTCGCCAAAGCCGAGCACTTTGAGTCCGGCGGCCTCCTGCATGGACTTATCCAGCTCGTCGCCGATCGGGCCGTCCAGGACGTTGCCGACCTGCTCGCGGCTGGAGAAAAGGAAGGGGATATCGAAAACGGCGTACTTGGGGTCCAGCTGCACAGCATCGGAACCGATGGGAATCACATCGAGCTGACCGGTGCGTACCTGCTGCATGTGGACGATCTCGTCACCCAGAGTGCCGCTATCGAAGTATTCGATGTCGACGTTGTCCCCCATCTCTACCTTCAACGCATCGCGGAAGGCCGCGAGCATGAACTGAGTCGAAGCGCCCGGCGTGCTCTCCACGGAGAGTCGCAGCTTCAGCGGCTGCGCGTGCACACCGGCAATGGTCGCTAGGCCGAGGGAGAGGGCTACCAGTCCCCCGAAGAACGATCTTCTGTTTGTGATTTTCATCGGTTCCTCCAGCGTTATCGAGCGCGCTCGCTTCATCGGCGAGGCGCCGTTCTTGTAGCGGGCGTACGCGCGACAATGAAAGTCGTTTGCAACGCCCCAGAGTCAGGGAAAGAGCATCGGGCTGTCTACCGGTCGCACCGCCACGATTGCGAATACCCGAAGACGTGTCCCGAACGAATACTGACACCCAACGTAGTGCAATTCAACTGCGGGATAAAGTGGCGAACACCGATGCGCGTTCAGTCGTCGTTGCGCGATAGCGCCGGTCGCGAGCGCTACCATGACACCGTCTGGTAGAACTCGTCCCCGGCCCGGGCATTTAGCTTTGCTCTAACGCGTCCATCTCTGGACTCGCCGGGCACCGGCGCCGGGTTCGTCAGGTCGAAGGCGGGGCTCTTGTCGATGTCGTCGGGCGGCGGGCCCCGCGCCGGGGCCACCGAAGGCGCTTCGGCGGGCAAGCCCGGATGCAGGAGCACGGGACAAGACCCGCGGCGGGCTCGTTGAGCGCCGCTCACTGCGCACTACCGCCGCGGCGATGCTTGCAAGTCCAGGCCTGCCGTGAAAAGCCCGATTCGAAAGAACCGGTACGTCTGATCGCAGGGAACAATTTCTCATCGGCGGCGACTAGGGGTAAAGTACGGCGTATCGACGAGTCTCGAACATCCGGGAGGCGAGAATGAAATTCTGTAACGGGGCATTCTGGTGCTCGATCGTCCTGGTCTCGACGGCAGTGAGCGGATGCGCCACCGGCGGTGGCTCGGGCGGCTATCAGACGTTCATGCAGAAATGCGAAGCAGCCGCGACTACCAACCAGGAGCGCAGCGAGTGCGCATGGGAGAATGCCGAGCGGATGGCCAGCGGCGGCAATTAGCTGTGTATTTTCCGCGCATGCTCGGCTCCCCCGCCCACTGGCGCAATGCGGCGGCTTTGTGTTGTTTTTCTCTGCAACGACGCACCCCGGTCTGGATCGGCGAACGCTGGGGCGTGCGGCTGTGTGGTAGCGGACAGGAGATCCAACGGCCCTGCCGGTTACTGGGGCGTGGCGGGTGCTCAGTCAGCACCAAAACTGAAGCAGTCGACGGCGGGCGCATGGTGCATTTCTAACGACCGGGGTCGGACCAAGTTAGATCTCGCTAAGCAGCTGTAACCATCTCAGCCCGTCACCTGTTTCCCGTCACTGGTCGTAACAGATCGCGGAAATCAACGCCCGATTTCCACAACGCGATGAAATCGTCCACGTGCTCAGTACACGGAAGGTCGTCATCAAGCTTGAGCCAATGCATCTGGCTTTCGAGACCTGAGTGCCTTTCGGGAGGATAGGCATTGGGTTCATCCAGCGTCGCCGAGAGCACGACGTAAGCGTCGTAGTACTCCGGGTAGTACTGGATCATGATGGTCGTCCCGCAATTTTCACAGAAAGCGGTGTCGGAAATCTCCGACGATTTGTAGTGCTTTGGTTCGCCGCAGGTGTACCGAAAATCATTGTGAGGAATGTGGACGAAAGAGATGAACGGGGCGCCCGTGCGCATCTGGCACATTCTGCAGTGACAGCACCCGGTTCTGAACGACGATTTTTCAGCCTCGTATCTCACCGCGCCACACATACAGCCGCCTCTGATGGTTTCCGCCCCGGCCATGTTCGATTCCTCCCCGTTGTCCGTCAAGGCACTACCTGCGTCAAGGTGACCGAAATTTTAGCCGATGAGAGATCGCGGTCCAACCGCAACATGTTGCGCCAAGATTTCATTGGCTCACTTTTGACCAGTACCGGGCTCGAATCCACTCACCGGCACCAGCCATTTCAAGGTCGGTACCGCAGACACGGGTTACAGTTCATACCGGGGACATAGGTAAGACTTTTAGCAGAGACGGCTTCTCTGGCGGCTCGACCCAGTTCTCGTCATTGCCTCTCGCCATAGCTATCGTAGACTACGGTTTGGCCAATGTTGGTCGGATCATTTCGAGGATGCTCGCCATGAGCCGTGACGTTGTTTCCCTTCCCGACGACCTGGATCTTCCCCGCGCCCTCGGTGCGCCCGCCTCCGTTTCCGTACGCGGCAACGGCTTCGTGTTCACCATGGGCTACATGGCGCTCGACCCGGAGACGAAAGACGTGAGTCCCGGCTCCATCGAGCACGAGACCAAGCTCACCATGGACGGGCTCGCGCGCATCCTGGAGGCCTCGGGCTCCTCGCTCGACAATGTCGTGAAGGTGCATATTTTTCTTGCCGACATTGACCGTGACTTCGAAGGCATGAACCGCGTATACGCGCAGTACTTCTCGCCGCCCTATCCAGCCCGGCGCACGGTGCAGGCAAAGCTCGTGCGCGGACTCAAGGTGGAGATCGAGATGATCGCGACGTGCTAAAGAACTAGGCCAAAGTCGACGAAGGGCGCTTCCGCGGAAGCGGGGTGTTTCTGGTCGTCCGCTCTGTCGAATTTCGGTAAGTCACCTGTAGGCCAAAGTCGACAATTCGCGCTTCAGCGGAAGCGTCGGCGCCACAGGGGCGGCGTCCTGCCATGGGCTGTTTTATCCGAGTGATCATCATTCTGCGTCAGGCGTAACAGATCGCGTTTCCCGTCTGTCTCCAGAATTCTCGGCTAGTCCTGCATCTTTGGAAATCCTCCGGAAGGCATCACTACATTGGACTCGAGGTGGTTTCGCTGTAGGACAAAGTCGACTCAGAACCTTGCTATATGGCCGCCCCGGGCAACGTCGATGATCTCCACATCTGAAGGGAATTGACCGGGTTGCTCCTCGAAAGACTGATATTTTGACGACCAACAGGGCGAAGCTGGCTTCGAGCCAGGTGGTCGGGGGTTCGAGTCCCTCCGGGCGCGCCATCGTTTCAAAGGCTTGGCGTTGCCCGACTTCCTTTCTATCCGTCTCGTGTGCCAGACTCGGGCCACTGATCGCATGCGGTCGCGACAAAAACTCTACGTAAAGCACTTTTTGCGCGCCCTTGGCTCAACCGTTGGCTGATTCAGGATCGACGGTAAGGGAGGAATGATATGGTTGTCAGTCCGAGTCGGGTGATAATCACCTTGACACTGATTTTCGGGATCTGCTCGTCTGCATTCTCCGCAGGCGGGGGCCAAATCGTAGCATCGGATCCCTCCAGACATTTCGATCCGAAGGGGAATCCTCCCTCCAAATCCACAATCGATCGAAGAGAAAAGGTTCGCGCAATCCTGCCATTCGAGGACAAGCGTGACTTCGAAGAACAGAAGCGCGGTTTCATCGCGGCACCCAAATACAAGCAAATCATGGCCGAGGCCGGCCATGTCGCCTGGGACATGGGCAGCTATGAATGGTTGCTGCATGGCAACGATTTCGACAGCATCCATCCTTCGTTGCAACGCCAGGCCATCCTCAATATGAACTACGGTCTCTACGAGGTATTGCCCGAAAAAATTTACCAGGTAAGGGGTTATGACCTGGCTAACATCAGCTTCATCAAGGGCAAGACCGGCTGGATTGTATTTGACCCTCTTACCGCCAAGGAAACGGCCGCGGCCGCGCTCGAGTTCATCAACGAGCAGCTCGGTGAGCGGCCCGTCGTGGCAGTCGTCTATTCTCACTCGCACGCCGATCATTTCGGCGGTGTGCGTGGCGTGATCGAAGAGGCGGATGTCGGCAGTGGCAAAGTGAAAATTATCGCGCCGGTCGGATTCATGGATCACGCAGTTTCGGAGAACGTATACGCCGGCAATGCCATGAACCGGCGTCTGTTTTTCCAGTACGGTGTACTGCTTCCGCGCAGTCCATTCGGTCACGTAGATCAGTCCATCGGCAAGAACACCGCGGCTGGCAACCTGGGATTGATCCCACCAACCGTTATCATAAAAGACGATATAGAGGAACTGACCGTCGACGGCGTGAAGATGGTGTTCCAGAACACGCCGGGCACCGAGGCGCCGGCGGAGATGAACACCTACTTCCCGGATTTGAAGGCCTTCTGGGCAGCGGAGAACATCACCGGCACAATCCACAACATCTACACGCTGCGCGGTGCGCTGGTGCGCGATGCCCTGGAATGGTCCAAGCAGATCAACAAGGCCCTGTACCTGTTCGGCCAGGAAGCGGAAGTGATGTTCGCTTCCCACAGCTGGCCACGCTGGGGGAACGAGCGGATTCAGGAGGTGATGCGGGCGCAGCGCGACACCTACGCGCACCTGAACAACGGCGTGCTGCACCTGGCAAACCAAGGCGTGACGATCAACCAGATGCACAACGCCTATGAGGTTCCTGAGGCGTTGCAAAAGCAATGGACTGCGCGGAGTTACCACGGCTCTGTGGAACACAACAGCCGCGCCGTGATCAACCGCTACCTGGGCTACTGGGACGGCAACCCCGCGACCCTGATCCCGCTTTCGCCGGAAGATTCTGCGCCGCTCTATGTTGAAATGATGGGCGGCGCAAAACCGATAATGACGAAAGGCAGGAAACTCTACGAGCAAGGCAAGTACCGTCATGCGCAGGAAATCTTGAATAAATTGGTCCATGCGGAGCCGCAGAACCAGGCAGCGAAAGATCTACTGGCCGATGTCTTCGAGCAGATCGGGTATCAGCAAGAAAGTCCCAGCGTGCGGAACAGCTTCCTGGCGGCCGCGTACGAGTTACGCAACGGGATCCCCACGGGCGCTTCTCCAAAGTCTTCCGGACCAGACATGATCCGGGCCATGAGCACGGAATTGTGGCTGGATTTTCTAGGTGTTCGCCTCGACAGTAAGAAGGCAGAGGGTAAGGCGTTCAAGATTAATCTTCTGACGCCAGATAATGGGGAAGAATTCGTTTTAGAACTTAGCAATGGAACGCTGACCAACATCGCGGGCTTCCAGGACAAGAATGCCGATCTGACCATCACCATCGACCGCGAGCATCTCGTGCAAACGATGATGGGCGCTGTGACCTTGGATGAACAGATCAAATCCGGCAAAGCGAAACTGGAAGGAAGCCGAGAACCCTATGAGCAGCTGAAGTCCATGCTGATCCATTTCGATCTCGGCTTCGAGATGATGCCCGGAACCGGCTCTAAGGATTTGACGCCGAAACGAGCACCGTTCGAACAGGAACAGCCTGCCGACACTTCCGGAGGATAATTCCTGGACGAATATCTTCTAATTGTCGATAGTGAGACGGGTCGTCACAAAACAGTCGCATTCATTTGAGCTTTGAGATAGATGATCACTGGTATTCATCGGGACGTTATGTAGCGGCGAACGGCGCCTTAGAGATGAGCTTGAGTAACAGGCGCATCATCGGCTCGACGACTCCCAGTCCACTCCTCGCCTCGTGAGGCCTTCTTTCAGCGCGTCCAGATGCCGCTCATAGTTCTTCCAGCGAGCGTTCGAGGATTTGTAGAGAGGCTGTCGCACCTGCCAGGAGCTCGCGGTGCGCACCTCGCGCTTGCTCGCGTAAAACGTTAGACAGGCCTCCTCCCACTCGAGGCCGCAGTGCTCGAGCATACGGCGGCTCTCGCCCTCGAGATCGTCTAGGAGCTTCTCGTACTGAATGTCGAAGATCGTCGTCGGCAGCACGCTTCGCCAGTGGGCCATCAGCCGCACGTACTCCGCGTAGTAAGCGGCTACATCGTCCAGTGAGTACGCGTAGTAATGCCCTTGGGCGAAGCG
>JABAHO010012619.1_pt1 | contig 15459 bp, 13 predicted proteins | sample 7062071 | NCBI WGS metagenome assembly JABAHO01 (sample SAMN14534356, study PRJNA622989) | marine sediment metagenome | biome: marine biome [ENVO:00000428]; feature: marine pelagic biome [ENVO:01000023]; material: deep marine sediment [ENVO:00002113] | place: India: Gulf of Kutch | collected...
CAGGGATGCACATGCCCGCGGCACCCCGCATGGCGCCATGACCCTTAATGCCTGCGCACGCAGCGCAAGCCGACGTCATCATACGCGTTGGCAGCCTGGCCTCCGCCGCGGTGCGCGCAGCGTGTGCCGGCGTTTTCGTTGCTCCAGCTTCCGCCGCGATGCACGCGAAACAGGAGCGGCCCGTCCGGCCCGCGCGGATCGGGACCGAATGCCTCCGGGCTGGCATACCAGTCCTCCTGCCTCCAGTCCCAACACCACTCGGCTACATTCCCGGCAACGTCAAAGAGGCCGAACCCGTTCGGCGCAAAGCTGCCTGCGGGGCTGGTATGGGGCGGATCGCCGGTTTCATAATCCGGGTGCAGTCCGCGTGCCGGGCTGGTGTCAAAGGGGAGGGCATTGGTGCTGAAGTAGTTCGCGCGGGCATGCTGAATGAAAAGGCTTTCGGCCCATGGAAAGCGACGCCCTTCCGCTCCTCCGCGTGCCGCCTTTTCCCATTCCGCCTCGGTCGGCAGCCGGTACCCGGCTGCGGCCCAGTTTACCCATGCCTTGTCCGGGTTGACCCGTCCGCTGCGGTAAAGGCTGGAAAATTCAGTATCAAGAAAATACACCGGCGCGAGCCCTTCCTTCTCGCTGCGGGCATTGCACCATTTGACGGCGTCATACCAGTTGATGCTATGGACCGGGTGGTCAGGCTCCCTGCCGGCGCCGGGGTTATCAAAGGCATAGCCGTTATTGGTGGCCCAGGCGGCGACTTCGCTCCAGAGCAGGTAGGTCACCTCGTATTGATCCATGTAGAATGCACCGGTTTCAGCCGTGTGAACCGGCAGTTCGACGGCATCGCCTTCGCTGAAAGTGTCGCCCATTTGAAAAGCGCCCCCGGGTACAAGCGCCATGTTGTTCGTAATCACCAGGGGGATAGTGCCTGTAAGTGAAAGCCAGCGTGTGCCGTCATAGCCCTCGAAGTCCTGCCCGGTCCAGCGGATCGTTCCGGCTGAGGGCGACGGGTTTTCCGTGCCCCCGAGCGCAACGGCCCCGTTGACCTCCAGCGTTTCCACCGGGTCCGGAATGCCGACACCCAGTTGTCCGCCGGAAAAATGCGCGGCACTCACCGCGTAGGGTATTGTGGCGATCTTTTGCCGGGGGCTCAGCGGAATCGCGTCGATGCTGATCTCGAGCCACAAATCGCGGTGACGGGTGATCGGGGATGCCGCTCCGGGCCCTCCCCAGTGAAACGCATAAAGCCCCTGCTGGACGGGCACCGTGCCGACGGCCTCGGTATAAACGGCAATACCGCCGAAGTCCTGGGTATGCACGTTTACGGCAACATCAATGCTGCCGGAGAAGGGAAGCCCGTTCGTCGTAATGAGTTTTCCCTGGTAATGAAACTGCGGTTCCTGTGCCCGGCCCGTGCCGGCGAGGAGCAGGAATGCAGGCACGTGAAATACAAACAGATAAAATAACCGCCTCATTGCAATGCCGCCTGGAAAGAATTTTTCAGCGTTCAATGTGGCGCGCCCGGCAGGACTCGAACCTGCAATATCTTGATCCGAAGTCAAGTGCCTTATCCATTGGGCCACGGGCGCAATCCGGAACAGGGACGAGACTACTATGAATTTATGTGCCGCGAAAAGCCCCGATCCCGAATTCCTCGCTGCCGCGAATTGTCAGCCTCTCCGGAATCAGGCCGCGCTCTCTCCGGAGGCACGGGATGAGTCGTACTCGATTTTGCCTTCCACGAGCTCGGCCTCCTGGAAATCGAATTCAACGCGTGTGGCGCCGAACCCCCGGGCCAGGGCTTCGAGGGTCTGTCGCGCGGAGCTGTGAACCTCCGACGTCATGCGTTCAACAAGTTCCCGCGCCTGCCCGGAGGCATGCTGCTTTGCGGCCTCGATCAGCTTGTTCTTATCCTCTTCGTCAAAACCCGGGCCGAAAACGCCGTGCAGAAGCCCGGGCATCAGCCAGGGTACCACCGTGGCGCGGGTCTCGTCATAAATCTGAATGTCCTTGATGAATATCTCGTAAAAGCATTTCGGCATTCGCAGCCGGTAGCTGCCGTCCCCGCCGGGTACAATCCTGAATTCAGAACTCTGCAGGTTGTACCGGAAATCGATCTCAAAACTGAAGATCATGGCCATTTTGCTGTTGGAGACGATCCACTGGAAATATTTTTTCCCGACTTCGCCAAATGCATGCTGGGTACTGGTGACGATCTCCTTGGTGAAAACCTTGAAGACCGAGAGTTCCCCCACAGAACGCATGTGCTCAATGGACGACAGGCTCTGAATGGCCGGTCCGGATGTGCCCTTCAGGCTGCGCCGCATGAACAGCCAGGTCAGCAGCCCCAGCACAAGTCCAATAATGATGCCGGTCAACGTGTCTGTCATAACGTGTCCATCATAGTATGTCCGTTACAGAATGCCTGTCATGCGGCCTGCGCGACCCCCCGCAGCCCCTGCACAACTATGGCACAGAACCCATGTGGGCGCGAGTGCCTTCGCCGGAGCAGACGCGATTAGTCGAGCGTCAGGATTTGCNNGCAAGTGCGACGTCGTTGTGCCCCGGATCATGATGCGTGAGGTACACATTCCCGATGCCGAGCTCCCGCGCAAGGCTGATGACTTCGCCCCGGGGACTGTGGCCCCATCCGCGGTGCGCGGGGTAGTCGTCATCACCGTACTGGCCGTCCATGATCAACGCATCAACCGGTCCCGGTTCCGTGCAAAGCGCCGTGAAGGCGGCGCGGGTCTGGGCATCGCATTCCGGCCATTCCATGTCCGTTGCGATTACCGCCGCGCGGCCGGTGGCAGCATCGTCAAAGCGGTAGGCTGCGCAGCCGCCGGGATGGGTGACGGGGCACCAGCGCAGGTGAAGGCCGCCCCGACGGTCTTCGCCGCAGGCGGGGAGGGTCGTGAAGGTGATTTCAGAAGCCAGGTCTTCGGCCGGTACGGGCCAGAAAGGCGCCCGCATGATTCCGTGCATGACCGATTCAGGTGTTGCGCCGCCGAGATCCGGCCCGCAGATTTCAATCCGGGTGCCGGCGGCATACAGGGGCTGGAAAGCCGGCAGTCCAACCAGGTGATCCAGGTGGTAGTGGCTCATGACAATCCGGATATCACCGGAGCCGTCATCGGGGACTGAGCGCAGCCCGCTGCCGGTATCCATGATGATGCGGGCGCCGTCACCGGCCGTGATGACAAAGCAGGTGGTGTCCCCGCCGTATTGGGCTGCCGCGGGGTCTGCCACGACCGCGGATCCTCGCGTTCCTGCTGCAAAAATTTTCATGGCTACTTCTCTGTCAGGTTCCAGGTTCCGTCCCAGGGCGATTCCGACTCAAGGTGCCCTGTGCAGGCTGCGGTATATTTCCGTGCAACCTCGTCATCGCCGAGAGCGGCAAAAAAGTCCTGCGCGGCCCGGAGATCCCCGCTGCCGAGGTACTCAAGGCCGGGCTGCAGGTCCGGCCCGGCGCCGGCAGCTACAAGCTCATACACGGGCACGGGTGCGGCACGGCCGACAACGCGAATTCGCCCAAGTTTCCGGCCGGGCAGGTCTCCGCCGGCGTGGCTCCAGGTGGCCTCCGAGATCATGATCCATGTGCCGAAGACCTTGTTCGCACCCTCCAGCCTGGAGGCCAGGTTGGCAGCATCCCCCAGCACGGTGTAATCAAAGCGGTTATGCGAGCCCATGTTGCCCACGACGACCTCGCCGGTGTTGATGCCGATGCGCATTTTCAATTCCACCCCGTATTTTTCACGGTAGTCCCCGCACCGCTCCGCAAGCCGCCGGCTGCAGGCCAGGGCGGCCTCGCAGGCCCGTAGCGCATGGTCAGGCTGATCCATGGGTGCGTTCCAGAAGGCCATAATGGCATCTCCCTCGTACTTGTCCAGTGTTCCTCCCGAGGCCAGGATAATCTCGGTCATGTCGGTCAGGTAGTCGTTGAGGAGGGCGGTCAGCTGCACCGCATCCATGTTTTCGGAGATAGCCGAGAAGCCCTGCAGGTCCGAGAAAAAGATGGTGAGTTCGCGCCGTTCCCCGCCGAGCTGCAGGCGGGAGGGATCTGCAATCATCTTTTCGATGACGTCCTCGCTCAGGTAGTGCCGGAAGGCCTGCTTGATGAAGGCCTTCTGTCGGCCCTCGGTTGCGTAGTTGATGATCACGGTGCCGATCAGTGCGCCCAGCACGGCCAGCAGGTCGGGCGCTACCGGCCACCACAGGCCCCCGCCGCCCGGCAGAATTCCGCCGGATCCGTAAGCGAGAAAGCCGTGCACAAACGGTATCGGCAGGGCAACCAGGAAAACAATGACAGTCTGCGAGGCCCGGGTGCAAAGGCGCACGCAGGCTCCCGCCAGCATGGCCAGCGCCGTGATGAACAGGATCACGGAAGCCGCGCCCGGTTCGCGAATAAAGTCCTGCTCAAGCAGGTTGTCCAGGACGGTGGCATGAATTTCGACACCGGGGTACACACGGTCTACGGGCGTAGTGCGCTGGTCAAGGAGGCCCGGGGCACTGAACCCGAAAAGTACATAGCGGTCTTGAAACACGGCCGGGTCAACCGGCGGATCGCCGGCGCCTTCGCGCAGCAGCAGCTCCGAGCGAATCACCGCCGCCGCGTTGTAGGCCCTGTGTGTCTGGCTCGGGCCGCGATACCGCAGGATGGCGCGTCCCTGTGCATCAAGCTCGGCCCGTTTGCCGCCGAGGATGACGCTGCCGGAGCCGGGTTGGATGGCCTGTTCTCCTGGGCTGGCGGCGGGTGCATCAAGCATCCAGAGCGCGGTGCCGAGGGAGGGCACCAGCCGGTCGTCAAAGGCGGTCAGCAGGCCTGCCCGGCGAAATACCCCGTCCGGGTCAGGCTGGTCGCTGACATTGGCAAGTGCGGCGACATTGGTCGCCAGGTCGCTGATCGGAAACAGGGCGCGCGCTGCATGGTGCCCGGCCACCCGGTCGGCATCGCTCTCGCCGTCGAGTAAGGTGATGTCTGGCGGGGCAGGGTAGGCTGACGGCCAGTTGGTATGGGAGCCGGTATCGTTGCCGAGGAATACGGCGGCAATCACGTCCTGGCCCGCCGCGCAGCTGAGCCCGAGCGCGGCATCATCGGCGGCGCCGTAGACGGAGGGTTCGGTATACAGCACATCAAACGCGATACCGCGTGCACCGCCCCGCCGGCAGAATTCAATGATGGGCGTATAGATTTCGCGCGGCCACGGCCAGGACCAGCCGAACGAATTCTTGCCCCAGTCGAGGCTGGCCTGGTCAAGCAGGATCAGGGCAATCCGGTCAGTGGATGCAGACGGACGCGCCATGGCATTCACCCGCCACGCCCAGGTGGCGGACTCGAGCCTGTCCAGCGCGCCCGAGTGCCAGAGGGCAATGCTCAGCGCGGCTGCCGCGACGCCGGCCGCCGCACCGGGAGCCATGCGCCTGATCATGGACGCCCGAGCTTCTGCGTCGCGGCGGCAAAGCGCTTCTGGCGCGCTGCAACCGGTTGTGCGGGGGCCGGGGAGCCGATCATGCGCCGGACATCGGCAATCCGGTCATCCGGATCCGGATGCGTTTTGGCAAAATCCTTTCCGCCGGGGGTCAGGTGCCTGTCCATCTCCTGCAGCATGGCGACCAACCCGTTCGGGTCGTAGCCCACGTTGCGCATAATCCGGATTGCCGCGGCATCCGCCCGGGACTCAAGCTTCCGCGAGTAACCGCTGGTCATGAGGGTGGAGGCAATATCGCTGATGGAGCCCTCGAAGGCCTCGGTCAGCTGCTTCAGGTCCTGTCCGCCGAACTGGCGCGCGCTTTCGGCCGCAAGCACCGTCAGGGCCGAGGTCAGCCGGCTCTGCTTGATGGCCTGCAGGCCGTGGGCCCCTTCGATATGCCCGATTTCATGCGCGAGTACCGCTGCCAGGGCGTCCTCGGTTTTGCAGCATTCCAGCATGCCCCGGGTCACCAGGATGAATCCCCCCGGGGCGGCAAAGGCATTCACCTCGTCCGAATCCAGCACCTGGAAGTGATAACCGCCGAAGGTTTCCGGTTTGTCCGACGCCATCGACAGCAGGGTTCCCAGCACGGAAATGTAATTGTTCAGCGCGGGATCGTTGAGGGCCGGATACTGGCTGAGGACCGTGGCCGCCACGGCGCGGCCGATGTAGTACTCCTGTTCCGGCGTGATGTCCTGGAACGTTTTCGAGACGGCCCCGGCCGTCCTGCGGATGGCGGCGCCCTCGTCAGCCGTAATGGTTCCCGTGGCCACGCCGATCTGGGTCCCCAGGTCGGTCACCGTCTGGCATCCGGATGAAAGCAGGCAGGCAAGCCCGGTCGTGAAGAGGGGTACTGCAATCCGGTTCATCGTACAGCCCCCCCGCCGAGGCCGCCTTCGGCGGCAAATTTTCGCACCTGCGCCTCGGATACCGAGCGCGCCTCCATGCGGTCGACCGGCCCGAAATTAACATTATGCGTGCTTTTGTACTCACGCTCTACCTGCTCATTGAAGCCCTTGCCTGCCAGCGCAATTTCCTCCGTGGAGGCGCCCTGGCTGATGTCTTCGCCGGCGCCCTTGAGCACGATCCGTTTTTTGGTCAGTGCCGAGCTGTGTATCCAGCCCGACGCACCGGCCGCGGTTTTGACCTGCGTCCAGCCGTTACGCTCGGTTCCGGCGTCGACGCGGTCGCCGTAGCTGACGCTGCCTACAACGGCGCCGAGGAATGAGGCAGAAGCCCGAAGAGGCCCTTCCTTGACCTGCACGCTTTTCATCTCGGCCATGCAGGGCAAAGCGAATAAAAGCATGACGACGGGCGTCACAATCCGCATGTGCATAACGATCTCCTTATGGGGTTTTCGTGTTACCGGTTGTTGAGTCTTGGTTTCGAAGGTCGACGGTTCGGTCGCGAAGGGTTGCGAGCAGGGCGCTGCAGCGCTCGGCCAGGTCGGTATCCTGTGCGGCTTCTGCCGCTTTCAGGGCGGCCTCAAGGTGACCCGGCACTGCGGCGGTCAGGCCCTGGGCCTCCAGGCTGCGCGCAGCCCGGTAGAAGCGGTCGCCTGCCTTGCGATGCTGCCCNNACGAGCGATACGGCCATCTCCCGGTGTTTGCCGTCTGCGCGGTAGGCCTCCACCGCGTCATCAAACCGGGCGGCAGCCCGGGCCGTTGAATCCCCGGATAATAGAATTCGGCCCTCGGTGACGAGCAGGTCTGCCCGCAGGCTTTCATCGCGGCGGGCTTCCCCGCGGATGGCGCGGGCGGCATCCAGCGAAGCCTGCGCCTGGTCAAAGTCACGCACCTCGCAGAAGACAAAGGCTTTCAGTGCATGGGCATGCGCCGCTCCCGGGGCGTTTTTGCTGCCGGCGGAATACGATGCCAGGGCCAGGTCCGCCAGGCGGAGGGTGTCCCCGTGCCGCCCCCGGGCCTGCGGAATGCGAGCGCTTAGCAACCAGGCCGATGCGGTGCCGTCATGGTCGCCCAGCGCCGTGAAGGCCGCCCGCGCTTCGACCAGGTAGGGTTCGACGCGGTCCAGTTCTCCCAGTGCGATACTGCAGGCGGCCGCATTGTAGGCTGCGTTGGCGATAGACGCCGGTTTGTCCGCCGCCCGCGCCTGCTGAAGGGCCTCGAGGTAGGCTTCCCGGGCATCGGCATAACGGCCCTCTGCAAAGGCGTCACTGCCGCGTTTTCCCAGGCGGGCGGCTGCCTGGTCGGTCAGGGAGGGCGAGGGGTCGGGGCCCTGCGCACTGCGGCAGCCTGAGCCGCCCAGGCACAGCACCGCGCCGAGACAGGCGGAAATTGTGAATGCCGCGAAAGAATGCCGTGCTGCAGGGCCTGTCATGGTGTCCCCTTATCGTTGCCTGTTGCGTTATCAATTGCAGAACTTTCGTTGCCCTGCGGCGCCGTCACGTCGCCGGGAGGAATACGGTCCGGCACGGCGGGCGGATCGGCCGGCATGTACTTTTTCAGCAGCCAGTGCTTCCGGATGCCCTCGAGCAGGATTTCCGCATCCAGCAGCGTGTCTTCGGTCTGCCGCATCATGCCGGAAATTCCGCCGGATGCACGGCGGATGTTGTGCACGACGGCCTGCGATTCATCAACAATGGCGGGAATATTCGTCGAGGCAGCCTGGAGGTTGCGCACCATGGCTGCAGCCTCGCGGATCAGTTCCTGTACCGAGGCGACGGTGTCGTTCAGGGAATCAAGCGTCTGCGTGTCTTTCAGCAGTCCGCCGGCAGTGCCTTCGCCCTTCTGCAGGCCGGCGGCGATACCGTCAAGATTCTTGAGGAGCGACTGCAGCTCACGCGTGCCGTGCTGCAGGTCGATAGCCAGGTCGGCATATTGCTCTACGGCGGTGGTGACCTGCTCCATCATCGGGATAGCCGCCCACTGGATCTGCTCCACGAGTTCCTGGATGAGCTCTGTCAGTTCGCGGTCTTTCTGCGCCGGGGCGGCCAGGTAGTTTCCGCTCAGCGGTTCGGCATGCCCCCGCGTAATTTCAATGTAGGCATCCCCCGCAACCCCGTAGGTCTTTTTGATCAGGGCCCTGGAATCCGACCGGATAAAACGAATGAAGGGCCCCTTGATCCTGAGGATGGCCTCCATGGAATCATCCTCGTTGACCACCACGGCATGCACCACACCGATCTGGGTGCCGAGGGTTTCCACCTTGGCGCCCTTCTGGATGCCGGCGAGGCCTTCTTCCGGGAAACGGAGATGCAGCTCAAGCTTCTCTTCAAACCAGCCCTGGGCGCGTCCGGCCAGCACAATGCCGCCAACCATGCACACGATGATCAGCAGCAGGAAAGAACCCGTGATTTCCCGCACGTATCTGAATTTGAAGGGCTTTGTCATGTTGTCTGCTCCGGGGCGTCAGCTGTCCAACGCCCGTCGAGTATCCTGTATTTGGCGTCCGGTTGCAATTGAGCATCTTCAAGAGACTGCAGATTCGGAGAAACCCAGAGCACCGCAGCGCCGCCCTGCAGGGCATCCTTTAGCACGTTGCCGAGGGCGGCGACATGCGCCTGCCCCACATCGCGGGCCGGGTCATCCAGCAGGATCAGCCGCGGTGAGCCGACCAGGGCCCGCACCCATTGCGCACGCTTGAGAACGCCGCGCCCGATCCATGCCGGGCGTTCACCGGGAAGCCCGTCCAGTCCGAGGCGTGCGGCAAGCGCTTCGGCCTCGCTGCGGATCTCCTCCTCGCCCTGCCTGCTGTGGTGCCGCAGGCGCAGGGTAATGTTTTCATCCAGGTCGAGGTTGTTCAGCCAGCCCCCTTCGCGAAAAACACGCCCTGTTTTTGCCCGCATCGCGGCTGCCGCGGAGGGAGACGCCTCGTCCCAGCGCTCCGCATCAAAGGTGATGGTCCCGGATTCCGGCAGGATGAGCCCCTGCGCGGCATCGCAGAGCGGGTGCCGGCTTTCATGCGCGGGAACCGTCACATGCATCAGCGATCCGGGCGGCAGCGTGAACGAGACATCGCTCAGGCCGGAGTCGTAGTTCGCATCGGTTGCCAGCGCCACGTCGCGGAAAGTCAGGATGGATGCATCCGCCGTCATGCGCATCGTCCCGGGTTGCGTGGTTTGAAAATCATAATGCGGCCCTTTTAAAGATACGTGACAACCGAAATGACAGCTGAAGTGATAAAGAGTGCAAACACCGACCGCAGCACCGCCCGTCCCGCCGCCTGCGGAATTTCGGTGGAGGCGCCGCGGATCCCGAGACCCTCGGCGCAGCAGATCGCGCCGGTCAGGGCACCCGGAATAATGGTCTTGGCAAAAACGTTGACCACGTCGGGCGGCGTGACCTCGCGCATGATCATGTCGGAAAAGCTGATGGGGTCCGTGTGCAGGATGCCGAGGGCCAGGGCGATGAGGTAGCCCGAGGCCAGCGCGACGATCATGAATACCATGTTCAGCGAAAACACGGAGAGCATCATGCCGGTCACCCGCGGCAGGACAAGGTACGCAAAGGGATCGATGCCCTGTGCGTCGATCACGCGGTCCTCCCCGTTGACGCGCATGGTGGCCAGCTCGGTGGTGACGGCTGTCCCGCTGCGGCCGATCACGACAAAATTGGTGAGCAGCGGGCCGATTTCACGCACGACGATGGCAACGAGCAGGGGGCCCAGCAGGGCTGACTGCCCAAACTTTGTCAGCCAGAACTGGATTTGCACGACCACCGACACCCCGACCAGCAGGGCGATCCAGGCAATCGAGCGAACGGCCTCGACGGCGGTGAAGAAAACCTGCCGCGCCAGCACATCCCGCACCGTCCGCGGCCAGAAGCGCGGCTGTGCCGCCATCAGGCAGACGGTGCCGACGATCGCGGCAATGCCGCGCGCGCCGGACCATGTGTGCCGGCCGCGTTCCCCGATTCGGCGGATGAGCGAGATCATGCGGATAGTAAAGCAGGCCGGACCCGAATGCACAAGCCGCTGCACACGGCTCAGGATCCGCCCTTCACCTCGTCCCGGATGGCCAGCAGGTCCTTCATGATGTTCTGCGCATCGCCGGGGCCCGGGCTGGTGCCAAAGGTGTCATGCAGCTGGCGGTACAGCCGGTATAGCCGTTCATACACCGCGGCATTTTCGGGGATAGGCGTGAAGACCGTGTCCATGACGCCGGTCATGGCCTGTGCTGCCGCGTCAAAATCGGCATGTCCGCCGGCATCGGGTCCGGCCACCACGGCTCCGGCCATGGCGGCTCCCAGCGCGCAGGTCTCCGAGCTGCGCGAGATTTCCAGCGGCCGGTTCATGATGTCGGCATAGATCTGCATCACCAGCGGGTTTTTGATGGAGATGCCGCCGCAGTTTACCACGCGCTCGATGGTCACGCCGTATTCCTCGAACCGTTCCATGATCACCCGTGCGCCGAAGGCGGTTGCCTCGATCAGCGCACGGTAAATTTCTCCGGGGCTGGTGTGCAGGTTCATGCCGACCAGCGTGCCGGACAGGCGCTGGTCCACGAGCACCGTCCGGTTCCCGTTGTGCCAGTCCAGGGCCAGCAGCCCGCTTTCGCCCGGGCGCAGGCCGGCCGCGGCTTCAGTCAGCCCCTCGTGCGAGCCGGCTTCGCTTCCGCCGGGGGCGATCCGGTTGACGAACCAGTTGAAGATGTCACCCACGGCGGACTGGCCGGCCTCGAGCCCGTGGTTTCCCGGCAGGATCGACTCCGGCACAATGCCGCATAGCCCGGGTATGTCCGGCAGGTCAGCCGAGAGCGGGGCCACGGTCATGTCGCAGCAGGAGGTGCCCAGGATTTTTACGAGCACGCCGGGCCGTACGCCCGAACCCACGGCGCCCAGGTGCGCATCAAACGCGCCGCCGGCCACGGGGATGCCCGCACGGAGCCCAAGCGCCTGCGCCCAGGATTCCGTCAGGGTGCCGACCGCATCGCCGATCGTGCAGGCGGTATCCGGCAGCGTCTGCCGGAGATCCGCGAGGGCCGGGTCCAGCAGCGCCAGGAACTCCGCGTCCGGATATCCGCCCCAGTCCGGATGAAAAGCGGCCTTGTGGCCTGCCGCGCAGATGCAGCGCCGCACCTGGTCGGGGTGCGTGGTGCCGGTCAGCAGCGCCGGGATCCAGTCCGCGATTTCAACCCAGGTATGGGCGGCCTCGAACACGTGCGGCGCACTGCGCCTGCAGCGCAGGACCTTGGCCCAGAACCACTCGGAGGAATACGTGCCGCCGCATTTCGCGAGATACCCGGGACGGTGCTCCCCGGCCAGCGCGGTAAATTCCGCGGCCTCGGCATGCGCGGTATGGTCCTTCCAGAGCCAGGCCATGGCGGCCGGGTCTTCTTTGAATGCAGGATCATGCGTGAGCGGTTCGCCGTCCGCATCGACGGGAATGGGCGTGCTGCCGGTGGTGTCCACCCCGATGCCGATAATGGCGTCGGGACCGATGCCCTTTTCGCCCGCCTCCGCGACGACGGCGCGCACGGTCTGCTTCAGCCCCTCGATGTAATCGTCGGGATGCTGCCGCGCCACGTCGGGGTCCTGCGGATCCAGGATGATGCCCGCATCACCGTGGGCGTAGTTCCAGGTGCTCGTGGCGACAGGTTCGCCGCTGGCGGTCTGCACAAGCAGCGCCCTGACCGAGTTCGTGCCGTAGTCAATGCCGAGTGTGCAGGTGTTCAATGGTATGCCTCCGTTTTGATGCACGCGCCGGTTAGAGCATCGCGCCGCGCGGGCCGACTGCTGCATCGTCCCACCAGGCAGGCTTGCGGTCGGCCAGTTTCTCAATTGGCTTCAGGGTCATCTGGTTGCCGCGCGCCTTGGCGCCCTTCACCGGAATATCGCCAGGGTGAAAGGCCTGCTGCGAAATCCGCTGTCCCTTGGTTTTCTTGTATTTCACGTAAACGGCCTCCGGCGTGCCCTCCTGCAGCAGGAGAACCTTTGCCCCTTCCGGTGCGCAGCGGTATTCCTTGTTCTGGATCACGCCTCCGTAGGTAAAGCGCTTGATGTAGGTAATGCTGTCCAGCGTGTAGATCAGGGTCATGACGCGATCCCGGTCCATGCGGCTGATGTAAATCAGGTTCTTGTCCACGAACGTCTTTTCCGGCGGGGGCATGCACTGGTAGCGCCCGTCCTTCCAGGCCGCCAGGATTTTGTCGTGCGAGGTGATTTCCAGCATATCGTCACCATCGACCTTGTAGCCCAGGTAGCCGCCGCTCCTGTCATACCGGATCACCAGCTGCTCCGCTGTCAGCGCCTTGATTTCAATCGTGTTGAAGGTGGTGATTTTCGTGCGGCGCGGGTACGCATCGGCATAGTCNNTCGGCGATGTCCGCCAGCAGCGCATCGATTTCCTGCCGGTTCTTGTTGATGTCGAAAAGCGAGATGCGCCGGATGCGCACGTTGAGCAGCATCTCGAGGTCCTTCTGCGTGACCTCGCGCTTCAGCTTCTTCTTGAAGGGGGCCAGCCCGTCGCGAATGGCCTTGAAGACCGCGTCCTGCGTTTTGCATTCCTCGATGCGCTTGTAGATCCGGTTCTCCACGAAAATCTGGATCAGGGTTTTTGCGTGGACCTCATCCTCAAGCTTTTGGCGGCGGAAGGTCAGTTCCGCTTTCAGCGTGGCCAGCAGCATTTGCGTGTTGGCATGCAGGACTTCCGGGATCGTCATTTCACGCGGATGTCCCTCGTGGATTACGATGATATGGTTCGAGGCTGTGATCTCGCACTGGGTGAAGGCATACAGCGCCTCGATCACCGTTTTGGCCTTCGTGCCCGGCTTCAGGTCCAGCACGATTTCCACCCGCTCGGACGTGAAGTCGGTGACGGACTTCACCGCCAGCCGGTTCTTTTTCGTCGCGTCCTCGATCGAGCTCATCAGGCTTTCCGTCGTGACGCCGTAGGGGACCTCCAGGATGGCGAGCGAGCCGTTGGAGCGTTCCTCGATTTTAGCGCGGATGCGCACCGTGCCAACGCCGTCCTCCAGCTCGGACACATCCATCAGCCCGCCCTGGTAGAAATCCGGAAAGATTTCAAAAGGCTTTTTCTGGATGATGGCAATCTGGGCCTCGAGCAGCTCCCTGAAGTTGCAGGGCAGGATGCGGGTGGCCAGGCCGACCGCGATGCCGTCCGCGCCGAGCATCAGCAGCAGCGGCAGTTTGCTGGGCAGGGTTACCGGTTCCTTGTTGCGGCCGTCGTAACTCGGCACGAACTCGGTCAGGTCATCGTTGAAAACCTCCTTGCGGGCCAGCTCCGTCAGGCGGCATTCAATGTAGCGCGGTGCAGCGGCGCGGTCGCCGGTGTACAGGTTCCCGAAGTTGCCCTGGCCCTCGATCAGGTAGCGCTTGTTCGTGAGGGTCACGAGCGCGTCCGCAATCGATGCATCGCCGTGCGGGTGGTACTGCATGGTATGCCCGACGACATTGGCCACCTTGATGAACCGTCCGTCATCCTTCTCGTGCAGGGCATGCAGGATGCGGCGCTGCACCGGCTTGAGCCCGTCCGCCAGCGCGGGAATGGCCCGATCCCGGATTACGTACGAGGCATACTGCAGAAAGTTTTCATCCACCAGCCGCTGCAGGGGGCCGCCCTTGCCGCGGGCGGGCGTGAAGCCCGCCTTATCGCCGTTCTTCCCGTTGGCTTTTGCCGGGGAGGCCTTTGCCTTTTTTTTGGCGGCGGCGGGTGCCGTTCCGTCAAAATTAAATTCGTTTTGGTCTTTTTTTGCCATGATCAGGGGAGGCGGCAGCGGCCGGCGGTTACGAGGCCAGCTCTTCCTCGGTTACCAGGTTTTCCATGATGTATTCCCGCCGCTCGGCGGTATTCTTGCCCATGTAAAATTCAATCACTTCCGGGGCGGCATGCTCACTGGCCAGGGTGACCGGCGTCAGCCGCATCTCCTTTCCGATGAATGCCTTGAATTCACCCGGCGAAATTTCACCCAGCCCCTTGAAGCGGGTGACCTCCGGCGAGCGGCCCAGCTTTTTCATGGCGGCATCGCGCTCGGCCTCGCTGTAGCAGTAATGTGTTTCCGCCTTGTTGCGTACCCGGAAAAGCGGGGTCTCCAGGATGAAGACATGCTCGTTCAGCACGACCTGCTCAAAGAACCGCAGAAAGAAGGTGATCATCAGGTTGCGGATGTGCAGGCCGTCCACGTCCGCATCGGTTGCCAGGATGACCTTTGCATAGCGCAGCCCTTCCGCGGAATCCTCGATGTTCAGCGCGCGCATCAGGTTGTACAGCTCCACGTTCTTGTAGAGCGTATCGCGCTTCTGGTCGCAGACGTTCAGGGGCTTGCCCTTCAGGGTAAAGATGGCCTGCGTATTCGCGTCCCGGCAGCTCACCAGTGACCCGGCCGCCGACTGCCCCTCCGTAATGAAGATCATCGACTCGCGGCCCTTGGCACCCTTTTTGTTCAGGTGGTACTTGCAGTCCTTCAGCTGCGGGATCCGGATCGATACCGACTTTGCCCGTTCGCGGGCCATCTTCTTGACCGACTGCAGCTCCTTGCGGAGTTTCTGCGTTTCCTCGATCTTCGTGACCAGCTTTTCGGCCACCTTCGGATTCCTGTGCAGAAGATCCACCACGACATCGCGGATGCGCGTGACCAGGTCCGCCCGGATTTCGCTGTTGCCCAGCTTGTTTTTGGTCTGCGATTCGAAAACCGGTTCCTTGATGCGAATGGCGATGGTGGCGAAAATCCCCTCGCGTACATCCGTGCCCTCGTAGCGCTTCTTCGTGAACTCGTTGATGCCCTTGAGCAGGCCTTCCCGGAATGCGCTCAGGTGGGTGCCGCCGTCCGAGGTATACTGACCGTTCACGAACGAATAATACGACTCNNGTTCGCGGTGCGAGAGCGGTTGGTACAGGCGCTCAAAGTGCGTTTCCTTCAGCACGAAGTCCAGCAGGCCCTGCTTTGAAACCAGCGTGGTGCCGTTGTAGCGGATCGAGAGGCCCGCATTCAGGTAGGCATACAGCTGCAGACGCTGCACGATGTGGTCTTCATTGAACCCGAACTTCCCGAAAATTTCCGAATCGGGCACGAACTCGA
>JABAHO010004059.1_pt2 | contig 15448 bp, 13 predicted proteins | sample 7062071 | NCBI WGS metagenome assembly JABAHO01 (sample SAMN14534356, study PRJNA622989) | marine sediment metagenome | biome: marine biome [ENVO:00000428]; feature: marine pelagic biome [ENVO:01000023]; material: deep marine sediment [ENVO:00002113] | place: India: Gulf of Kutch | collected...
TTCAAGAGATAGGGATGATTCGGAAACATCGCCCAGAGAATCGGCAGAATCGCTTTGTTGCTCGGGATCAATGTCCAGAGCGGCTCAAAGACCATCAGGTTTTTTCTCAGTAAAACATCGACGAGACGCGCCGGGCCTTCGTGCCGCTCGCCAGGTTTATAGTCACGCAATTTACGCGCATCGTTGTCACATTCGTCACGAATCTGATCGAGCGCTGACTCCCATGCCCACGTTTTCCATACCCACTTTATGTACGAACCCTCTGAATCGAGGATGTTTCCGTCCGCGTCCCAGCTGAGTCCCGTGATACCGCGAATGATCCTGGTTCTGATCCCGGCGCGTTCCATGGCATCGCGCATGAACAGTGCGTGGTACGTCTCCTCGAGATCGCGGTCGTGCATGATATGCAGAACATCGTCGACATTGCTCCGCTTCCAGGCTTCGAAGAGACGCTGCTGCAGCGCACTTCCCGGATCTATTCCATCGTTGCAGTGGGCGTATTTCGCCCATTTTCCCTGCACCTTTCCGCATTCCATGTGACACGATGCCGAATCGCAGTTGTACTCATAGACCTTCAGACCCTGCTCAGTTAGGGCAAAATCAAAGCGCCCGGTAATCATCTCGTTACGACGATTGCTCCAGGACTGATGAATCTTGGGCCAAAGGCAGCTGGGGATATTGAACCGGTCAAGGCGTTTACGGTCACGGAGCACATAGTCGGTTGCATGCAGAAAAAGAGCGTGCAACTCATTTGTGGCGCGTTTGAGCTCCGCGTATGCAGTCTCAGAGAGGCAAAGGTATTTGTAGCGGTCCTCGGGACTGTCGCATAAAAAGTGCCCACCCATCAGGCTTACGTATGCCGCTTCATCCTCGTTGGCAATATTCAGCCAAGCTTTGTCAGGATTCTCAGGAGGAGGGATCTCGCGCGATTCCAGCCTGAACAGGCGTCTATCGGGCTCGACAATTCTCTCGGCGTATGCGTCGTCATCGGTCTGGATCACCCAGCCGAGTATCGTCGCGTCACCAAATGAGCATTCCAACCAGAATTCGCCGTTGTCGGTGATCCTGGCCTTGATTTCCCGCGAGTAATTGTGTCCTTCGGGCCAGACCTGGTTGCGAACATTCTGCTCCACGAGCCGTACGTGCTCTGGAGTCACCTCGGTCACGATGGCTACATGCCCCGTGGTCTCGAATTCGCCACCTTCGTCCCAGATCACCATGCAACCGGGCTCGGGGTGGCGCTTCGAGCCATTGCAGAATGAGTGAAGGGGCAGGGTTTTACCGTTCTTTACCGTCGAAACCGAGCGCAGCCGAAAAATGTCGTACGCCATCGCCACGTCGTCGAAGATGTAACCGTAATTGAGGTACAACCAGCGGCGCGCAAACTCTACGCACTGCCACTTGTGGCCCATGTAGATGCCGTCGACGACGCTACGGTAGGCCTGCCGGTTCGGCAGTTGATCGTCGTCGGCCGATTCGTAATCGCAGGAAAAAACCGGCACATCACCCGGAGCGATGCCGAGCACGGTGCCGAATTTGGCGGCAGGGGCGAAACCCTTTGTCACGATTCAGAGTGCGACGTTGGATGCAGTGCAGGCGCGCAAAAGGCTTTCCAGGTTCGAGGCTGCTCGGCCGGCCGCGGGCTGGGCCGGCATATTAGGCCCGCTTGCACACCGCTGCAACGGTGTTTGCTTCACGTCCATGCCTTCGAACGGGCTCACTCCCGGGCTCACAGCCTCAACAGATTAATACAGCCAGGCGTCGTTAACGCGGCCTGTCCGCAACCGCCTCCAGCCGCCCGGACAAGGATGAACGGCCGAATGCGCGGGCGCCCGGCGTGCGCCAGGCGCGAATTTGATCGAATTGAGCCCTCAACGGCAACTTGGCCGATCTGACTTTTGTCTTTGCAGCTCGCAGATCGCGTCGAGCCGCCGCGGCACGCGAGTCGCGCGGATTGTGGCCACCGGCACGGGGTCGCCGGGGATATCCTCACGACGAGGAAAAATTGCGCAACTGGTTGATCGCATGAAGGAATTTCGCACCGGAATCGAGGCCTCCGGGAGCGCGCCAGGGACGCCTCGACCGCAGCCGACGGCAAGGGGAAGAGCCGATACCAAGTGCCCGGGTGCCTCGGTCGTCTCGACGCGCTTTTTCAGAGGCGGATCACCGGTGCGCCCACTCGCCAGCGTGCGCATGCGGACCAGCATACCTGCCGGGAGCAACGTCGACCGCGCGGGTTGCACCAGGCCCGGCCCCCCGGTGGCGAGCAGATATNNGGAGTGCGGCATGACATTGACCTTCGAGGACTGGCTGCATGACCTCGGGCTCGGTCAGTATGCCAGAGCCTTTGCCCGCGAAGACGTCGACTTCGATACCCTCCGCGAGCTGGGGGAATCCGACCTCGAGGCCCTTGGACTCTCACTCGGCCACCGCAAGCATCTGCTGCGCGCCCTGGCCGAGCGTGACGCCGGTGAGAAGCCGGACGGCGGGAGCGGCGCGCACGAGCCCACGAGCTGGTCGCGCCGCCCGGGCGAACGCAAGCTGGTCACGTTACTGTTTGCCGACATTACCGGCTCGACCGCATTGACCGAGTCGCTCGATCCAGAAGACGCGCACGAGTGGCTGTACGGCGCCGTGCAGCGGATGTGCGAGACCATAGAGCAGCACCGTGGCACCGTCTGCCGTTTCATGGGCGACGGTGTCATGGCCATGTTCGGCGCGCCGATCGCCTTCGAGGATCATGCATCTCAGGCCTGCCTTGCAGCGCTCGAGCTGCAGAAGAACATCGTCGAGTACGCGAACACGCTGGAACGCGATCACGGCTGCCGGATCGAGGCGCGCGTCGGTCTGCACGCGGGTGAGGTCGTCGTGCTGCAGGTCGGCAGCGCCGGCAAGGAGGAGTACGACGCCTCCGGCCCCAGCGTCGCGCTCGCCGCGCGCATGGAGCAGACCGCGAAACCCGGCAGCGTGCAGATGACGGCATCCACTTTTGGACTCGTCGACTCGCGCTTCGAGGCGCAGCCGCTCACGCCGGTGGCGGTGAAGGGTTTCAGCGAACCGATAGCAACCTTTTCCCTGGAGCGGGAGCGATCGACCGAAGCGCCTGCGCACGGCGTCGAGTTTGTCGGAAGAAACCTCGAGCTCGATCAGCTGAAAGCGCTGCTCGACGGCTGCCTGCGTGAGCGAAGCGGACGCTGCGTGCTGCTGCGCGGAGAGCCCGGGATCGGCAAGAGCTCGCTGGCCGAGCGCGTTGCGCTCTCGGCGGCGAGCCGCGGCTACCGCATCCACCGCTCGCGCGCCCTCGACTTCGGCTGGGTTCGCGGCCAGGACCCTGCACGCCTCTTGCTGCGAGACATCCTCGAGGTCGACCCCGTCGCCTCGGAGGCAGAACGCATGCAGGCGGCCGACGCCGCCGTTGGTGACGGACTGATCGAGCCCGAGATGCGCGCGCACCTGCACGATCTCCTGGATCTGCCTGCGCCCTCTGAGCTCGAGGCGCGATACGCCGCGCTCCCGGCAATCGAGCGTGCTGAACAGCGCACCGAGTTGCTCGCCAGCATCGTGCTGCGCGCCTCCGAGCATGTGCCACGGCTGCTGCTGATTGAGGACATCCATTGGGCACAGCCGGCCATCTGGAACTACTTCAGAGCCATCGCGCGGACGCTTCCCGAGTGTCCGGCCATCATGCTGCTCACCGCACGACCAATGCCCGAAACGGGAAACGACCCCATCGAGTCCCGGCTCGGCGATGTGCCCCTGGTCATACACGGCATCGGGCCGCTCTCGCCGGACGATGCGAGGCAGTTCGCGGCTTTGTTCGCTGTCGAGGATCGCTCAGTTATCGAGCAGTGCATCGAACGATCCGGCCGCAATCCGCTTTTTCTCGAGCAGCTCCTTCGTTCGCGAGCCGAAGGCGGAGTCGGCGAGCTGCCGGGCAGCATCCAGACGCTCATCGCTTCCCAGCTCGATCGCCTGGCCGAGGCCGACAAACGCGCCGCCCAGGCTGCAGCCGTGCTCGGCAAGAGCTTCGACCTCGAGGCGCTGAGGTTCGTTATCGACTCGCAAGATTACGACTGCGCGCACCTTATCGCGCAACGATTCGTACGCCACGAGGGAGCTCGTCTCGCTTTCTACCACGCGCTCGTGCAGGAGGGCGTGCTCGCCTCGCTGCTGCGTCGTGACCGGCGCGCCCTGCACTCGGCGGCCGCCCGATGGTTTGCCGGGCGGGACGCCATTCTTCACGCGCGCCACCTGGATTTTTCGGAAGATCCGGATGCCGCGCGTGCATACCTGGAGGCGGCCAGAGTCGAGGTCTCCTCTTACCGTTTCACAACCGCCGAGGACCTCTTGACCCGTGGACTCGCGCTCGGGCCTCGAGGCGAGGCTGCGTTTGCACTGCAGCTGCTCAAGGGCGAAGTCCTGACCGCGCTGGGTCGTAACGACGACGGTGCCGGCGCCTACCGGGCGGCAGCGGAGCTCAGCGAAGACCCGGCGGCACGTTGTCGCGCCTGGCTGGGCGCGGCCTATGCCTTGCGCATCGTGGAAAAACACGACGAAGGTCTCGAGCTTCTGAACAGAGCCCAGACGCTCGCAGCCGGTAACGACGGCCTCGAGAGCGAGCGGGCGCAGATTCATTTCGTCCGCGGAACGTTCCACTTCCACCGCATGGACAGCACGCAATGCGAAAGCGACCAGAGGATGGCACACGAGCTTGCCAAAAAATCCGGAAACCGGGAGATGGAAGCATGGGCGCTTACCGGTCTGGTGCGAAGCACTTACCTGACGGGACAGTTCGCGAGAGCCGCGACCCTCACCCGGGAGTACCTGGATTTGTGCAAGCGCTACGATCTCGAGCACGTGAAGTACGCGCAGATCCACATGATGGGATTCACCCTGCACCTGGAAGCCCGCATAGACGAAGCCATGGAGTGCTTCCGCGCGAGCCGCGAGCACGCGCCGCGGGTCGGGGCGCCGCGCCAGGCCGTCATCGGCGCGATGGGGGGCGCGGCTGCGCTGGTGGATGCGGGTCGGCTGCCCGAGGCGGCCGAGTTCGCGCGTGCCGCAATCGATTTGTCCCAACGCGTCGGGGAACGGCTTTTCGGTCTGTGTGCGAGAGCTTTGCTCATCCGCGCGGAAGATCTCGAATCGCAGCCGGAACTTGCCGAACGCGAGCTACGCTCGGGCTGGGATCGGCTCGATGACGCTTCACATCGATTCGTCGGCTGGTGGTTTTTGNNTGGTGGTTCTTGGGCGGACTGATGCTCGCCACCGACGACGCGTCGTGCCGACGCTGGGCGGCAGAGCAGGCGTCAACGATGGCGTCGGCGCACACCTACGGCCTCGGGCGCCTGTATTTTCTCAATGATGCGATTGCGGCATCTCTTCGCGCCGGCGAAACGTCGCCCGCCGTAGATTTTGCCGATCAGCTCGAAGCGCTGCATCAAGGCGAGATGATGCCACTCGCCGCGCTGCACGTGCGCGCTGCGCGCGCCGCGGCGAGCAGCGACAAGCCGGCCCTCGTTGCAATCCACGAAGATGCTCATCGCGCCGGCCTCCTGCCATTTGCCGCGATCGTCGAAGCCCTGATCGAGAAGGCCTGAGCGGCCGGCGCGTCAGACCTTGCCCTTCCAGGGCACCAGGGCTTTCTCGATCTTGCGCATCATGAGGTCGAACACGAAAGCGACGGCACCGATCACGACGATGCCGAGGAACACGATGTCGGTGGCGAGAAAACGCGCGGCGTTGAGCACCATCACACCGATGCCCGCCTTTGCGGCGACCATTTCCGCCGCGACCAGAGTGGTCCAACCGAATGCGATGGCGACCCGCATGCCGGTGAGAATCTCGGGAAGCGCGGCCTTGATCACCACCTGCCAGACCACCTGTCGGCGCGTAGCGCCCATCGAGTAGGCCGCATGGATCTGCTCGATGGAGACCGAACGCACCCCCGCGCGGGCGTTGATGGCGATAGGTGCGAAGCAGGCGAGGTAGATGAGAAAGATCTTCCCGGACTCACCGATGCCGAACCAGATGATCGTCAGAGGCAGGTACGCCAGCGGCGGAATGGGGCGGTAGAACTCGATGGGCGGATCGAAGACGCCGCGTGCGATTCGATTCATGCCCATTGCGATGCCGATGGGCACGGCGGTGATGACTGCGAGGAAGAACGACAAAAATACCCGGTAAAGGCTCCACAGGATATGCTGGTGGAGCGCGTGCTCGCTGAACCCCTCGCACTCGGCCTCGACCTCACTCATGATGCCGAGGAAGGTCAGAAAGCTCTCGTAGTAATGAGCCGTGCAGGCGATCTTGTTGAATTTCGATATGACCTGTTCCGGCGACGGCAGAAACAGGGGGCGGATCAGCTCGAGATGCGTGACAAGCCACCAGGAGCCGAGAATCACCACAATCGTGACGATGTTGATGATCGTGGCATCGCCGCTGCCGGGCGCGCCGTACTGATCCACCACCTTTGATGTTCGGCGTGAGAACGGATTCAGTCTCATGGCATTTGCTCGCCGACTTCCTCGCCGTAGATGATCGAGAGGACCTCCTCTCGCATCTTGATGAATTCCGGCGATGACTTGACCGCCCTTGCATCCCCCGACTCGAAGAAGCGCCGATAGAATTCGAGCTTGTACTCGTGCGTGATGCGTCCCGGCCGCGGCGACATGACAATGAGCCGCGTCGCCATGAACAGCGCCTCCTCGACGCTGTGGGTGATGAAGAAGACAACCTTCTGGGTTTGTCTCCATACATTGAGAATCAGCTCCTGCATGGTCTCGCGTGTGAAGGCATCGAGCGCACCGAGCGGCTCGTCCATGAGCAGCATCTCCGGGTTGCAGGTCAGCGCCCGTGCAAGCCCGACCCGCTGCTGCATGCCCCCCGAGAGCTGATAGATGGGATAGTTCTCGAAGTCGGTGAGACCCACGAGCCCGAGGTTGGCGCGCGCGGCGTCGCGGCGCTCCTCCTTGCCCACCTTCTGGAGCTTGAGGCCGAACTCGGTGTTCTCCACCACGTTCATCCAGGGGAAAAGGGCATGTTTCTGGAAGACCACGCCCCGGTCGTGACCGGGGCCGGTGACCGGCGCGCCCTTGTGCAGGATCTCGCCGCTCGTGGGGCGCAGGAAGCCGGCGATGACGTTGAGAAGCGTCGTCTTGCCGCAGCCGGAGGCGCCGAGCGCCACTACGAACTCGTTCTCTAGGAAGTCGATGCTGACGTCATTGAGCGCCTCGACGCTCCCGGTCCCGTCCAGGGAGGGGAACTCCATGCCGATATGACTGAGGCTGATGATCGTGCTCAAGGACCCTCCCGTTCCGATGCCGCGGCTCCGGCAAAGGTGCCGAAGCCGCGGTATTCCCTCTCGGCCGTCGAGGCGGGCGGCTGTACACCGCCCGCCGCGACGTGATCAGCACTTACCGTCGAGCACCATCTGCGCGAACTTCGGCGTGGCCGAGTCGGCGTAGCTGTTGAGCACCTTGTCCAGCTTGCCCTGGGCCTTCAGGAACTCCGACGCTGCCATCAGCGCGTTCTGAACCCCGCCGCCGAGCCACACGCCGGAGACCTGCTGCTCGAGAGTGGGATAGTCATAGAGCGCCAGCACGCCGCCCACCTGGTCGGCCTGACCGGAAACAGACTTAGCGATAGCCGACGCGTTGGCGGTGCCGGGACCATAGTCATTCGGATTCGAGCGATAGTCCGCATCGGCCGAGGACACCATCTTGATCCACTGGCACATGAAATCCGGATTCTTGCTGGTGAAGCCCTTGCGCGCGACCATCGCATCGAAGGTGGCCTTGCCCCAGTTGCTCAGATCGCCCGACGTCAACAGCACGTGGCCCTTGCCCTTCATCTTGCCGAGCGCCGGATCCCACACGAAACCGCCGTTGATGTCACCGCGTTCCCAGGCGGCGACCATGTCCGGCGGCGACATGTCGAGGACCTTGAGCTTCTTCGGCGAGATGTTGAACTGCTCCAGCGCAAACATCATGTGAAAGTGCGTCGTCGAGCCGAACGGAACCGCGATGGTCTTGCCGACGAGATCCTGCGGGGAGGTGATGGACTTGTCGACCACCAGCGCCTCGGCATCGTTGATGTTGTCGTAGATGTAGACCACCTGCAGGTCGACGCCGCGGCTGTATCCGGCGGCTGACGGTGACGATCCGTTGAGCGAGATGTCGACCGAGCCCGACGCCATGGCGTTGATGACCTCGGTACCGGACGTAAACTTGACGAACTCAATGCTCTTGCCACCGAGACCGTTCTTCTTCAGCTGGGCCATCTGAGCCTTCCAGGGCCCGTACACCAGCTGATAGCCGATGGTGACGTCGGCCGCCTGGGCGCTGCCGGCAACGCCGATCAACGCCGACAGGGCAATCATGACGGCTTTTTTAAATGGTATTCTCATTTTTCACTCCTCCACTGTAGTCACAAAAAACTCACCCTCTGGACCAGGCGTCGCGGCCTTCTTGCCGGACCGTCTCGTCCCGTGTCAGCGGCGGCACCCGGCCGCACGCTCAGAGGCTCGTTGCCTCGGCCATTGCTTCTCGCAGCACCGCTGCGATGCATTGGCAATCCTCTTCGTCCAGCCACAAAGGCAGACGCATGTCACACAGCCCTTGCAGCACGCGGTCCGCGCGCGGCACATCGGTCGGCCCCTCGAGGTAGCGCCAGTGGTCGTGACGACTCGTGAACCCCACGGGCTCTTCACGGCCGAACCACTTCACATGCACCCCGTGCTCGTCACTCGCGCGCAGAAAGGTGTCGATGGCCTGCGCGTCCAGTCCCGTCAGATGAAATTGAAGAGAGCTCGGCACATAGCCCTCCTTCGGCGAACGCTCCGGGATGCTGATGTGCTCGACCCCGCGCAGCAGCTCGACGAGGCGGCCGTGAGCCTCGCGCCAGCGCGCCACGCGCTCGTCAAGAAGCGCAAGCTGGGGGCGCAGAATCGAGGCAACCAGGCCGGACATGCGCATGCTGAAATTCGGCGTCGTGTAGCGGTGGCGCTCGAAGACATCCATCTCCGGCCGCGCCCGGTGCTGGGCATAAAGCATGTAGCTGCCCGACATGAGCACCGCCCGTGCGGCAGCGTCCTCGTCATCGGTTGCGAGTAAACCGCCCTCGCCGGAGTTCAGGTGCTTGAAGGTCTGGGTGCTGAAGCAGGCGACGTCGCCGAAGGTACCGACGAGACGCCCGTCCCAGTGCGCGCCCATGGTATGCGCGCAATCCTCGACGACGACGAGGCCGTGGCGACGGCACACCGCCATCACCGCGTCCATGTCCGGCACGTGACCGCGCATGTAGGAAAGCATCAGGAAACGCGCACCGGATTCGCGTGCCTTGCGATCCAGATCTTCGATGTCGATGGTGTACGAATCGGTGATGTCGACGAGCACCGCCTGCGCGCCGGCATGGGCGATTGCACCCGGCACCGGCGCCAGCGTGAAGGCGTTCAGCAGCACCTTGTCTCCGGGCATGACGCCCGCGGACTTCAGCCCCAAGAACAGCGCGCAGCCGCCGGAATTCACCCCCACCGCGTAACGCCGGCCGATGGCCGCCGCGAACTCCTCCTCGAGCAGCGCCGTCACCGGCACGCCGTGGCGGTCCTCGGCATAGCGGAACAGCCGGCCGTCGTGCATGAGCTCCACCGCCGCGTCGATGCCCTCCTGCGGGATCGGATCCGGGGCGCTCAGATCCTTTTCGAAGCGCGTGCGGTTATCCGTTCGGGAAGCGGGCTCGGCCATCACACCGCACACTCAACGCCTAACTGAAACGATTCGATGAGCAGGCTCTCATTGGGATGCTGGCCGCCGGCAAGGTGGCTGCGTACGCGGCCACGGGACGGCAATGCGCAGAAGGCCCCGCTTGCCAGGCACCGCGGCATCATGGGCTTCGATGCCTTCGATGGAGTGATTTGCTCGAAATGGGGAGGTGTCATGGCCGTCGCGCGGGGTTCCCTGCCTCCGGCGCTTCAGACGGTGTCCCGGCCCGGAGAGTCTTTGTTCTGCGCCGCAGTGTCTGAAAGCGCTTACACCGCCGCAGGGGCATTATGATCCCGGCCAATGCGCCGGTGTCAAGGAAGCCTCCGTGGCTTCATCGAAGGCCTCGTGGACCGGGATCAACTGTTTGAAATTCGAATAAAACGCCGGAAGCCACTGAAATAACGACGGCTGCGCTTTCAGGATCGCCTCGAAGAGGTGCGGCTGAGGCTCCTGGATGGCCCGCTCGGCGGGCGTCTCACCGGCGCCCCCTCATCGGTGACGAGGAGGGTCAGGACCCGGTCCAGCCCCGCGGGAAATCGCGTTTCGAGGTGCCGGAACGACCGCCGCAGTCGCACTCTCCCGCGTCGATAAACGTATCCATTCCGGTCGCTGCGTCGGGCAAGAAGTACGCGGGCACCTCGAGCTCCAATGCATCCTGAGCTGCCCCGACTTTGAGGGCGAACTCGGGGCTGTCGATTATCGAAGCGCAACTCCTTCAAACGGCCATTGGGCAACACAACAGATGTATCGATACATCTCAACCAGGATGGGCAGAAACGGAAACAAGGATAATTTGCAGGAATTACAGCTTTTTCTGGTGGGCCGTGCAGGAATCGAACCTGCGACCACCTGATTAAAAGTCAGATGCTAACGCTGTAACACTATGTTTCTCAAGCGTTCACTGCGTTTCATACGCGATTCTTTTGCTACAGCGAAAATCCGGTCCAAACAGCGACTTACGCTACATAGCGTTTCATAAGCGTTCATACGCGCGACTGACGACTGTACCTCTACTGTACCTCGCCGAGGCAGCGACAGCGCTCTGGCCACGGTCGCGACTGCGCACCGGATCGTCCGCTCATCGTCCCTCGGCACTGCCAAGCGCGGCGTCCAGCTTGTCGAGCACGCGCAGTCCTTCCTCCACCGATCCCCGCGCGGCGAGGACACGAAACCGCGTCTCTACGTCGTGCTGCGTGACGGCGATGGTCGAGAGCTCCTCCATCAGCTTGTTGACGCTCACCCCGCGGTGCCGAGCGAGTTCCTTCAGTCGATCGTGCGTGTCGTCCGGCAAACGGACCGTCAAGGTAGACATCGCTCAATCCTCCGCGATCAACTCGCCGGGGCTCAGCACGCGCAGCCTCGGGAAATGAAGTTCGAGTCGTGCAAAGTCGCGCTTGTTGTGCGTGACGATCGCCTCCGCGCCCTGAGATCTTCACGAGGTTGCCGGAAGCTGCTCACGAGGCTCGACCTTCGAATTCGCAGCTAGCCCCTGATCAGCAAACTCACTCTACTGCCGCCAGATAGGATTCCAGACGGTTGCGCAGCTCCCGCTCGTCGGCCGGTATGCTTGTTACCCGCAATGCTTGGCCATCTTGTTTCAGGAACACCGCCTGACCATCGACAAGCCGATATCGATTAGCGAACGCTCGTCCTTGCGGCGTTCCCAGATCGGCCACCACGAAATCGAGCCGCGATTCGTAGTCGCTCCTCACCTGCCGCAGGCGACTTAGCGCATCTCCACCGGCAGGCGAAAAGTTCTCGTAGGCCAGAACCAGAACGGGCTTACCCTGACCAATGACAGAAAGATCGGTGCTAATCGGTTTTGCGACACCCAAGGTCACGAAGTAGCCCACTGCAACAAGGGCCAACAGGGATGCGGCGGTCACCGCGATCGTTTTAGCCATCGTCGTGAAACCTCCTACTTGAAATACGGTTGGCCAAACGCGCTTGAGAATCGCCTATCAGCAGCGTTGCTTCGTCAATCAGATTTGACGCCAGGGAGCCCGCCACCGGCTTCCTGCAGGCGGATCAACCCACTGAGATGCGTTCGAACCTCGGCATCCCTAGCGCCGACATCCGGTTGAGCGCCTGGCTCTTCACCAGGGCTTCCACCTGCTGGCGCTCGAACTCTCGCGACGCGAGCTTCACTCCAACCAGTGCCTTGAACCTCGACACCGCGTTCTCGGCGACGCTCTGCCGGGTCGCTCCGCTCGAAGTCCGCCACGGGGACCGATCCTCGTCCTCAATGTGACGCACAACAGCGTCCCGCTCAAGGCGAAACGGGGGTGGATCCTTCGCCCTACTCAGCCGGGCATTCCGTCGTGGCGGAATCGTCGGGACCGCGCCTCGGGCCAGGATCGCCGCGTACCTCGTCTCGCTGTCGTACGCCCGGTCCGCAGACACCTGGCCGATGTCCCCTTCGACCAGGTCGAGCATCGCTGGCAGATGTGGACTGTCGTGAACGCCGCTGGTAGTCAGGTCCATGGCCACAATGTCCATGGACGTCTCGTCAACGCACAGATGCAGCTTTCTCCAGGTGCGCCGTCGGCCTTTGCCCATGCCATGCTTGCGCACGGTCCACTCGCCGGCGCCGAACACGTTCAGCCGGGTGGTGTCGATCACCACATGGCGAGGCTGCTTCATCGGGGCCGGCTGCAACCGCGGATCGAGGCACGCCCTGGCGACGGCACACGGTCATTCGGTCGACGTCGTCGAAATGCGCCCGCAAGGACGCGGACACCTTCGCGACAAGTCCATCCTCCGGCGACCGGCTGGCACAGGTGAGCCGCGTCGAATTCTGCAACGGAGGATCATTCCCTCGCATGGCACGGCCGCGCGGCCGTCATCGCGAGCGCGCCTGCTCGTTGAGCGCATCGTGGCGGCGCTGCACCTCGGGCGGCCACGTGCTCTTGATGTAGGAGAGGACGGCGCGGATGTCGGCATCGCTCAGAATTCCGGCGTAGGCTGGCATGTCGGACTCGTACGAATTGCCTGCGAGCGCGGCTGGGCCGTGTTTCGTGAGCCTCATCAGGAGCTCGTCGTGATGATGATGAGTGTGCCCACTCTCGTCGTGAGGAGGCGCGGGCAGTCGCCCGTTGGCCTGCCGTTGCCGCCAGTTCGGCTGACCCTCGAGCTCAGCCCCGTGACAGGAAGCGCACTGGGCCACGTAGACCTCGGCGCCGCGTTGCACGAGCTGTGGATCGCCGGGATCGAGTCGCTTCGCTGGCGCCGTTCGCTGCGAGAGGAGCACGAAGGCTACGGCCGTGAGTGCGACTGCGGCTGCCCCGATACCCACACCGAGTTTCCCTTTCTTCAACACCGCTTCGTCTCGCCCAGCCAGCCCCGGGGTGGCGTTCCCAGTGACGCGAAAGCTCGCGACGGTTCTTCGTTGCGACATTATCCAGCAAGCGATAGTTCTCCGCGCCGTTCGTCCGGCCCAGTTGCATGACAACCGCTGGCGGCGAGCTGGTGTCATGGTCGATTGCACCCCCTCGGATGCCATTCGCGGGCGTCGGCAAAATCAACTTCTCGTAATCACATTCCGCCAAGGCATCGGGTACGCTCGAAGCTGTAGGAGTGCGGCCGAGGCCGGAGAGTTGTGTTTGGCGTGGCCCCGTGCCGGCACCGACACGATGCTCAAGACGTTCGACGCCATGCTTCGGATCGCGCAGATTGAAGCGGGCGCGCGGCGCGCTCGATTCTCGACCGTCGACCTGAGCGAGGTGGCAGAGAACGTCGCCGACGCATTCGCCGCCGTTGCCCGAGGACGAGGGCAGGCGCCTCGAGACGGCGATAGCGCCGGGAGTGCCCGTGCACGGAGACCGGGAGCTGCTCACGCAGATGCTCGCCAATCTGGTCGAGAACGGTCTGCGCCACACGCCTGCGGGGACGGTGTTGACCACGCGACTGTCGAAATGCGCTGACCGCGTGCGCCTCGAGGTCAGCGATACGGGCAGAGGTGTCCCCGAAGAGGAGCGCGCCCGAGTTCTCGAACGCTTCTACCGTCTGGACAGGAGTCGTTCCACGCCGGGGAGCGGTCTTGGGCTCGGTCTCGTCGCCGCCGTCGCGAAGCTCCACGGTGCGCGAATCGCGCTCGAGGACAACGAGCCAGGGCTCCGCGTCGTGCTCGAGTTCGATCCGGGAGCGTGAGCTTGGGGGGCCGGCGTTGGTCGAACAGGTCGCTCAGCGCCAGCGCTGGGCGCCACTTTGCCGGCCGCCTTTGGCCGGCAGTAACTGAGGAGTGAGTCGTGAATCCATTAGAGTCGCGCCCCGTCAGTCTGCGTAGGCATCTAGTCCTCTATTGCTTACTCGGCGGAGTCCTCACATGGACGCTCACGGCCGCGTTGGCTGAGACGGGGATGAGGGCCGACCCAGCAGCCGTAGCTAGAGGAGCGGCCCTGTACGAGACACACTGCCTTGGCTGTCACCGTCAGGGAGGAGTGGGCGAGCCCAAGGTGCCGTGGAGCATCCGTCGACCGGATCTGATCGAAGCCATGCCTCTGAACGAATCGTCCCATGCATGGCACCACAGCGACGAGCAGCTCGTCGCGATGATTCTCGATGGGACGCAGCGGTCCCGGCGTCGGATGCCCGTGTTCCGGGGAGTCCTGACAGAAGCGGACGCGGCCGACCTGATCGGGTACCTCAAGACCTTCTGGAGTGACCGAATACTTGCTTGCCAAGGTCCCGCCCACATGCGTTGCATGTAGTCGGGTCGGTCTCGATGTGGGGCAGGTGTAGGTGACCATGACCGCGTCTCGCGCCCCGCGGCTCGCCGTCAGTCAGATACCGCGTGGGCGATTCGAGGAACTTCCCGCGGCAGCGTGCACTTCAGAAGTAATGAGCAACGCCGTCGTGGGCCAGACGATGCGCAGAATCCGTGGTTACGGCCATACCGCACAGTGGGTCGCGAACGTTCGGCACCGCCCCCGTATCGGCATTAAGGTTCGGCCAGGCGACAAGGGGTGGTCGCTCATGTCGAAGAAGTCCCGGACCGGGCGAGCGCGGGAGGTGTGCTCCGCGCCCTTTGATGCAGGCCTTTCCGCATGGCGTTGCCGTCGGCCGCCGAGAGCATGGGCGCGGAAGGCCGCTCGGGAGTTGGCATCCATGCCCTACGGAGACGGCCGTGGTGAGACTGGTTGGTCGAGTCGCCGGCCTGTTTCCCAGTCGGAGATCGCACAGGAGGCATAGGTGTTCGCCCTGACCCTGCAACAGCTGCGTCTGGAGGCGCTTCGCAGCAGCTTGACGGTGCTGGCAATCGCCGCGGTCATTGCCGAGATCCTGATCCTCGAGGGATTTCTCGCCGGGCTCTACCTGCAATTGCGCCAGGCGGTGTTGAACCGGGGCGGCGACCTGGTCGTGACGCAGGCGGGGATCGGGAACTTCATCGCCGCGCGCTCCATCCTCCCGCAGACCGCGCGTCTGGATGTCGAGGCGGTGGAAGGCGTGCGCGTCGCCCATCCGTTGACCGGCATCTCGGTCATCTACGAGCGTGACGGGCGTCGTACCCCCATCATCGTCCTCGTCTACGACTCTGCCGGCGGACCCACCGATATCGTCGCGGGAAAGCGCGTGCCCGCAGAGCGCGGGATCATCATCGACCGCGCGCTCGCGGTTAAGTACGATTTAGCTCCCGGGGATCCGATGACGATCTCCGATTTCGTGTTCACCGTCTCCGGGATATCGGC
>JABAHO010000440.1_pt1 | contig 15392 bp, 17 predicted proteins | sample 7062071 | NCBI WGS metagenome assembly JABAHO01 (sample SAMN14534356, study PRJNA622989) | marine sediment metagenome | biome: marine biome [ENVO:00000428]; feature: marine pelagic biome [ENVO:01000023]; material: deep marine sediment [ENVO:00002113] | place: India: Gulf of Kutch | collected...
AATGCCCTTGCTTCCGCCGGTCACGATGGCGACCTGATCGCCAACACCCAGATCCATTTCGTCCTCCCCGGGGGCCCGCGGGCGCCCTTCCCGGGGCCGACGCTACCTTCCCTCGCGCGACGCGGGTACAGGCTCGTCGGATTTGGCCGGTGCCGCCGCGAACAACAGACAGGGGACCACCATGGGATTCGACCTCCTCATCAAAGACGGCACCGTGATCGACGGTTCAGGGAGCCCGCNNATGGGCAAAGTGAGCGGCACGGCGGAGCGGGTCATCGAAGCCGAGGGCCACGTGGTGGCCCCGGGCTTCGTCGACGGGCACACCCACATGGACGCGCAGATCTTCTGGGACCAGCTCGGATCGTGCTCCTGCTATCACGGCGTCACCAGCGTGGTCATGGGCAATTGCGGCTTCACGCTGGCGCCCTGCGCCGAACGCGATGCCGAGTTCGTATTCCGCAACCTGGAGCGGGCCGAGGACATTTCTCCCGAGGCGATGCAGAGTGGCATCGACTGGTCCTGNNCGACACCATCGACGCCCTGCCCAAGGGCATCAACTACGCCGGCTACATCGGACACTCGGCGCTGCGCACCTACGTGATGGGCGAGCGGGCCTTCACCGAGGCGCCCAGCGAAGACGAGCTCGCGACGATGTGCGAGACGGTGAAAGACGCGGTGCGCGCGGGTGCCATCGGCTTCTCCACCTCGCGAACGCCGAATCACATCACCGCAGACGATCGACCCGTCGCGAGCCGCCTGGCCGAGTGGGACGAAGTCCGCGCGATCGTGAATGCCGTGGGCGAGACCGGCCGCGGCGTCTTCGAGATCGCCGGCGAATCCCCCGGCCGCAAGCCCGAACGCATCCTCGACTACCACCAGCGCCTGCGCGACCTCGCGGTCGAGTCGGGCGTCCCGCAGACCTGGGGCATGTTCAGCCTGCGCATCGCACCCGATTTCTGGCGCCCCTATTTCGATCTCGCCGACGAGACCGCGGCCGCCGGTGGGAAGATCTTCGTGCAGGTCCACACCCGCGCACTCAACACGCTGTTGTCGTTCCAGACGCAGATGCCCTTCGACAAGTGGGACGTCTGGAGCGAACTGCGCGCCCTCCCGCTGGGTGAACAGAAGGCGCGGCTCTCGGACCCGAGCCTGCGGGCGAAGCTGGTCGAGGTGGCGCAAGGCGAACCGCCCCGGAACCGGATCGTCGGCGTGGAGGCCCGGCCGCCCGACTGGGATTACCTCTTCATCGTCGACTCCATGGCCGGCGACCCGCGCCGCGTCGCCGACGTCGCGCGGGAGCGCGGGGTCCACCCGGTGGAGCTCATGATCGATCTGTCGGTGGAGAAGGATCTGAAACAGTTCTTCTGCCAGCCCGTCGCCAACGAGAACCAGGACGACGTGATCGAGATGATGCGCCACCCGCGCTCGGTGGTGACCTTCTCCGACTCCGGCGCCCACGTTTCCCAGATCATGGACAGCTCACTGCAGACGCATCTGCTGAGCTATTGGGTGCGGGAGAAAGAAGCGATCACCCTCGAGAACGCGATCTTCCAGCTCACCCACAATTCGGCCCAGCAGTGGGGTATGCACGACCGCGGCCTCGTCCGCGAGGGGATGAACGCGGACCTGGTCGTCTTCGACCCGGACACCGTGGGCGCAGCGATGCCGGAAGTCGTGAACGACCTGCCGGCGGGAGCCAAGCGGCTGCGCCAGTACTCGACCGGGATCAAGAACACGATCGTCAACGGCGAGGTCTTCCTCGAGAACAACGAGCACACCGGCGCCCTCGCCGGCCGCTTGTTCCGCGGCGCAGTCGCCTAGCGTCCACGGTCGCGGGCGGCCGGGCCGCTCGGCCGCCCTCAGCGGAGCGTGAAGCCCTCGTACCCGTTCTCGACGACCTCGGCGCACTTCTGCATATAGCCGGGCCAGTCGACGTAGGGCATGAACACCCGCGGCTTGCCGGGGATGTTCGAGCCCTGATACCAGTTGTCGCACGCGTTCCAGAGCGTCTGGTTTGCCGCCTCCTGCACCTGGATGAGCCAGGGATCTTCCGCCTCGACGGTGGCCTCGATCGAGTGGAGGCCCTCCGCCCGGAGATGCGAGACACAGTCTCCGATCCAGTTCACGTGCTGCTCGATGGACGGAATCATGTTGGTGAGCACCGAAGGGCTCCCGGGCCCTGAGATCGTGAACAGGTTGGGAAACCCTTCCGAGGAGAGCCCGAGATAGCTGCGCGGCCCCTCCGCCCATTTGTCCTGGAGACTTCGGCCCTCTCGGCCCCGGATATCGATGCGCAGAATCGAGCCCGTCATCGCGTCGAACCCGGTCGCGAACACGATGCAATCGAGTTCGAACTCCTGGCCGTTCGCGCGCAAGCCCTTCTGGGTGACCTCTTCGACTCCGGTCTCCGGGCAGTTCACCAGGGTCACGTTGTCGCGGTTGTAGGTCTCGAAATAGTTCGTGTCGAGACAGGGCCGCTTGCAGGCATAGATGTGCGGCGGCATCAGACCTTCGGCGACTTCCGGGTCGTCGACGGTCCGGCGGATCTTCTCCTTGATGAACTCCGACGCCGCCTCGTTGGCCTCCCGATTCACGGCCACGTCCTGGTAGGCAAAGAAAAGCGCCATCCCGCCCACTTCCCAGGCCGCCTCGAAGCCGCGCTCGCGCTCCTCGTCGTCGACGTCGAAGGTGTTGTGGGGCCCGATGTCGAGCTCCGGATCGAGCGCCATGGGCTTCTCGTAGTTCGCGGCGCGAAAACCTCGGTAGTCGGCCTTGATCCTGGCCTGATACTCGGGGTCCATCGGGGTGTTTCGCGAGGGCACCGAGTACTGGGCGGTGCGCTGGAACACCGTCAGGTGCTGCGCCTCCTCCGCGATGACCGGAATCGCCTGAATCCCGGTCGAACCGGTCCCGATGATGCCCACTCGCTTGCCGCTGAAGTCGACCTTCTCCCGCGGCCAGTTGCTGGTGTGGAACCAATCGCCTTCGAAGCGCTCGAGACCCTTGAACCCGGGGACATTGCGAGAGGACAGACACCCCGTGGCGAGCACGACGAACTGGGCGGAGACGCGGTCGCCCTGGTCGGTGGTGACGAGCCAGCGGGCGCTCGCTTCGTCGTACTCGGCGCTCTCGACGGTCGTGTGAAACTGCATGCTGCGGCGCAGGTCGAAGCGGTCGGCCACGTGGTTGGCGTAGGCCAGGATCTCGGGCTGGGTCGCGTAGCGCTCGGTCCACTCCCACTCCTGCTGGAGCTCCTCCGAGAACTGGTAGGAGTACTGCATGCTCTCGACGTCGCAGCGCGCGCCGGGGTAGCGGTTCCAGTACCAGGTNNCCTGCGCCTCGAAGCCCAGCTGCCGGAGTTTGTAGAGCATGTACATCCCGGCGAACCCGGCGCCGACGACGACGGCGTCGACCTCCCGGGTAGTCGGAGCAGTGGCGGCGTGATCACTCATGGCGGTCTCCCAAATGAAGGCACAGCGACAGGAAGGCGCGAGCGTAGGGGCACCCGCGACGGGTCTCAAGGAAAGGGGCGGCGCTCGCCCCACCTCAGAGAACGGGGCTCATGCCCCCATCCACATTGATCGCGACGCCATTGATGAAGGCCGCGCGATCGGAGGCCAGGAAACACGCGAGGGCCGCGAACTCGTCGGGATCCCCGAGGCGTCCCACCGGGATGCGCTTCGCCATCTGCTCGCGGCGCCCGGGATTCTGGTCCATGACCTCGGCGATCTGGTCGCTTTCGATCAAGCCCACCGGCAAGGCGTTCACGGTGATTCCGCTGGCGCCGAATTCGGACGCCAGAATCTTGGTGAGCGCCAACCCCGCGGCCCGCGAGACACTGGTGGGTGAGCTGCCCGGCGGCGGCGCCTTCCCCTGGATCGCGAGGGTGTTGAGGATCCGGCCGAAGCCGCGCTCGCGCATGCCGGGGATCACCAACCGGCTCATCCGGATCGCGGCAAATACTTTGAGGTCGAAGTCGGCCTGCCACGCCGCGTCGTCGAGCTCGAGAAAGGGGTTCGCGGCGCGGGTGCCCGCGTTGTTCACGAGAATGTCGACCGGTCCGAGCTCATCGCAGACCCGCCGGTGGGCGGGCTCGAAGGCCGCCGGGTCGCAGACGTCGAAAGGCACCCCGAGAACGCGATCGCGCGCGACGGCTTCGACCTCGCGCACGGTCTCCTCGACCACGCTGGCCCGGCGTCCCACGATCGCGACACGCGCGCCCGAAGCGGCGAAGCGAAGACACATCGAACGTCCGAGCCCGCGACTGCCCCCGGTGATCAGTGCGGTGCGTCCCTCGAGTGAGATTTCCAATGGTCCTCCTCCCGCGCGCTGCGGCGCTACCGCGCGGGGCCCGAGGCTCCGCCGCGGCCGGCGGAAGATATTCTGCCTAGAATGCCCGCGCACCCGGCCCGAGCGGTCACGTGATTCGGACCCGGGACAGGGAAGCGGGGGGAGATGGGCACACCGGACGCCGCAACCGAGCGCGACGCACCCGCCGCGGGCTCCGCCTTCGGCCGCCGTCAACTCATCGGCATGGTGGCGGGCGTGGCCGGCTTTCTCGCCCTCCAGCTCACGCCGGCGCCGGCGGGTCTCAGCGCGGCGGGCTGGGACACGGCCTCGGTCGCGGTCTGGGTGGCGATCTGGTGGGTGAGCGAAGCGATCCCGCTTTCGGCCACCGCGCTTCTGCCCCTGATGTTGCTTCCGATGCTCGGCGTGGTTTCGATCCGCGACGCGGCGATTCCCTACGCCAACCCCATCATCCTGCTCCTGGTGGGCGGCTTCATTCTCGCGCTCGGCATGCAGCGCTGGAACCTGCATCGCCGCATTGCGCTGCGTCTCGTCGCGCAGGTGGGCGGCACCCCCGCACGCCTCATNNCCTCATCGGGGGCTTCATGCTGGCGGCGGGCCTCATCAGTATGTGGGTGTTCAACACGACCACCACGGTCATGATGATCCCCATCGCGTTTTCGGTGATCGACTTCGTGCGGCAACAGACCGCCGGCGATCCCGAGCGTGAAAAGGCCGCCGAAACCTTCGCCACGGTGCTGATGATCGGCATCGCCTACGGCGCCACGATCGGGGGCATGGGCACCCTGATCGGCACGGCGCCCAACGCCGTGCTGGCCGGCTTCATGTCCGAGACCTACGGCGTCGACGTGAGCTTCGCGCGCTGGATGATGGTGGGTCTACCCATGGTGGCGGTGATGCTCCCGCTCACCTGGTGGATCCTGGTTCGCGTCGCCTTTCCGATCCGTCTGGGCCCCATCCCCGGCCAGGACGAGATCATCGCCTCCGAGATCGACGCCATGGGCCCGATGACCCGGGGCGAGCGCCGCGCCGCGACGGTGGTCGGTGCCACGGCCACCCTATGGGTGTTTCGGCCGGTCATCGACCCTTGGGTGCCGCTCGCGCTCAACGACACCAGCATCGCGATGCTCGGCGCCGTGGCACTCTATCTGGTGCCCGTCGAAAAAGGACAGGCGCTGCTGCGGGGCGAGTGGGCGGATGACCTGCCCTGGGGTGTCATCATCCTCTTTGGCGGGGGCCTCTCCCTCGCGGCCGCGATCAAGAGCAGCGGGCTCGCCGCCTGGATCGGCGCGAGCAGCGCGCTCCTCGCCGGTCTCCCCACCGTGGTCGTCATCGCCGGCATNNCCGCGGCCTTTCTCCCCGTAGCCGCCTCCATCGCGGTGGGGATCGGAGAGAACCCGCTGCTCTTCGTATTCCCGGCGGTCATCGCCGCGAGCTGTGCGTTCATGATGCCGGTCGCGACCCCGCCCAACACGGTGGTGTTCGCGAGCGGACTGATCCGCGTGGGTCAGCTGATGCGAGCCGGGGTGCTCGCGAATCTACTCGGCTTCTTCATCGCGACGATCATGGCCTACACCATCGTGCGCTGGGTGTTCGGGATCGAGATCGGGGTGCTTCCCGAGTGGGCGGCCCCGACCGCCGCACCCTAGGACCCGTCTCCCCGATCTCGAGGGCGCGGTCTACCACCCGTTCCAGTGCACCACCTCGTCCAGCGGCTTGCGCCGCACGGGGCCGAAGGGACGCTCCGGATACCCCACCGCAACCAGAACCGCCGGGTGGACGTCGGTGGGCAGCTCGAGTGCGGACCGGATGACATCCTCCACCATCATGTGGAAGGTGGTGAAGGTGGTCCCCAGACCCATCGCCCGCGCGGCGACGATCAAATTCTGCGCGGCCGGGTAGATGGTGGAGTGCATCATCGTTTCGGTGGGCGCGTCGGGCGGATAGCAGAGGCGCCCGCAACCCAGGATCCAGGCCGGCACCTTCTCGAAATGGGTCGCGAGGTGTTTCGCACCGGCGTACATGCGCCGGCTCACACCGTCCTCCGCATCGGGGAGGGAATCGAAGATCGGCGCCATCGCCGCCGACACGGCGCCGCCGATCTCGGCCTTGATCGACGCGTCGTCGAGAATCACGAACTCCCACCCCTGGCTGTTGCCGGGGCTCGACGCGCGGGTCGCCGCGTACACCAGGCGTTCCAGATCCTTCTTCGGAACCGGGTCTTCCTTCAGGTATCGCATCGCGATACAGGTCTCCATCGCTTCGATGACGTCCATGGGGTCTCCTGGTGCTCGGCGGGACCACGGGCCGCGCCGGTCGGGGTCGGTGAGCTAGCGGTCGGCGGGATTGTACATCCGGATCGGGCGATTCTCGGTGAGCTGGGGCACCTGCTTGCGCCACGGCTTGCCGACTGTGAGCCCGCCGTCGATCACCTGGGCCGTGCCGGTGATCCACTGGGAATCGTCGCTGGCGAGAAACACGGCGAGGGACGCCACGTCGGCGGGCTCCCCCATGCGCGCGATCGGTTGCGAATCACCGATCAGATCGCGCGCGCGGGTGAGGCGCTCGCGGGCTTCTTCTTCGTCGAGATCGCTGAGTGCCCGCCCGGCGGCGAGCTGCGTTGCGACGTATCCGGGGCAGATCGCGTTCACGCGCACGCCGAACTCCGCGAGCTCCAGGGCCACGGATTCGGTGAGCGAAATCACACCGGCCTTGGCGACGCTGTACACGTGGGTCCCGATCCCGGCGCGAAATCCGCACACACTGGCGGTGTTGAGGATGCTGCCGCTCCCCTGGCTCTTCATCACCGGGGCCGCGTGCTTGATGCCGTAGAAGACACTGCGCAACAACACGTTCATGGTGACGTCGTAGTCGTCCGACGAAATCGACTCGACAGGACCCGACACCCCCACGAAGCCGGCGTTGTTGAAGAGCGCGTCGAGACGCCCCCAGGCACCGACCGCCTCGTCGATCGCGCCCTGCACCTCGCTTTCGTGGATCACGTCGCAGTGGCGGTAGCGGGCCGACTCGCCCAGTTCGGCGGCGAGCGCCTCACCGACTTCGTCCTGGATGTCCGTGATCAACACGCGCGCGCCTTCCTGGACGAAGCGCCGTGCCGTGCCGGCGCCGATGCCACTGGCCGCACCGGTGATGACCGCCGTCTTTCCCTCGAGTTGTCCCATGCTGGCTCCTGTTCCCAAGCCCCGGATCCGCTCCGCGGGCCGCGGCGGGCGCGATGCTACGGTCTCTCGCGATCCGGTGCCCACCCACGGGCACGGTCACCGCTTTTGGAGAGCCCGATGATCGACGTCCACTACTGGCCCACCCCGAACGGATGGAAGATCACGATCATGCTCGAGGAATGCGGCCTCGACTACACGATCGTGCCCGTCGACATCGGCGGCGGCGATCAATTCAAAGCGGAGTTCCTCCGGATCTGCCCGAACAACCGCATGCCCGCGATCGTCGATCACGACCCGATCGGCGGCGGCGAGCCGATCGCCATCTTCGAATCCGGGGCGATCCTCGAATACCTCGCGGAGAAAACCGGGCGCTTCCTTCCGCAGGACATCCGCGGCCGCTACGAAACCCTCCAGTGGGTGCATTGGCAGATGGCGAACCTCGGCCCGATGATGGGCAACGCCAATCACTTTCAGAACTACGCGAAGAACATCACCGACGATCCGAATCAACTGGTGTACGGCGCGCGGCGTTTCGTAGGAGAGGTCGATCGCCTCTCGGGCGTCATGGACGCACAGCTCTCGGTGCGTCCCTACCTCGCCGGCGAGGAGTACACGATCGCCGACATGGCCTCCTATCCCTGGGCGATGTTGATCCCCCGCATCCTCGAAGAGACGGCGCTCGACGGCTTCCCGCATCTCAAGCGCTGGGTGGACGAAATTCACAAGCGACCCGCGGTCGAGGTGGGTCGCCGCGCGGGGCGCGAGCTCGGAAAGGTCGAACGCAGCGAGGCCGAGGAAAAAGCGCGCCGCGACCTGCTCTTCAACCAGACCAACGAGTCGGTCCGCGCGGCGCGCGAAGAGGCTGCCAAGCTGTCGCGTTAGACCGATCCGGTCGCGCTACGGGGTGTGCGTACGCCTCATCATCGCCACCATGATGACGATTGCCAGCACGCCACAGCCGGCGGCGCCGGAAAACATCGTGGGGTACCCGACCTCCTCGACGACGGGACCCATCCCGATGCTCCCGATGGTGAACCCGACGTTGAAGGTTCCGTTGTAGAGGGCCATCACCGTGGCGCGCACCCGGGCGTCGCTCCACTCGATCGCCGCCGCGTTGAGGGCCGGGTAATAGAGGCCCTGCGCCACCCCGAGGGCGATCCCGGGCAACACGAGGCCGAGGTCGTCGACGCCGATCAGCAGGACCGGCGAGAGCCCGTAGAGCGCCATCGCTCCGACCGCGACGTGGAGGCGCCCCCATTGGTCCGCGAGACCGCCGAGGACGAAGCGCACCCCGGCCGACGCGCATGCGTACGCCACGAAGAAGTTGCGCACCTGGTCGAGGCCCGAGTCGATCGCCCACGGCGAAGCGAATGTGATCATCGCCCCAAAGAGGAACCCGGCGAGCATCGAAACGACCCAGACCGGCCGCAGGATCCGCCGGCTCAGCACTTCCCGCAGGGGCGAGGGAGCGGGCTCGTGTGCGTGGACCGGGCCGAAGCGCGTCGTCGCGAGACAGGCGAGCGCAGCAAAGCCCGCGGTGGCCCAGAAGATCGGCGTCCATCCGATCTCCTCCGCCAGGGGCTCGGCGATCGCCGGTGAAAGCGCGTTGGTCGCGACCATCGTGGCCCCGAAGATCCCGATCGCCTGCGACAACCGGGCTGGCGGTGCGAGATCGGCCGCGAGTGTGCTCGCGGCCACGAAGAAGAAGCTGAAGCCCAGGCCCTGGAGCACGCGCGCCGCAAAGAGCATCGGACCGACGCGATCGGCGCTCGCGAACAGACAACAGCCGATCACCATCGATACCGCGCCGATCATCGCGAAGCGCTGGCGCCCGAGGCGGTCGACCCAGGTGCCGGTGAAGGGCACACAGAGCACACTCGTGGTCCAGGCCATCCCCGAGACCCACCCGATGGTCGATGGGTCGGCGCCGAGCTCGACCTGGAGATACTTGGGGATCAGGAAATAGGTCGAGAAGGAGAGCCCGAAGAGCGCCTGCGCCGCGAGGAGCGTGAGAAAACGCGCCGACAGCAATCGCTCGTCGCCCGCTTCGTTCCTCGCTTCCACCACCGCGCTCGACCCCGTCTCGTTCGTGCCCGCGCGACCCGCTCGACGGGCCGCGCGCGGGGTCTAGGCCTCGAGGAGACCCATTTCTTTGAGCGGACCGCGGTCGATCACGGGCGCGCGCTCGGTTCCGTGTGAAAGCGCCACCGATCCGGGCTCGCGCTCGAAGGGGTCGACCAGACCGATCTCCTTCGCGTATTCGCGAAGCGCCGGCATCACCTCCTCGCCGAGGAGCTGGACGCTTCGCATGCGATCCTCGTTCCCGGCCGCACCCTGGATGTGGAGGACGGTGAAGCTCCCGGGTCGGATCACCGAGAGGATCTGTTTGATCCGGGCGGTCACGGTCTGCGGTGTGCCCACGACGATCTGGTAGCGCGGTTGGGCGCGCTCGAAGGCGTGTTGGAGTTTGTCGCGCACTTCGTCGNNCGCCCGTTGCGCCCTCGACCAACTTGTCGCGGCTGAGCCCGATCCACGAACCGCTCGCCGCGGGAGAGTTCGCGAGGCGGCGGATGGCGTCCTTCGAGTTGTACCCGGGCGGCAACATGTACTGGGGTGCCGAGAACGCGTTCTGCCCCCCGCCGTAGACGAAGCCGCGCCCCACCTCCTGCGCCTTCTCCTCGGTGTCGGCGACGAAGACCGGCATCAGGTACCCGAAGTTCTCCGGACCGGCTTCCCAGCCGTTCTCGGCGGCGACATCGGCGTAGAGATTCCACATTTNNCTTGCCCTCATAACGCCAGGGGCCGGGCTGTGTCCACGCCTGCACGATGAAATCGTGGGCCTCGTCGAACATCTCGCGGTTGTAGGCCGGGTTGGCGTTGTTGAAGAACTGCTCGCAGCCCGCCCCGCGCACCCAGCCCGTGACGAGCCGCCCGCGCGAGATCAGATCGATCGTGGCGAGTTCTTCCGCCATCCGCAGCGGGTGCTTGATCACCGGGAGTGGGTTTCCGATCAGGACGATCCGGCAGCGTTTCGTGATGCGCGCGAGGATCGCCGCCTCGACGTTCATCACGTTGCCCATGCAGATCGGGTTGCCGTGGTGCTCGTTCAGCGCGAGGACGTCGAAATCGAGCTCTTCGGCGTAACAGTATTCGTCGAGGTAGTAGTTGTAATCCTCCGACGCTGCCTTCTCGTCAAAACGGGCGTTCGACACCCCGAAAAAGGCGCGGTTGCGAAGGATCTCGTCCTCGTCCAGGTGTCGATACGGGCGTTCGGTGAAATACCCGAGCTGCATCGCCGTCTCCCCGCCCGGCAGCGGTACGGTGCCGCGGGCAATCTGGACCATAGCGGGGGCGCGCCGGCCCCCCCAACTGTCGAGTCCCCCCCGAGCCGCGCGTGCGGATCGGGCCGCGCGGCTAGGCCGCCGCGGCCGGGATCTCCAGCGGTTCGGTGTCCCAGCTCTGGATCTCGGGCAGGCACTTCTGCGCAAAGAGCCGCAGGCTCGCCTCGGCGTCGGCGTAGGGCATCCCGCCGTAGCTGAAGGCGGGCATCACCGCATTGGCACCGATCATCGTTCGGATTTTTTCGAACTTCTCGAGCACCATGGCCGGCGTTCCCCAGGGCATGAGATTCACGAAATCGTCGATCGCACCCTGCTTGCCGTGCTTCTCGAGATACTTGGTGATGTTCGTGTAGAACTCGTAGCCCTTGACGCCGTCGTGCGGCGCCTTCTCGAACTCATAGTGCTTCATCACGCTGCCGTAGTTGGCGCCGATCCAGGTGCGGGCCATCTCCTCGGCCCGATCCGCGCTCTCGTCGATGAAGACGTTCCCCCCCGAGAACGGCGGCGGCGGTTCGCTGCCGTTGGCCTCGCGGTAGACACTCGTGTACTGATCGAGATCGTCCTGCACCACTTTCCAGGGCTTCTGTGGAATCACCAGGACGCCAATGCCGAGCCGCGCCATCAGCGGCATCGACTCGGGCGAGACGGCCGCGGCGTAGGCGCGGCCCTTGAAGGAGTGAGCCGGCTTCGGGCGGATCTCCCGCCGGGGCTGCTTGCCGAATTCGTTGTCGTACTCCATGTAGCCCTTTTCGAGGGCCTCGAGCACGAGGCGTGCGTACTCCACAAAGCGCTCGCGGCTCGTGTTCATGTCGACCCGGAAGCCCTCGTACTCGATGCGGGCCAGCCCGCGGCCGAGTCCGAGGATCATCCGTCCGCCCGACATCTGGTCGAGCAACGCGATGTCCTCGGCGGCGCGCAGCGGATCGTGCCAGGGCAGCACGACCACACCGGAACCCAGCAGGATGTTCGGGTGGCGGCCGGCGTGATAGGAGAGCCACTGCACCGGGTTGGGGCACATCGTGTAGTCGTCGAAGTGGTGCTCGACGGTCCACAGCGATTCCATCCCGAGCTCCACCGCCAGATCGCAGAGCCGCATCTCCTCGCGATAGACCTCGGTATCGGAAAGCGCGTTGCCCGGATTCTGAAACACAGCGGTGTAGCCGACGTGCATGCCGTCTCCTTTGGGTGGTTTCCGGTACGGTAGCCCGCGGCCCACGCGAACACCCGACACCCATCTGCGTGGGCGCGGTGCACGCGGAGTGAGGGGGCGGCTCAGCCCCGCTCGGCGGATGCGTGGTGCGCGGAAAATGCGCCGCGATACTGCGCCGCCGGATGGCGCTCGGAAAGGCGAGCCCCGCCAAAGATCTTCTCGCGCAGCGTGCCGGGGGCGTACTCGCGCTGCACCAGGCCACGCCGTTGGAGTTCGGGAACGACGCCTTCTGCAAAATCGACGAAAGTGCCCGGTGTCACGGCGTAGACGAGATTGAAGCCATCTATGCCCTTCTCGTGCCAGTCCTGCAGCACGTCCGCCACTTGTTCGGCAGCCCCGGTCAGGAACTGACCCGCCATCTGGGCGCGCGCGAGGTCGCGAAAGGTCCGCGTGCCCGGGGGCGCCGACTCGATCAGACTCTTCACCACGCCTTGCATCGCCTCGCTGTCGAAGGTCTCGAGGGGGCGGTCGGGGTCGATCGCGCCGAGGTCGACACCCACGCTTCCCGAGAGATGCGCGAGCGAACCCTCGCTGCTGAAGGTTTCGAGGTACTCGGCTTCCTTGGCTTTGGCCTCTGCCTCGGTGCCCCCCACGATCGGCGAGAGCCCCTGATAGAAACGGACATCGTCGGGGTTTCGCCCGTGGCGCACAGCGCGGGCGCGCACGTCCTCGAGGATATTCGGCGAGCGCCCCAGCGCGCTGCGGGAGGTCACGATGAACACACACTCCGCGTGTTTCGAGGCGAACTCGCGGCCCTCCTCCGACGACCCGGCCTGGAACAGGAGCGGTGTCCGCTGCGGCGAGGGCTCGCTCAGGTGCGGCCCGGCGCAGTCGAAGTACTTCCCATGGTGGGGTCGATGGGGTGGATCTTCGCGGGATCGGCGTAGCGGCGCCGCGCGCGGTCGCGCAGCACGGCGCCCTCATCCCAGCTCCCCTCCCAGAGTTTGTAGGTGACGTCGAGGTACTCGTCCGCCCGCTCGTAGCGCTCGCTGTGCGTCGGGAGCCCGCCATAGCCGAGGCTCGCCCCGGCGTTGGGCAGATAGGAGGTCACGATGTTCCACGCGATTCGCCCGCGGGTGAGGTGGTCGAGGGTCGAGATCTGGCGGGCGAAGGTGAAGGGCGGTGTCTGGAGCACCGAGCTGGTGAAGGCAAAACCGAGGTGCTCGGTTGCGGCCGCCATCGCGGGAATCAGGAGTGCCGGGTCGTTCACGGGGACCTGTACGCCTTCCGCGATCGACGTTTCCGCTCCGCCCCGATAGCTGTCGTAGAGACCGATGACGTCGGCGAGAAAGAGGGCGTCGAAACAGCCGCGCTCGAGAATCTTCGCGAGCTCGAGCCAGGGCTCCAGGCGTGTGGTATTCGAGCTGGCGGGTGTCGTCCCGCACCCACAGCCCCTGCTGGATGTGGGAGACGCAATTCATCGAGAACGCGTTGAGAAGAATTCTCCGCTCGCGAGCCATCACGGGACGATATCGAAGCGCCCGGGCAGCGCGCGGGTGGCGCTGCGGACCGCCGCCCACGGAGCTCTATACGCGGTGGCCTAGCATGGCCGGCCTAGGAGGCCCCATGGAGCCCACCCCCTTCGAAATCCACTTCCCCGAGAGCGCCCTCGACGACCTCCGACGCCGCCTGGAGCACGTGCGCTGGCCGATCGACCCGGGCAACGAGGACTGGCGCTACGGCGCGAACCGGGCCTACCTCGAGGAACTCGTCGCCTACTGGCGGGACGAATACGACTGGCGCACCCACGAGGCGACGATGAACACCTTCTCGCACTACAAGGTCGACATCGACGGGGTTCCGATCCATTTCCTGCGCGAACCCGGCCGCGGTCCGAACCCGATCCCGATCATCTTGAGCCACGGCTGGCCGTGGACCTTCTGGGATTTCCACGATGTCGTCCGGCGCCTCAGCGACCCGGCTGCCTACGGGGGCGATCCCGCCGATAGCTTCGATGTGATCGTGCCCTCTCTGCCGGGATTTGGTTTTTCGACGCCGCTCACCCAGACCGGCGTCGGCCCCGTCGAGACCGCCGACCTCTGGCACCGGCTGATGACCGAATGCCTCGGCTACCCGCGTTTCGCGGCCCAGGGGGGCGATTGGGGTGCCTTCATCACGGCGAACCTCGGCCACCGCCACGCCCCGAGTCTCATCGGGGTGCACCTCTCGATGCCCGCCCTCATCGGGGTCGGCCTGGGCGCGGCCGACCCGGCCGACTACGGCCCGGGCGAAGAGGAGTGGCCCGAGCGCATGAAAGCGCGCATGCCGACCACCCGGAGCCACCTCGCCGTCAACCAATACGACCCGCAGACGCACGCCTACGGCCTTCACGACTCGCCGGTGGGGCTCGCCGCGTGGCTGATCAGCCGGCGGCGCCACTGGTCCGATTGCGACGGGGACGTGGAGTCCGCCTTCAGCCGCGACTTCCTGCTCACGACAGTGATGATCTACTGGCTCACCGAGAGCTTCGTCACCTCGGTGCGGTACTACTGGGAAAATCGCAAGACGCGCTGGTCCCCCCCTGCCCACGACCGCCAGCCGGCCATCGAGGCGCCCACGGGCCTCGCAGTGTTCCCGCGCGAGCTCCTGCTCTACCCGCGCAAGTTCGTCGAGCGCCACGCCAATCTGGTGCACTGGTCGGTCATGGAGCGCGGCGGCCATTTCGCCGCCGCCGAGCAACCCGAGGCGCTGGCGGGCGACGTCGTCGAGATGTTCCGCTCGCTCCGGTAGCGGGCTGCGCGNNCGCCTCGGGCCGTCCCCAACTCGCCCCGCTCCGCCGGCCCGGCGCGCACCTCGCCACCGCGGAATCCCCTTGTCGTCGCGTGGGCAATCGTGCTGGAATGGGCCCATCGCCCGCGCCCACCGGCCGGGCCCGAGGAGACCAGCATGCCGGCACGAACCCCCGACGAAGTAAACCCCCAGCTGATCGACGCCATCAATCGCGGCGATGTCGAGGGGGCGCTCGCCATGTACGAACCCGATGCCGCCTTTGTCACCGACGAAGGCACCCTCACCGGCACCGAAGCCATACGCGGCGCGATGGAGGCCTTNNGAAGCTCGCCGGGACCGGGCCGGACGGCGAAGCGATCGAGATGGGTGGTCGCTCGGTGGAGGTGGTTCGAGAGCAGCCGGACGGAACCTGGCTCTTCGCCATCGACGCCCCGAACGGACGCGACGAGTAGCGGGCTCGACAAGTAGGACGCCACGAGTCGCCCCAGCCGCGTCTAGCGGGCGAGCCTCAGCGGCTCGATCCCGTGTTCGAGCGAGAAGCCGGCGCCGACCGCGCCGACCACCGCCGCCTCGCGCGCGAGGCCCAGGCGCTCCGCGAGCACGTGGGTCGCATGGATCCCC